>OGZA01002661.1_pt1 | contig 10806 bp, 10 predicted proteins | sample 1576591 | NCBI WGS metagenome assembly OGZA01 (sample SAMEA3541565, study PRJEB24748) | human gut metagenome | biome: human gut; feature: human-associated habitat; material: faeces | place: China | collected 2012
CCCCGGAGGCCAAGGCAGAGCTGGAAGCCAACGGCGTAACGCTGGCCGACTACGACAGCATTTTGGACGTGATGGCTGCCGAGACCGAGCCGCAGACTGTGCTGGCGGAGAGTGCTACCGTGAACTACGCCGTGTATCAGGTGCTGGAAAACAACCCTGCTCTGACCGTGAAGGACGCCGCCGACCCCCTGCTGGCCATGAAGGGCGTAAAGAACGAGGTGGAGCTGGCACACCTGCGCGAGTGCCATCTGCGGGACGCCGTTGCCATGGTACGGTTCCAGATCGAGCTGGAAAACCGTCTGGCTGCCGGGGAAGAGCTGACCGAGCTGACCGTAGACGAGATCCTGCACAAGTACCGCAGCGCGGACGAGAAGTTCCTTGTGGAGAGCTTTGGCACCATTGCCGCCTACGATATCTCCCCGGTGATGATGGAGCTGTTCGGGCTGGAGCAGCCGCTGTACTTCCAGTTCCTCAACCGGCAGCTCCGGGTTGCCAGCCGCAGCTGCACCCGCGGCACCACCATGAATCTGGATGGCACCACCACCCAGCAGCCCACGGAGTTCCAGCAGCGCTGGACGAACGAGCACTGGATGCTGCAATACGACCTGATGTTCGGCAAGGGATACGCCCTCAACCGCATGGGTGTTGCGGGCCTGAGCGGGATGAATACGGGCAAATAAGAGAAAAAACAAGGAATTCTTTATACAAAACAGAGAAAACTACTTGCAACCGCATTCTTTTTGTGCTATTATAACAAAGCATTACACACGCATCACTATGCCCTTTTGTGCCCTTTTGGGTTGAGGGCAGTCCGCCGGTACCCGATGTACCGTGCAGATCACGGTGTGCGGAGGCAAAACAATATCTGGAGGTATTTTATTATGGCAGTCGTTTCTATGAAGCAGCTTCTCGAGGCAGGTGTGCACTTCGGTCACCAGACCCGCCGCTGGAACCCCAAGATGGCTAAGTACATCTTCACCGAGCGCAATGGTATCTACATCATTGACCTGCAGAAGACCGTGAAGAAGCTCGATGAGGCTTACAACTTCGTCCGCGACACCGCTGCACAGGGCGGCGAGATCTTGTTCGTCGGCACCAAGAAGCAGGCTCAGGAGTCCATCCGTGACGAGGCTACCCGCTGCGGCATGCACTACGTCAACGCTCGTTGGCTGGGCGGCATGATGACCAACTTCCGCACCATCCGTAAGCGCATCGACCGTATGGAGCAGCTCAAGACCATGCAGGAGGACGGCACGTTTGATCTGCTGCCCAAGAAGGAAGTCGTCAAGCTCGAGCTCGAGATGGCCAAGCTGGACAAGTACCTGGGCGGCGTCAAGAACATGAAGGCCCTGCCGAAGGCTATGTTCATCGTTGACCCCCACAAGGAGCGCATCGCTGTTTCTGAGGCCCGCAAGCTGAACATCCCCATTGTTGCTATCGTTGATACCAACTGCGATCCCGATGAGATCGATTATGTCATCCCCGGCAACGACGACGCTATCCGCGCTGTCAAGCTGATCTCCGGTGCCATGGCCAGCGCTGTGCTGGAGGGCAAGCAGGGCGTTCAGGACGCTCCCGCCGCCGAGACCAAAGAGGATTGATTTACTCCCTACAATTCAGAAAGGACATTGAGCACTATGGCTATTTCTGCAAAAGACGTTATGGAGCTGCGTAAGCAGACCGACTGCGGCATGATGGAGTGCAAGAAGGCACTGACTCAGGCTGACGGCGACTTCGAGAAGGCTATCGAGATCCTGCGCGAGCAGGGCCTGGCTGCAGCCAACAAGAAGGCTGGCCGTATCGCCGCCGAGGGCATGGTCTATGCCGTTTCCTTCGACAACTGCGCTGTTGTCGTTGAGGTCAACGCCGAGACCGACTTCGTCGCCAAGAACGACAAGTTTGTTGACTTCACCAAGAACCTGGCCAAGGTCGTTGCTGACGAGAACCCCGCCGATGTTGAGGCCCTGATGGCCTGCAAGATGGGCGACGGCACGGTTGACGATGCCCTGAAGGCTCTGATCCTCGTCATCAAGGAGAACATCAAGGTTCGCCGCTTTGCCCGCTATGAGGGCCACTGCGCTGCCTATGTCCATGGCGGCGGCACCCACGGCGTCATCGTCAAGTTCGAGACCTCTGATGACGTCGCTGCCAAGCCCGAGTTCGCTGCCTTCGGCAAGGACATCGCCATGCAGGTCGCTGCTGCTAACCCCAGCTACCTGAACGAGTCCGATGTGCCCGAGGACGTTCTGGCCAAGGAGAAGGAGATCGTTCTGGCTCAGATGGCCAACGATCCCAAGACTGCCAACAAGCCCGACGCTATCAAGGAGAAGATGGCCATCGGCAAGCTGGGCAAGTTCTACAAGGAAGCCTGCCTGGTCGACCAGGCCTTCATCAAGGACGGCGGCATGGACGTCAAGAAGTACGTTGCCGACACCGCGAAGGCTCTGGGCGGCGACATCAAGATCGCTTCCTTCACCCACTTCACCAAGGGCGAGGGCCTGGAGAAGCGCAACGAGGACTTCGCTGCTGAAGTTGCTGCTGCCATCAAGGGCTAATCTAACCGCATAATTCCGGCCGCCTGCGCGTTTGCGCGGGCGGTTTTTTGATTGGCGAGTGCCATGGAAAAGCGGAAAAATGCTTCACCACTGCCCATATTGCCTGATTTGGTGAAGGGTAAAGCATAAAAAATCCCCGGACCGTGATTACAGCGGTTCGGGGATTCTTTATACATAATAAAAAGGGACAGGCAGCGAGTTACTGCTCGCGGAAGGTCAGCTGATCATCGGTCATGCTGTCGACGATCGCAAGGCTGGCCAGCTTGTAACCGGCGGCACGCAGCTCGGCACCACCCGGCTGGAAGCCCTTCTCGATGCAGATGCCGATGCCGCCCACGGTGGCACCCGCTTGGGCGCAGACATCCAGCAGGCCCTTCATGGCCTTGCCGTTGGCAAGAAAATCGTCCAGAATCAGCACCTTGTCAGCAGGGGAGAGGAACTTCTTGGCGAGGGTGATATCGTAATCACGGCCGTAGGTATAAGAATGTACGGTGGAAGTGTAAACATCGCCGTCGATGTTCTTGCTCTTGGCCTTCTTGGCAAAGACCACCGGCACATTGAAATGCCGGGCTGTCATGCAGGCAATGGCAATGCCGGATGCCTCGATGGTAAGAATCTTGTTGATGCCGTCGTTTTTGAAAATGCGATAGAACTCCTCACCGATCTTATCCAGCAATTCAACATCCAGCTGGTGGTTCAGAAAGCAGTCGACTTTGAGAACATTGCCGGGACGAACCTGTCCCTGCTCCATAATACGCTCCTCCAGAAGTTTCATCTGCGCTGATGCCCCTTTCACAAATCCGATATTCATTCTATTATGACAAATTCCGCGGTGTTTTTCAAGTCTTTTGCATAAAAAAGCTGCGCTAAAATGTCAATAGGTAAAGTTGATAATATTTTGTAATACAAATTTGTGAAAATCCCCTATAAAGGCGGGAAATTGACAGCGGAACACTGTTGAATTGCATTATTGCATTTTTGTGAACAAAAGATTATAATTTAGTCAATGAAACGGCATAGGGTTGTGCGAACCCATTTACTGCCGCTTGCATATCAGGAGGGAATGTACATATGAAAAAACTCGTTAGCTCTGTGCTCGCAGCCTCTATGGTCATGAGTCTGGCCGCCTGCGGCTCCACCGCATCTACCGACACTGCTTCTTCCGAGGCTGCCTCTGAGGCAGCTTCTACCGCCGCTACCACCGAGGCAGCAGGCGAGGGTTCCGGCGCTTACACCGGCACCCCCATCAAGATCGGCGGCATCGGCCCTGTTACCGGCGGCGCCGCCATCTACGGTCAGGCCGTTAAGAACGCCGAGGAGCTGGCCGTCAAGGAGATCAACGCCGCCAACGGCAGCGATGTCTTTGAGTGGAAGTTCGAGGACGATGAGCATGACGCCGAGAAGAGCGTCAACGCCTACAACACCCTGAAGGACTGGGGCCTGCAGGTTCTGGCCGGCCCTGTCACCACCACCCCGTCCATTGCCGTTGCCGCCGAGACCGCCAATGACAACCTGTTTATGATGACGCCTTCCGCTTCTGCGCCCGCTGTCATCGAGAGCGGCGACAATGTGTTCCAGATCTGCTTTACCGACCCCAACCAGGGTGTTGCCTCCGCAGATTATATCGCAGACAACAAGCTCGGCACCAAGGTCGGCGTCATCTATGACTCCTCCGATGCCTATTCTTCCGGTATTTATGAGAAGTTCAAGGCCGAGGCCGATGCCAAGGGGCTGGAAATCGTTGCCGCAGAGGCCTTCACCGCTGACAACAAGTCTGACCTGTCCACGCAGGTTGCCAAGTGCCAGCAGGCCGGTGCTGATCTCGTATTCCTGCCCATCTACTATCAGGAGGCTTCTCAGATCCTGATTGCCGCCAACAAGAGCGGCTATGCGCCTGTCTTCTTCGGCTGCGACGGTATGGACGGCATCCTGACCATTGAGGGCTTTGACACCTCTCTGGCCGAGGGTCTGATGCTCCTGACCCCGTTCGCTGCAGACGCACAGGATGAAAAGACGCAGGCCTTTGTCTCCGCTTACAAGGAGGCCTACGGTGACACCCCGAACCAGTTCGCTGCCGATGCTTACGATGTCGTCTACGCCATCTATCAGGCTGCGGTTGCCGGCGGCATCAACGGCGACATGGATGCCTCTGACGTCTGCGATGCGCTCAAGGCTCAGTTCACCAGCATGACCTTTGACGGTCTGACCGGCGATGGCATGACCTGGGATGCCTCCGGTGCGGTTTCCAAGGCTCCTAAGGCTGTTGTGATCAAGGACGGCGCTTACGCAGCTATGTAACCCGCTGCGGCACAGGTAAACTGATTATTTCGTTGCCAGGGGGGACTGCCGGACATAAGGTTCGGCAGCTCCCTCTTTTTTATTATTACGGCATCGAGCATTTTCTGCAAAAACATTTGTTTTTTAAGGAAAAACAACAAAAGCCATTGTTTTGGCGAAGGATTTGTGCTACTATGAACTCATATTTTCCTGTGCGCTTGCGGCAAACAACAATCGGCAGGGGAGAAAAATAGAGTGAGGTGTATTACGCAATGCAGTTTTTATCCTATCTGATCAACGGCATCAGTCTGGGCAGTGTCTACGCATTGATCGCACTGGGCTATACCATGGTCTACGGCATTGCCAAGATGTTGAACTTCGCCCACGGCGATGTCATCATGATCGGCAGCTATGTTGTCTTTTTTGCCTTCGGCTCTGCAGGCATGAACCCGGTGCTGGCCATCGTCCTGTCGATGGTAGTCTGCACGCTGCTCGGCGTCACGGTAGAGCGCATCGCCTACCGCCCCCTGCGCGAGGCCCCGTCTCTGGCCGTCCTGATCACGGCAATCGGCGTCAGCTATCTGCTGCAGCAGGTGGCCCAGCTGGCATGGACCTCCAACCCCAAGAGCTTTACCTCCGTTGTCGCCGGTCTGAAGCCGATCAGCCTCTTTGACGGGCAGCTGACCATCTCGGTCGAAACGGTCGTGACGATCATCGCCTGCGTTGTCATCATGGCGGTGCTGATCTGGTTCGTCAACAACACCCCCGCCGGTCATGCCATGCTCGCCGTGTCCGAGGATCGCGGCGCTGCCCAGCTGATGGGCGTCAATGTCAACGCAACGATCTCGCTGACCTTCGCCATCGGCTCTGCGCTGGCGGCTGTGGCCGGTGCGCTGCTCTGCTCCTCCTATCCGACCCTGCAGCCCACCACCGGTGCCATGCCCGGCATCAAGGCGTTCGTGGCAGCGGTTTTCGGCGGCATCGGCTCGATCCCGGGCGCGTTTCTGGGCGGCATCCTGCTGGGTATCATCGAGAACCTGAGCAAGGCCTATATTTCGACCCAGCTGTCCGATGCTATCGTTTTTCTGGTGCTGGTCGTGGTGCTGATCGTCAAGCCTACCGGCCTGCTGGGCAAGAAAGTCAATGTGAAGGTTTGAGGTGGCAGCTATGTTGAAAAATATGAAGAAGTCCACCAAGAGCAATCTCGTCACGCTGAGCATCGTGGTCGGATTTTATATCTTTATCCAGATTCTGGGCGGGGTGGGACTGCTGACCAACTCCTTCTCCGGCCAGTTGGTGCCCATCTGTGCCTATGTCATTCTGGCGGTCTCGCTGAACCTGACTGTCGGCATCCTTGGTGAGCTGAGCCTCGGCCATGCGGGCTTCATGAGCGTGGGTGCCTTCTCCGGCACGCTGGTCTATGTGGTGCTGCGCGAAACCGCGCCGCAGCCGTTGGCTATGCTGCTGGCCTTCGTGGTCGGCGGTGTGGTGGCCGGTTTGTTCGGCTTCCTTGTCGGCATCCCCGTTCTGCGCTTGTCCGGTGACTATCTGGCCATCGTGACGCTGGCCTTCGGTGAGATCGTCAAGAATGTTATGAACGCCTGCTACCTTGGTCTGGATTCCCGCGGGCTTCACTTCTCGCTCAAGGATTCTGCCTCACTGAACCTTGAGGCGGACGGCAAGGTCCTTATCAACGGCGCCATGGGCATTACCGGCATCAAAAAGGCGTCCACCTTCACCATCGGCATCGTGCTGGTCATCATCACGCTGCTGGTCATCCTCAATCTCGTCAACTCCCGTGCGGGCCGTGCCATTACGGCCATCCGTGACAATGAGATCGCCGCCCGCTCGGTCGGCATCCCCATCACGAAGTACAAGCTCATGGCCTTTGTGACCTCCGCTGTCTTTGCGGGCGTGGCGGGCGTTTTGTACGCGCTGAACTATTCCTCGCTGGTCGCAAAAAAGTTCGATTACAATACCTCCATCCTGATTCTGGTGTTTGTCGTTCTGGGCGGCATCGGCAGTCTGCGCGGCTCGGTCATTGCGGCCACAGTGCTGACGGTTCTGCCGGAGCTGCTGCGCAGCATGAACGATTACCGGATGCTGATCTATGCGATCGTGCTGATCGTTGTGATGATCTTTAACCAGAGCCCGCAGATGATCGCTCTGCGCAAGCGGCTGACGGCGCGCTTCCGCAAGGAAGGCACGGACACAAAAGCAGCAAAAGAGAAAAAGGGGGTGGCGTAAATGGCACTGCTGGAAGTCAGTAATCTGGGTATTGCGTTCGGCGGCCTGCAGGCCGTTGCGCAGCTTGACCTCTCGATTGAAAAGGGCCACCTGTACGGCCTGATTGGCCCCAACGGCGCGGGCAAAACCACGGTCTTTAATATGCTGACCGGCGTTTACAAGCCCACCGAGGGCAACATCATTCTGGACGGCAAGGACATTACCGGCCAGAACCCGGAGCTCATCAACAAGGCGGGCGTGGCCCGTACCTTCCAGAACATCCGTCTGTTCAATGATATGACGGTGCTGGACAATGTCAAGGTCGGTTTGCACAACCAGATCAAATACGGGATGTGGACCGGCATCCTGCGTCTGCCCGCCTTCAAAGAGAAGGAGCACGAGATGAACCGTGAGGCCATGAAGCTGCTCAAGATCTTTGATCTGGACAAGGAAGCCAACTATAAGGCCAGCCAGCTGCCTTACGGCAAGCAGCGCAAGCTGGAAATTGCCCGCGCGCTGGCAACGAACCCGAAGCTGCTGCTGCTGGACGAGCCGGCCGCCGGCATGAACCCCAACGAGACCGAGGAGCTGATGCACACCATCCACAGCGTGCGTGATCAGTTCGGTGTGGCCATCCTGCTCATCGAGCATGATATGAACTTTGTCATGGGCATCTGCGAGGAGATCACTGTGCTGGATTACGGCCGTGTGATCGCCCGCGGTGACGGCAAGGCCATCCGCAACAACCCGAAGGTCATTGCGGCATATCTGGGAGGTGACTGACGATGGGCGAGATGCTTTCTGTCAAAAATATCAATGTTTACTACGGCTCGATCCACGCCATCAAGGATGTGTCCTTCCATGTCAATGAGGGCGAGATCGTCACCCTGATCGGTGCCAACGGCGCCGGCAAGACAACCACGATGCACGCAATCAGCGGCCTGCTGAAGCTGCAGAGCGGTGAGATCGACTATTGCGGCCAGACCATCAGCAAGATGGAGGCGCACAAGATCATCCACCTTGGCTTGGCGCAGGTGCCGGAGGGCCGCCGTGTATTCAGCGGCCTGACCGTGCAGCAGAACCTGCAGATGGGTGCCTACACCCGCCGCGACGGCAAGGAGGCCATCCAGAACGATTTCGACATGGTGTTTGACCTGCTGCCGCGCCTGAAGGAGCGCCGCAACCAGCCCGCCGGTACGCTTTCCGGCGGTGAGCAGCAGATGCTGGCCATGGGCCGGGCCCTTATGTGCAAGCCGAAGATGCTGCTGCTGGACGAGCCGTCCATGGGTCTGTCTCCGCTGCTGGTCAAGGAGATCTTCAAGATCATCCGTCAGGTCAACCGCAACGGTGTGACCGTGCTGCTGGTCGAGCAGAACGCCAAGATGGCGCTGGAGATCGCCAACCGCGCCTATGTTCTGGAAACCGGCACCATCAAGATGGAGGGCGAAGCCACCGAGCTTGCCAATAACATCGAGGTCCGCAAGGCGTATCTGGGCTGCGAATAAGTGCATACTAAAAAATCCTGTGTCCGCAAAAGGGCACAGGATTTTTTGCTATAAAGCCTCCCTTGTAGGGGCGAGTATTGCTCGCCCGCAGGGAAGCCGCACACACACGTAGGGGCGGATTCCATATCCGCCCGGGCACATTGCGGCAGGAACTCAGTATTCCTTCCGCTTATAAATCCCCACGCATACCTTATAGCTCACAAAATACACCGCCAGCAGCCCTACAAACGCTGCAACCAGCCCCGTCAGCAACACTTCGTCGGAGGCATTGAACAGCTGCATCAAATCGGGCGAGACGGAAGCGACCAGCCCAATACAACCGCCGAGCACACCGAGGATCAGAAACAACCAGCTGCGGGCCTTGACACTGTTGAACCGATAGGACAGCGGCAGCAAAAGCGCGACCAACAGCAGCGCCATGCTGCCGCAGGCCAGCAGGGTTGCCAGACACTCGAGGGGCGGTACCTTATACACAGTGTGCCGGAACAGCAGGGGCGGCAGCACATTGTTCAGCGCCACGATCAGCACCGTACACACTGTGCCCAGCGCCAGCCCGCACAGCCCAAACAGGTATTTGCTGCCCACAAGCTGCGCGGGTGTTACGGGCAGCGTGCGGGCGTAGATGTCCCAATGGGAGTTCTCGTCAAACGAAATCGTGGAGGTGATCAGAATGGAAAATACAACGAGCAATGCATAGGCCATCCCGGTCTGCCCGGTCAGAATGCTGATGCCGCCGTAGAGGAACGCGATAAAAAATACAGACTGTTTGTAGGAACTTATCAGAGTGGCCCATTCTTTATACAAAAGCCCTTTCATTGTGCATCCCTCCCGCTGTAAAACCGCATAATATCATCGAGCCTTGCCGCGTCGCAGACGGCCTCCGGCAGAAGCTCCTGCACGGTGCGCCGTTCCCTGACCAGACTTTCACACCCATAGGCCCCGCGCATGGTGAACACCACCAGCCCGGCTGGCAGGGAAGTCAGTACATCCTCGCCGCAGCGCAGCACGCCGTAGCTTTGCAGCAGCTCGTCCTTGTTCTCGTGGAACAGCAGCTGCCCCTTGTGCAGGTAGGCGATAGAATCTGCTACCTGTTCCAAATCGGCCGTGATATGGCTGCTCATGATGATGCTGTGCCGCTCGTCCTGAATAAATTCCAGAAACAGATCCATCAGCTCACCGCGTACCACAGGGTCAAGCCCCGCCGTGGCCTCGTCCAGCACCAGAAGCTCGGGGTCATGGGCCAGTGCGGCGGCAAGGCTCAACTTTAGCCGCATGCCGCGGCTGTACTCTTTGAGCTTCTTGCCTGCGTCCAGACCAAAGCGGCGCAGATAGGCGGAAAAGCTGTCCGCATTCCACCGCGCACCGTACATTCCGGCCAGACTGCGCGCGACCTGCGCGGCGTTGAAGCTCCCGTAGAAAAAGGCATCCTCAAACACAACGCCAATCTTAGCGCGGGTGGCGGCATCGGCAGGGGAGCCGCCCAGCAGGTCAACCGTGCCGTCATCCGCCCGGTTGACGCCGCAGAGGATTTTCAAAAGCGTCGTCTTGCCTGCGCCGTTCTCGCCGATCAGCCCGACGATGCTGCCCGCGGGCACGGTCATATCAACCGGCCCAAGGGTAAAGTTTTTATACTGCTTCGTGATGCCGCGCAGTGCGGCGGTGTTTGCTGCCATAGGTCAGCCCTCCCACAAAAGGCGCAGGGTCTCTGCAACCTCGTCGTAGCCGATGCCGCCCAGCCGCGCGGCGTCCACCGCGCCTTGCAGGCAGTCCTCGACTTTTTTTAAGTGTTCTTCACGCAGCAGAGCGGGATTCTGCTCGGCGACAAAGCTGCCCCGGCCCGGCTGGGTCAGGATAAAGCCGTCGCGCTCCAAATCCTCATACGCGCGCTTTGTCGTGATGACGCTGATGCGCAGCTCCTTCGCCAGCAGGCGAATGCTGGGCAGCGCGTCCCCGGGGTGCAGCGCACCGGACAGGATCTGCTGCTTGATCTGCCGCGTGATCTGCGCGTAGATCGGCTCCTGCCCGGAATTGGAAAGATAAATCTGCATGGTAGGAAGCTCCTTTATCTCGAACTGTACATATTCGATATTTACAGTATATACACACTATACACAGTTGTCAAGGGGGTGGCACAAAAAAATCCCCCGCACCCGTATGGGTGCAGGGGTAAAAGGCTTCCCCAGAGGGGGAAGCTGTCACCGCAGGTGACTGATGAGGGGTGGACTTGCCGTTACGACCCATTT
>OGZA01002664.1_pt1 | contig 10791 bp, 11 predicted proteins | sample 1576591 | NCBI WGS metagenome assembly OGZA01 (sample SAMEA3541565, study PRJEB24748) | human gut metagenome | biome: human gut; feature: human-associated habitat; material: faeces | place: China | collected 2012
GAACGTAGTACTCACCAATAAATAAGCGTCAATACGGTGCTCCGTTGACGCTTACGGAAAAACACATCTGCAAGAATCATTATTCTTTTGCCTGAAGCTATCCGGCATACTCAGGCATTTCACGCTTTATGAGCTGACATCATCAAGATGCGCCAGTAATTTTTTATTAATGACTTCAAACAGTTCCTGTTCATCATGGGTCAGATAACCCCAGATTTCTTTCAGATACATGCTTTGTGCAAGAGTGAGCCTCTGAATAAAAAACATACCTTCAGATGTCAGACTGATTTTTTTAGCACGGCGATCCTCCCTGCTATCCATCCTTTTTACATATCCGGCTTTTTCTAAAAAATCTGTAATGCGGGTAATATTAGTTCTGGTAAACTGAAGTTTCTGGCTTATCTCTGAAGGTGACAGACAATGACTCTCCGCTGCGAATAATGTGGTGAGAACCATATATACTGAGTGATTTATTCCATACCCCCCAAGAAATTCAGATATATTATCCTGCATTCTTTTATTTGTGCGAATACAGAGTTGCATCAACAAATGCTCCCGAAAGGGATATGCGGGGTCTTTGTTTTTTTGGTGTCTGATTATTTTTTCTAATGTGTCTGTGTTATTCATTTCATTATTCTCCATATTACTGAAACACACTGTCTGTGTACAAGCGCGCATCAGTCATCCGGTAAACATCGACTTTCCACTACAATTTATTCCTGCCTGATTTCTGTATAACTGAGATATTCCGACACAGCAGACAGATAAATTCCCTCAGATAAAAGAACATAAATGCTGGCTGCTGACAAGTCTGTGAAAAAGGATTATCCATACTGCTCAGTAATCGCGGATAATTCACCAGCCCTCCGCCCGTCTGAAAGGTGACTTCCCGGGGCATCCCAGATATCCACAACACACTATCCGGCTCCGGATAAACCATTTATGGCAATATCATGAGCAGCGTTGCTGAACCAGATAGTACTCCTGGTTGTATCTTTGAAGATTCACCATAGAGGCGACTGCCGATGGTCAGGTTTTGTGTACCTGCTCTGTACCATCTCATCGTTGTCTCTCCTGTGTCCACGCCATTAACCGAAACAATGGAGTCCCAGCCATGACCCAGACCAACCGAAAACTTCTGACCATGACTGTATGCCGGAGCTGTATTGCTTAACAGGAAAAAACGAATATTTGTAGGCACATCGCAAGACACAGAAAGAGTCTGAGCCGCATAATGATTATTAGCGCTATTAATCGACAGATCACCATGATTTATTTCCAGAGACTGTGCAGAAGGACGGCATACTCCGGTATTCTTAATTGAGAAATTCAATGTACCATTAAAAGGAAATGTTTTCATTAACGAGGAAGGAATTTTGTAGCGTCCACCAATATAATCATAATTATTACGCTGAATGCCACGTAAGAACTTAACTGGAAACGTATAATCCCCCTCAGGAAGGTCAACAGGAAATCTGGCGTTCAGGGTAACACCACCAAATGACCATGCCAGACTTCTTTTTTCTCCGATATTGAAACATGTCCGTCCAGATGTGTTTGCTTCATCCCATGCAAATCCCTTGGTAAGATAGTAATTATCATTATCTTCTGCATCAAGTGAAAAACTTCCTCTGGACTGAAGTTCAAGATATATATCATATCCATTATAGGAAACACGTTTAGGAACAACCAGCCATGCAAAATACTCAGACCAGTAAATACCATGAGACCATGTAAATCCATTGCAGTCCACATAGCTTAAAGTTGCCGTACTTGATGCAGAGTTTATATCCACTATAATTTGAATAACATCGGTTACTTTAACACTAAGTCGAGGACGATAAATGTTATCATTAAACGAGTAAAACATTGTACTCTGGATAGCCAAAGCATCATTACAGCCTGACAGGGATAAAAATAAAAAAGCAGGGAACCATTTTTTCATCAGAAATCACTTCCGTAATTACAGTTATTCATTTGGGTATGACTCAGTTATAAATCATGCTCATACTGGCCGTGGTCCGGAAATCCCCGCCATTCAGTATCCCGCTGCCATTACGAAAGGGCACTGAAGTAAAGGTGAACGTTGAACGCGCTGTGTCCAGACCTGCTGTCACTCTGTAACCATTTCCTGAACCATTACCTAATGTAAGAGGTGTTGACATTCCTTTTCCCTGATACAGCGCTATACCAAAATGAGTTATATTTGTTGCCAGTACATTATTCTGACCTCCTCCCATAGTATTTCCCGTAACTTTTATCCAGAGAGAGCCACTCTTATACGGACAGGATATGCTTATGGTTTTTGTTACCTCACCACGTGAGTTGTCCACGTGCTCAGGATTAATATTCCCAAAATCGACAACAATATTCTGCCCGTTATTAATGGTGCATGGGGGAATATAGATATTTCCCCTGATGTTAATCTGCACATCAGCCAGTACAGCGACCGATGTCAGAAGCAACGATATAAATAATGATAAACGAATCATCCCCCCTCCGGAGAGCGGCACAGAAAACATTTTATTTTACGAGATATAAAATTAACGTATTTTAGTTGATACTATTACGAATATGATGCAACCAGCGTTGCCGTTGCAGAAAATGTTCCCGCCCTCAAACTCTGCATATTTCCTTTATATCCAAGTTTTGCGTAAAGAGTAATCTTTCTGGCTGGTGTTGTTCCTGTAATTTTTCCGGGCGTAAACTGACTCCCTAAAGTGACAGCGTTACCAATACCACTGTTATTACTATTGTAAAGATAAATGAGCAGCCCATCACCAGAAGCGGTTGAAGTATTAGGCACCAGTATCGAATTACCTGTCTGACCATTTGATGTTATTGTAACTTTCATGGTTCCCAGGCTATAGGGGCAGTTCATGTCGACGGTAAAGTCTTTCTGATTTCCGCCACTCTGTACCAGATTCTGAATTTCAATATCACCCCAGTTAACTTCAGCATTTTGTACAGTACAGGCAGGAATAACCAGTTTTCCTTTAAAGGTCAGATTATCAGCTGCATGTACATGCTGAGACATTAACACTGCCCCCAGCATTACCGGAAGACACAAACCTCTTATCTTTTTCATCTGAAATATCCTGTACAAAATTTTTTCTAACGATATGTTAATTCAAACGTGGCTGTTGCTTCATAATCACCGGGTACCACACTCTTCGTCCGCAGGGCTTCCGGCGTTGCCACAACATACGCGCCGAAAGGAAGCTCAAGACTGTTTCCGGTAACCTTTTCCCCCTGGCCTTTGTTATGGGAGGTGCCGGGTTTCAGCAGACTGCTGCCATCGGTGTCCAGCAGTGCAATGCCTAACCGGCCGGAATTCACTCCGGTTACCTTCAGATGGCCCGGGAGGGCCGCCTCTTCCGTCCCCTTAAAGGTCAGGGTCACAATTTTGCCAACTGCTGTTGCATGGCAGTTTTCCAGCCTGATGACAAACGACTCTGTCGGCGAACGTCCGGGCGGATACCAGAAATCCCTGGACGCGCGGGTTTTGAAGACGACATGTTTATTCAGACTGTCACCGGACACATGGCAGGGTCTGTCAAGCAGATTACCCCTGAATGCCACATCTGAGGCCATTGCCTGCCCGGCAGACAGTGCGGCAAACAGTAAAAGAGCGCCTGTGCTTTTTATCATCACATTCCCTTACTCATATTTTATGCTCAGACGCAGCATGGCCGGATTGCTCCTGGCATCAGAATACTCACCCTCCTGTGTCGCCCTTTTCCTCCAGGCGGCCAGCATCTCCCCCTGCCGCCGGTCAGGCCGGCACAGTAAAAAGGTATCACCATCGTGTATAACAAGATGGTCACAGCCGGATAGCTTACGGTCAGGAAGTAAAGCACTTCCGCTTCCGGGACCGGTTACCAGTGAGCCGGAGACTGTCATCGCAACGCCCCGTTTTCCGGGCTGAAGTGCACCACCGTCCCCACATCCTGCCAGCCTCAGCATCAGAGGTGCTCCGGCTGCCGCAGAGTGATTCTCCGGCCGGAGGCTTAACGGCACCTCATTACTCACCAGCATGCAGGGTGAGGACAGCAGTGCACCACTGACTGCCAGGCTTCCGGTGCGTCCCCCCCGTTCATTTATCCGGTAATGACGCGACTCATCTGCAGTAAAGACGTCATCGTATATACCCCGCTCTTCAGCCCGCAGGAAAGTATGGATGAAACCACTCAGCGACAGTGCAATAAGATACAGTACTGCTGTTGTTTTATTCACAACCATAATATCCCACCCGCATTTAACCGTTATTGCGGTACATTATTTCTCTTTTTTCACAGAGCAACGGCTGCCATTACAGATAAACGACAGTACCGGGCGACCACCATAGTCGTTAATATAAGACAGATAAGGGGTATTATAACTTGCCGATTTTACTGTCTGCTCTGAACGGGGAGACAGCATCACGGTTTCAAACTCACCTTCCTCTGCCTGCTTTTCACTTCCTCCCAGACCAATAACAGTGACATAATAAGGCGTTGGGTTTTCAATACGATACCCACCGCTGACTTTGTTCAGAATTAACTGGTCCTGCCATACTTCATTTGGTCTGGTTTTAATTGCTGCCGGGCGATAAAAAAGCTTTATTTTGGTCTGTAAGGCTATCTGCAGTACATTGGCCTTTTCACTCCTCGGCGGTATTTCCCGGAGATTAAAATAAAACAGTGATTCCCTGTCCTGAGGAAGTTTACTGATATCCGGTGTGGTACTCAGCCTGACCATGCTTTTCGCACCCGGCTCAAGGCGCTGAACCGGAGGGGTGGCAATAACCGGCCCTGTAATAATTTTTTCCTGATTTTCATTTTCTATCCATGCCTGAGCAAGATAGGGCAGTTGTTTGTTATCATTGGAGATATCAAGCGTCATTGACTTCTCACTCCCGTCAAACACCGCGCGGGTTCTGTCCAGCGAAACAGCAGCGTCTGCCCCGGATATAACAAACAGGGGGATGGCAGCCATCAGAATCTTTTTTCGAATCATACTTAATTTCCACATTCTGTAATTTCACCTGGTCCGGAAAATGGCATAACCGCATTCATCAGCCGTTAATATTCCGGACTTTCATTTATTTCTGAGGCGTACAGGGAAGCAATAACTGCTGGTCAGATATTGCTGTCTCCGGTACATTTACCTGACACTGTATTTTTCCATCCCAGTTTACCGACAGGGTTTCCCCCGGCGTCACGCCACTCAGCCAGGCAAGGCCTTCGTCGGCCACCATGCCCAGTTCCCGGCCTTTTTCACTGGTTACACTGGCACCAAACGGGGGCTGAGAGCCATCAGCAAGACGCAGTATTGCAAACAGACGTTTCCCTTTAAGCACGCTGAATTTCCGGTAACCAATGGCACCTTCTGTCAGCGCCGATTCCACAACAGAACGGGTTGCTTCCACATCATCCGGTAAGCGCTTCAGGTCAACAGAGGTTGTATTCCGGTAATAACTGCTGATGTCAGTCACCACGCCCGTTCCCCAGCGATTTGTCACCACCTGCCCGCCATCAACCGGTACACCTCCCACACCATCCGTGTCAACAAGAAGACGTGTTCCACCGGACATTCCCCCTGCATGTAACGCCGCACCTTTTCCGGTAATTGTTGCCCCACCGGAAGCACTGACGCCGAAAGACGTATATCCTTTCTGCAGGGATGCAATATTCGCGGACAAATTTGCCAGCGGACTACGATGACTGTAATAGGCATTAATCTGACGTTGCGATGTCAGTCCACCGCCACTGTTAAGGCCGGCGTTCAGGCTGTAGCTGTCCAGACCGTCATTGAACGTGTCAGTGTAGCCGGCCATATTCACATAACGGTCATTACTCATACTGCCACTGTAGCTCGCTGTCCCCGTCCCCAGCGGCACGGATATACGCAGGTAAGCAGAATCGTTATCACGCCCCAGATATTTAGACCTTGAGGCTGCCAATCCAACCGCCACACCCTGCAGTCCGAAAACATTAAAGTAGCGGTTGACGCTCACCGTATAATAGTCCGTTTTCCGTATGTCCCAGTATGTCTGACGGCTGTACTGCAGGTTAAAAGAGGTGTTCCAGTCCGCCACGTTTTTATTCAGCGTAACGGTATACATCTCTTTTTCCCGACTGCTGTAATCATTACGGTAGCGGGCGTTCAGGTACTGCTCCATGGTCATATAGTTTCGCTCTGAGAAACGATACCCGGCGAACGTAATGTCGGCATCCGCATTATCAAACCGTTTGGAGTAGCTAAGACGCCAGGATTTTCCCTGAAACGTTCTCTCTCCCTCAATACGGGCTACTGACTGCGTGATATCAGCGGAAAGGGTCCCCGGCACACCCAGGTCCCAGCCGGCACCGGCTGCCAGTGCATTATAATCACCGGCAAGCACAGCCCCGCCATACAGCGACCACTGGTTACTGAGCCCCCAGGACGCCTCTCCGGTCGCAAATACAGGCCCTTCGGTCTCATGCCCGTATCCGCGGGAGCGACCGGAGACAAGTTTGTACCGGACCTGTCCCGGACGCGTCAGATAAGGAACCGAGGCTGTATCGACCTGAAAGGTTTTCTTCCGTCCGTTCTGTTCAATAACCTCAACATCAAGACGTCCGCGAACTGAACTGTCCAGGTCCTGAATACTGAATGGCCCTGCGGGGACCATAGAGTCGTACAGCACCCGTCCCTGCTGCGACACCACAACACGGGCATTAGTCTCCGCAATCCCGGTAATCTGCGGTGCATAGCCTCGCAGTCTGGGCGGCAGCATCCGGTCATCGCTTTCCAGGCTGGCTCCCGTATAACTCCATGACCGGAATATATCTGAGTTGATATTATTCTCGCCCAGCGTCAGGTTTGCCCGCCACCGGGGAATGGCACGGAACAGATAAAAGCGACTCCATGTGAAATTTCTGTTTGTCGTTTTTTCCCCGTTGTAGCGGCTCTGCTCCTGGCTTCCCTGATAGTCAGCCCGCAGGCGCCAGGGCCCCAGATTCCCCCCCACAGTCCCGTTATAACTGAACTGATGAGAGTCTCCTCCCTGATAATTACGGGAAACCGTCCCGTTGAGGTTATAATCCAGCATCAGTCCGGGAATGCCGTCGTCCCAGCGTGAGGGAGGCAGCCAGGTGGCATCAGAATACTCAAGCCAGGCCTGCGGCATATTGATGCGTAATACGCCCGCTCCGGTATCAGGACGAATATCCACTCCCGGCAACCCATGAAAATCCGCACACTGACCATCATGCCAGTAAACAACTTTATCCAGAGATTCTGCTGTTAACCCCATCAGTCTGACCATATCTGATGTCAGACAGGCCTGTGGCAATTTTTTTTCTGCCTTATCTCCTGACGACTGAGGTTCAACAAATGAAATCTGTAACGATGCGGGAGAAATACTTTGCCCGTTAACAATCACATCCAGAAGATATTGCCCCGGCAGAACATAACCGGCTTCTGAAAAACGGGTGAAGTCAATATTTTTCTTGTCCGCTGTGTCAAGTACATCTGTATTAAACTCAACGGCACTGGCTGCGTTACAAAACAGAGACAACAATATCACACAGGTAATATTGTTGACTGCAAAAGGTATTCTGTCTTTCATTCCACGCATCACCAGATTCACAAAAAAGATAAATAACCGGACATCTCACCGGAGTGACTCACTCATAATCGACCCGGAATCCCAGCACAGCAAAATAATTTCCGGCTTCAAGTTTTTTTCCGTTTCTCACAATTCTGAGGGTGTAATCCAGCGCTTCTTCATTACCCGTCAATGGTATTGCAGGCATTACTTTCCCTGCCCGGGCAATATTTCCCCTGGCATCAGCTATCTGCAGATTAATTCCTTTTGCCTGACCGGATAAATTAAACTTATCCGGTGTTTCACCCCGGACGCCATCGAAAGTCACCCTTATCCGGGAATCAGAGAAAAGGTTCCCACCCTGACTGTTAAATTCACAGTTCCTGAGCCGGAGGCTGAATTTTCTTTCAGGTCCGGAAAAACCATTCTGTAAATCCCGAACCGGGGTTTCCCCCATATCGATAATCTGCCAGGCGTCTTCCATCGCCAGAGTACAGGCAGGTCTGACAACCTCACCATGAAAAGCAGCCCTGCCGTCCCACCATACGTGTTCTTCTCCCCAGTATTCAGGAAGGGACATGCCGGGCGGAGGAAACGGACCGGCAAAAACACCATGAACAAACACACAGCAAAAAAAGAAAAGTGGAACAGAGAATCGCAGTCTCATGATAAATACCCTGAGAAATAAACAGCGGAATATTTCCGCTGTTTACAGGACCAGATTATCGTATTACTGTTACTGATAAGTAAGGTTGAAATTCGCAACTGCTGAGAAGGCACCTTCAGCTACATCATTGCCACTTGTGTCTTTCTTAACTAGGGCAGTAAAATGGATTGTATTATCCCCATCGACAAGACTTGACACACCTGTCGCTGTTGTTCCATCAAATTTTACTGCTTTGCCATGAGGATCTGTAACAAGAATTGCTGTATTAGTCGTACCAACTGTTTGCAACATATCGGTACCAGCTTGAACCCCTGAGAATGTCAGAGATACAGTCCCCGTTTTACCAGCCTTCTTATAGTTAGTAACATCACAATCGGTAAGTTTTATATCAAAATTCTTGGGCGTTGAGGATCCACCATTATTCAGTAAAACTTTAGAAACCTGACCAAACTCAATAGATTGATCAGCAGACTGAGCATCAATACCACATGGTGCATCTACTACAGTTCCGTTAAAAGTTACTTTTCCCTGCCCCTGTGGAGCAGCATTTACACCAAAAGACACCACTGCCATAGCTACCGCACCGGCAATAACCGACTTAATCATAAATAACAACCTCTTTTTCATTACTGAACACACCAGAGATATCTGGCAATTTAAAATGACCCGATTACCTTTAATAACCAGATCAATACAAATAATATTCTCGTATTTTCAGGGCAGGTTATTTATCGACAGAATACTGATATAACCTGTCTGCTTTCTGATAAGGGCTTCTTTTTTTATCTTCCAGAAACTCCGGAATGCCATAATTTAGTCAAATGCCGACGACTCATCTGTATAATAAGGTGCAAGCCTTGCTGCAAGAGCATTCAGCCGTATAAGTCTCCCCAGTGTTGTACTGAAATACCCATTATTCATCTGGTATTTCTCGCAGACCTCCTTACGGGAGTGCCCACCTACCAGATAGTCCTTCATAGCCAGAATGACCCTGTCACTGTGAATAGAAGAAATACCTATCAGTAAAAAAAATGCATTTCAGACATAGAGCCGGGCAACAGTACGCTCTCGCGTATATTCAGCAAAAACGCATTTCCTGACCGACTGATGACTTCATGATACGCCATGTTTCCCCCTTCTGTCGGGCCCCTAGATATATGCTTCCGGCCCGGAAATACTCTTCACGCAATAAGTTAAATTTAGTTTTTTATGTTGTAAATATTAATTTAAACGATATTTTAACCCACAAAACAAAATCAAAATAGAATAAAACACAAAAAACAAGAATACGCTCAGATAAAAACATCATGGTGAATTGAATTTACGGCATAAAAGATCGTCTAAATGCATTTTTACGGACTTTCTTTTCACATAAAAATAACACACAAAATGTGACATACATCAAATAAAGCCAACAAAAAGCAAATTCACTAAATTTCGCAAATAAAGCAAATACAGAGAATAAAAATACCTTTCCGTTGATAACAGAGAGCATGATTTTTATTATTCGAAGAAACTTTGTTACAGTGAGATGAGTGAATACATGAAGAATGAAATACTGGAATTTCTGAACAGGCATAATGGAGGGAAAACTGCAGAAATTGCAGAGGCGCTGGCGGTAACGGATTACCAGGCCCGCTATTACCTGTTATTACTGGAAAAAGCAGGTATGGTTCAGCGCTCACCATTAAGACGGGGCATGGCAACATACTGGTTTCTGAAAGGAGAGAAGCAGGCGGGGCAAAGCTGTTCTTCCACAACTTAATAACTCAATCTGTGGGCATGCTTCACTGAAACAGATAAAAGTTACATCAGAGTGCAGATTCAATTTTGCAGCATTCATCACAAAATAGAAATTTAGTATTTTATGTCAGAATACTTCACATGATAATAAAAACCTGTCTGGATTTACTGCATGGCCAGACATTACAAAATACAAACGCCATAAACTTCATTCAGCCTTCTTGCTGTCCGGTAACGGAGGCTGCTTTTTCGTTACACCTTTCCCCGGCAGCATCAGTAGCAATAATTTGTAGATTCTACGAACTGAGACTGTCTGTCCGGGGAGAACGTACACAGCCCGACACAATGTACCAGTCAATAATATCCGGTTTCTGATTCCCTGCCTGACAGACCACTCTCTGGCAACTTTGTATTCAGTTCATCTACTACTGGAGACAGATTTATAAAATCCAACTCCACGATCTTTGACCGTCCGCATCCCCTACTCTCTGTGCTGCGGTCATCGGTTAATTCCAGCGTCCGTCCGTTACGATCAGATATTACTGTTATATACCTATACCTTTTTAAAGGCGACTTCGTCTACATTCATATGACGTGCTAATAAAGGCTTTTTCATCCGGGACAGACCGCGCTTAACCACACGAGTCATAATGCCGTCAATGGATTTGCCCCTATATTTCCAGACATCTGTTATCACTTAACCCATTACAAGCCCGCTGCCGCAGATATTCCCGTGGCGAGCGATAACCCAGCGCACTATGCGGATGCCATTCGTTATAATGCTCGAACGCCTCTGCAAGGTTCTTTG
>OGZA01002665.1_pt1 | contig 10791 bp, 10 predicted proteins | sample 1576591 | NCBI WGS metagenome assembly OGZA01 (sample SAMEA3541565, study PRJEB24748) | human gut metagenome | biome: human gut; feature: human-associated habitat; material: faeces | place: China | collected 2012
GACGGCAGCCCGGAGACCGTGGACCTGCTGCAAAAGGACAAAAAGTGGATCCGCCGCCACATCAACGGCAAGCGCAATTTTTGTTTATGCCCATTTAAAATCAACGCCTGCAATATCTTTATGATATGAATTTCACACGGATGTGTTATGTTTATCATTATCATTGTCACGCATTTTCTCAATAGCGTTTTTTAGTAATGGGGGAATCGATGCGCCCATTTTTTCAGCGTTTTCCAAAATACTCCCTAGTTCAGATACAATGTACCAAAACAGGACGATTGGCGTAAGCAACATGTCATAATTAAAAGGAAGGGTAAGTCCTGAAATATGATTCAGCGTTAGCCCAAGCAAAATATCGGTCAAGACACTGACAAAAACCATAATAATACTCCCGCCTTTATGCCACAAGCCTTGCCTGGCTTTATGGGAACTCCATTCGCCATTTTTAATAGCTTGTGCTGTGCCGGTTAGACAATCCAGCATCATACAGGCAGCATGCCCGCCTTGCCGAAAGAGCATCGCTGGTGCATCCGAAACGAACGCGGGAGAAAAGCAGCCTGCGCATTGCAGAAAATATTCTGGACATGGATCATATCCCGGAACTTTCCCGGTATGATCGCTGCCGCATTTGTGTGCCGCAGTCCTGCCCGCGCGATTGCTTTATGCGCTTGGATTGCCGCTACCAGCAGTATTTGCGCGATTCCATGAAACCCGACATCCAAATTTGCAATCACAATTATTTGCTGGCAGACGCATCGCACCGACTTGAAGATAGACCTCTGCTCCTGCGCAGCTATCAGGCACTGGTAGTGGACGAGGCGCACAAGCTGCCCGATGCCGCCCGCCAGATGTACACAGAAACCTTATCCCCGCACAACATGGATGAATTGTGCCTTTTATTACAACAGGCGCACTACAAGGATTTTGCCAGACAGATGCGGACGGCGTTCCTTACGCTGACGTTCTCCTGCACGCAGGGGCTTTCCAAGCTGCGAAGAAAAGCGGGTGAACCGTTCGTGCTTACACCGTTCCGCCGCGCTGCTCTCATCGACTGTATAGCACTGTTGCAAAATGCTGGCGGATTGCCGGATGTGCCGCGATACCTGCTGAACAGGCTGGGAGAAGCCGAAAGTCTCCTGCGCCTTTTTCTTTTGGAGGTGCCGACGCGCATCCTTTACATCGACTACGATGCCGATGGTCAGCCTACATTCTGCGCAGCCAGCAGCCGCGTACCGCAGTTGCTTCGCAGTGCGCTGTGGAACACCCGCGAACCCGCGATTCTGACCTCCGGCACATTGGCCGCAGCCGGAGATTTCAGCCACACGGAACAGCTTTTGGGGCTGGCGGCTTATCGACCCTTGCGCCATTTCCGAGCAGATTCTCCGTTTAACTACAAGAAAAAATGTCTGTTGTACTTTCCGCCGCGCGTAAAAACGCGAATGGACAACCGCAAAATGGCAGAAGAAATCGTCCGATTGGTGGATGCCTGCCACGGCCATGCTCTGGTGCTGTTCACGTCTTACCGCCAAATGGCCGAAGTCCGCGCGCTGACGGACGGTCAGTGGCAATACCCGACCTATCAGGCGTGGCGCAACGGCGGCAGGGTGATTCAACAATTCAAAGAATCCGGCAACGGCGTACTGTTTGCGGCTGGCTCCTGCTGGGAGGGCATTGACTTTCCCGGCGATATGGTGTCACTGCTGATTATCGCAAAGCTGCCGTTCCCGATACCAGACCCGGTCAGCGACTATGAGCGCCGGCAGTACCCGAACCTGCGCGACTACATAAACGCCGAAATCATCCCCGAAATGCAGAAGAAACTGCGACAAGGCTTTGGTCGTGCCATTCGCACGGAACAGGATTCCTGTGTGGTAGCCATTCTGGATGAACGCGCGGGCATCGGCGGCAAGTACCATGACGCCGCACTGGCCGCTTTGCCAGCCTGTCCAACTACCGAGAAAATTGAAGATGTTCAGCAATTCATCCGGGAGCAGAAGCGCCCGGATTACTTTTTGTAAAGAGGGTTTACGATGAACTATAGACAAGACCACCCCGCGTGGATCTATGTGCGGTGCGCCAACAGCAACCCACAAATGGCCTTTGATCGGCTGTATGACCTTATCGATGAAGCTGCCGGGCATGGCTTTCTCGTGCGCGGCACCTCTTTCGACCATTGCGGCGGCAACACACTGAAAGACCGCAATGGCCTGCGCGCCATGCTGGACGCGGTAGAGAATAACCTGATCGAAGCCGTAATCGTACGCGACCTGGAGCAGATCAGCCGCAACAGCTACTTATTGGTCGGGGTTATTGAAATCTTCCGCAGACGGAACGCTTACCTTATTACTACCGAATGTGACCTGAACACGGAACTCATCAACTGCGGTTTGGAACGCTTTGCCGGAGACCGCTTCACGCGGGCATCCTTTGGCAAGCCGCGCTTCGATGTTCGACTCCCGCTGATGGATCAGTTTTAAGAGGTGCGGCTATGGAAGAATACAAAGTCTGGGCGTATGCCCGCAGCGCTGCGCCGAATTTGACTGCGTTAGAAAACCAACTGGAAGAAGTTATGCGCGAAGCTGACAAGCGCGGCTACATCCTGGTAAATACAAGCATGGAACTGAAACGCGGCACCGAATTTTGGCGACCAGCACTGTTTGCTATGCTCAAAGCTGTGCGGCAGGGCCGCGTTAACGCTGTTATGGTGCAGAGCCTTGACCGATTAAGCCACGATACCGCAACGCTGTACCACATCCTGCGCTTTTTGCAAAATCACGGCGCGGTGCTTATCACCACCAAAACAAGCCTGAAATATGAACTTTATCTGACCGGGCTGGAGAACAGGCTGCTGGCCCATACCAAACACACCCGAAAAAAGCTGCCGTGGGAGGGATTGCCCCATGCTGATTGATCCGCTCCCCATAAAGCTGGAACAGGAATTAAAATATGAACTTGCTTATACAGCACTTTCATCCGCTGCCGCTACAGGAAAGCTACCGCGCGGAATCTGCCAACGCGCCAATGTTGGTTATGCCAGAAAATGCGGCGTTTTGTGTCGAGATGTTTAGTGGTTCTTGTGAATAGCTATTTGGCCGCCTTTCGGGTATGTTGTATGTGACAAAAAGAGTGTCACAGCGACAAACTCGGAGGAAAAGCCATGCCACAAGTTCAAGTCATCCAGCCGATCCAGCAACAGCCGAAGCGCTTGCGCGTGGCAGCCTATGCCCGCGTCAGCAGTAAATCCGCTGACCAGTTAAACTCCATGTCGGTGCAGGTGGAATACTACACCGACCTTATTCAGAAAAATCCCAACTGGGAATTTGTTGGTGTGTATGCCGATGAGGGCATTTCCGGCACCGGCCTTAAAAATCGTGCCGGATTCAACCACCTTATGGACGACTGCCGACTCGGTCTGATTGACCGTATCCTTGTAAAGTCATCCTCCCGAATGGCACGAAACTCTGTGGATTTTCTCTCCGCTGTGCGCGAACTGAAAAGCCTTGGCGTGGTCGTAGAATTTGAGAAAGAGCGCTTTGACACAGACTCCACCGAGGGAGAACTCCTGCTGGGTATGATGTGTGCTGTTGCCCAAGAGGAATCATTGTCAATCTCCAAAAACTTGCGCTGGGGAATCCGCAAACGAATGGAGTCCGGCACCTACCATACATCATCTGTCCCCTACGGCTACAAACAGGTCAATTACGACCTTGTTCCCGTCCCCAACCAAATCGAAATCGTCAAGGACATTTTCAATGCATTTCTGCAAGGCGAAAGCACCACCAAAATCGCCGACGATTTAAACCGGCTTCGTCCAGATGCCGATAAGCATTGGCATCATACCACCATAGAGCGCATCCTTAAAAACGAAAAGTACGCCGGATGTTCCCTCTATCAAAAGAGTTATACATCCGATGACTTGCCCTTTAAGCGCACCGAAAATAACGGTGAAGTCCTTTCCTACTACGCACCGGACACCCACAACGGCATCATATCCCAAGCAGACTTTGATAAAGCGCAAGCACTCCTGCAGCTCAAAAGCGTAGGCCCATGTCCGAGGAAAGACTCAGCCTTTTCCAAAATGCTTTACTGCGCAAAGTGCGGTTCAATGCTTTCCCGCAAAATAAACCGTTCCGCACAAGTGACTTGGATCTGCCGCACACACCTTCGATGCGCAGCAGACTGTCCCACGCCGCCAACCCAAGAGGAACTCATCCAATACGCCTTTCTCACCATGCACAACAAACTAATTGTAAACCACACGCAGATTTTCGCCCCTGCCCTACATGACTTGTACACTGCGCAAAAGATTCTCGATGACAATGAGAGCCAGCGGCAGGAACTCAACCAGCAGATTCAACTGCTTGCCAAAAAGTTGCACAACCTTTCCCGTCTGCGCGAAAAGAACTGCATCACCGCCGCTCAATACTGGGAACGGCGCAATCCACTGGAGCGTGAACTCACGGATGTAAAAAACACGATTTCAAAAGCAGCTACCAACCATCCTTTACTTCGTACCCTTGCACAGACAAAACAGCTTGCAGAACATTATACCTATCTAAAGCCACTTACTGAATTTGATGAGTATGAGTTCAAATTTGCCGTAAACCGCGTACTGGTCGATTCCGAATCCTGTACCTTTGAACTCAAAAACGGAATGAAGTTTAAGGAGATTTTCTGACAATGGCAAAGCCGAGATACCTGCCCTACGGATACCGCATACAGAACGGCCTCATTACCCCGGATACCGCGCAAGCCGAATACGTCCGCCAAATTTATCAACTCTACCTTGCAGGCAATTCACTGCAAGAAATCGCGAAACACTTGCAAGCCAACAGCATCCCATACAGTGATGAGACAGGTTGGAACAAGAACACCGTCCACCGCATCGTAAAAAATCCAGCATACTGCGGAAAGGACAGGTATCCGCCCATTGTCGAATATACCTTATTTCAAAAAGCGCAAGTCCTGTGCCAGCGAAAAGCCCCCACTTACACAGAAGCCTTAAAGGATATTCGCGGTGACATTATCTGCCCCGACTGCGACAGCAGACTGGAATGGCAGACAAAAGGCCATCGATGGCGCTGCCGCCACTGCGCAGCATTCTCCGTCCAAATTGCGCCGGATATTCTCCTGCAAAGCATCGCTACCACAATGAAACGCTTACAGGATAATCCTGACAGCATCAATGACCAGCCGCTGTCACACAACACAGTATCCATTGAAGCCGAAAAGCAGCAAGCAGAAATCGATGAAATGTTATCCGCCGGGGAATTTGATGCAGCATCACTTATCCAAAGCGTCCTTTCTCGCGCAGATACGCAATATCTCTGCTGCACAGCCGGAAATTCTGACCCCATGACTCTCCGCATCAAAGAAGCCCTCGCTGCTGCACCTCCCTGCGATACGTTCGACTCAAAGCTGTACCACACCATCGCTGACAAAATAGTTTTGCACAGAACTACTTCCATTCAGTTGAAACTTATAAATGGAATGGTCGTATAAGGAGAATCCCATGAACCGCGAGAGAAGAATCATCGTCATTCAGCCCAACAGGAAAGCTTCCAAAAGCACGGCATCCCGCACCAAGCTTCGCGTTGCTGCATACTGCCGCGTCAGCACTGAGGAAGAAGAACAGCAGGGCAGCTTTGAAATTCAAAAGGAATTCTACACTGCCAAAATCAATTCCACCCCCGAATGGAAGCTTGCCGGGATTTACGCCGACGATGGTATCTCAGGTGTCCACACCAAAAAGCGTGACGGATTCAACCAGATGATTCAAGACTGTAAGAAGCACAAAATCGACCTGATTCTTACAAAGTCAATTTCCCGCTTTGCCCGCAACACCGTAGACAGCATCCAATATGTGCGGATACTGAAGCAATTCGGTGTCACCGTCATATTTGAAAAAGAGAACATCAACACCAGCACCATGAATTCCGAAATGCTCCTTACTGTGCTGAGTGCCTTTGCACAAGCTGAGAGCGAATCCATCTCGCAGAATATTTCCAGAGGCAAGCGCATGGGATTTAGTCACGGAAGATTCTCCTTCCCCTATGCGCAGATGCTCGGCTACCGCAAAGGTGCAGACGGCCAGCCAGAGATCATCCCCGAACAGGCTGAACTGATTCGGATAATTTACACCAGCTACTTGCACGGCGACAGCTTGCAAATCATAAAGAGCAAAGTTGAAGCAGGCGGTTACAAAACTGTGCGTGGCAACACCACATGGTCAACGCAGGCGCTCCTACGCATCTTGCAGAATGAGAAATACTGCGGTGATGTTCTGCTGCAAAAGACCTTTACTGACAATGTGCTGACTGGAGGCCCGAAGAAAAATACCGGCCAGCTACCACAATACTACATTGAGAACAATCACGAGGGCATCGTCACCAAGCAGATGTACCGCGAGGTGCAAGCTGAAATCGCCCGCCGCAACAGCAAGTCCTGCGCGAACCGACGCAAACAAAAGCGCGGGAGGTACAACAGCAAGTACGCCCTTTCCGAACGGCTGTACTGTGGGGAATGCGGCAGTCCTTATAAGCGCGTGACTTGGAATATTCACGGCAGAAAGGAAATCGTCTGGCGCTGCGTCAACCGTGTCACCTACGGAACAAAGTTCTGCCACAATTCACCCTCTGTGCAAGAAGAAGTCCTGCATCAGACCCTGCTGAGAGCCATCCAAAATCTGGCCGACAATTACACCGATGAAGTCGCCATGCAGATCAACGGTATCCTGCATGATTTGCAAGGCGGTACAACAGAACTGGAGGAATTACAGCAAAAGCTCGCGGATGCCCGGCAGGAATTTGACCGCCTGCTGGATCTGTCCCTTGAATGCGATGCGTCCTTTCTCGACGAAAAGTTGAAGCACGCAAGCGAGGAAATCGACAGCCTGCAAAAGCAAATCGACCAGCTTACCGCCAGCCAGCAGAAAGCCGCAAACCCAGATCTCCAGCTGACCGTCTCCGACTTCCATATTACTAAATACTCTGATACTCTTGTCGCAAGAATCATCGAACGAATAGACGTTGTATCCGCCAACGAAATCAAAATTGAATTCATCGGCGGATACACAGTGACAGCCCCCTTGCAATCCTGACCGATATCCTGTATACTATTATTTATAAACTGAATGGTTAGGCATTGCCTTTCGACCTCATTTTTATCGTTACGATATCCTTTTTGGCTGGGTATCTTTTTTGTAACATAGAGACAAGGTCACTTACGAAAGTAAGTGACCTTTTTTGTTTTGTTCGGACTGTCCGACATTCCGCATTACACACAACACCCCCGCTTGCCTTCCATTTATATAAGGAAGGCGGGCGGGGGTGTTGTGTACGGTGCTTACTTTTCAAACTCCTTTGCCACATCCTGCAGCAGCTTGCGGATGGGCAGGTGCTGGGGGCAGATCTGCTCGCATCTGCCGCAGCGGATGCAGTCCGATGCGCGGGTGCCGGGGCGGGTGTGGACATCCTCGTAATAATAATCGGCGTTCCAGTCGTGGTGGATGTTCTTGGTGTTCATGATGGCGAACAGGTCGGGGATGGCGATCTGCTGCGGGCAGCCGTCTACACAGTAGCGGCAGGCTGTGCAGGGGATCAGGTTCTGCTTGCGGAAGATCTCCACCACCTTGGAAACGGCGGCGCGCTCGGTTTCACTCAGCGGCTGAAAGTCCCGCATAAAGCTGAGGTTGTCCTGCATCTGCTGCATATTGCTCATGCCGGACAGCACCATCATGATACCGGGGAAGCCCGCCGCAAACCGGATGGCATAGCTGGCCGGGCTGCCGCCGTGCAGCGATTCCAGCACCGCGGCGGCGTCCTTGGGCAGGTTGACCAGATTGCCGCCCTTGACCGGCTCCATGACAAGCACCGGCTTATTGTGCCGGCGGCAGACCTCGTAGCATTTGCGGCTCTGTACGGCAATGTCATCGTAATCCAGATAGTTGAACTGGATCTGCACGACCTCGATCTGCGGATACTCGGTCAGGATCCGGTCCAGCACCTCGGCGCGGTCGTGGAAGGAGAGGCCGACATGGCGGATCTTGCCCTCGGCCTTGAGGTCGAACGCCGTCTCATACGCGCGGCACGCCTTGAATTGCTGAAAATTCTCGGCATTTTGGGAGTGCATGAGGTAAAAGTCAAAATAATCCACACCGCAGGCCGCAAGCTGGCGCGCAAAAAACGGGCGGATGTCGGCCTCGGTTTCAAAAAAGCCTCCGGACAGCTTATCGGTCAGGACATAGCTTTCGCGCGGGTAACGACTGGTCAGGCAGGTCCTGAGCGCCGTCTCGCTTCTGCCGCCGATGTAGCCGTGCGCGGTGTCAAAATAGTTGAAGCCCTGCGCCAAAAATTCATCGACCATCTGCTTTGTCTGGGCAAGATCGACCTCCTCGCCCTGCATGGGCAGCCGCATACAGCCGAAGCCGAAATTCCTTTTGATTTTTTCCATTGGCAAACGCTCCTTTCGCTTATCCTTATTGTAGCAAACCCGCGCCCCGGGTGCAATACGGCGGCGGTAAAGTCCCGCCCGTATTGTACACCGGGGAAATGCGTCTTTCCACACGAAACGCCCCGCACCGGTGGGTGCGGGGCGCTTTGGCGTATTTTGCTGTGTTACAGCACCTTGCTCAGGAAGTCCACCGTGCGGGGCTGCTTCGGATGGTTGATGACCTCATCGGGGGTGCCTTCCTCCACGATGTAGCCGCCCTCCATAAAGATGACGCGGCTTGCGACCTCGCGGGCAAAGCCGATCTCATGGGTGACCACGACCATCGTCATGCCCTCGGCGGCAAGGCGCTTCATGACCTGCAGCACCTCGCCGACCATCTCGGGGTCCAGCGCCGAGGTCGGCTCGTCAAACAGCATGATGTCCGGGTCCATGGCCAGCGCGCGCGCAATGGCCACACGCTGCTTCTGCCCGCCGGACAGCTGCGCCGGGTAGGCATCAGCCTTATCGGACAGGCCCACGCGGTCCAGCAGCTGCAGCGCCTTCTCCTTAGCCTCGGGGCGGGTGGCCTTTTTCAGCTCAACCGGTGCCAGCGTCATGTTGCCCATGACATTGAGGTTGTTGAACAGGTTGAAGTGCTGGAACACCATGCCGACATTCTCGCGCATCTTGTTCAGGTCGGTCTTTTTATCGGTCAGGTCGTGGCCGTCCACGACGACCTCACCTCCGGTGATCTCTTCCAACCGGTTCAGGCAGCGCAAAAAGGTGGACTTACCGCTGCCGGAGGGACCGAGGATGACGACGACCTCACCCTCATAAATATCGGTCGAGACATCTTTCAGCACTTCCAGTTTGCCGAAGTTTTTCTTCAGATGCTCAACGTGAATTTTAACATTGTTTTTATTGACGCCCACGGTTGAGCCTCCTCTCTACCTTTTTGGCCAGACGGGACAGCAGCGTAATGACCACCAGGTACATCACAGCAACAATCGTCCATACCTGGAACGCGCTCATCGTGTTCGCAACCACGTTTTTGGCGGTGTTGACCAGCTCGGGGAAACCGATGACCGACAGGATCGAGGTGTCTTTCAGGGTAATGATAAACTGGTTGATGATCGAGGGAATCATCGTACGGATCGCCTGCGGCAGCACCACGCGGTACATGGCGCGCCAATAGGGCAGGCCCAGGCTGCGGGCTGCCTCCATCTGGCCTTTGTCCACACTTTCAATACCGGCACGGATGATCTCTGCCATATAAGCGCCGCAGTTCAGCGCCAGACAGATGGTGCCCGCTTGTAGTGCCGAGAAGGTGATCTGCCCTTTCATGCCCAGCATCGTATTCAGGTGCAGGATATTGTTCAGCAGCATCGGCACGGCAAAATATACATAAAACGCCAACACGATCATTGGCACACCGCGGATGATATCCACAAACACGGTGGCAATAATGTTGCAGGCCCGGTTTTTCAGCACGCTTAAAATGCCGAACACCAAGCCCAGAATACAGGCAAAGAACAGACCGCACAGCGCCAGCAGCAGGGTTTGCCCCATTGCTGCCAGCAGCAGTCCGCCATAGTTGGTAATGATTCTGGCCAAGTGGCAGCACGCTCCTTTTCCCTATCGCAAAAATGCGGGGACCTCCTGCGAAAACAGGCGTCCCCGCGCAAACCTGGTTCAGTTGTTTATGGCGCAGATCTTAGCCCAGATACTTGGCCAGGATCTCGTCATACTTGCCGTTGGCCTTGATATCGGCCAGACCAGCGTTGAACATATCCAGCAATTCCTGGCTGTCTGCGCTGAAGATCGCAAAACCGTAGGGGGCGGGGTCACTGGCGGTATCGTCCAAAACCTTCAGGGCCAGGCCGCCGTCCTTGATGGAAGCCTTCATGATGGGGGTATCCTCGAAGCAAGCCACGCACTGGCCGCCCAGAACAGCCTGGTACATCGTGGGGGAATCCTCAAAGTAGGTGATGTTGAAGCCGTACTCGTCCTTCAGGCTTTCGGCATAAGCAGCGCCCTGGGTGCCGGTCTTGACAGCAACGGTTTGGCCGTTCAGGTCAGCAAAGCCGGTAATGTCGGAGTCCTCCGCCACGGTCATGGTCTGGGTGGCATCGTAGTAGCCGTCAGAGAAAGTCCAGCCGGAGGCCTTGCGTTCATCGGTGATGGAAGCGCCAGCGATCATACCATCGGCCTGGCCAGCTTGGCAGGCAGCGATGGCAGCATCCCAGCCCAGGCTCTTCATCTCGTAGTCAAAGCCCTGGTCCTCAGCGATGGCCGCGACAATATCAACATCAATGCCGACAAAGTTGCCGGAGGCATCGGTGTACTCAAAGGGCTTAAAGA
>OGZA01002668.1_pt1 | contig 10781 bp, 7 predicted proteins | sample 1576591 | NCBI WGS metagenome assembly OGZA01 (sample SAMEA3541565, study PRJEB24748) | human gut metagenome | biome: human gut; feature: human-associated habitat; material: faeces | place: China | collected 2012
CGACGCGGGGAACCTGCGGGGAACAATGCGGGCAGGCGGCGGGAAACGGACACGGGCAGTCAGCAGGAAACGGACGCGGGCAGCCAGCGGGGAAGCGACGCGGGGAACCTGCGGGGACAGGCTCTTTTTCAGCCTCCATATTCCTGCCGCGAATCTCCTGCAACGCCTCTGACGCACTCACATAATCGGCAAATGTCTGCACTTTTCCGTCCGAATATCCGTAATACTCTTCTTTAACATAATCCCAGATGGCAAACGCATCCTTAGAATCCGGGAAATTCTCGCCGGTCATCGTGACCACAAATCGTTCATTCGGTGCATAGCCTGACTCTCTGGCAAGTTCTCTGGCGTGTTCCTGCATTTCCAGCACCAGAGGATCTGCCTCTGCGTGAACCGCTTCCGGTGCTTCTTCGGATTCCACATCCGGGAATGGAATGTCCTGCTGCAAATTCTGTTTACTCTGCTCAACATAGAGCCAGTCTTTGGCCTCCCGTTCCTGGACTTTTTTAATCAGTTGCTGACGGTAGGTCTCTGACTCCCATTCGCTGGTAAACTCCTCGCTGACACCATCCGGCTCTACATGAATGCCGTCCTGAATATCATCCCAGACCGCATAGCCATCGTCTGTCTCCATCACGGTAAAACGCTGGGGTGCCGCCAGTTCACTCCGGGCATAGACATCCGCAGCCGTATTCAGCATGTTGTCCACATGCTCATTTCCAGTATCGTAGTGTTCCGGTGGCGTTGGAGGAAAGACATGGGCAGCAGTCGGCATAGGAAGCGGCGCGCCGTATTCCTGCTCCAGCTTTCGATACTCTTCCATTTCCAGAGCAGTCAGGTACTGACCATTTTCCACAAGCCGGTCTAACCGCTTATCCACCGCCGACCATGTGAGGCGTACTTCCCGGTCATGACCATAATTGCGAAGCAGAATGCCTTTCCCGTCATAATCCGCAAAACCGCGACTGCCATCCATAAAGGTATAGCTGTGACCACCGATACCATATTCCGCTTTCAGAAATGCAGCTCGTTCTTTTGCGTCCCCTTGCTGCTGATACAGCGCATAAATACGGATTTTTCCGCCCTCAAAATTGGAGCCTGTCCGCAGCATCCGGTCGATTTCATCCTCAGAAATGACAAAAGCGGAGGGCTTTTCGCTCTCCGCTTCTCTGGCTGCATTTTCTGCCGCCGCATCAATTTTCTGAATCTGCTCTGCTTCGGACTGAAACAGGCTCATAAAATTTAGCTGTTGATAAGTTCCGTCAGAATGACTTCCTCTGCCTGCGCTTTCAGCATGTTCATGTGCTGCACCCAGGCCATCTGGTTCGATTTCTTGTCCGGTGCCGGATTCGCTTTCAGAAGTTCCGCCATCATCTGCTCCATCCGTGCGGTCGCGGTCTCCTGAATCTCCCAAAGGTGCGGATACAGCTTCTCGGTTAGGATCAGGTGATTGTACAGCAGCGTGTTGTTCTCCTGCAGGAACGCTCTGCGCATCCTCCCGTACTTGCCCAGCGGCTTCTGTTCCTGCACCGACAACTGGATGTCCGGAATCAGGTAATCGCCGTTCTTCGTGTAATTCAGCTCCATCATAGTTTTGGCTCCTTTCTGCCTGCTTATCTCTTTCATAGGTTCGGATCGTGCGTTCAATTTCCCGGAAGATCTGGCTGGACATTTCGCTGACCGCAGTTCCCAGCACATTGGCGGCAGCCTGCGTATTAAAATCAAAGATATCCAGAAAATCCTCGTGCTCAAAATAGTCATCTGCATTGCCCACCGTCCGGGTAAAGACGGAATATGCGATGCTGACAGCGGCAGCTCTCTTAAAGGAAGCTCCGATGTTGAGTTCATCATACCCTTCCAGATAGGAATCTGCAACGATGTCACTGATCTGCCTGTGGTTTTCCTCCCAGTAATCCCTTGCAAGGCGTTCCGCCGCTTCCATAATGTGATTTTCCAGAGATCCGGCACCGGCAGGCACATCAAACGCTGCATCCATTGCTCGAATGATCGGCTGCTCATGCTCCGCATTCATTTTCCAGAGCTGTACCGGACGTGAATTCTTCCGTTCTCCGGTATCTGCCACATCAAATACATACCGCAGTTTCGGCTGCTCGCCACGCATATCCAAAAGAGCAATGCCCTTGGAACCACGTTTCACATAGCGGTTCATGGTATTCAGCCGCTTTTCGTATATCTGGATAACCGGGTGATCGTCCGCAAGCTCCCGCTGTTCTCTGCCCTTCAGATTGCCGATCTGCCGACAGGTGCGGTGCAGCTTATCACCCGGCGCAAGACCACCACAATATTTGGTGTGCCTTGCGTTGGTGGTCAGAAACCACTTGCCGCAGATCCGGCATTTTTTCGGTGCATGACCGACACACAAGCCCTCAAAGAGATCAGAACGGAACATTCCCACAAAGGATACATAGTGCATCCGTTTGACGAGCTTCGCCACATCCTCGCCGGGACGGACAGTTGTCACATACTGAATAGAGTTGTTCGCAACAGACATCCAGGCATTGCCCTCCGTGATAGAAAACTCCGGCGGGAAATAGCTGCCGAACATTTTTGCAAAGCCCTCTGCGGTACGGTCTGCTTCGTTGCTGTCTGATTTTTCTGCAAAATCAAGCATTGCCTTTTGATATTCCTCAAGAGAGTATGCCAGATGCCCGCATACAGCGGTATAGCGCTGGAGCATCACCGCATCAGCATATTTTGGAACTTCTTCGAACGGTAAAGAATTGGTTACGGCTTTTATGGCGAACTCCACATATTTCAGAGCATTGTCCGCAGTAAAAACCTTTTCTATCCGTTCCCTGTGCTTTGGTATATCCATATAGGAGAACGGCGGCGTTTTGCTGAGAATCTCTAACATTGTCAATGCAGCTTCCTTTGCCATAGGAAAGAGTGCAGAAGTATCCTGTCCGGCATTCAGCATCCCGAGCAGCAGATTGATTTTCTCGCATTGCTCGTTCATTCTTGTAATAGTATCCGCAGGAACATTCAGCGCATCACAGGCAAGCGTGCCGACAGGGAATGTTTTGCCCTCATATATGACCGTATCCTGCCAGAAGTCCAATGTCATCAATTCTTGGTTCATGCTTACCCTCCTGTCCTGTTTTTTCATTTTTTTAATTATATCATGTAAATGTGAAGAAATCTACGTCCTCAGATAAGTTGTCCTGTTTTTTGAAACAGGATTGTCCTGTCATTAGCTTGTTTTTTGAAAAATCCGGCATAACCATAGTAGAAAGAGCCAAACACCTGCCAATCACGGTGGGTGTTTCGTGCTTTCTGAATACTATGAACGGAGGTTTTCTATGACATTCTATGAAACCATCAAGGCGGCAATCAGCGTAAAGCAAGCCGCCGAACACTACGGGCTGAAAGTGAGCCACAACGGCATGGCTTGCTGCCCGTTCCACAACGACAGGCATCCGAGCTTGAAGCTGAATGAGGACTATTTTTTCTGCTTCGGCTGCGGAGCCAAAGGGGATGTGATCGACCTTGTGGCAAGGCTGTTCAATCTGAGCAGTTATGAAGCAGCGCAAAAGCTGGCTTTGGACTTCGGGCTTGACCCGAAACCGCCCACTGCCGCAGCTATGGTCAAGCCGAAGCGTCCCTATATCCGTCAGTTCCGGGAGGATGAAATGCTGTGTTTCCGGGTGCTGACGGATTATCTGCATCTGCTGGAAGATTGGAAAGTACGATACGCACCCAAGACACCGGAAGATGCTCTGGATGACCGTTTTGTGGAAGCCTGCCAGATGCACTGCTATATCGAATATATGGCAGATGTGCTGACGGTGGGTGATCTGGAAGAACGGGTGGCATTGGTGGACAAGCTGATGCAGGACGACAAAATTGCTTTTCTGCAAGAGTATACCGCACGAAAGAAAAAGGAGGTGGCGCACCATGGCGAAGAACCGGAAAACGCCTGATATGAATTTGCCTGTCTGGTTTGACGGGCAGAACATCAACGAAGCTCTGTTTTGTGAAGAATTTCTGCAAGAGCGCAGGATCATCTTCGCAAACGGAGCTTTTTTCACGCCCGATGGTCGAGTGACGGACGATCTTCCTCTGCGTGGGGAGATTTACGACAAGCTGAAATTCTGTGCCGTAAACAATATCCCCCGGAAGATCACCAACATTCTGGAAGTGCTGAAACTGGAAGCGCAAGTGCCGGACTTTCCACCGGAGCAGGATCGGATTCATTTGTCCAACGGTACGCTGCTATTGAACGGCACATTTACCGAGGGCAGACCGGCTATCGTGCGGAGCCGTTTGCCGGTTGCTTACAATCCCGATGCTACTGCGCCGGTGATCTGGCTGAACTTTCTGGATGGGTTGCTTTACGCCGAGGACATTCCAACTTTGCAGGAGTTTATCGGCTATTGCCTGATTCCCTCCAACAAGGGGCAGCGCATGATGGTGATTAAAGGCAACGGCGGCGAGGGTAAATCTCAAATCGGTGCGGTACTGTCTACCATCTTCGGCACGAATATGAAAGACGGCAGCATCGGCAAGATTTCTGAAAACCGCTTCGCCCGTGCCGATTTGGAACACATTCTCCTGTGCGTGGATGATGATATGCGGATGGAAGCTCTGCGCCAGACCAACTATGTAAAATCCATTGTCACCGCACAGGGCAAGATGGATTTGGAACGCAAAGGCAAGCAGAGTTATCAGGGTTGGATGTTCGCCCGATTGCTGGCATTCAGCAACGGTGATCTGCAAGCCTTGTATGACCGCAGTGACGGATTTTATCGCAGACAGCTTGTGCTGACCACCAAGGAAAAGCCAGTGGACAGAGCTGACGATCCCGACCTTGCGGAGAAGATGAAAGCTGAAGCCGAGGGTATCTTCCTGTGGGCATTTGAAGGCTTACAGCGGCTTGTTGCCAACAACTTTAAGTTTACGGAGAGTGACCGTATCCGGGAAAACCGGGAAGCGGTCAAGCGTGACAACAACAATATCTTTGATTTCATGGATTCCGAGGGATACATCCAGCGTAAAGCGGATGCGTCCATCAGCTCCAAGGATTTCTATGAAATCTACCGGATGTGGTGCGAAGAAAATTCCCTTGCACCGCTGAAAGCCCGCAGCTTCAGCGACGCCATGATTGCCAATGCCGGGAGATTCAATCTGGAACATTGCAACAATATCACCAACTCTGCCGGACGGCGGGTTTGGGGATTCATGGGAGTGGAAGCCATTGCACGACCTCATATAAATGGGTTTTACGGAGATTCGCCGTGTACGTACGTACCGGAGGACATTCCGGAGGAATGGCGGCAGGTCGAGTAAATCCCATTGCTGGTACGTATGTACGCAGCAAAAGAGCGTGAAACGCTTGTTATAGAAACAGCACACATCCTCTCGTTCGGGCTGTTTCTATGTCCACAGGCTTTTGAAAAAGTGTCTGTGGACATCGGCTGCAAGAGGAAGTTGACACAGAACATCACCCATTACGAAAAATACTGTGACGCGCATCCGGAATTTGAGAACCAGATTGCGGTTGCGGCGATTGCACAAATCAAGGAGACATACGGCGAAAGGCTGAAAAAGCATGACTTTCTGGCGTGAAATGGTGGTGATTAAATGCTGTCCGTAGGCGAAATCAAAAAGTTCATCGAAAATGACGCTTCCAGCAGGGCAAAACAGTTTGCGAAAACCGGAGTGCGCTACTATGAGGGAGACCACGATATCAAGGACTATCGGATCTTCTTCATTGACGCCGAGGGGAAGATTCAGGAAGATAAGACGAAAAGCAATATCAAAATTTCCCACCCGTTTTTCAAACTGCTGGTGGATCAGCAGACACAGTACATGCTTTCCGGCCACGGCGGGGTCGTGAAGTCTGACATTCCGGAGCTGCAAACAGAGCTTGACGCATATTTCAACGAAAACGAAAGCTTTGTCGCCGAGCTGAACGGCCTTATTTCCGGCACTGTGGTGAAGGGCTGGGAATACATGTATGCCTACAAGAGCGAGGACGACAGAACTGCTTTTCAGGTGGCTGACAGCACCGGCGTTGTGGAAGTCCGCGAGAAAGAAACGGATGACGGGTGTGCCTACGTGATTTACTGGTTTGTTGACCGAATCGACAAGGACAACAAGAAGATCAAGCGCATTCAGGTCTGGGACAAACAGCAGGCATGGTTCTTCTGTCAGGAAGATGACGGCAGCATTGTTCGGGATGATTCGATTCCCAACAACCCCCGCCCGCACATCCTGTACCAGAAGGACGGCGAAGACCGCCTTTTCTATGACGACTATGGCATGATCCCATTTTTCCGGCTGGACAACGGGAAAAAGCGATTCAGCGGCCTGAAAACCATTAAGGCGCTGATCGACGATTATGACCTGATGAACGCCGGACTATCGAACAACATTCAGGACACCAACGAGGCTTTGTACGTGGTAAAAGGCTTTGATGGTGACAATTTGGATGAACTGCACTTCAACGTCAGAGCGAAAAAGCTTATTGGTGTGGGCGAGAGCGGTGATGTGGATATCAAGACCATCGATATTCCCGTGGAAGCCCGGAAAACGAAAATGGAAGTGGACGAAAAGAATATCTTCCGCTTCGGTCAGGGCGTGAACACGGAAGCGCTGAAGGATACCAGCGCCACAACGTCCATTGCCATCAAATCCGCCTATGCAAATCTGGATTTGAAGTGCGATGGCCTGCAGCCGTTCCTTCTCCAGTTCATGCGGAAGCTGCTGAAGCTGGTGCTGAAGGAAATCAACGACAGAAACGGTACTGACTACGAGCAGAAGGACGTGTATTTCGACTTTGAGCGTGAGATCATCACAAACGCTCAGGAAAACGCCCAGATCGACCTTGTGAAAGCGCAGGAGCAGCAGGCGAAGGTCACCACGATTTTGAACACTGCTTCCATGTTGGGGCAGGAGCTGACCGCCCAGCTCGTGTGTGAGGCCCTTGAGCTGGACTATGACGACGTGAAGGACAAGCTGCCAAAGCCGGAGGATGACCCCACAGCGGCGGCTCAGGTGGCTCTGGACGGCATTCATCCGGAAGGTGATACGACGTGAACCGGTGGGAAAAAGAAGTCTTGCAGTCCCTTCTGGCGTCCGAGGCGGACGCGCTAAAGGAGCTGGAATCCCAGTACAAACAGGCGCTTTCCGATATCAACAGGAAAGTCCGCGACTTTCAAGCCGAAATAGACCTGCTGGATGACGTACTGAATCAGGATGACGTAAGCAATGCTGTAAGGACACGCCTGCAATCGCAGAGACGGTCTAAGATCTATCAGAAGCAGTATCAGGAAGCCTTACAGGGGCAGATCAGCGGCATTCTGGATAAGATGCAGGGCGACAATTACAGCACCATTGAAGGTTACCTGAAGCGCTCCTATGAATCCGGCTACATTGGTGCCATGTACGACATCGCGAAACAGGGCGTCCCCATCATTGCTCCCATAGATCAGGCAGCGGCAGTTTGAGCCATTCTGGTGGATTCCAAGGTAAGCAAGGGATTGTATAAGCGTCTGGGTGTGGAGATATCCGGGCTGAAAAAGACCATCACGCAGGAGATCAGCCGGGGCATTGCTACGGGGCTGGGGTACAACGATATTGCCCGGAATCTTGCCAATGCATCAAAGGCCCCGTTGAACCGAACGCGAATAATCACCCGGACTGAGGGGCACAGGATACAGCAGACCTCCACTGCCGATGCGCAGCAGGCAGCAAAGGACAACGGCGCGGATGTGGTAAAGCAGTGGGACGCCACCTTAGACGGGAACACCAGAGATTCCCACAGGCGAGTCGATGGCGAGATCCGGGAGCTTGACGAGAAGTTTTCCAATGGCCTGATGCGCCCCGGCGACCCTGACGGCGGCGCTTCCGAGGTTATTAACTGTCGCTGCGCATGTTTGACCCGTGCCAAATGGGCGCTGGACGAAAGCGAGCTGAAAACCCTCCAAGACCGGGCGAAATTCTTCGGGCTGGACAAGACGGAGAATTTCGAGGATTTCAAGGCAAGATATCTGAAAGCCGCAGAAAATATTAATCTTGGTGGGGTAAAACCCATTGACACGAGCCCGCAAATGGCATATATTAGCAATACGTATGGCGCAACACATGCAACTGCGGTTAAAGCCGCTCTTCAGAACGCTGACCCGGATGTTAAAGCGGTGTGGAATAAATACCAAGGGAAGTTTAAGACCTCGGATGCAAACTACACGGGCGGGCAGGCGTATTATTCGCCCGGTTCGGGCAATGTTACTTTGAACATTGCATATGCTGCATCTGGGAGTAGCTACCAAGCTCCATATCAGGTTTTGTTCCACGAATACGGTCATATGACGGATTATCTGGCGGCAAAGGATGCCGGATTTGGTACTTATACCGCGTTTACGGAAGTGTTTGACGGAGTGGACGCAACTGGGAAAGCTGTTTTTACGAGGAGCGGCGCAGGGGGGCTTCTTGGGAGAACAGCAAAACAAGAGGTTAAAGATGCTATCGGTAAAATCAAGAAGGCGCACAACGTAACCCGTAAAGCGGATGCAGCGCAAATCCTGATTGATGAAATCAGACAGAACTATTCCCTTCTTGCAAGATCCGACGTGTCGGATATGCTGGAAGGAGCCGGAATTGGCGTGAAATATCCTTTGGGTGTAGGACATGGTTTGAGCTATTGGAAGAATAGAGATAACGGCAAGGAGATTTTCGCCGAAATCCTATCCGCTGAAGCCGCAAGCCCTGAATCGCTGGCCTGCATCAAGAAATACTTTCCAGAGACATACAAAGTGTTCAGAAAGATTTTGGAGGTCATCAAGTAATGGAAGAAGCTTTAGAACGGTATTACCGGCATTTTCGGGAGGATTATCCACTGATGATTGCTGGAACGAAAACCGAAAAAGAGATCATTGAAAGAATCAACCATTGTATCGAAACCAATCAGCCGGAATCAGAGCCGGACTATGACGAAAGCGTCGATTACTGATTAGAGCACTGTGCAGTTTTGCATGGTGCTTTTTCTATGCCCATTTTCAGCAAGTTAATCCGTAAAGAAGCAACTGTTCGGGAATTCCGAATGGTTGCTTTTTATATTTCAACAACCGAAAGGAGAAAACAAAAATGATCGATTTGACACCCGTTGTGAATGCCCTGATTACCCTTCTGGGGCTGCTGCTGACCACGTTTCTGATTCCTTGGATCAAGCTGAAGGTGAGCACCGAGAAGCTGGAACAGGTGAAGAAGTGGACGGCTGTCGGCGTGAAAGCCGCAGAGATGATCTACAAGGAATCCGGCATGGGCGAGGCGAAAAAGAATTATGTGCGCAAGTTTCTGGAATCCAAGGGCTACAAGCTGGATATTGATACCGTGGACGCATTGATTGAAGCAACTGTCCGAGAGATGCAGCAGGAAGCCTTTGAGACCACGGCCGTGCCCAGTCTTCCCGATGCGGAGGACGACGAAGCCGAAGAGCTGATTTGACCGGGTTAAAAGGCACTCTGGAAACGGAGTGCCTTTTCCGCGCCCTGAACGTGGCGCTTAAACCGTTCAGCAATTTGTCTTTGCGCCGGACGCTTAAATGGGCGCTTGCTTGTGGAGGGCACCACGATTAAAAACGGCAGCAATACAGGAAAGGAAATAAAACTATGGAATTTCTGAAAGAGATTTTGGGTGAATCCCTCTATGCACAGCTGGAACAGGCGCTGAACACCTACAACGGCAGCGAAGCCAACAAGGATAAGCAGGTGAAGCTTGCCAATCTTGCAAGCGGCGAATACGTCGGCAAGGGCAAATATGACGCCCTTCAGACCCTGCTTGACGGCAAGACGGCCGAGCTGGAAACGGCCAACGGCGTAATCACTGATCTGAAAAAAGGCACCAAGGGCAACGAGGAGCTTCAGAGTAAGATCACCAGCTACGAGACCACTGTCGGCCAGCTTCAGAAGGAGCTTGAGAAGACCAGAGTTGACAACGCTATCCAGCTGGCGCTTCGGGATGCCAAGGCGCTCGACCCGGATTATCTGGCCTATAAGCTCCACGAGAAGTATAAGCCCGAGGAACTGACGCTGGATGAAAACGGCAAGATCAAAGGCATGGAGGACAAGCTTTCCGGTCTGAAGACCCAGTTCCCGACCCAGTTTGAAGCCGCCGGACAGAAGAAGGTTATCGAACACAAGCTGCCCGACGGAGATCCTGGGGAGGGTGAACCCAAAAACCTTGAGGATGCTCTGAGACAGGCATATGAATCGAAAAATAACTAAGAAACGAGGTAATCAACTATGGCTATGACCCTTGCAGAAATGAAAGTCGGTATGTCCGACAAGGTTTCTCAGCAGATCGTGGATATCTTTCTGCGTGAATCCGAGATCCTTCAGCTGCTGCCTTTTGACAACTGTGTTTCCCCTCAGGGCGGCAGCACCCTGACCTATTCCTACATTCAGAAGAAGCTCCCCTCTGTGGCGGCTTTCCGTGCGCTGAATGCGGAGTACGCCGCAAATCAGGCCACCGTGGAAAAGAAGTCCGCCGAGCTGAAGATCTTCGGTGGTAAGTTCCAGATCGACCGTGTGCTGAAGCAGGCGGAAGGTCCTTGGAACAACATGTCTTATCAGATTCGTGAAAAGGTGCTGGCCGCAATCAGCCTGTTCCACTACACGCTGGTGAACGGCGACGCTACCACCCATACCACCGAGTTTGACGGTCTGGACAAGATGCTGGCAGGCACTTCCACCGAATACAACACTGGCACCGGCTCTGCCATCGATGTCAGCACCATGACCAACCTGAAGACCAACGCCGAC
>OGZA01002681.1_pt1 | contig 10751 bp, 9 predicted proteins | sample 1576591 | NCBI WGS metagenome assembly OGZA01 (sample SAMEA3541565, study PRJEB24748) | human gut metagenome | biome: human gut; feature: human-associated habitat; material: faeces | place: China | collected 2012
TTAATCCCCAATAATAATAAGCAACCAAATTAAAAACTATTGAAAGGACATTCATAATGGTTGTTGTATAAACAAAAATCGATGACTTCTGTTTAGCCAACAAAATCATACCCATTGTATTTGAATAAATAGTAATCAATATACTGAAAATCGCATATTGAATATATTCCATGGATTGCAAAAACATTTCCGTATATAAAATCCTGATAAATAATGGCATAGCAAACATAAACAAGACAACCAAAGGCCCCATCAAAAGTAACCCAACCTCCGCCTGTCTGTTCACTTCAATCACCAATGCCTGATTATCCGAATGTATAGCAGATATTCGCGGATAGTAATCAGTTGTCAAAGCAGTTGTTATAATACCAAAATAAGCAACCACAATTGTACTGCCTGCCTGAAATATTCCTACTTCATCCAATCCTGACTGATGGCTAATAAAAGCACGAATAATAAAATCGGACACCCTGCCAAATAAAGACAAATACATAAATGCCAGTCCCATCTTTATCATCCCCTTGCCATCCGTAAAAACTGTCCTGTTCTCCATCACCAACCTCACATAATTCACTTTACGGACATAAAGCCACGCTATCAACGCAGAAAAACCGGCTGCCAAAATCAATGAAGGAACAATACCTGCAAATCCCCAAAAATCACGCAACTTTCGTTCGCAAGTTTCGACATGTTATCTTAGCATCAAGGACTTAAGGTATGGTATTTCATTTTGGGGATCGTAATTTCATTACCCATGTGCGAACGCACTGCCATACAAACTTTCTGAGACGGTAAAAAGGGCAACGTCCGATCCCACAGCCTCCCGTAAACAAATCCTGTAATATTGGAATTTGCGACAGTGTAAAAATAAACGCTACAGACAATACATTGATCAGGAAGATCATGGCAATTGCAAGTTGAAAATACTTACGTTGCAGCCAGCTACCTCCTGCGCAGTATCCCCCATTTGTTAGACATCGTATCATACCACCTAACAAGTGAGGTACTATTCAGATTCGCCCGGATGTTCTCCTCCTCCACACCATTCCCCAGTTGCCAGCCATATCTCGTAGAAATAAAGCCACTCGACAGTCCATGGAATAATGGTATTTGCCAGAAACTTATCCTTAGTGAATTCACGGTGACGGTATAAGCAAATCTGAACCATATTATTCTCGGAATCAACGCCATAGTTGTGGGGAAAATCTTCGTCATCGATTTTTTGAAGGTCTTCGCCACTAACCCATACTTTCGGTGCTTGTGTTTCGGCATATGTCAAAGTTACTTTGTACTCTCGAGAAAGTGGAGTTGGCTTCACTTTCCCACGCCAGTACAACGTGCCCTTGCGAAGTTCACACGACGCTGAGGGATACGAGACTCTTAGCGTCATCATTTGATCGAATAAGCGGATTTTTCTCTTGGGAATGAAGTTTTTATTTGCCAAAAAACGTGTGCTCCTTTACTGGTTTGCTCTTCTCCGTTGGAGTTGCTGTTATGCCACCAGTCAGGCCATTGATATACAAATTGCCGTTTTCACGTGCAGTGCGGGTAGCATTTCCTATCGCACAAGCAGCACGTTCGACAGGTGTTTTACCGAGAACCTGCTTGTACTGATTAGCAATGCCATCCTGCCCAAAGCAACTCAGCGGATCTGTAATCAGATCTTTTTTTGCCTTTTGAATCCAGCACATAAACGCTGTCCGCTTTTTGGGTACTTCGTTCCATTTGTCAGCAAAGTTTTCTTCGTGCATAACGGGATTTTCAATCCAGTATTCAGTTCCTCTTACTTCGATAAATTGTGGCATCTTGTTGATGATATTGCACAACGCTTCATATACACTGGACTCACCATTATAAGAAAGGGCCGCAAGTGTAGTAATGATAATGGAGATGGGGGCATCCTCATTGTTGTTTTGGAAAGCAATGTCCCGGTGGCGTTTCAGTAATTGAATTGCCTTTTGCAGTGGAGTACGAATTTTGTAGGTTGGAACCTTAGCAACGTCTACATTATTTCTAGCTGCATAGTGGCTTTTTTCAATGTGGAGGATGTCCTTCATCCGTTCCTCAAACCACGCATGGTATGCATACGGATCGCTAAAACGGGGTTCATAACCACCCCATTCATTCTTGTGGGTCAACTTAATTGCAGTCAAATATGGCTCTATGTAATATGTGTTTCTGGGCACACACGGAAGGATATCCATGTGAAACTCATCATATTGCATAGTCCAGCATCGCTTTCCTTCTTCTTGGAGCATCTGTTTGTACGTTCCATGAGCCTTTAAACGATCTCCAACAAGACCTTTAACACGGCCCAGTGGCAACATGCCGCCATTCTTCAAAAGGCATACCAAGTCGACATCATACTCATCTTTTTCAGTGATGGGACGAACTACCGTTCCAAGATTCATAGATCCTTGCGGCGTAATTTTGACATCGTAGGGGATGCCGTCGGAAAGCCATGTCCCCACAGCAGTGTAGCTTTTAACCGCTTTATCAAGCATGGTGGGAGTGATATTCAATTCGTCGGCAATCTGGCTCAGCCAAATGCTAAGCTGCTTTTCTTTTTCAGTCATTCTCTTTACCTCCGATCGTAATGGTTTCAAAGAAACCGTTGTAGTCATCATAAATTCTGAATCTTGGATACACTCCTGGCATATACCTGCGGCCAACCTCAAAGGCTGCAGATACGGGCATTGCAGGGAATACACCTATCTTCTGGACTTCCGGATATGTATTTTTGATTTCATCACAAGTGGACTGGTAGATGCTCCAGAATGCGGCCAAATCTGCGGGACTTTGGATACAATCCACACCGAAACGAGCTGCTCGGATGAAATATAGGATATCTGCGTCGTATACCTCAGTAATGCGTGTAGTTGCAATATCGGCAGTCAGAGAAAACACCAGGGCGATCCTACCACCGTCGCGAACGACTTGCTTTTTTGCAGAAAAACTATTAGTCTGTTCTTTGGTGCTCCAATTCCAGGAGTCACATGCACGAGAGAACTGGAAGACATCAGCACGTGCTTTGTCACCAATCATATAACCTAGCTTCATAATCAATGGCATGGGGGCAAGCGGGAATACCGAAAAGTGTGCATTTGGATCTTCTTCCAAAATAGCGCTTACAGTTAAGCCAAATCTGCGATTTAATGCACGGACCGCACTTTCCCAATAACCGGGAGAATGATAATCCTCTTCAATTTCAACTTTAATCCGCTGCCCTCGAACCGAGGCAACTCTTTTTTCGGGCATGACTGCATCTGCACACTGATTGAAGTTAACTGTCACTGGAGTACGGCCCTTGATTGGTGAGCTGACCATAAGTACTTCGGAAGGTTCCTTATAAATCAAGCCGCACTGAGTGGCGATGGCTTCCTCGTGCTTGCGCTTCATTTCTAATAGGTCGGCTTCTGGATATGAGTTGGGAAAATCGTCTATCAGCTTATGATGATCAGGGCAGAGAAGCATGAGATTGCAGAGCTTATCAGAAAGCTGATGAGAACGGAGAACGTCACCCCGAGGACCACTGGAACTCGATGATACAATGTGGGCAACATTGGACTTGTTAAACTCCCTCAATGTTAGACCATCAAAAAATACGGGCTTATTACATCCTTCAAACTGACACCTGCCAGCAGCGTTGGCACATAGCATGCGCAATGTAAGCTCCGAAGGATCAGGACCGCGATTAGACTTACGGGTCATAAATTCGCTACACCTCTTTTCTGGAATCCTTTTTGCTTATTCCCATACCAGGATCTATATCTAATGAATGCGTTGGGTAGCCGGGGCAGATACTGCCCCAGCTACTTGCCGGCATCACTTACTTTTCTTTACGAACACCCTTGAACGGGGTTCCGTCCTGCTTCACATCCATGAAGCGGCCGGTGTTCGTGTCGCGTTTGACCCATTTGTCCGTCTTGGGGTTGTAGGTCTGCGAGCGCTCTCTGACAGCACCGTTTCTTTTGCCGTCGCCCTTGGGGGGATTTGTTGCCATTGCTCTTCACCTCCAGTCATTATCAAGTACGAAACGGAGATATGTATCTTGCCGCTTTTCGCCTAACTGGAGTATAACACAAATTAAATATCTTTTCAAGAGGTTGAGTAAAATATTTTACTTTTTACTATTCAAGTAAACGACTTGAATTATTTGGATTGAGGTGGTAATATACAGACATATCTAGACAGGAGGGGAGTTATCATATGCCACGTGCCGTTGTAACCCCGGAACTCACCGAAATACTAAGAAGTATTCGTCTTCAGAATAAAATTCAGGCTAAGCTACTTGCAGAGCACATCGGCAAAAGTCCAGCATATATTTCCAAGCTTGAGAGTGGAAATATACAGACCATAGATACCCGTGAGTTGTACATGATTCTCCAGTATATTTCCGGAGGAGAGGAAAATACAGCGCAGCTGGCAGAAAGAATCTACAGCACATTAAAGGTTCGCTATTCTGCAAAAGAAATTGAAGATCAGCTTTGGTTTGTAAACTATGATACTGTAGAGCGAACTCTTCCAATTCCAGAGAGCCTTATTGCCGAGATTAATGCCCTTATCCAAGATGTCGGAATCTCTCTTCGGCAGCTTAATCAACGCATTAATGCAAATGAAGCACTGTCACCGGAAGAGATTGAGGATGAGCGGATTCCGTTCAATCATTGGTATCACAAGACAAGGAATGATAGAGCTGCCCAATCTATTAAGATCAAGTTGCCCGAAAGTACGATGAATGCAATTCTGGAATGTAAGATTGATGCATGTCCATATGTGTTTGTTTATTGCATTCTGTATTATGTCCTGAAAGTTAAATACTACGGTGATGTCGTTCAAATTTCTGATGAAGAAAATTCTTCGCTAATCGATGAAACTGTAAGGATTTTGAACTTGCACAAATTCTATTCGATTACTGAAAAGGAAGCTGTAGCAGCCGAGATAGAATCGAAAGAAGAAGTGCTGGAACGCTTAAGCTCTTTTGACAGAGATAATATAGAGATTCTTAATGATATCCTCTCTGGATTTCAATTTGCATCAGAGTATAATATCAAAAGTACCAACGGACAGTTGAAAAGTTTTAGTGAAAATATGCACTGGGATCTCGGCTTTATGTTAAGAATAATCAGCATGAATTTTAGGGATCTGGAAAGAACAAGTGTAAGCAATAAAAAAAATTTGATTGCGGAAATAGAAGAACTGATAAAGAAGTACGCTGAGATACCTGATCAGCAAAATATAATCGAAAGCTATTGATAAGTCGGCTGGCAATTGTATGCCAGCCGACTTTTTTACCTTGCCGTTTTGCACTATCATAATATATCCCCTAGAATAGAAATGGAGGAAATAATCATGTACATAAACTGCAAACCAGAGACCAAAGCGCAAGCAATAGAATTGCATAACGCCGGAAAGTCGGTAACCGCAATCAGTAAAGAACTGAACATCTCAGAAAGCACTCTGAGAAATTGGTTCTTGCAATATTCTACTCCACAATCCGTAACCGAGGCTCAGATCAGCCATGAAGTATCCAGACTGACGACAGAGTGTATGCATCTAACGAACACCATTGAAATTATTAGGCAAGCCGGTTTTGTAAATGAAGTTTCTTTACAACGTCGCTTAGAATTCGCCCTGAATCTTTACAATCAAAACGTTGGGTATACTGCACGAGAGCTACTTGTCCCGCAACATATTTTCTCCTTTTCACGGTAAAAAGCTGCATTTATTGAGCAACCACTTATTCCCGTATTAACATATGTGTTTTCTATTCGCAACCAGACATCTTGACCGTCCATCTTCTCACAATCGGATTACTCCTCCACTCCTCTGCCTCCTGCACTCAGGCCGTAGGACAATCGTGATTCCCCGCATAACGTACTCCACGCAGGGGATCGCCACACTGTTGCCCAGGGCTTTGTAACGGGCGGAATCTGATGACCCTGGGATGTTTGTCCAACCGTCTGGGAAACCCTGCAAGCGCTCGCACTCAAGGGGCGTCAGGCGGCGAATCAGGTTATGGCTCTCCACAATGCACTTATCGTCGCTGACATACTGATTGCTGATGCCCTTATGGTCTGACCGAACCAGCGTGCCAACCGCATCCTGATAAGGCTGCGCTACCAGATCTGTGGCATCCTTGTGCTGCCGGGCGCTTTCCGTGCTGACCACTTCGTTCTCTGTGAACACATCCACCCGTTGGCGGCTGAAGACTGCGTGGTGATCTGTTGCCGTCAGGGTGTAGGCAATGTCTTTCTGATACCCGATCCCATTACCGCCGTTCTGTGGCTGACGGTCAATGGCATTGCCGACGATACAGTAAACGGATGTATCCTGCTCCACAAGCGGAGCATTGTTTCCTCCAGTGCCATACCGTGCGGACATGGTAGGTGCCACCCTGTGAGGGCCGGTATAGCGGGCATCTATGCCGTGGTTCTCGTAGACCAGCGGCTGGTGTCCATGCTCCTGAGCACGGAGCGTCCCACTCACGTCTTCGGAACAATCCATGACGCTGCCGCCCTGATCGTTTAGGCATAAAACGCTCGGTACCATATTTGTGCCGCTGTCAGACGCCTTCAGGGTTGGTGCGCATTCCTCCTGATAGCCAGCGCCCCCGGCTTTGCTCCCCTGCCCCGCGGAAAAGCCAGCAGCAATAAATGTTTGCTGCTTCATACCCGGCTGTGCGCCCAGCGCCCCGGCCACATCGTGCAGATCCCGAACCTCGTCTCTCTGGTTCGCTGCGAACGCAATGGGCTGAATTGCTCCGTCGCAGCCTTCATTCTCCTCCCCATCCGGCTGTGTGACAAAGGTCTGCATCTGCATATTGCTGGTCGCCATCAACGCTCCGGATACGCCGTGAAGGTCGATCCCCTCGTCCCTCTGGTTGATATGGTAGGCTTCCAGTTTCGTGGGTCTGCCATCCAGCAGAACGAGACCAGCTTGAATCTCCAGCGCCCGCTTCAGCTTTTCAGGAAGTTCCTTTCCCCGTTCAACAGCTCTACGCAGGATACCCAAGCAAGCTTTCCTGGTCAAATAGTATCTTTTCGGCGGATCTTCCTGCAAAATCCGCGACAAGGAAGATCCGTTTTCTTCTCTGGGGGACACCCCAGTATTGAGCGTCGAGGCATCTCCACGCCAGGGAGAAATTAGCTCCCAGTATGATTCGCCCAGCAGATTGCCATGGCCAGGGGTAAGGTCGAGGGATTGAAACACCACCGACCTTAATTCGGGCGATCTCCTCGAGAACACACCGGAAGTCTTCTCCTTTTGGTGTTCCGCTGGAGAAGGCTCCGGGAACATTTTCCCACACCATGAATCGAGGTCGTATATCGATAGCTGTTCTGCCTCGTAATTCGTCTGCATTTCTCATCTCCTTTGCAAGTCTGACCTGTTCCATAAAAAGGCCGGAGCGCGCACCGGCCAGACCGGCTCTGGCTCCGGCCACTGAGAGATCCTGACATGGGCTGCCCCCACATATGATATTTACTGGCGGCAACTCTGCACCATTGAGCTTTGTGATGTCCCCGACATGAACCATATTGGGGAACCGCAGCTTTGTCACCTCGATAGGAAAGACTTCAATTTCGCTTGCCCACACCGGTCGGATGCCATTCCGCACCGCAGCCAGAGGAAAGCCGCCGATTCCATCGAATAAGCTGCCCATGGTTAATTCGTTTGTCTCCTGATTCGGTACACACCTCCAAAAACAAAAAGCCAGCCGTGAAAACAGCTGGCATATCGAAAATATGTTTTGACTTCTATGTCACATTTTGGTAGAATAAACGTGGTTCTTTCGAGAACCGGGCGCTGCCATAACACGGTAGGCGGTTATCCCCCTCTTTCAGGGGGTGATCCTTCTTTACCCCCTGTCCTGACTGGAAGGGGGTGGTAGGTGTGAATGTTGTTACATATGAGGAACTGTTCCAGCTGCTCATGGTTCTCATCACCTTTGCCAGTTTGATCATTACGATCATAAAAAAGAAGTAAACCGCCCCAAGTCCCCACTCGTGCGGTTTACTTCATCGCAATACTAGGGGGCTAACCGTCTATCGGCAACGCCCTTTTCTATGTTCATTATACCACGATTCCGCCATCTGTCAAGGGTGACTGCCTGGTCAATTTCAGTTCCGTCATACAGCAGAGTGTTACATCTGCATTGATTGGCTCTTCTGTACCATCTCCTGTTTCGGATTGTAGACAACCAAGCCGATCTTATCGTAGTCATAGCCAACAGAGCTCAGGATCTGATCCCGCACAGTTTTGATGAGATACTCCGTATCCATTTTTCCCTCCAAATACAGCCCTTCGTCAATCATGACAGGTACATTCATTCCCTTTGGACTGCCACTGAGAAGTGGGCGCAATCTGCCCGCTACCAAGTCGCGGAGCCGCATCATCCGGTCACGTCTAATCGGGTCTTTGTTGCATTCCCGCAGGATTTCCAGAATGGCTTGTCGCCAATTCTGCACAGTCACTACCCTGCCATCCGGGAATAACAGCCGAGATGGCTTTAGTCCCTTGAACCGTGCCGGGTCTGCCGCTAGTGACAACAGTTGTTCACCGTCGTCCATTGTCAGCCGTTTCCCCTCCGTAAGAATCTTTTGAACCAGCTCGTCATACAGATCATCGATCTTCTGATGCATCTGTTCCCGGCTCTGTTCGACCCGAGCCAGACTTACGCCGCCGATGGGAGCACTGTTTTTCTCCATCAAATTTTCTCCTTCTTTCCCGTCTTTTGGTTTTAGTCAATGATACTGTTGCCATGCCCTACTGTCTGATCAATTTCCGTTCCGTCATACAAGAACACCTTGATATGGTCAGCGGATATTACTTTTACCGTATGTACCAGCTGCCGGACCATTTCCTCGTCCCACTGCTGCATGTGGTGGCTCATTCCTTCTAGTGCCGCTTCCATCGTATGCACATGTAACTGTACCGTCTGGTCTTCTCGGAGCCTGGCGGCAATTTTTTCGCGTTGTTCTTTCAGCGACGCCATCTCATTAGCGATACTGCCAAACCTTTCAGCATTCTTCGCCGCTCTGTCGGGCTGTTGGAGCAATATGTTAAACTCTGCTTCCAGTTCCTCAAGCCTTCGGTTGATCTCTCCCAGTGTCATAGTAGAGTTCGGAAGGATCCCTGTTTCTTCCACTGCCGCTTCCGTGATCTGGCTGCAAATTGCCCCTTTGGAATCCATTGCGGAATTGATTGCCGCCATGATTGCCACCGCACCGATGGCAAGAAAGACCGCCGCCAGAGCGATTCGCAGCCCCTTTTGTTCCTCGGATACTTCGATTTTTCGGATGGGCGGCAAGCCGGGACGGCTGTCCTTACCGTTTTTCTTCATGGTGATTCCCACTCCTTGGAAAGAATGCGCGGAGCGGCACAACGCCGCTCCGCGTTAACATTTGACTATAGCAATGCAAACACCAGCATCAAAGCAAAGAACAGGATGATCACAGCCAGCGTGATCAGGCCGGCAATCGCGCCTTTTTTACATGCCTTGTAGTTGCGGATGTGATGGAAATGCCGGAATACGCCTGCGGCGATCAGGCCGAGAATGGGCAGGAAGAAGGACAGAATGGAATACCACTTGCTGCCGGTGTCGTGCAGCGGGGTCTCCAGGAAGGCATCGCTGCCGTTTTCATCCACCTTCTGCTCGGTCTGCTCCGGTCTGGGTGCGTCGGGATCCAGAATGGTGATGGACTTGACCTTCTCGCCCTTGGCGCGGATGGCCTTATACTCCTCGATCTCCTTTTTGTTGCCGTAGACAAAGTGGTTATTGCCGATATCCACCAGCTCAGGCTTGTCCTCGCTGTAGTCGTGGACGGAAGGGTCGTAGGTAAAGAGAACCTTATTCTTTTCCAGAATGGGGTCGGGAATGGGGATGGCGGAAATCAGGCTGCGGGTATAGGGATGGAGGGGGAAATCAAACAGCTCCTCCGCCTCCGCGATCTCCACGATGTCGCCCTTGTAAATAACGCCGATCCGGTCGGAAATGAACCGCACGATGGACAGGTCGTGGGCGATGAACAGATAGGTGATGTCCCGCTCCTTCTGGAACTTTTTCAGCAGGTTCAGCACCTGGGCGCGGATGGAAACGTCCAGCGCGGAAATGGGCTCGTCGGCGACGACCAGCTCCGGCTCCATGACCATGGCTCTGGCAAGGCCGATACGCTGCCGCTGGCCGCCGGAAAACTCGTGGGGATACCGGGTCAGATGCTCAGGCAGCAGTCCCACTTCGCTGATGATGTTTTCCACCTTGCGAACCCGGTCTTCCTCGTTCTCAAACAGATGGAAGTTATACAGGCCCTCGGACACGATGTAGTCCACGGTGGCGCGCTCGTTCAGGGACGCCGCGGGATCCTGGAAAACCATCTGGATGTTCCGGATGACCTCCCGGTCAAGGCTCTTGGAGGTCTTGCCGGAAATGCGGACGCCCTTATACTGAATTTCGCCTGCGGCGCAGGGATTGACCCGAATGATCGCCCGGCCGATGGTGGTCTTGCCGCATCCGGACGGCCCTGACAGGCAGACCACACCCCGATCCGGGAAGGCCAGGGAGACATCCTCCAGAATCGGGAGGGAGCCGTAAGCAAAGTCCACATGGGTAAGAGCTAGTGCCATACCGTCCCTCCTCATACAGCGGCATTGTAACGCCGGGCGAGCCGTTTTGCCAGGCGGAGCAGCCCCTTTTCCAGCAGGATGCTCAGCGCCACGACAGTGGCGGTCCAGGCGAAAACCTCCGGCTGGGG
>OGZA01002693.1_pt1 | contig 10705 bp, 15 predicted proteins | sample 1576591 | NCBI WGS metagenome assembly OGZA01 (sample SAMEA3541565, study PRJEB24748) | human gut metagenome | biome: human gut; feature: human-associated habitat; material: faeces | place: China | collected 2012
TTTGCAGTGGTGTCCACTCTACTACGAGGGTTTTACACTGCAATTCAGGTCGCACCAAAATCCCATATAAACATCTGGTTTTCTCACCCCTTTCAGTTGAAGGCGAGCTGTATTTCTATCAATGGCCAAAAGAAAAGCAGGGCCATGTGTCCAGCTCGGCCCTGTGATGATTTTCTTTTCTGGCTGATTAGTACATCTGCTGTCCGGGGGGCTCTGCAAAGTTTGGGGACTGGAACACCTGCAGGTATTCATCCACGCTTTCCGCAAGCAGCTGGTAGTCCTCCTGTTTCAGCTGGTAGACATACCACATGGGGTTGCCGTGGTCATCCCAGATATAAGGGAAGATCCCGCTTTTGAAGTTGGGGTTCATCACCTGCTTTTTTTCCCAGCAAGTCAGAGAACCGGAGGACTGTATTGTCCACCTCTCCCTCTTTCCGGTTGAGGATCGTCATCTTCAGTGCCTCATAGTGAGAGGTGATCCCCATAGTGATAAAGGTCAGCTTTGCCCGCAGGTCAGGGTTGAGCCTGACAAAACAGGACCGTCCCACATAGGAAGCATCAGCGGCCGCAGTGGACTGGCCTATGATTTTCCGCAGCTCCTGCTCAAAAAAGTTCATTGACATACACTCCTTTCGCACTGTCAAGGTCTATATTGAGTTTTCCGGCCAAGGTTCAGCTTACATTCCCAGAATCGTCCAGATATACAGCGGAGCAGTCAGTGTAAACACAAGACAGGCAAAGAGAATGGCGGGAGCTGTCCATTCAAACTGGCCATGCTTGCGGTAATCAAAATAAGCCATTCCCAGCTTTCCAAAGAAGAATACAGCCAGGATCAGGTCGATGACCGGGAAAACCACATTGTCTACCACCTGCTTGATCTGCTCAGAGGCATCCGACCAGGTTCCCTCGATGGCTCCCGCTACATCACCGGTTCCCGCAGCAAGGGCCGTGGTGCTGAACAGGCAGGTCAGCAGGAAAACAGTCAGGAGAACGCCAAGGAGTTTCTTGCACTTTTTCATATAAACCGCCTTTCTTTTTGCGAAAAGAAAGAACCGCAGAGATCGTCCCCGCGGCTTGATTTCTATGCAGGCGGCAAGAAGGAGATCCCACGGCCTGTCTTTTCAGTGATTTATCTTGGTCTGTTACGGTTCCAGTGGGGCGATGTGCCAGTCATCCCAGAGACTGCCCCGGATCGTGAGTGAGTCGCTTAGGTTCATGGACAGCATTCCGGCTGGCGTCCAGCAGTCGATGAGCCAGGTGTTCACAGTATACGAGCCATTCGGATACCAGATAGGGGTAAAATGTGTGCGGCCCCGGTAGGTACTGTACTCGTTTTTCTGAAACTCAAATCGGGTATTGTAGCCGCCGTCCATCCGCTCCAGCAATCTCCAGAACATCTCATAGTTGAACTCAGAGAAGTAGCTGACTACATTCTGGGCCGGAGTGGTGGCTGAACTCTGGGTGCTGCTCACATCGGCGGTGACCAGCTGATTGACCCCGTATCCTGATTTCATGCTTCGGCTGCCAGCAGTGGGATTCTTATTGTCTGGTGTGATGCGCATGGTGGCGGAAAGGCTGGCACTATAACGGTCCAGATCAAACTCCCACCAGCCGTGATCACACCAATAGCCATCCTCATCATCCCCATGCCATACCCAATACTCATACCACCAGGGACGCCAGATCGTCCAGTAGTTGGAGGTTTTTGCTCCCGGCTGGGGATGGATGAAGGAGTGAAGGAGTCGTTCCGGTCATCTGCCACTGGATTGGGAGGGGGGTTCTGGTCCAGGCCTACGATTTTGCAGTTGATCGTCCCTTGTGCGTTTCCAGGGCCGGACACCCGGACCGTGATGACCATATCCTGGGGAGTGTCCGGTGTCGTCCAGCGCACCCATGCCAGCTGGGAATCCCCCTCCGGATAATAGACATTGTCCACATGATAGTCCCGGCCATCGATGGTAAAGGTCACACGGGCAGGGTTATCCGGGTCGCTTTGGCCGCCGCTTACATCCACCGCAGTGATAACCTCGGTGTTGACCCGGTATTCGTAGTCATAGATGGTGATGACGGGATCCTCCGGCTGCTCCTCGAACCGCACGATACCAAGCCCCAGCGAAGACTTGATATCCGCATTGGAGGCGTTTTTGTTGGTCGCTCCGGACCATGCCGGATAGCCAAGATCCGGCGTTTCCAGGAACATGGACAGCGGAAGGTTTTTGGCGGTCAGCGACCCCATCCAATAGCGGAGCTGGCCTCCCACGATTTCATCATAGAGGACCGCTTCGGTCGCAGTAGTGGCTATCATGACTCCCTCAAACTTATAATAAGCAATGGGTTCCAGAAGGATCTTATACTCCCCGCCTATGAGAGTATCGAAGTCCATGCCACTATAATTGGCAATAGCCCGAATCACCTGCTCATCCGTAAAGTAACTTTTAATGGCTTCGATGTTATTTCGGCCATTAGTGCTAATAATTCGTGGAACGGCTTGAGTTGGTTTAATGCAGGTATAGCTTCCCTGCACAGGGGATAATGCAGCCCCGTTGGTATATTGAAGCTTGCTGACCTTCCCAAAATGATAGATCGAGGCAGCTGGCGCCCTGTTTGTCAAATCAATAGGAGTAGATACCACTGCATGGTCATCGGACCGGACAATGGTCACCCGAACGCCTTCGTTGCCCGGATTCCAGCTGCCGTGGCTGGTGGCGTCCCCCAAGTTACCGCCACCACCGTCAATATTGCCCTCGCCAGTGGCGGCATAGGCGGTCATGGGACATAGCAGCGTGAGTGCCACGGTTATCGTAAGCAGAATGCTCCAGATTCGTTTCATGCATCCTCCTTTCCGGCAAAGCAAAAAGCACGGCGACCGCCGTGCTTTTTGATAGGCTGGAGATCAGCCCATGATGCCGATTTTATTTCCATTCTCGTACATATCATCTGCTTCGGTTACATGATTGGCACCGCCATTTGGAACATTATCAAAACCAGGAAGGCCACCGCTGGTGTTGGTGGACGGGGGCGGAGGAGGCGGTTCCACCGTATCATGATCTTCCGCATCTGGCTTTCCCTCTACCGGGGTCCCATCCGGCTTTTGAGTCGGATCCTTCAGTGCCTCATCATCATATTCCGGTTTTTCTGGATCCCCCTGGATCGTCTGCTCGGTGCCCGAGGCCACGGCCCCGCTGCCGCTGTTCCCGGTTTCAGGGGTGGATGAAGTATCCGGGGTCTCAGGCTTCACCGTAATCTCCGGATCATCCTTTTCTGGACTAATGCTGCTGTCCGGCTCATCTACCATCACACCGCCCTGGGAGGAGCTGCTGGGGGGAGGCAGGGTGTCATTGACTGGCTTCTTTTCAAACTGACCAGCTATGATGAACACCAGAGCAGCGCAGGCGGCCAGACCTCCCGCCACAATCAGCCATTTCTTGGTCGCATTTTTCATGGTTGATACCTCCTTGTTTTACCAAAGCCTCTTGTGGAGAACTTCCTTGTTCAAGGCACACCCTACCACAAGAGGTTTCAGAAGTCTATGGGGACAATAGAAAACTTTTTGAAAACTGCTAAAACCTCGGCGTATAACCGGCACTGGTAGCCACGGTGATCCGCATGGCTGGAAGCAGTCTGCCTCCAAAGGAAACAGGTACCTCCAGTTCGATTTCGCAATTGGCAACGAACCGGTTTCCGGCCCTGTCCCCGCCAGCCAGAGGTGCGTTTTCAATATCCACATCCAGTCCCCACACCCGAAACTCGGTTTTACCGTCTTCGGTAAATTTGACACGGGTCCCACCCTGATAGCTCAGGCCCAGTACCTCCTCCAGTCTACCATAAATATCACCATAGTCCAGAGATTCCTCAAAATCTCCGGCCATCGGCTGATACCCCCCAGAGTAGCCTTCCCGGACACCATGATACACATCGTCATAGTTGTCATTGACGGTGGAGATCACCGCAGTCTGCATTGCGTCTCGCACCCCCTGGGCTATGATCAGAAGGCGGATGTACTCGCTGATGCCGCAGAAGATGATGACCAGCGCCAGTGTGATGGCGATGGCCAATGGGAAGCCGTTTCCTTTTCGGTCCCGCAGGATTTCTCGCAGCCTGGTCATTTCCAATACACCTCCGATTTCCCTGTAGCATCCGCCCGAAGTGTAATGGGAAAGCTCCCAAAGCCGCTGAACAGGCCAATGTTGGTTTCATAGGTGACTGTAACGGCCACCTCTTGGTTGAGCTGAATACGCCCGGTACGGCTCCATGAAATATCGGGGTTAAGCCCAGTCTGCTCCCGCAGTGCTTGTTCCCGCCGGTCGGTTTCAGAGCCTACCCGCCCGGCGATCTCCGCCTCACGGATCAGCTCGGTGGCAAAGGTGTCCAGCTGCTGTTTGGCAACAAATACCGGGAAGACCCGCACCGCCAGCGCAATGACCAGCATAGCGCAGAGGACAAGGATACACACATCCAGATATCCCTCGCCGCGCTTTGATCTAAGGATCTTTTTCAGCACAGCGTCACCCCCGTGTCCATGGTTGCGGTTTCCTCCTGACATTGAGCATTATATTCATTCAAAATGCTTGAAATGGAGCTTTCCGATGACAGGTCGGTTTTTCCGCCCAGAAGAAACTGATACAGTGTATCCAGCGGTTCCTCCTGTTGAAGGATTTTGGCCAAGTCCGCATCGTCCAGGTCATAGCTGTCATGAATAATAGAGCAGAGCAAATTTTCTTTGGCTGCGGTTTCTGCAGAGTGCTGATAAATTTTATCAGCAGACAGCTGTTTTACCTTGTGAGCATATTCTTTCATCTCATTTTCCGCGTTGCTGATCAGCTGGTAAATACCATCTTCTTTTTGTGTCTGGCCGTCCGTGCATTCTTCCCACAATGACCAGATACAGTGATGGATATCATCGTCATGTACCATGTCAGATCCGTTCTCCTCAACCCATTTGCTGCTCACATCCCAAAGGGGGTCATCCAGAGTCAGAAGGAAGGAAGCGTCTTCATCACTAATCGTATCAACCAGGTTTTCATGGATGAAGCGGATGGCGGCGATATCTTCCGCCGCCGCAATGAGTTGGGCGGGATCGGACGCCATCCACTGCTTGACCTGCCGTTCATAGCTGGCCGACAGTTTCTTTTTCAGTTCCTTGTGGTAGTCCACAGGCATCCTCCTCTCTAAAACATCCCGCCCAGGGAAGTGATGATCTCATAGACAATGATGGCCAGATAGGTCATCAGAAAACACATCAGCATCAGGAACGAGAACACCCGGATCTTGGGCGGGATCTTCATGGCCTGGGCTTTCAGCCTTTGAAGCTCCAGCTGTTTCATGTCATGACTGAGCATCTGGAAGTAGGCGACGCCGTTGTCGCCCCGCAGTACGCCGATCAGTCCCCGGATAACATCCGATAGGAGGGGTGAATTGAACCTCGCCTCAAACCGGGTCAGCGCGGCCTCATAAGAGCCGGAGCGCATATCTGCGGTGAGAATGTCCAGCTCTGCGGCAAAGGTCGGGCCTGCATTGCGCTTATAGGACTCCACCATGCTCAGCACATCCCGGCTGGCGGCCAACTCCTGAGTGATAGTGGCCACAAACCGGGGCAGCTCGGCCTCCACCTCGCCCCGTTTTTCACTCAACCTTTCATCTGCCCGTCTGATCTCCTTGAAATAAACGGCAATACCCAGAAACAAAATCACAGGCGCCAACAAGGGCAGTACCAGCAGGCATGGGATAACGCCCAGCAGGATAACAGCTGCCTTCAGGATGGCAAAGGACGAGTAAACTTCAGGAGTCATCCCCATGCCTGCGGCATTCAAGGTGTTTTTAAGTCGGCTTCTCTTATATTCATCCATGTGGATGTGGGGGGCCAGCTTGACAGCCCAGCCCATCAGGAAGGCTTCCATGCTCCTGGCCTGCTTTTTTTCCTGGCGGCCAACAGAAAGCATGGCCCTCTGGGTGGCGAGGCGCGGGAGCTTCAGAAAATCCGCCGCAATGAAGAACAGGCCCAGAGCCAACAGAGCGCCGAATACGAAAATCAAAACAGCCATGTCTGTCACCTCCGGTATTCAATGGGCTGTGTCAGCTTGATAACAAATGCCGTAGAAACGAAAATCACCCCGGCACAGACCGCCAGGATGATTTGGCCCATGGCAGTATGCATCAGCGTGTTGAACCAGTCCCTGTTCAAAAAATAGAGCAAGGGGATATTTCCGACCACCAGCACCTGCATGATGATGAATTCCTTGCGGGGTTCAAACACCATGTTTTCCAGCTCGCCGTTGACGATGCGCATGTCGGAGAGCTTTGCCACAATGGGCGTGAGAATTGTTTTAAGGCCGCGATCGTGCTGGCAGGCCAGAAGTGCCGCCACCCATTCCCGAAACACCGCATTGTCGATTTTGGTACCCATGTCCTGCAGGGCGGCATCTACATCCGGGTCCACCAGTTGGATTCGGGCCAGAAACTCGGCAAACACGCTTTTTACAGGTGGGTTCAGGTACTCCAGGTTTTCCTCTACCGCCGTCTGGATGTCCTCGTTGCGCAGATAGGCTGTGGTAATGATGGATAGAGCTGTTTCCAGCTCGGCGGCAATGTTCTTCTTGTAGTAGGAAGCTGTCAGCTTGATGAACCAGAACGGTACGAACATCATACCCACAGCCATCACCGGGACAAGAAAGAAGTTCCCCATCATAATGGCGGCAGAGGCCCCCACTACAAAAAGCAGGAGGGACATGGCGCAAATGGCTGGAAACTTAGGCTCACGCCCGGTCATTTTGAGGATGTTCTGGGTGTCGGCAATCTCACGGCGCAGGAATGATTTCTTTTTGCGATGGGTGAGTTCGTTAATCTCATCCTTGAGGCTCTTGGGCCGGCTGGTCAGGCTGCGGAACACTCCGTCGGTGAATTCCATCGGCGACAGGCGCAGCAGGATAAAAAAGCCTGTGACCATGCCGATGCAGGCGAACAGTTGGATACTGGTCATACAGTTTTGCCTCCTTCCTGGAGCGTATTTTCGTCGGTGGCGGTTACGGTCTGTGCTGCTGCGCTGCCTTCAGCGTGGGGGCTGGACTCAGCGGGCGCCTTCTGCTCAAAACTATCCATCAGCCGGTCCAGCTCCTGCTGAGGCATCCCGTTCTCCACAAACCGTTTTTGCAGGCTCTCAGAGATTGGAGACACTGCTTCGTGGACGCCATCAATGTGGAACTTCCCATCCTCCAGCCGGTTTTCCGTGATCCGGAACCGATAGAGGGTATTGTATTGGCGGGAGCCATCCGGGAGGGTTTCACACTCCATGATTTCCATGATCTTTCTGGATTTGTCCTCCAGCTGTTTGGCAAATACCGTCACAGGAAACGCCTCGGTGACCAGATCCATAAGAGTATCATCAGCCATCTCATGCTTTCTCTTGCACAGGGTGACCATACGCCGCCAGGTGGCCTGCGAGCTGTTGGAGTGGATGGTGGTCAGTACACCGTGACCGGTGCGGGCTGCTTCCTGCGCTGCGTATGCCTCTGCTGAACGCATCTCACCCACACAGATAATGTCAGGATGATACCGCAGGGCCATGTCCAGCAGCATATCCTGGTCCACGCTCTGCTTGGCATTCTCTGACTCACGGGTGATGGTGTGAATGACACTGTTGGTGACCCGGCCATTTTTCTCCCGCACCAGGTCCAGCTCACGGGAGCCATTTTCAATGGTGAAGATGCGCTTATGGTCGGGAATCGTGGTGAGCAGCCAACCGGCCACCGTGGTTTTTCCAGAGCCGGTTGCCCCCGCCACACAGACCGAGACGCCATACCGCAGGCAGGCGGAAAGGAAGTCCAGCATAGGGCCTGTGGCAGTGCCGCCCCGGACGAAATCCTCCTTCTGCATATTCTGCGGGTTGACGATTCGGATAGAGGCGCAGACTCCCACATCCTCATCCACCAGCGGAGTCTTGAGTACGGCGATACGGATATTTTTGGAGAGGTGGCCCAGTACGGCGGGGCTGGCGTTGTCCAGCACCATACCCGAAACATGGAGCATCCTGCGGATCACATTGATGGCATGGTCGGGACTGTCAAAGTGTTCCTCCAGCTTGACCATCTGGCCGCTGGAATACAAAACTTCAATATCACGCCAGGAATTGATATTGATCTCCTCAATACCAGAGCCGAAGATGTACTTGGTGAGAAAGCCAAACTCGGCCATCTCGGTGTAGAGGGCATCCACCAGCTGTTCCCCGGACAAATCCCTGACGGCAATGCGCCGATCCTGGACATATTTGCTGATGTATCGCTTGATTTGCTCCTTGGTATCCGCTCCCACGCCATCTGTGATGAGGGTGGAATATTTGCCGGAGATATATTCCTGAACATCCTGCAGCACAGAACTGAAATCCCTGCTCTCATTCTCCGGTGTGAAGAACAGGGAGTGGCCCCTCTGGCCAGCAGCGGCTTCCGTGGCGATGGTACGCCGGGGCAGGTCATCTGCATCGGTGAATGCTGTCGCCGGGGTCTGGGCCTCAGAGGGCGGCTGAACCGCCTCATCCAGAGGAGCTCCCTCCAAAGCAGCCTCCTGCTCCTCCAAAACAGGCTGCGGGGCCTCAATGGTGCGGTTGCCGGAACCAAACAGAGAATCGTTTCGCTTCTGTCCTAACATGAAAATACCTCCCGGCATACCTGCTCGATTTCCTTGCGAAAGCCTCTGCTCTCCTTCATAGTCAGGTCAGAGAGAAGGATTCCTGCGAGGAACTGGGCCTCCAATTCCTCTGAGTGGGACAATGTGAAGGCCACATTGCCCAGCGCCTGCCCGATCTGCTCCCCGGCCTGTTGGGGCTTCACATTGGCCGCGATTTTGTACTGTTTATCCGTATCCCACTTGGCGTCTTTCAGCAGAGGAAGCTGGCTGGAGAGATAGCTGATGCTCTTGAGGTCCGCATTGGCCAGCCGCAAGACGGAGTCTGCCTCCATCAGCGGAGAGGATGTCGTTGGCAATGTAGCTGCCGCAGTCGATCACCACATAGGGGGCGACTTCACGCAAGCAATCAATGAGTTCTCTGGCCTGCGCCTCACCATAGGGAGGATAGGTGTACTCGTTTTCGCCCTTGAGCATCCCCAGAATGGTCAGGTACCCCAGCCTTTTGTGGGTGACGAGATTATTCTTGACCAGATTTTCGGTCACATGGGCAGCGGCCAGTACGCTTCCCAGCGACCGCTCACACTCCAGTTCCGATGCCGGGCAGATACAGGGCAGCATGGGGGCGGTCATATCACACAGGAGCAGGACAACATTTCTCTTTTTGTCTGCCAGATATTTGGCCATCTTCACCGCCATGGTGGTCTTGCCGCTGCCGGGGCTGCCCCAGACGGCAACTACGCCGCCCCCCTGAAGTTCCGGGGCTGTGGTTTCCTCGCTGGTAGAGCGGGAGAAAATACCGTTTTTCTTAAAATTCAGCATCAGGAAGCCTCGCTTTCATCTGTAGATCCAGCCGGAGCCTCTGTATCCTCCGTTTCTGTAGTGTCAGGCTGCGCACTGTCGCTGGAGGAGTCCTCTCCGGCAGGCTCAGGGGGATACAGCGTGGCAATCACCTCATTCTGTACCGCCAGGAACCGGTCGGCATTTTCACGGGACCCGCGATAGACCAAGGTCAGGTGCAGCTTGCCGTCAGCCTCCAGCTCCGCCAGCACGCGGCTCTGCTCTGGGGAAACCAGCAGTGTCACTGTGGAGGGCAGCTCCCGCTCATCTTCTTCGGAGGGTGCCTCGCCGGTATTGGCGTCATATCCGGAGGAGGCAGTGACACCGATGACCTCTACATATTTAAGTTCGGGTGGAATAACGGTCTGGCCCTGTTTTTTGAAATCCGGAGCCACCACGGAAACAATATCTCCGCTCTGCAGCTTGCCGGACAGACCAGTGGCAAAACTCTTGATGGTGATGGACATGGCCTGCTGGCTTCCATCCAGATTGTACAGGTAGGCGTTGTCAGCGGCAGGTTCGTCAGATACCTTGGTGTTGATGATATAGTCGCCCGCAACCAGGTCAGCGGTGGCAAACTTTCCCACGGCATTTTCCTTCAGGCGGATTACATTTTCAGGCAGGTTATAGCCGCCTACTTCTACAGTCTGCACCATATCGGCAGTGATCTCCTCACCAGCCAGAATGGGCTGAGTTACCCGGATGATCTGTTCTTTCTGGCTGACACTCCTATTGAAAAGAGGCGTCATACCAAAGCAGATTACCAGAGAGAGCAGGATGCAGATAACGCCGACAACGGTTCGATTTTTGAACAGACTCATAATTGGCAGGTCCTCCTCAGTCATGATTTGTTATGGGAATGGCGGAAAGAATGCCCGCCCGGTCAGGCGCTGGTCCACTTGCAGCGGCGGCGCTTACGCAGCCCGGAAATCAGGATAGCGGCAGCCCCCAAGGGCAAGGCAATGCCGGTGATGGTGAGAATGACCGTTTTATTCAGCTTCTTCATAGCGTTCCTCCATAATTCAAAATGTAAATGATAGCAAATCCAAGGGAAAGAAACGGCGCCAGAGGCAAAGCTGTCTGGCTGGGCGCCGCGCACTTTCTTCTGCGGAACTTCTGTGTGCTCCAGTTGATTGCATAAAACAGTGCGGCAAGGGTAAGGCCAAGCGCCATGCCCCACGAGCCGGCCGTGATTCCCAGTACAAAGCCGGAGGCGGCGGTGAACTTGATGTCACCGCCGCCTATGGAACCG
>OGZA01002695.1_pt1 | contig 10700 bp, 8 predicted proteins | sample 1576591 | NCBI WGS metagenome assembly OGZA01 (sample SAMEA3541565, study PRJEB24748) | human gut metagenome | biome: human gut; feature: human-associated habitat; material: faeces | place: China | collected 2012
GACGGCATTTGCAGCAACACCCCCGGCGACCGCTACACGCTGCCCGCCCGGGATATGGTGTCCAGCGAAGTGGAGACGGTTGCCGAGCTGAACATGCTGGAGGGTATGGTCATGATGGCCACCTGCGACAAGGTCGTTCCCGGCATGATCATGGGCGCCCTGCGGGTCAATATCCCCACGGTCATGTTCACCGGCGGATATATGGCAGCCGGTCACTACCATGGCCGTATGCTGACCCTGACCCACACCAAGCAGGCCTACGCCGCCTACATTGCCGGTGACTTAAGCCGCGAGGACTACAAGGGCATCGTCCGCAACGCCTGCCCCACCCCCGGCGCATGTCCCTTCATGGGAACCGCCAACACCATGAGCTCCATGGCCGAGATCTTAGGTCTCAGCCCCCACGGCAACGGCAGCGTCCGCAGCCAGAGCGTCCATTGGCATGAGCTGGCACGTCAGGCGGCGCGTCAGGTCATGGAGGGCTGGCGGGAGGGCGTCCGTCCCCGGGACATCATCGACCAGACCAGCTTTGAAAATGTCGTCCGCTACATGATGGCCACCGGCGGAAGCACCAACAGTGTGCTGCATATCCCCGCCATTGCCCGTCAGATGGGCTGCGACATCACCCCCGAAACCTTTGACAAGATCAGCAAGGAAGTCCCCCTGATCAGCACCATCTACCCCAATCACCCCACTTACACCATGGAAGAGTTCGACGCCGCCGGCGGTCTTCCCGCAGTGGTCAAGGAGCTGGCCGCCGCCGGAAAGATCGATGTCCATGCCAAGGGCATGTTCGGCACCATCGGCGACAAGGCCACCATGGCAGAAAATAAAAACACAGATGTGATTCACCCCGTTTCGAACCCCATCAATCCGGAAGGCGGTCTGGCCGTCCTTCACGGCAACATCGGCACCGACAGCGCCATTGTCAAGTTCAGCGCCGTCGATCCCGCGGCCTGGGTCTTCAGCGGCCCCGCCAAATGCTACGACAGCCAAGATGAAGCATGGCACGCCATTCTCCGCGACGAGATCGTGGCAGGCGACGTGGTCATCATCCGCTACGAAGGCCCCAAGGGAAGCCCCGGAATGCCCCATATGGAGACCTTCATGGCTGCCGTCCTGGGCAAGGGTCTGGGCAAATCTCTGGCACTGGTTTCCGACGGCCGCTTCAGCGGCGCCACCGGCGGCCTTGCCATCGGCCACGTAAGCCCCGAAGCATATGAAGGCGGCCCTCTGGCTCTGATTCGCAACGGTGATATGATTCACATCGACATCGAAGCACGTACTTTGAATGCAGACGTGTCCGAAGAGGAATTCGCACGCCGCAAGGCAGAATGGAAGCGCGTCAAAAAACCGGCCACAGGCTGGCTCCAGCTGTACAGAAAGCATTGCACCTCCGCGCATCGCGGTGCTACCGTATACTGGGATAACGACTGATTTCCCTTCCGGCGCGATAATTATCTTATTTACATCGGAGGATCAGACAAATGGTAGGAATGAAAGATGTGGCCGAAGTGGCCGGCGTGTCCACCAGCACGGTTTCCCGGGTGCTGAACGGAAAATCCTATGTCAATGAGGAAACCCGTCAGCGGGTACTGGCCGCAGTCGAAAAGACAAATTTCCGGCCGAACGCCGTAGCAAAAAGTCTCAAGCTCGGACACAGCAATACCATTTGCCTGATGGTTCCGGCCATCGAAAACCTGATGATCCCGCTGATCGTCCGGGGCGTGGAGGACACCGCCCGGAAGAGCGGCTTCAGCGTCGTCCTGTGCAACGCCTTCCTTGAGAGCCTTAGGAGCACCGTCATCGAAATGGCGCACATCGAAATGATGAAAACCCGACAGACCGACGGTTTTATCATCTGTTCCGCCTACGGAAGTGAAAAGGGCATCCATGATCTTCACAATCAGGGCTTTCCTCTGGTGATGGTAAACCGCTTTCAGCCGGAGGATGTGGGCAAGATTGAAACCATCAGCGTGGACAATTACCATGCGGGCTATGACGCCACCCGTTACCTGATTCGTACCGGCCATAAGCGGATTGCCTTTGCCTACGGGAGGGAAGAGCTGATCTTCTACCGGGAACGGTATCGCGGCTATTGCGACGCGCTGAAGGATGCCGGCCTTCCCTATGACGAACATCTCGTTATGCGGGAAACCAGCGGCGCCGAGTGCTTCTACCATCTGACCCGTGCGCTTATGGAGCTGCCCCAGCCGCCGGATGCCATTTTTGCCTCCAGCGACCCCAAGGCCTTCGTCATCATGCACGCGCTGCACGATCTCGGCAAGCGCATCCCGGCGGACGTTTCCGTGCTCGGCTTTGATAACGTTGCCATGGCATCCATGGTGGAGCCTCCCCTTTCTACCATGGCGCAGCCCTTCCGGGAGATCGGCGCCACCGCTGCCAAAAGCGTGATTCGTCAGATTCGCTACAAGGAAGAGCATGGCTTTCTTCCTCCCGCGAACAGCTATGTGATGGCCTACGACCTGATTATCCGCCGTTCCACCAACTAATCCCTTTGAGAAGGAATGGACTATGAACCGATTTGGTATCAACCTTTGGAACTGGTGCGCAGGGCTGAGTGACGACTGTCTCGGCAAGCCCACCCGGGCTGCCGAGCTGGGCTTCACCGCCGTGGAGCTGCCCATGACCGTCCCCACCGTCTCCCCTACCCTGGCCGACGAAATACGCAGTACCGGCCTGGCCGTTTCCCTTTGCGCCGCGATGGGGCCGGGAAGGGATCTTTCCAGTGAGGATCCCGCCGTCCGAAGCGCTACCATGGCGTACCTGACCGACTGCCTGAAAACCGGACAGGCTTTGGGGGCAAGCGTTTTCTGCGGTCCGCTGTATGCCGGCGGCGGAAAACGGCACTGGCTGTCCCCGGATGAGAAAAAAGCCGAGTGGGAGCGAGCCGTGACAGGCATTCAGGCACTTTCCCGCATTGCCGAAGACTGCGGCATCACTCTCGCGCTGGAACCGCTGAACCGTTACCGCACCAGTGTTGCCAACACCGCGGGGCAGATTCTGGACATGCTCAGGGACATCGGCAGAGCCAATGTCGGGCTTCACTATGACACCTATCACGCCTGCCTGGAAGAAAAAGATCTTCTGGCGTCCCTGAAAAACGCCCTGGAATCCGGGAAAGTGTTTCACTTTCACGCCTGCGCCAACAACCGCGGCGCGCCCGGGCAGGGCATCGTCCCCTGGGACAGCGTTATGGATCTTCTGGTGCAGTTTGGCTACGGCGGTCACATCACCATGGAAACCTTTGCCCCCCACGGACTGGACAGCAGCTGGATTGACGTACACGAAGCGCCGGATCTGCTGGCCGCCAACGGCCTGCGCTACCTGAAAGAGTATTTTGCCGGAAAAGGACTTGCTTAAGTTCAAAGCAGAAAGGAAGTTTTTCTATGTTTCCCATTACCAATCATGTGGGCGAGGTATACGAGCCCTTTAAGACCCATTTTCTGGAAAAAGAAATCCGGGGGCTTGCCCCCGATGAGGTGCTGGTAAAGGTTCGCGCCAGCGCCATCTGCGGCAGCGACCTGCACATTGCCCGGGGGCTGCATCCCTCCGCGCCCCTGCCCGTGACCATCGGCCATGAGTTTGCGGGTGACGTGGTCGCCATTGGCAGCGAAGTTACCCATGCCAAGGTCGGCCAGCGGGTCACCGTGGAGCCGTGCATCGTCTGCGGAAAGTGCGACGCCTGCCGCCACGGCAATTACGGCTACTGCGAGCATATCAGCTACACCTACCGCCGGGGCGACGGCGCCATGGCGGACTATGTGGTGGTCAAGGAGCCTTACGTCTATGAGCTGCCCGAATACTTAAGCTATCAAACCGGTGCGCTGATCGAGCCTCTGTCCGTCGCGACCCATGCTGTCCGCCGGGCGGATATCCGTCTGGGGGAAACCGTTCTGATCATCGGTGCAGGCGCCATCGGTATGATGGTCGCCGCCATGTGCCGCCGCAGCGGCGCCGCCAGAATCATCATTGCCGACTTCTCCGACGCCCGTCTGGAAATGGCGCTGCAGGTCGGCGCCACCGACGCCGTCAACAGCGGCCGGATTGATCTGGAAGCGGAGGTTCAGCGTCTGACCGGCGGCAAGGGTGTGGACAAGAGCTTTGAATGCGTAGGCCGGGAGAGCTGCTTCATCCAGGCGATCATGACCCTGAAGGCCAACGGCACCGCCACCGTCGTGGGCATCTACGAAAAGCCCATGGTCACCTTCCCCGCCAGCCGTCTGGTGACCCACGAAATCCATATTCAGGGCGCCCAGGGTTATTGCTGGGACTTCCCCATCGCCATCGCCTCCGCGCGGGATCTGCCCATGGATAAGTTCATCACCCATACCTTCCCCATGGCGCAGCTGCAGCAGGCTCTGGAAACCGCACTGGATCCCAAGAGCGGCAGCATCAAGGTTGTACTGACCCAGGATTGACTTTCCCGAAGAAGTACCCTTTCGGCAGCCCTGTCAAACAGTATCTGAGGAGGATTCTACTACTATGAAAAAAACTGCAATCGTTACCGGATCCAGCCGGGGCATTGGTTTTGCCATTGCCCGGCAGTTGGGTCTGGACGGTTATAACATCGTAATGGTCGCCACCGGCGTCCAGGAAAAGAACCAGGATGCGCTGGACGCGCTGAAAGAGCTGGGCATTGACTGCGTCTATGTTCAGGCGAATATCGGCGATCACGACGACCGCCTGAAAATTGTGGAGGGCGCGGTCGCCGCTTTCGGAAGAATCGACGCCCTGGTGAACAACGCCGGTGTGGCGCCCAAGGTGCGCGCCGACCTTCTGGAAATGAGTGAAGAGAGCTTTGACCGGGTCGTGGGCATCAACACCAAGGGCAACATGTTCCTGACCCAGGCCGTGGCGAAGCAGATGATCCGTCAGGAGCCTCTGGGCGGTCGCAAGGGCGTGATCGTCAACGTTTCCAGCTGCAGCGCCGTGGTCTCCAGCATCAGCCGAGGCGAATACTGCGTATCCAAGGCCGGCGTGTCCATGCTGACCACGCTTTACGCCGACCGTCTGGCCTGCGAGGGAATTCTGGTTCATGAGGTTCGTCCCGGCGTCATCGCCACCGACATGACCGGCACGGTAAAGGCAAAATACGACGATCTCATCGCCAAAGGTACCTTCCCCATTGCCCGCTGGGGACAGCCCGAGGACGTGGCCAACGCAGTCAGCGCCCTGTGCAGCGATAAATTCCTGTACTCCACCGGAAACTACATCGACATTGACGGCGGCTTCCACATTCCCCGTCTGTAAGGAACAGTGCTATGACCGAAGAAAGATTCAACGCAGGTAGTTTCTCCGCAAGGGTTCTGCGCTGCAACACAGCCATCGTCGGCACCGGCGCAGCCGGCTACAACGCGGCCGACCGGCTATGGCAATACGGCCGGCAGGATATTCTGCTGATTACGGAAAAGCGCACCGCCGGCACCAGCCGGAATACCGGCAGTGACAAGCAGACCTACTACAAGCTGACCCTGTCCGGGGGCGACCCCGACAGCGTCCGGGAAATGGCCGAGACGCTGTTTGACGGTCAGTGTGTGGACGGCGACATTGCCCTTTGCGAGGCCGCATTGTCCACCCAAGGCTTTCTCAAGCTGGCAGAGCTGGGGGTTCCTTTTCCCCGGAACCGCTACGGCGAATACATCGGCTACAAAACAGACCATGACCCCCGCCGCCGCGCCACAAGCGTCGGCCCCTACACCAGCAAGCAGATGACGGAAAAGCTGGAAGCGGCGGTCACTGCCAAGGGCGTCCCCATGCTGGACAACACCCAGGTAATCAAGATCGTCAGCGACGGAGAAAGGGTGCTGGGTCTTCTCTGCCTGAACACGAAGGCGCAGTCGGCGGAAGACCGCTATCTGCTGGTTCGGTGCAAAAACGTGGTGTACGCCACCGGCGGCCCCGCCGGTATCTACGCCGACAGCGTATATCCCGCCAGCCAGTTCGGCGCGACGGGTCTGGCGCTGGAGGCCGGTGTCAAGGGCAAGAATCTGACCGAGTGGCAGTACGGTCTCGCCTCTACCCGCCCCCGGTGGAACGTCTCCGGTACCTATATGCAGGTGCTTCCCCGGGTATACTCCGCGGAGCCGGACGGCAGCGATCCCCGGGAATTCCTGATGGATTTCTTCACCACCCCCGGCGAAATGCTGAGCAAGCTGTTTCTGAAGGGCTACCAGTGGCCCTTCGACGTGCGGAAAGTCGCTTCCGGCAGCTCCATCATTGACATTCTGGTCTATCTGGAAAGCTGCAAGGGCAGAAAGGTCTACCTGGACTACCGCACCAATCCCGTAAACGGCAATTTCCGCTTCGAGGAGCTGGACGCGGAAGCCCTGGACTACCTGACCCGTGCCGGTGCCTGTTTTGGAACGCCCATTGAGCGTCTGCTGCATATGAATGCGCCCGCCGTGGATTTTTACCGGGACAAGGGCGTAGACCTTGCCGCCGAACCGCTGGAAATTTCCCTGTGCGCCCAGCACAACAACGGCGGTCTCGACATCGACTGCTGGTGGCAGACCAACCTGAAGGGCTTCTTCGCCGTGGGCGAGGTTGCCGCCAGCCACGGTGTTTACCGTCCCGGCGGTTCCGCACTGAACGCCGGACAGGTGGGAAGCACCCGTGCCGCCCAGTATATCGCCGCCCGGCGGGGCGGAGCGCCGGAACACGAGGATGCCTTTCATCTGGAGGCCGCCCGGGCTTTGACGGAAATGGGCAATCTGGCCCAGCAGGCCTTTACGGAACACGACCCTGCCATTTACCGTCTGCGTAACGAGGCCGGACGCCGCATGAGCGCCTGCGGCGCCGCCATTCGGAACTCCGAAGCAATCGCCGCCTACATAGCGGAAATCCGTGCCCAGCTGGAAAATCTTCCCGCATACGCCACGATTTCCGAAAGCAAAGACCTGGCATGGCTGTACCGTTACCGGGATACGCTGATCAGTCAGCAGACTTACCTAAGTGCCATGGTAGACTATCTCCGCCAGGGCGGCAAGAGCCGGGGCAGCGCCCTGTACACCGATCCCTCCGGCCGCAAGCCCTTTGCCCAGCTGCCCGACACCTTCACCTTCACGGTGGACGACGGAAGCCGGGGCGATCTTGTCCAGGAAGCAAGCTGGAAGGGCGGAGAATGCACGTTCCAATTCCGTAAGGTTCGCCCCATTCCGGAGGATGATGATTTCTTTGAAAACGTGTGGCGTTCCTATCGGGAAACCGGCAATATCTACTGACATCATCCGCCGAAATTCATCAGAAAATGACTGCAATTCGTCGACCACGTGGACGCACGCTGCGGTCTCAAATAAAAGGAGTATGTATGGCTCACGAGAAATTTCATTACAAATCTCTGGAGGAGGTTCAGGCCAAAGCGGCTGAGCTGGGGCTTTCCCTTCCCTTCGCCGCGGATACCTCCGCGCTGACCAAGCCGCTGACTGTCCGTAATATCACCTTCCCCAACCGCATGGGCATCGCACCCATGGAGGGCGCTGACTCTACCCCCGACGGCGCGCCCTCCGAGTACACCCTGCGGCGGTATGTCAACGAGGCCATCGGCGGCAGCGCCGTCATCTGGTTTGAGGCGATCTCCATTGTGGAAGAGGGTCGTTCCAGCAAAACCCAGCTTCTGCTCACCCGGGACACGCTGGACGCCTACAAGGCCTTTACCGCCGCCATTAAGGAAGCCGGTTTGAAGACCAACGGCTTTGCCCCCTACCTGATCATGCAGGCCAATCACAGCGGCCGCTACTCCAATCCCGACAACAAGCCCGCCCCCATGATCGCCTACCGTCACCCGGAGCTGGAGCAGTACCGGGCAGCCGACGACAGCTGCATCGTTACCGATGACTATCTGAAGGCTCTGGAAGAGAAATTCGGGGAAGCGGCTCTGCTTGCCAAGGAGGCCGGTTTTGACGCGGTGGATATCAAATCCTGCCACGGCTACCTGCTGGCAGAGCTGTCCTCCGCCTATACCCGTCCCGGCGAATACGGCGGCAGCTTCGAAAACCGCACCCGTCTGCTGCGCAACGGCATTCTGGCCGCCAAGGCCTGCGAGGACAGCAGCTTCATGGTCACCTGTCGTCTGGGTATTTATGACGGCTACGCCTACCCCTACGGTTTTGGCGTCAGCCCCGAAAGCGGCCTGACCCCCGACCTCACCGAGCCGATTCGGCTTGTCCGGGAGCTGCACGATACCTACGGTCTGGATATGGTGAATCTGACGATGGGCAATCCCTATGCCACCACCCACGTCACCCGTCCCTTCGACAAGGGCAAATATCAGCCTGACGAGCATCCCTTCATTGGACTTGACCGCATGATTCACGGCATCGGCACCGTAAAGAAAGCCGTCCCGGAGATGACCGTTTTCGCGTCGGCTCCCAGCTATCTGCGCCGGTACGCGGATCTGTACTCCGCCGGTGCGATTGAGCAGGGACTGTGCGACGGAATGCTGTTTGGCCGGATGGCCTTTGCCGATCCGGATTTTGCCAACGAGATCATCCGGGACGGCAGGATCAACCCCAAGCGGGTATGCATGACCTGTGGGAGCTGCGGCGACCTGATCCGCGCCCACAAGCCCACCGGCTGCGTCATCCGCGATCCGGAAACCTTCATGCCCTTCTTCCGGGAATTCCAGGAGATCAAGAAAACCCAGCCTGCCAATTTCAGAGGGTAGGCCATGCCCTACGGAATGCTGAGCTGCTGCCTGGGGGTCTTCCTGGGAGGACTTCTGGGCAGCCTGCTGAAAAACCGCATCCGTGACAGCATACGCCAAACGGTTCCCATGATTGTGGGACTCACCGCCATTTGCAGCGGCTTCGTGTCCGTTGTCAAGGCCACCTATTTACCGGCGGTCACCCTGGCCGTGATCGTCGGAGGCTGGCTGGGTCACGCCTGCCGTCTGGAAGAAAGGCTTCAAAACGTGCTGTGGCGCGCCCTGCACCGAATCCCCCACCCGGAGGATTTCGATATGGAACGCTACATCACCATTGTCGCGGTATTCTGCGCCAGCGGGTTTGGGCTGTATTCCGTCATGGTGGAAAGCATCAGCGGCGACAGGGCTCAAATCATCTCCAAAGCAATTCTGGATTTCTTCATCGCCCTGATATACGGGGGCAGCATGGGAATCGCCATCAGTTTGGTCGCGGTTCCCCAGCTTGCCGTTTTCACCTGCTTTTTCTTTTTGGCAAAGGTTCTGATTCCCATGATGAGCGACGCCATGCTGACAAATTTCATCGCCTGCGGCGGTGTATTGAGCATTGCGGCAGGTATGCGCATGGCCAAAATCCGTCAATACCCGGTCATCGATATGCTTCCGGCACTTGCGCTGATCCTCGTTCTTACCCCGCTCTGGGAGCGTCTTTTCCCATGAGGTGACACATTCTCCATATTCATGGAAAAACCGGGATTCCTGTTGAATGCCGGTTTTTTCTCTTGACTGTAATTCCGTCAAACGTTATAATCTAGTTGGTGGAATACCCATTCCGCTGAGTTTGCTTGGCCGGAGGAAAGGAATATGAAACATGTTTTGGTTACGCTTCCTCTTGATGAATCCTATCGGATGCGGCTCGCCGCCATTGCGGGCGACGGTTATTCGCTGCAATTTATGAATCCCAAAGAAGACCGGGACGCATACATAAAGGCGCTGGAACAGGCGAATGTCATTCTTGGCGAGCCGAATACCGAAGATTTGCAGTTTTGCCGCCACCTGGAATGGATGCAGATCACCTGGTCGGGGGTGGATTATTACGTGCAGTCCTCCACCTTCCCCGAGGGCGCCGTTCTCAGCTGCGCCACCGGTCTTTACGGCCCTATCATTGCGGAACACATGCTGGCTCTGACGCTGGCGCTCAGCCGCCGGCTGCCGGAGTATGCCGTGAAGCAGCAGCAGAAAAAATGGGAACTGCTTCTTCACGACAAGCCGCTGGAAGAAAGCAGCGTCCTGATTCTGGGTGCCGGGGACATCGGCACCACCCTGGCGCAGTGGATGCGCCCCATGGTCGGCAGGATCGTCGGGATTCGCAGGACGGTTTGGGAATGTCCCCCCTGCTTTGACCGGATGGTCACCATGGACGCGCTGGACGAATACCTTCCCTGGGCGGATTATGTGCTGTGCTGTCTGCCGAGAACGGTGCAGACAAATCATCTGCTGGACGAAGCCCGGCTTCGCAGCATGAAGCCGGACGCCGTGCTGGTGAACGCGGGACTCCATGAGCGACATGGAATGGCTGCTGGACGGCGAGGACGGCAGTTCTGCCGATGTGGGCGACATCGTTATTTATAATAAGTACGTCACCCGCACCGTGGCTGTGGACAGCAGCGCCGACGGTGCATCGGACGGTCTGGACGACCTGTTCAGCATGGACGCCGAGGGCGAGAACGGCGCAGAGCCTGAGGAATCCGGCGCTGCTGCGCTGGATACCGCTCCCACCACCGACAGTGTGACCACTCCCGATACCACCGACACCGCTGTACCCAGCGTAGTCTCCCCTGCTGCCGAGCCGCAGACCACTACCGTGACCGATGCTGAACCCGTGGAAACCGTGGGCATCGTGAGCGAAGCAGGCGAGAACACGCTGACTGTTATCTCCGGCGATGTGGACGGCAAGGTGGCTGAGGTCACCCTTTCCACCGCCGAGGTTCTGGGCGTGGTGAGTGTTGCCTATGCCCAGTACGCAGACGAGATGCTC
>OGZA01002697.1_pt1 | contig 10687 bp, 3 predicted proteins | sample 1576591 | NCBI WGS metagenome assembly OGZA01 (sample SAMEA3541565, study PRJEB24748) | human gut metagenome | biome: human gut; feature: human-associated habitat; material: faeces | place: China | collected 2012
TATAAAGGACCTTGACGATCATTGCGCGGGACAGCTTAGTCTTGGGCTCAAAGGTCGTCGCGCTCGTGCCGAAGAAGAGCTTGTGCGCAACGACATAGTCGATCGCGCCGTGTGACCAGTAGTCGGTCGACGGCATGTCGCTGAAGATGTGGCCCGGGCAATGCTGATCGCCGGAGCACGGGATGCGCAGCGGATCCTGCCGCTCACAGACCGTGCAGTAGCCGCCGACATAGTGATGCTTTGCCGGGATGCGCTTCGAGCCTTCCAGCGTCGTGCCGCACACAGCGCAGACGATGCCGCCCGCCGTGCCATCCTCTGTGCAGGTCGCCGGAACGATCTCCGTCGCCTTCGGCGTATGCGGCTTCATCGGAACCTCTGCCTGCGCAACGAGCGTCTCGCCGCAGACGGAGCAGTGCTTGCCTTCCGTCAGGCCGGTCTGCGTGCAGGTCGCATCCTTCGCCGGGTCGATCACTTCCTTGTGACCGAGCGCCGGGATGCTCTCGTACATGACGTTTCCGTTTTCACAGGTGTAGGTACGCACGCCGCTCTCGGTGCAGGTCGGCTCCTTGGTCACGACGCCATCATCCCACGTATAGTTGAACTCTGCGCTCATCTTTGCGATGCGCGCGCTCAGCCACGTGTTGAGATCCTTGACGGTGTCGCCGTAGGTCGTTCCGTCGGGCCAGAAGTGATTGTCCGAGCTCGGCTTGCCGACACGGACCAGCGGCCACTGGCGGTAGTTCATCGCGGCGCTGGCCGAGATGTGATCGTAATACCCCTGAACCTTGCCGTTATCGCCGACAAGCGCCTGCGCCTGTGCAAGGAAGGTGTTGTGATAGTAGTTGTTCACCGCAGCGCGGAAGCCGGGGATCTGGGTGAGTGCCTGGACAAGATAGCGGCCGTTGATGAAGGTGTTGTCCGACGTGATCACGCCGGACCAGCCGCCGCCGCCGGTCAGCTCCATGTCCCAGACGGGGCCGGCGTACATGAGGCCGTCCACGTCCTTATAGAAGAAGAACGAGGAGTAGAACGCGTCAGAGTTGCCGGAGAGGTACTGGATCAGGTAAGCCTGAACCAGCGAGTTCAGATCGCAGTACTCATAGTAGTACTTGCCGGTCTGCGCGTTGTAGCCGGTATAGTTGCCGTCGGCATCCTGCGCGTAGACGGCGTCTTCAAACTCCTGATAGTACTCGCTGATGTAAGCCATAGCGTCCTTGCCGCACCACTCGGGGCTCTTGACATTCATCGCGGAGCCCTTGCCGGTGATGAAGCCGCTGGCCTCGTCATACTTCGGGTTGTAGCTGTCGTCGAGCTTCGTGCCGTTGAGCTCCAGCAGGTAGCCGCCGGTGATATTCTCCGGCTCGGTCAGGCCGGTGGTGTACTGGTAAGTCTGGCCGTACTTGTTCTCGGCCAGTGCCGTGGAAGCGTTCTCACCATAGCCGGGGTTGCACGCCTCGTAGGCTTTTTCCATGTCGGTGATGTTGACGCCCGTCTTGTTGACGGAGTTTTTCTCACTGACGATGTATGTGCCGCGATACACGCCGTCGTAGTACAGATCCACCCAGTCGGTGCTGGCCGTGTACGGCATGCCGAGCGACTTGGCAAGATCCTTGAACATCTTGTCGCGCATGAGCGTTGCGTCGTGGGAGCCGGCGAGCAGTGTCCATGTCTTGACCTTCTCGCCGCAGGCGATCAGGTCGGACTTGCCGTCGAGTTTGATCTGGTAGGACTTCTTCTCGGCGTTGGTGAAGGTGGTGTTGCCGCGCGCCTTGAGCTGCGTGAGCGCACCGTCATACACGGTCTTGCCGTCCTTGTCTACGACGAGCAGCTTGCCGGTCGCGATGTTGGACTTGCTGGCATCGACAAAGTCTCTGCCCTGTGTGGCCGGATCGTCACTCGTGATGTAGAGCGCGTTGATATTGGCCGACTGTGCGATGTGCACGACCGCAGCCTTCTGGCCGTTGACGAGAACCGCAAGATCATACAGGCCGTCCTGCGCATCCGCCAGCTTGGTGACGTTCACGGCAGCACCGTCGAGCGTCTGCGTGCCCTTCGTGCCCTGCAGCTCGATCTTGAGTGCGTCACTGTTCTGCGTCGTGACCGTCAGGGCGAGCTTGCTCAGCTTCGCACTGGCCGGCAGGAACAGATACTGATCCGCACCGGACTGCATGCCGGAGATCGTCTGTCCGTCGACCGTCGCACAGATGTCCTTGAACTGTTCGGACGGCGCGAACTGGTCGGCGTTGAGTGTCGTTGCGCTGACGGCACTGGAATAATGCCGAGAATTGAACCAGGTGTCGCCGACCTTCGTGCAGCCGTATACGCGGAAGCTGTACGCCGTCGACGGGTTCAGGCCCGTGGCCACGCAGCTGGTCTGCGAGGTCACTTCCAGGACCTCCCAGGTATTTCCGCCGTCGCTGCTGATCTCCACGCGGTAGTTCTCAGCACCGGGAGCCGGATTCCAGCCGACGGTCAGACGCTTCTGGCCGACATCTGTCACCGCGACACCGGAGACGACCGGCGGAACGATCTCATACTGTGCGGACACGATGCCATAGTAATCGCCCATGCCGCGGATCGTCACGACGCCATAGCCGACCTTGGTGTCGTTGGAATAGGAAACATAGCCGTCAACACCCGCGTCGCTGGTCTTGACTGTCAGCTTCTGTCCCTCGTAGGTGGCCTCCACATAGCACGGTGTGCTGCCGCCCTTATACGTGGCCGGCCACGTCTTGACCGTTGCCTTGGAGATGTCCCTGCCCACGAAGCCGCACTTCGTGCAGACATGGTTGTCATCCCACTTATGGCCCTCCGGCCAGAGAGATGCACTGTGATGAACGGCGCCGCAGGTCTTGCAGGTGGTCTCCAGCCAACCGTACTGCGTGCAGGTACGGGTGTCGACCGTCTCGGTCACGTGGGCGATGCCGTCATCGCCGAAGTGGTGCATCTTCTCGCCGATCTGCTGCCAGCCGGTGACATAGTCGCCGGCCAGGAAGTACATCTGCTTTTCGGTGCCCTCGACGGTCATCCAGCCGGTGTACTGCGCGTCCTTGACGTTGATCAGCTTGCCGCAGACCGCACAGGCGGACTTGCCATTCTGGTAGGTCGTCAGCTGGTGGCCCTTCGAGCAGCGGGACTGCAGCGTCGTGGAATCGACCACACGGCCGTCCTTGCTGTCGTAAGCGGTGATCGTCATTTCCTTGCCGTTGGCTGTGACGTACATGATCAGGCCCTCGTAAGCCTGCTCCTTGTAGGCAAACGAGAAATCGGAAGACATCGCATAGTTGACGTTTTTGGACTTCTCGCCCAGATCGCCGCAAATGAAATAGGTCACGCCGTTTTCGGTAACGGCTGCGCCGTCCTTGGCCATGATGCGCGCATAAGAGTGGTCATGGCCGGAGAAGACCACGTCGATGCCGGCAGCCTCTGCCGCGGCCGGGATCTGCTCATGGAACCGCTCGCTGCCGCCCTTGGCGTTCGTGTAATACGGCGGCTGGTGGATGGACAGGACCTTCCACATGCAGGTGCTCTGCGCCGCGTCCTGCTTGAGCCATTCGCAGGCTGCGCTCAGGTCGGCGCCGTTGTTGATGACGGCGACGTAGACATCACCGTACTCCATGGAGTAGTAGTCCTTGCTCGGGAGCTGAAGGATATTGCTGGCAGTGCTGCCGCTGAAGTCGCCGTAGTACTCATGGTTGCCGAGCGTGTGGATGAAGTCCACGTTCGGGAACGTGTGGTTAAACGCCTCCTGCATCTCGGCCCACATGGCGTAGTTGGTGCCGTTGTCGACATAGTCGCCCGTCTGGAGGCCGAAGTCGACCTGCTTGTCCTTGACAAGATCGCCGAGCGCGTCGAGGATCGCGATGCTCTCGGCATCCGCCTCACGGTCACCGGACATCTGCGTGTCGCCCATGACGACAAAGGCCGTGGTGTCCTGCTGCGCCGCGTTCGTGCGGAAGGTGTGCAGCTCGGACCATGTGCTGCCGTCGCCGACGCGCAGCTCATAATCCGTGCCGGCCGTCAGGCCCGTGAGCTGAATGGTGTTGATATAAGCCGCATCCTTGGAGGTGGAGAAACCGGTGAGCGTAGAGGTGCCATCGGCCGTCTGCCAGGCATCCGCGCCCTTGACGCGGTACTGCACGACCGCCTTGCCGCCCGTGCTGAGGCCGGACAGCCAGCTGATGTTCTGGCTCGTGCTGCTGCTCTTGGATGCGTTGAGATTGATGCCGGTATACTCCGTGCCGGCAGCATCCGCCAGAACGGTGACCTTCGTCGCCTCGCCAACGCCCTTTGTGCCGATGGCCGTGAGCGTGCAGACCGTGCCGGCCGCCTTGTCCTTCATGGCGTCGGTCTCGAGCAGGCCGTTGGCATCGGTCTTGCCGATCTCCGCGCCGTCGAGCGACACGGTCACACCGGCGGCGGGACTGCCGTCCTTTTCATAGACCGCGATCACGCTGGACATGCCGACCGGCTGCGGGCCGGGCTGGATGCTGTAGTACGCCGACAGCGGCAGACGCACTGCCGCCTGCGCCGCCGTGTAGGTCTCGCCGTTTGCCGCGGTGAGCGCGATGTTGGACACCGTGTACGTGAACTGGTTGACCGTCGTGTCCAGACCGGCGTCGATCTGGAAGGTCAGCGCGGCCAGCTCGCCCTCGACCGGTGCCGCCGACTCAAGGTGCAGCGTCAGCATGGCCTTCTTAAAGCCGGTCTTGGTATACACCAGTTTGCCGGTCACACCGTTGGCATAGGTCACCGTCGGCTGACCGATGTCATCGTTGAGATTGAGCATTGTGATGTCCGCGGAGCGGACCTTGCCGTCCGCCGCGACCGTCAGCGTATAGTCGCTGCCGAGCGGGACGAAGTCCGCGCCGCTGACGCTGACCGTGGCCGTGTCCTGCATATCGCCGGCAACGACAAAGGCCGTGGTCTTTTCGACCGTGTTGCCGAACGCATCGGACACGGAGACCGTCATGGTGTGCTTGCCGTTCTGGAGCGTCAGACGCACGGTCGCATTCGTGTCGGAATTGTCCGACTGGAGTTCCTCGCCGTCGATCTTGATGACCGTTGCCTTGGCATTGATGCCGGAGCGGTTCTGACCGTCCACATCGTCATATGTAGCAACCGCTTCGATTGCATTGGCGTTGATGACGGTGGAGCCGTCGTCCGCGAGCGTCTGGCCGTTGATCGTCATGTCGTGGATGACCGGGTTGTCCAGGTCATCGAGGTTTGTGCCATAGACGGCGCGATAGTTATCGAAGTAGATGGTGCCGTTTTTCCGGCCAGCCTCACCGAGCGGGCCGCCCGGCTGATACGACAGCCAGAACACGCCCTGACCAGGGATGATACTCAGCGGGTGTTCGGCTTTCTGATACTGCCAGAGATCCTCTATGCTCGCCGAACAGTACATCCAGCCGGACCAGTCAATAACTGTGGATTTCTCACCATTCGCATTTTTGTGCGAAAGGCGGTAGTTTTTCGTCTTGTAGTCACTGCCGTTCCAGTACATAAGATCGGCATAGACCGCATAACCCGGCGTATTTTCCGGTGCATAGATCCAGACGCCGATCTCCGTGGGCGTACCATCGATCTTGATCCGGTCACCACTGTAGCGAATATAGAAGTTGGAGTTACTCGCCTGATTGAACGATGCATAGTCATAGTCCAACTCCATGGCATATTCGCCGAAACGCACCTGACCGCCTTCCGCTGCGGTCGTCATCTTCAGATTGCCGCAGTTATAGTCCATCAGAGACTTGTTCGGCCAAAGGTAGTAGGAATACCCATTCGCATGGAAAATATCCGAAGCCGGAACTCTGCTGTCCCAGTTGCCCGTAAAGCTGTAGGGTGGGGAGATTTCCGCCGTCTGCGGATTATCCGTGTAAGTGCCGCTGGTAAAAACAGTAATCGTTGACACATTACCGGTATAGCCCGGGCCGTCATTTGGTACATTGCGATCCCAGGCACCATAGCCACTTTGTACATACGCCTTCGAGCAGCCCCAGTGGTAGTGCGCGCAGGTCTGGCGCTGGCCGTTGATGGGCTCAAAGTCCATGAGCGTCACCGGCAGCTTGCCGATCTCCACACCGACCTCCGCCGACTTGGAGCGATCGTTTGCGTAAGTGACCGTGACGGTCGCGTTCATCGTCCCGCTGCCGGAACCGGCCACGAACGTGTTGCCGTCCATGTGGCCGACGTCCTTATCCGGCACACCGGCCGTCTTGGACTTGATCGTCCATTTGAAGTCACCGGGCTTATAGGCGATGTCCACACCGTCACACTTGGCAACAAGGCCGAGATCGGATGTCGCGCCAAAGTCGAGCGACACGGACGAGCTGCTGAAATACAGGTCCGTGATGTCCGCGATCTTCACGCTCGTCGTGCCCTTGACGGTGCCGTCCACAAGCAGACGCGCCGTCACATCACCCTTATAGTTCTTCGTGGGCGTGAACAGACCGTTGGCGTCGATCGTGCCGCTCTTGGCGTCCGCGACCGTCCAGGTCACATTCTCCGGGAGCGCGGCCTCGCCGCCGTTTTTATCCACGCCGATGGCCGAGAACTGGATCTGGCTGTCGGGCGTGTAGATCGTATTGTTCGGGGAGAGGGAAGCATGATCGAACACGCCGTCGCTCTCCGCCGTGGAGACCAGCAGTAGAGCACTCGAGACCGTGCGCTCCACACCGTCGGACGGGCGGTTGCGGACCTGAAGCTCCGTGGTGCCCTCGCGCTTGGTGGCGCAGGTGGCGGAGCCGCCGCCGTCGAGGAAGATCGCATTCACCACGCCCTGCGCATACAGGAACGAAACCTCCTCATCGATCGTCATGCCGACCGAGTACGGGCTCTGGCGGCCGTCGGCCAAGAAGGTCACGACCGTGCCGTCCGCCTTGATGCCGATGCAGTTGCGCGGCATGAGGTCCGGATTCCCGTTGTAGCAGGGCTGTCCATCCTTGATCAGATAAAACGGGCCGGAAATCGCTTCCAGAACGTCGGAGCAGTCCGCCCCGGCGTCACGGATGGCATAGGTACCGTCCTTCAAAACCGCAAAATACGGCTCGTTGGCAACACCGTTGTTCTTCTGAATGAGGTTGCCCTCCATGATGAGGTAACCAAGCGGCTGTGCCGTCTGCATGTTGTAGTAGTCGCCGTTCATGGCCATGATGACGTTGCCGCCGGTAGCCTTGGTGTAGTTGGCAGCCTGCAGCGTGGTCTTTTCCATGCTCCAGGCCAGATTGGCCGCCTTGTCCTTGCGGGACGCGGGCGTGCTGTCTTCTGTATAGTAACCGTTGTACGAAGCCTTGAATGTTGCCTTCGCACCCGGTGCGATCGTCGTCATAAAACCGGCGATCTGCGCATTGCCTTCCTTCGTATTCAGGAAGATGTTAGATTCCGTCACGCCGTCGATCAGCGTGTAATCCGTCTGACTCACAAGGATCTTACCGCTGGCAGGTTCAACGGGGTCTACGGTGTTCGCAGCCAGCGCCTGCGGGGCAATGAGCGTCAGCGTCATCAGGACGGCCAACACAAAAGCCCACGCTCTGTTCGCGAATCGGGTCGCTTTCACGACTCACATCAGCTCCTTTTCTGTAGTTTCCTCTCTAAATTTGTCAGCTCAATGTGTGAAAAAAGAAGAGATGAGGTTTTCCCATCTCTTCTTTGTGCTTTGGGGTCTATGATTTGTCTATTAGCAACCGAAGTCCTGATAGAAAAACATGTAATTTTTTGTGAGCTCCTTACTTCGCGAACGCGTTGTACAGGAACTCAACAGCCTCGGCACGGGTGCAGACCTTGTCCGGGCTGAACGTGGTAGTGCTAGTGCCGACAGTCAGGCCGTTGGCCCATGCCCACTGCACTTCGTTGTAGTACCATGCGCTGGCCGGAACGTCAACAAACGGCATATTGTCCGTTGCGCCGTCCGACAGCAGGCGCACGAGGAAGCAGACCATCTCGGCGCGGGTGCAGACCTTGTCCGGGCTGAACGTGGTGTCGGTCGTGCCGGCAACGATGCCCGCCTCATAGGCCCACAGGAGCGCATCCTCGTACCAGTAACCGGCGCTGCCGGACTCCGGAACGTCGGTGAACGGGACGGACTTGATGGTCGCAGCCTGCTTGCCGGCGGCGTTCCACAGGAATTCGACCATCTGCGCGCGGGTGCAGGAGCCGTCGGGCACAAACGTCGTCGGGGTCATGCCGGCGGTCACGCCGTTCTTGACGGCCCACATCACGGCGTCATAGTACCATGCGCCCTCTGCCACATCGTCGAACTTCATTTCAGGCTGGGACGGCTGGGACGGCTGGGACGGCTGGCTCGGCTGAGACGGCTGGGACGGCTGACTCGGCTGGGACGGACTGCTCGGGGTGGACGGCGCGGTCGTGCCGGACGGTGCCGACGGCATCGACGGGGCAGACGGGGCCACGCCCGCAAGAGCAGTCGTAGCGAGCAGGCAGACTGCCACCAGAAGCGTCAATACGACTGTCAGGATTTTTTTCTTGGACATGCTTTTTTCCTCCGTTTAAAAATAATTGCAAATTCCTGTCATTGGATGCGGGAGTTCCATGCTTCCAGACGAGTTAGAATTCAACACTGTCATCGTATCACAAGGTCTTCCATATTTCAAGCCCATTTCGGACAAAATCCCCGGTTTTTGTATCGATTTGTGCATGCGGGTGTCCCTCCGCCGCAGCCCGGCGCTCTCAAGCCCCCCGCATAGCCCGGAACACGCGCACGCCCCTCCTGCCGATTTGGTTTGACACGCGCACGCGCACACACTTATAATAAGCCATGGCATCGTCCAAATACGCCGCGGCGATGCCGTTTTGATGCCGGAACGATGTAATTTTGACCCGAAGGAGGCGGTAGCATGATCCAGATCCTGATCGTGGACGACGAAAAGCCGATCTGCGACCTGATCCAGATGAGCCTGACCCGCGCGGGCTACCGGTGCACGTGCGTGTACGACGGGCTGGCCGCAGCGGACATTCTCGAGCGCAATGTCTTTGACCTCATCCTGCTCGACGTGATGCTGCCGAACGCCGACGGCTTTGAGCTCATGGAATACATCCGCCCGCTGGGCATCCCGGTCATTTTCCTGACCGCGCGCGGCTCGGTCGACGACCGGGTGCGCGGCCTGCGCATGGGCGCGGAGGATTACATCGTCAAGCCCTTTGAGGTGCTCGAGCTGCTTGCGCGCGTAGACGTCGTGCTGCGGCGCTACAACAAGACCGACGCCGTCATCGAGATCGGTGGGCTGCGCATCGACACGCGCGCCATGCAGGTCTGGCGCGGCGCGGAGGAGATCGCGCTCACGCACAAGGAATATGACTTGCTGCTGTTTTTCGCCCGCAACCCCGGCACCGCGCTCTACCGCGAGACGATCTACGAGCACGTCTGGGGCGGTGAATACAGCTACGGCAGCAAGACCGTGGATCTGCACATCCAGCGGCTGCGCAAAAAGGTCGGCTGGGAAAGCCGGCTGCTGGCCGTGAACAAGGTCGGCTACCGGCTGGAGGTGTGAGCGGATGAGATTTCGCGCAAAGCTCACGATCGCCATGGTGCTGCTGCTGTCGCTGACCTACGGCATCGGCGGCAGCCTCATGATCGCGCAGTCGTTTTCCAGCTCCATCGCCCGCGAGCGCGACACCGCCGTGCAGACCTACCGCATGATCGTGGACGTGCTCGACCTGCTCGGCGACAACACCTCGCCCGGCACGGCGGCCAACACCGTCGCGCTCGTGCTGCACAAGCTCGGCAGCGGCGGGGCAAGCACATCGGCGCGCATCCGCTTCAACGCGCAGATGATCGAGACGGGCGACTCCATGCTGCTCGATGAAGCGCCCGAGCCTCCGGCCGGCAGCGGCGTGACCAGCATCCTGCGCACCGGCAGCGGCCGGCACTACCTCACGCTCAGCGCAGCGGCCGACGGCACGAGCGTGACGCTCGCGTTCGACGTGTCGAACATCTACACCGTACGCCAGACGCAGCAGCGCGCCTACCACACGACGTTTCTGATCCTCGTCGCCTTCGGCGCGGCCGTGGCGTGGGTCACGTCCTACCTGCTGACGCGCCCGCTCGGCACGCTCTCGCGCGCGTCGCGGGAGTTGGCGCGGGGCAACCTCGGCTACCGTGCGCCCGTGCGCTCGCGCGACGAGGTGGGGCAGCTCGCCGCCGACTTCAACCGCATGGCCGGGCAGCTCGAGCGCAACGTCAACCGCATTCAGGAGACCATGGCGCTGCAGGAGCGGTTCATGGCTGACTTCTCGCACGAGATGAAAACGCCCATGACCTCCATCATCGGCTATGCAGACCTTTTGCGCAGTCAGGTGCTCACGCCCGATGAGCAGATGGACGCGGCGAACTATATCTTCTCCGAGGGCAAGCGGCTCGAAGCGCTGGGGCTGAAGCTGCTGGATATGCTCTCGCTCGACCAGTCAAAGCTCCAGCTCGTGCCCGCGCATCCCGCCGATCTCGTGGCGGGACTGCTCGAGCATCTCAAGCGCCTGTACGCGCAAAAAGGCATTGCCCTGCAGTACCGCACCGAGGAGGGCACGTGCTTTCTGGAGCCGGACTTATTCAAAACGCTGCTCGTCAACCTCATGGACAACGCCCGCAAAGCGCTCGACAACGGCGGCTATATCTACGTCTGGCAGTGAGGAAGGTGACGCTAAGAAGAAGCGTAAACGTATCAAGAAAGAT
>OGZA01002700.1_pt1 | contig 10684 bp, 7 predicted proteins | sample 1576591 | NCBI WGS metagenome assembly OGZA01 (sample SAMEA3541565, study PRJEB24748) | human gut metagenome | biome: human gut; feature: human-associated habitat; material: faeces | place: China | collected 2012
ATGTCGCTTGCCATGCGACCAAACGAAGTGAATACCAAAGTACAATATGACTGTATCTTCGGATAAATAATTCGATTATTTTTTCTGCGGTACCTGCGTTTTGACCTAAAAATGTCCGTTGTAAAGTGAAGGGGTATCTTACGGAGGAATCTTCGGGGAATACGATTTTGGGAGAATAGCAAGCACAGCCGGTGTATATACACACGGCGATTTTGGATTAAGGAAACCCTCCCCTTAATCCAGAAAATGCTTGTTGGGATGTCTCCCAAACCCTCTATCTTTATGAAAGGACAAACCGCTTATGGCAAACAGAACACGACCAAATCAGATACTCTTCTTTGTTTCAGATGACGAGAAACGGATTATCAAAGGAAAGATGAAACAGCTTGGTACAAACAACATGGGAGCGTATCTTCGCAAGATGGCGATTGACGGTTACATCATCAAAGTGGACTACACGCAGCAGAAGAAACTTGCCGCAGCAGTATCTCGCGCAGCGGCAAATATCAACCACATTTGCCGCCGAATCAACTCCACAGGACACTTCTATGAGGACGATGTTGCAGAGCTGAAAGAAAGGCAGGCTGAGATATGGCGATTACTAAAATCAAGCCAATCCGAGGAACTGTGAACAAGGCTCTCGCATACATTCTTGATCCGCAGAAAACAGATGACCAGCTCTATGTCTCTTCCTACGGATGTGCTGCCAGTGATGCCGCAGCGAAGGAATTTGAGTGGACAAGATCTCTTGCCGTTCAACAAGGAATGCAGATGCCAAAGGTGATTGCCAGACATCTGATTCAATCCTTTGCGGTTGATGAAGTCAGCCCGGAACAAGCGCATGAAATCGGTAAGCAGTTTGCCGACGAATGGCTCAAGGGAAAGTACGAGTATGTGATTGCAACGCACATCGACAAGGGGCATTGCCACAATCACATTATCTTCAACGCAGTCAACTATGTAGACTTCCATGCGTACCGAAGCAATAAGAAAACCTATCGTGAGATGCGGCATCTCAGTGATGAGATATGTGCTGAACACGGGCTGTCAGTTATTCCTCCCTCTCAGGGAAAAGGCATGGACTACAAGGAATACACCGAAGCCAAACGCGGTACAAGTTGGAAGCAAAAACTCAAGCAGACCATTGATCGCTGTGTGATCACAGCAAAGGACTACGATGAGTTTTTGAAGCTGATGCAGGACGCCGGATATGAAATCAAAACCGGCAAATACATCTCCTTCCGTGCCGAAGGGCAAGAGCGTTTCACCCGTGCAAAAACCATCGGAGATAACTACACCGAGGACCGGATCAAGGAACGCATTCAAGGACGCAATGCCCGCAGACGGCAGATGCAGAACGGTAGGAAGAACATCTCTCTCATCAGCGATATTCAAAACAGAATTAAGCAGATCGACAGCAAGGGCTTTGAGCATTCTATGAAGATTAAGATCCTCAAAGAAGCCGCCAGAACGCTAAACTACCTCACTGAGAACGAGCTGCTTCAATATGCCGATCTTGAAAAGAAAGTCGAAGACATTCATAGTTCTTATGAGCGTACCGGCGCTGACTTGAAAGTCGTTGAAGCGCAGCTCCGAAAGGTGCAGCCGCTTATCAAGAATATCTCAACCTATCAAAAGCTCAAGCCGGTCTATGATGCCTACTCAAAGACGAAGAACAAGCAGAGTTTTCGAGCTGCGCACGAGGCAGAGCTTGTCGTTTTTGAAGCAGCAAAGAGTACATTGCTTGCTATGCAAGATGGTGAAAAACTTCCAAGTATGAAGTCTCTGCAAGCCGAGCAGCAACGCCTTTTGGAAGAGCAGCAGCGTCTCTACGACGAACGAGCAAGGCTCAAAAAAGAGGCAAAAGTGATTGATACCATGAAGGCAAATGTCGATGATTTCCTCAGTCCAACGCTTTCACAGGAGCATGAAAAAGCCAAAAGTAGCGAGTTGGAATAACCACCAAAGCCTGAGCCGTATGAATAAATCGGCTCAGGCTTTCTTCTTCGTAATGCGCTCCATGAAATTGAAATATATTTTGAATTTTTGGAGCATCGTATTGAAAATTTGAAGCGTTTGGTGTATAATATAATGAGTCTCACTATAAGCGTTTGAGAGAGGTGCTTTTATGAAGATAAGCTATAAGAAATTATGGGTAATGCTCATTGAAAGAGAGATCCCAAAATCAACTTTACGCAAGGATATAGAGCTGTCTCCTGGCACGATGAGTAAGCTCAATAAGAACGAGGATGTAGCTCTCTCTGTTCTGCTGCGCATTTGCGACTATTTGAATTGTGACATTGGAGATATATGTGAAGCTGTGCGAACGGGCAAGAAGTAGGTCCGAGTTTTCGTGCGGCTATTTTGTTATAGGTAGAGAAAAATACCTCAGCGAAAGGAGCATATATGGATGTCCTTGAGAATGCTGTGACTGAGAAAAATGCCCTCGTTGAAGCGGAGGCGTTTCCCACAGATGATCGAGTCACCTACAAAGACAGCACCTATGAAATTGTTTCTAAGGTTGCATATTTGATTGGTGTTCCGAAACGAATTTTTGATAATGAGCATGAAGCACCCAAAATAGAGATATACGAAAAACTTGATGCAGACAAAACGGCACGGATAATCCGTCATTTGTGTATCATAAGGACAGCGATTGAAAGAAACTTCAAGCATATCAACGAGCGTATGAAGTTTAGTTATCTCTCAATCAGCAGTATGCCGGAATATGTGCCGCAGGATAGCCTTCAACAACTAAATGCGGATGGCATTAGTTTTATAAAGAAGTCCAGCACGAAGCTAAGTCAGCATATCGTTGAGATAAACAAGCTGCTTTCTGATCGGATCAATAATTGCAAGAAGCTATTTCCTCTTTGGCTGAATTGGCTGTATGTAAAAAACCTCTTTCTCATGCCAGATGGCTTAAAAGAGGAAGGGACAAAAGCAGCAGCAGATATTTATTACGCTCACTTGCTCTTTTATCCTTACCAGATGTATATAAACTGGGAACCGGAGGATGTCGGTAATCTGCTCTATAACGATAAAAAATTCGTGACGCTGCTTTATCAAATGAACGGTGACTACTTTACAGAGTACAGTAAAGTTTCTGATGCTGGAAGTTACATTAAAGGAAGCATCTACGAGTTTATTGGTAGCAGCGAAAAGGTTGTCGTAGTGGTAGATTGTGAAAACTCTGATCCGTACAAGCTCTGCGCTACGCTCAAGAATCTTGACTATCAGTACACACAGAAGATAGCATCCATCATCCTGTTTGATGATGTGCATAGTGCATCTGCTTGGCGTATTCTGGATAGTTTTACCCACATCCCGGTCGAACACATGATGACCGAACGGGTAAAGCAGAACAAGTCTCTGGTCGATGTGATGCTGATTGCCCGAACTTGTCAGGAGCATTACAAAAACAATGTGGATTCCTTTATTTTGGTGTCCAGCGACTCCGACTATTGGGGACTGATTTCTTCTTTACCGGAGGCTCGGTTCCTTGTTATGATAGAGCGCGAAAACTGCGGACCGGATTTGAAGAACGCCCTTGTCAATGCCGGTATATTCTATTGCTACATTGATGACTTCTACTCCGGCAATGCAGAGGACATTAAGATCGGCGCACTGTTCAAAGAGATGTATCATTACATAGATCAGGCGGTGCGGCTGAATATCTACGAGATGTTCACAGAGGCGTTAAGAGCGACTCGAATTGAAATGAGTTCTTCGGAACAGAAACAGTTTGTGGACAAGTATTTGAAAACGATGCAAATGTCCATTGCGGATAATGGCGATGTGACATTGGAAATAAGACGAAAATGAGTCCGTTATATCGGACAGTAGCCGTGATAGAATAAATTGAGGATCGGTTGGCAACCAAAAATGATCCTCAAGTATTGGAGATGAAGATATGGCATACCAGAGCGAAGCGGCTCTTGAGCAACAATTCATAGAGCAGCTAAACAAGCAGGAATACAGCACAGTCGATATTCCTGATTATGACGCATTGGTGGAGAACTTCAAAGTTCAGTTTGAAGCCTTCAATGCGCCCAAACTTGATACGCCTATCACCGATAAAGAGTGGGAGCGTATCTTTAACCTCATGCTTGGAAAGTCCGTGTTCCAGAGCGCAAAAATTCTGAGAGACAAGTTTGTCCTTGAGCGTGAGGACGGGACGAAGGTTTACCTTTCCTTCTTCGATCAGGATCACACCAAGAATATCTTCCAAGTTACACATCAGACAACGGTTGTAGGCAAGTATGTCAACCGCTATGATGTAACGATTCTTGTGAATGGCTTGCCGTTGATTCAGGTCGAGTTAAAGCGCAGGGGGATTGACATTCGAGAAGCAGTCAATCAGGTCATGCGCTATAAGAAGCACTCCTATAACGGACTATATCACTTCATTCAGCTTTTCATTGTCTCCAACGGCGTTGATACCAAATACTTTGCCAACTCCGACAGGGACTTGATGTATAGCCTCGCCTTCTTCTGGACGGATTTCAACAACATCCGTATTACCAACCTGAAGGACTTCTCAATCTCTTTTCTGGCAAGGGATCACATCATCAAGATGCTGACACGCTATACCATCCTGAACGATACGGATAAGATTCTGATGGTTATGCGCCCCTATCAAGTGTATGCCGTAGAAGCCCTTATAAGGCAGGCTACGCTCACAAATCGCAACGCCTATATCTGGCATACCACCGGTGCAGGAAAGACGCTGACATCCTTTAAGACAGCTCAAATCCTCGCAGCCAATCCGAACATCAAGAAGGTTATCTTCCTTGTTGACCGTAAGGACTTGGACTCTCAGACCACCGAAGAGTTTAACAAGTTTGAGGCTGGCTCTGTTGATGTCACAGATCGCACAGACATTCTTGTGCGGCAAATGAAGGATAAGAACCGGCAGCTCATTGTCACGACGATGCAGAAGATGGCAAATGCCGTTAAGCGTCCTCAATACGAAAAGGTAATGGACGCATACCGTGACGAAAAGGTTGTCTTCATCATTGATGAATGCCACCGCAGCCAGTTCGGAGATATGCACAAGGATATTGTTCGGCATTTCAAGAAAGCGCAGTTCTTTGGCTTTACCGGTACGCCCCGTTTTGAAGTGAACGGAAAGACGGAGGGCAAGATCACACAGACCACCGAAATGCTGTTTGGGGAATGTTTGCATAACTATCTGATCAAGGATGCTATCTTCGATAACAATGTCCTCGGTTTCCATATTGAGTACATAAAGACGATGGAAGGCGATTTTGACTGGGACGATCCGACATTGGCTGACGCGATTGATGTTGGCGAACTCTATATGTCGGATGAGAGAATGTCCCTCATTGCAAACCACATCGTCCAGAACCACAAAGCCAAAACGAGAAATGGTCAGTACACGGCTATCTTTGCTGTTTCCTCCATTGAAGCTCTTGTCAAATATTACGACATCTTCAAGAAGATCAAACACGATCTGAACATTAGCGGTATCTTCTCCTATGGGCAGAACGAAGACGCCGAGGGCAAGGACGAGCATAGCCGGGATGCCTTGGAGCGTATCATCAAGGACTATAACGAGATGTACGGCACGAATTTCTCTACCGACACCTTTTCTGCGTATCACAAGGATATTTCAGATCGTGTCAAAGGCAAGAAAACGAAGTCTCTGGATATTCTCATTGTCGTAAATATGTTCCTGACCGGCTTTGACAGCAAGCAGCTCTCTGTGCTGTATGTAGACAAGGATTTGAAGTATCATGATCTGCTGCAAGCCTATTCTCGCACGAACCGTGTCGAGAAAGAAACCAAACCGTTTGGTATCATCATTTGCTACCGCAACCTCAAGAAACGGACAGATGATGCGCTGACGCTCTTCTCCAAGAGTCAGGACACCTCCGGCATTGTCGTTCCGGGCTATCAGTATTTTGTTGAGAAGTTCAATGAAATGGTTATGAAGCTCAAGGAAGTGGCACTCTACCCTGAGTCCGTCGATACCATGCAGAGCGAGGATGACCAGAAGAAGTTTGTCATCACTTTCCGTGAGCTGACAAAATACCTCCAATCTTTGCAGACATTCATTGAGTTCAGCTTTGATCAGGATGCACTCATCATGTCCGAGCAGGAGTATCAGGACTACAAGAGCAAGTATCTGATGCTTTACTCCCGGCAAAAAACTGATCGAGAAGTCGTATCTGTCCTGAATGATGTGGACTTCTGCATTGAGATCATGGAGAGTGACCGCATCAATGTTGCCTATATCATGAACTTGATCCGCAACATCCACTTTGATGACAAGAAGCAGAAGGACTACGACATCAAGCACATCAAGGAAGAATTGAGCAGGACGGATAATCCGCAGTTGCTTCGCAAGGTTGAAATTCTTCAAGCGTTCTTGGATCGTGTCGTTGTTGGACTTGAAAGTGCGGATGAGATTGACGCTGCATACAACGACTTTGAAAATGAAGCAAAACGAGAAGAGATCGTTGCTTTCGCAAAGACTGAGGATATTGATTCCTCCATGCTGACGGACATCATTTCTGAGTATGAGTTTTCCGGCACAATGGATGCAGGAAACATCCGTGACCGTATTGAGAAGCCCATGCCGCTGCTCAAGAAGAGGTCTTTGGTCAACCGGATCGTCGAATTTATCCGGCAGCACACTGAGAAATACCAATAAGGAGAGAGAACAATGGATAATTCTATTCAGGCTCACCAGAAAGAGCTTTGCAACAAACTATGGGCGATGGCAAATGCCCTGAGAGGTAACATGGAGGCATACGAGTTCAAGAACTATATCTTGGGCATGATCTTCTATTACTACCTCTCCGACAAGACCGAGAAGTACATGGTTAATCTTCTCAAAGACGATAATATCAGCTACGAGGATGCTTGGAATGACGAAGAATACAAGGCTGCCATCGTAGAAGAAGCTCTGCGTGACCTCGGCTACATCATCGAACCGGAATATTTGTTCCGTAAGATGGTCAAGATGGTTGAGAACCGTTCCTTCGACATTGAGTTCTTACAGAAAGCAATCAACGCTCTGATGGAATCCACTATCGGCAACGATTCGCAGGAAGATTTTGACGGATTGTTCTCCGATATGCAGCTCGATTCTACGAAGCTGGGGCATACCGTTAAAGATAGAAGTGCTGTCATGGCAAAAATCATTGCTTCTCTGGACGAGATCAATTTCAGCGTGGATGACACAAAGATTGATGTGTTGGGCAATGCCTACGAGTACCTAATCGGTCAGTTCGCTGCCACAGCCGGTAAGAAAGCCGGTGAGTTCTATACGCCTTCGGGTCCTGCCGAGCTGCTGTGCCGCCTTGCTTGCCTTGGTTTGACCGATGTAAAGGATGCAGCCGATCCGACTTGTGGTTCCGGTTCGCTGCTGCTTCGCCTCAAGAACTACGCGAATGTGCGTAATTACTATGGGCAGGAATTGACCTCTACCACCTATAACCTCGCCCGAATGAACATGATCCTTCGCGGCATCCCGTATCGTAACTTCAATATCTACAATGGCGATACGCTTGAGCATGACTACTTCGGAGACATGAAGTTCCGTGTTCAGGTTGCAAATCCTCCGTATTCTGCAAATTGGTCTGCTGATATGCACTTCATGGAGGACGAGCGTTTCAATGAATACGGCAAACTTGCGCCTAAGAGCAAGGCTGACTTTGCTTTTGTGCAGCACATGGTTTACCACATGGACGAAGACGGACGAGCCGTTGTTCTGCTGCCTCACGGCGTTCTATTTCGGGGCGCAGCCGAAGAAGTGATCCGTAAGCACCTGATCCAAAAGCTGAATGTGCTGGACGCTGTTATCGGTCTTCCTGCAAACCTTTTCTTTGGCACGGGCATTCCGGTATGTGTTCTTGTACTCAAGAGGGAGCGCAACGGCAACTCTGATAACATTCTCTTCATTGATGCGTCCAACGACTTTGAAGCCGGAAAGAATCAGAACATCCTCCGTGAGTGCGACATTGATAAGATCGTCGAAACCTACGAGCATCGTGTGGATGTCGATAAGTACGCCCATGTTGCCACTATGCAGGAGATTGAAGAGAACGGATTCAATCTTAACATTCCTCGCTATGTTGATACCTTTGAGCCGGAAGAGGAAATTGACCTCAATGCTGTTGCAGCAGAAATCCGCAATATTCAGGCTGAGATCAAAGGCATCGACGCACAACTGAAACCGTTTTTCGATGAGCTGGGACTTGATTTCCCCTTTGATGTGGAGGGCAAGTAATTATGGAAAATGTATCCTCAAGTAACGGTCTTGAGAAGCGTCCGAAACTCCGGTTTCCGGGCTTCGATGAGCCGTACAGAACAATTACATTAGGTCAAATCGCTTCATTGGTTAATCGTACTGATCCCACCTCAAATGCGCCTATTATGATGCTTAGTGCAGGAAATGGCTTTATCATGCAGTCCGAAAAGTATTCACGAGACAATGCTGGTCAAAGTCTCAAGAAATATATTCTCCTAAAGAAAGGCGAATTGGCATACAATCACGGTGCATCAAAAGCAAAACAGTATGGCTGCTGTTACGAGCTGACCGAAGATGAGGCGCGTATTCCGTATGTCTATCATTGTTTCAAGGTCAGTGGCGCAGAGCATACGCCCTATGTTGCTACTGCCTTGAATAATCCTAAGATAGATAGACAGCTTAAACGCCTTGTTTCTTCAAGCGTTCGTATGGACGGGTTGCTGAACATCTCTTTTGATGATTACATGAGTGTAATTCTTCACTTACCTTCATTGAAGGAACAAACTCACATTGCTGATTTCCTCAAAAAACTTGATGAACGGATAACTGCACAAGAGAAACTTGTGGCATCCCTCAAGAAGCATAAAAGAGGTGTCGTTAGCAAAGTCTTTTCGGAGATTGAAAGAGAATGCAGCACGATCCGCTTAGGTGATTATGTGAGCATTCATCGAGGCGGCTCGCCTCGTCCAATAGACGCTTATATTACTGATGATACGGATGGCATCAACTGGATCAAGATTGGCGATACTTCTGCTGATGACCTTTACATTACTCGGACAAGAGAAAAAATTGTTCCCTCTGGTGCAAAGAAATCCAGAAGAGTTTTTCAGGGGGATTTGATCTTATCAAACTCTATGAGTTTTGGAAGACCGTACATCCTTCAAATTGACGGATGCATCCATGACGGGTGGCTACTCATTCGAGATGAGAACAATGTCTTTGAGAAGAGATTCTTGTGTTACTATCTCGGCTCAGATAATGTGATCGCTCAATATAAACGCTTTGCTGCTGGTAGTTGCGTAAACAATCTTAATTCTGAATTGGTAGGAAATGTTGAAATCTGCTGTCCGCCTTACAGAACACAACAAAAAATCGCAAATATGCTAACTGTTTTGGATTCGCGTATAGATCACGCAAGTCGTACTCATGTGGCACTACTGCGAATTCGCACTTCATTATTGCAACAGCTCTTTATATGAAGAGCTGCTGCAACATAAAGCATCGCAGTCTGCTTAAACTGCTCCGACGCTGTTCTTCATTAGAAATACGAGCATCAACTTTGCATAAAAAACTTCCCCAATATCGTTGCTCGTCGATGGAGGGATAAGGAACTTCTATTCCCTCAAGATTTTTTCGACTGATCCTTTGGCGTGTTCCACCGGCAAGAAAGGAATTAACTGTTTTTAGATATTGCTCAGAACATAGGAATTGGAGAAGGTAATTCCTATCTATGACAGATGAGTCTGTTCTGATAACAGTGCAATCAACGGCTGTAATCCTTCTTTCTGTGCTTTTGGGCAATAGGCAGGCTCTCCCGGCTGGCTCTGGCAATCTGGAAATGAGAATATCACCGTCATATATTTCCAAACAGTTTAGGCGGTGGAATGTAGTCTCTGAAATGTATTTGGCATTTTGAGTTTTATCTATGTAAACGCCAAAGCCGACATTTCCCGTCTGAATAAGTCGGATTCCATCTAATGCTTGATCCTTAGACTCAATCCAATCACCATCGGCAAATAATACGGAAACTTCCTTAAGATTTCGCTTCTCGCAACTATCACTCAATTTAGCAAAAACCTTTCGTAGCAATCCTCTTTTATGCTTCTTGAGGTTATCTACGAGAGACTGCTGTGCCTCTATTCGATGCTCTAACGCAATCATGAAGTCTGCGATTTTTCGCTGCTCCGCTAAATCCATCGGTATGTAATGCTTTGTGTCAAAGAACTCATCAGTTGGAACATTCAAAAGCCCATGATTTCTTGCTCCTTCGGCAGAGATCATGTAAATTTCACGATACCATTTGAGCGAATCGAAGTAGGCTTTTATAAAATCAGAATCGTGTTTCTTGAGTGCAAAGCAGATATAGAGTGTTGAAAGCGCGCCCATATCATAGCGGTCAAGACGCTTGACGGAGCCAAAGTCGTACCCGACTGAATAACTCTTGTTGTAGGCATATTCGCCATTCTTCAAGAGATAATAGCCACTCATGTCTTTGCTGGCAACGGTCTTATTGAAGTAGCTGATCTGATCCACAAGCCCGTCTTTGGACGAAATTGTGAGGGGAAGACTCGTTTCGTTATTGGTGTTCTTCCGTGTGACACGCTCAGCAAAATCTGAAAGTTTCTCAGCTTTCCACGGCTCATCGAAGCCCGGAAACCGGAGTTTCGGACGCTTCTCAAGACC
>OGZA01002702.1_pt1 | contig 10676 bp, 15 predicted proteins | sample 1576591 | NCBI WGS metagenome assembly OGZA01 (sample SAMEA3541565, study PRJEB24748) | human gut metagenome | biome: human gut; feature: human-associated habitat; material: faeces | place: China | collected 2012
AATCGAATGACACATCTTGAGATACCCAACAATATCTTTAACTAAGGGAAACGGGCGAGTCCCTGCCCGACACCAACAAGCTCCTGGCCATCGGCCGTCTGCTGGGCGTCACGGTGGACTATCTGCTGGACGATGAACAGACGGACCCTGCTCCCACCTCCGCCGGGCCGAGGAAAAGCGGTTTTGCCCGCTTCTGGCGTACATACGGCTTCGTCTCCGGATACCTGATGTCGCTGATAGGGATCCTGGGCCTGGTCCGGATCGCCGCCACTCTGGCTGCGGGCTTCCGGCTGGGCGGCATCGCGGACTTCGGATCCGTCGATTCCCAGTGGCTGGAGGGGCTCAGCACAAGTCCGATCTTCACCGATCTCTCCTCCCGGTACAGGCAGGCGCTGATCCTGTCCCAGATCCCGGACTTCCTGCTCTGCGCCGCCCTGACGGCAGGCGGCTTCCTGCTGGCCCGGTGGCTCCGGCGGAAATACCGGACCGCCTGACCGCTCCCCTTCCCCCGAAAAATAGGGCTTTTCAACGGCCCCGTTCTGCGGTATAATAGGGGAAGTTTTCTGAGCAAGGAGTGACATTATGAAGATCATGACCGACAGCCCCATCCGCTTCCCGGGGCTTTTTGGCGACTGGGCCATCACCATCAGCTCCAAAGCCATCGACATCGGCAACGGCATCTATTGGTACGGCATCCTCATCGCCCTGGGTATGCTGGTGGCCCTGTGGTGGTGTATGCGCCAGCGCACCAAATACGGCATCCGGGAGGATGACCTCATCGACGGGCTGCTGTGGGGCATCCCCTCAGCCATCGTGGGGGCCCGGCTATACTATGTTCTGTTCTATCTCAGCGAGTTCAAGGACCATGAGGGCCACTTCAGCTGGTCCAAGGCCATCGCCATCTGGGACGGCGGCCTGGCCATCTACGGCGGCGTCATCGCTGTGGTCATCGTGGCCATCATTCTCTGCCGCAGCCGCCACATCAAGCTTGGGGCCATGATGGACCTGGTGGTCATGGGCCTGCTCATCGGCCAGGCCATCGGCCGCTGGGGCAACTTCCTGAACCGGGAGGCCTTCGGCTCCGAAACCACCCTCCCCTGGCGTATGCAGCTGACCACCACTGCCGGGGAGCTGGTGGAGGTCCACCCCACCTTCCTGTATGAGAGCCTGTGGAACGTCATCGGCCTGCTGCTGATCGTTTTTGTGGTATCCAAGGCCCGGCGGTTCGATGGTGAGAACACCTGCTTCTACTTCCTGTGGTACGGCGTGGGCCGCTTCTGGATCGAGGGTCTACGCACCGACAGCCTGTATCTGTTCGACTGGACCATCGCCGGGCAGCCCATCCGGGTGTCCCAGGTGCTGAGCCTGCTGCTGATGATCGCCGCCCTGGCGGTGCTGTTTTACAACATCAGGCTCCACCCCCACAAGCCGGAGGAGCTGTATGTGAACATGGCGGCGGCGGGAAAGGCCGCTGCGGAGACAAAGGACGAGACGCCCGCCGAGGGCGCATAAAAAAACCGGCGCTCACTGAGCGCCGGTTTTTTATGCGATGGGCTGCATGTTTTCATCCAGCAGGGTGGGATAGCCGTTGATGTCGCCCCGCCCATCGGCGATAACGAACAGATCCGTAAAGCCCTCGCCCTCAATGGGGCAGGTGTAGACGATACCGCCGTTGGTAAAGGTGTACCATTTGGCCTCCTTGGGCAGCATGACCCCGGCAAAGATCAGGATGGCGTTGCCCTCCGGGTCGCTGTAATTATAGCTGGTCATTTGCCCGGCCTCAAAGCCCACCACGCCGCCGCAGCAGCGCCAGCGGCTATGGAACAGGCTGTCCCGCTCGAAAAGCCCTATATAGTACGTCTCGCTGTTGTAGTCATATAGCAGCGAGGCCATATAGCCGCCCCGGACATGACCGGCCTCATAGGAAAAGCTCAGCGCCCTGCCCTGTGCCTCGAAATAGGCTTCCGCATTCTTCGCCAGATGGGGACATACCAGCGGCGCGGTGGTACACCAGTGCTGTAGGGCGATGCCCAGAAACAGCAGGATCACGCTCGCCAGCACCACCAGACAGCCCTTGAAAAATGAGGTGCTGCCCTGCTTTTTCCACGCCTGTGCCGCCTGCGCCGTGGCCTGCTGCTGGGTGTGGGCGGCGCTGGCGGGCAGCGCTGCCTGCATCAGCTGGTATGTCTCCCGGCAGTCATCGCACTCCTTCAGGTGCTCCTCCACCAGCCGGCGGCTCTCCGCGCTGCACGCGTCGTCGCAGTACAGCGGCAGAAGATCCTGAATGACGTTACAGGTCGTTTTCATCGGCTTGCCTCCTTAACTCCGTTTTTGCCCGATAGAATATCAGCCGCGCCCAGCTGTCCGACTTGCCGAACAGCTGGCCGATCCGGGAAAATGACAGCTCTCCGAACACCCGCAGGGAGAACACCTCCTTGTATGGCTCGTTCAGGTCGTGCAGGAGTCTGTGCAGCTGCCATGCGCTGTCGCTGTCCAGCAGCTCGCCCTCAAAGCCCGGATGGGACGGCTCGTCCTCCGGCGGGGCGGCGCGGCGTTTCTGCTTTCTGACATGGGTGAGATAGGTGTTTTTGGCGATCTGACACAGCCACACATACAGGCGGCACCGGCCGTCGAATCGATCCAGATGGGTCATGGCCTTGCAGAACGATTCCTGCGTGACCTCCTCGGCGGTGTGAACATCCCGGCACAGGGACAGGACGTACTGGTACACGCTGTCGAAGTAAGTGGCGTAGATCTCCTCGAAATCCGTCATTTTCTCACCTCCTGCTTATAAGACTCGCCGGCGGGCAAAACGTTTCACGGCGGGGCAAAAAAATTTCCCGGATGTGTACCGGGAAATTTTTATGTACCTTTAGTGCCGCCGGGCGGTGTAGTAGTGACTGTTGTAGTATGTCTCCGTCAGGGAGGAGATCACCACGCAGTGCCCGTTGTAGTAGGAGGACGAGGCGTGGATGAACTGGTCGCCGCCGATGTAGATGCCCACATGGGAGGCCACCGCGCCATAGTCCTGGAAGAACACCAGATCGCCGGGCTGCAGCTCGCTGCGGGACACCGAAGCGCCGTAGCTCAGCTGGCTGGTAGCGCCGTGGGGCAGCTTGACGCCCACCTGTGCGAAGATGTACATGGTGAAGCCGGAGCAGTCAAAGCCGCTGGAGGAGGAGCCACCGTATACGTAGGGAACGCCCAGATACTGCTGCGCCAGCGAGACGATCTCGCTGCCGGAAACGGTGGCGGCGGGGTTGTCCGCCGGTGTCTCGGCGGGCGTCTCGGCCGGCGTTTCCTCCGGCGTCTCCGGGGCGGAGGTGTCCGCCGTGGAGGGGGAGCAGATCAGCACATACTGGGAGGCCACATAGCCGCTGACGCCGTTGTAGCTGACGGCGAACCAGCTGCCCTCGATACCGGTGACGGTGAGCACCGCACCGTGGGACGCGGTGCCCAGCGAGGTGCTGCCGCTTTTAGGAGCGGAACGGATGTTCAGCACGTCCGCCGTGACCTTGCCGGCACCGGACAGGCCGGTGGCGGAGTCATACCGGGTGACGTACTGGGAGGCGATGTAGCCACGGGCGCCGTCGTAGGAAATGCGGTACCAGTCGCCCTCCTGGACGGTCAGCTCCACAAGGGTACCCTTGTCCAGCGTCTTGAGAATGTCATAGCCGGTGCCTGCACCGCTGCGGACGCGGACATCCGTGCCGGACACCACGCCCAGCGCCTGAATGGGGGTGGAGACGGGCGTCTCCTCCTTGACCTCGCTGTCGTCGGCGTCGGGCGCTTCGGCATCGTCTGCCGCGGCCTTGACGGACAGGTCACTGTTGTTCATGGCGGCGTCCTCGGCTGTCTCGGCGTTCTGCGCCGTGGCGGGGACAGCGGCGCCCGCCAACAGGGACAGCCGCGCCGCGTCAGGCGTGACAAGGGGAACCGACAGCGGGGAAGGGACGGAGGCCAGCGTAACGGGGATGGCCTGCTGCGCGCTGACAGCGTGGGCGCTGGCGCCGCCGGAGAGCACCGCGTCGCCGCCTACCACCAGCAGGGAGGCCAGCACCACCGCCAATGCAGAAAAGAGTCGCTTCATGATGGTCTTACAGCTTTCCGGCCAGAGCGCGCTCCAGCCAGATGCAGCCCACGTCCATGGCGGCATAGAGACTGTCCTTCTCGGACTTCTTCACCACGCGGTCCCGGGACTTCAGGTCGGGGTCGGTGAGCTGGAGCTGGACGGAGACGCGCTTGGCCACGTCCATGTCCTGCTCCTTCGCGGTGTCGAGGATCTGCAGGAGAACGATGTATTTGTCCGCCATGCTGCCGTAGTAGATGAAATTGTCCACCCGGCGCAGGGGGTGGTTCTTATAGACAAGGCCTTCGGCCTTTTTGGTATCAGCCATGATAAACCTCCTGATTGTTTTGTAACCAAATTGTAACACATTTCACAGGAACTGTCAACGCGGGAGAACAAGGGAATATTTGCCGGTTCCGCCGCAGCCTGCTATTTTTCGCGTATGGTGATGATATTTTCCAGCAGGTCGATCTTTTCGATAGCGCCGGGAACCACGGTGGGGATGCCCATGATATCAGTGAACACCAGCTGGCCGTCCTTCTCGGTGACGGAGGCCACATTTTTGCAGATCGTCCGACCCTGCCGGGTCATAACGGTAGACAGGCACATGTTATTCCTCTCCCTTCAGAATGCGCAAAGCCTCCGCCAGCTTTTCGCTGCTGACGGTGAGATCCACCACGGCCTCGTGGAGCAGCTGGGCAGCTTCGCCGTCCACGCTGTGCGCCAGCTCATGCAGCTCCTGTGCGTGCTGGCGGTTGTGGTCGGCCATATAGCCCAGCAGCGCCAGCGTCTCCTCGGGGGAGTGGCGGTCGTGGGCGTGCTTGTGATCGTGATGGTGCAGACGTTTCATGGTGGTACCTCCCGGATTTTTGAAAATATTGTACCACGGCGGCAGGGGAAAGTCAATTTTACCGGGAAAATCGTCAAAAAATCGACGATAACGGACAAATGAGGGTAAAGTGTCCGAAATCTGTGTAAACGGCACAATTTTATTGACAAATTTTCTGCAATTATGTATAATTTTACTGGATATAACTGCGCGAACCGCGCAGCAAGGAGGACGAGAGAAGAGGGACCTGAAACACCTGATTTACTTCGAGAACCTGCTTCAGGAGGCCAACAACGATCTGGTCAAGCAGGCGAAAAGTGACGGAAAGCTGGCATTGGGCTATACCTGCTACTTTATGCCGGAGGTGCTGCTGGATCCGTCCCTGCTGGAGTTCGACGATTCCATGAGCTGGTAAGAGGAGGAACGGAAAATGAAAACTGTATTCAAAATCCTGAAAAAGATCGTGCTGATCGGACTGGGCGTGTACGCCGCGCTGTTCGCCGTGTTTTTCTTCGATCTGGACGGCAAGGCGCTGTTCTACGGCGTGGAGCCGTTCCTGTGCCGGCACTATGACCGCATGGAGCGCCGCGACCCGCTGAAGCAGAAATACGACATGAACAAACCCACCTACGAGTACAACAAGTGAGGAAAGACCCTTGAACGAGCATACCCATACCCATGTGGACGAGAACGGAAACGTCCACACCCATACCCACCGCCACTCCCACGAGCAGACAAAGGCCGTGCTGAACCGGCTGAGCCGAGCGCAGGGGCATCTGGACGCCGTGCGGAAGATGGTGGAGCGGGGCGAGGACTGCTCCCAGGTGCTGGTGCAGCTCAGCGCGGTGATCTCCGCGCTGAACGGCACAGGGCGCGCCATCCTGAAGGATCACATCAGCCACTGCATCGTGGATGCGGTGGAGGCGGGAGATCAGGAGGCCATACAGTCCCTGAACAACGCCATCGACCGCTTCATGCGGTGAACCTCAGGCACCGGCGGCAGACTGTCCGAATTGGCGGGGCGGCGCGTTGACAGCGGCGCCCGGCGGGACTATAATAGAGCAAACGGCAAAATGACCGTTGATGCCGGGCGGGAGAAACCTCCGGCGGCGGTCATCGACTGGCATACAGCAAAGGAGGGCTGAGCGTGAAGAAGTTTTTACATCAGGCGGGCGGCATCGTCCGGGAGGTGACGGCGGCGGCCGTCAAGCTGGCCAAAAAGCTGGCGCACATGGCGGCGGAGGCTGCGGTATCCGCGGTGGCCGCGGCGGGCAAGGCGGCGACGCAGCTGCTGGGCAAGGCGGCCTGCGGCGTGGGCAAAAGGGCGCAGAAGATCATTCCGCCCTTCTGCAAGGTCATGATGATCGTGTCCGGCGCGGTGGCGGTGCTGTCCTGCGTGGGCTGGCTCATCAGCCGGAAGAAGTTCGCGTAAGGCGAAAACGTATACCACAGGGAGATGCGCCCCGGCGCATCTCCCTTCAAACAAAGGAGATCTGAGCAAACATGATGAAAAAAGAATTCAAGGCGGAGAGCAAGCGGCTGCTGGATCTGATGATCAACTCCATCTACACCCACAAGGAGATCTTCCTGCGGGAGATCATCTCCAACGCCTCGGACGCCATTGACAAGCTGTGCTACCTGAGCCTCACCGACGACAAGGTGGGCATCAAGCGGGACGAGTTCGAGATCAAGCTGATCCTGGATAAGGAGAACCGGCTGCTGACCGTCAGCGACAACGGCATCGGCATGAGCCAGGAGGAGCTGGAGAACAATCTGGGCGTGATCGCCTCCTCCGGCAGCCTGAAGTTCCGCCAGCAGGTGGAGGGCGACGAGAGCGCGGACACCGACATCATCGGGCAGTTCGGCGTGGGCTTTTACTCCGCCTTCATGGTGGCCGACGAGATCACCGTCATCACCCGAAAATACGGTGAGGAGCAGGGCTGGAAGTGGCAGTCCTCCGGCGTGGAGGGCTACACCGTGGAGCCGTGCGATAAGGAGACGGTGGGCACCGACGTCATCATGCACATCAAGCCCGACACCGAGGAGGAAAAGGACGAGTACAGCCAGTACCTGCGGGAGTATCCCCTGTACAAGCTGGTGAAGAAGTATTCCGACTACATCCGGTTCCCCATCCGTATGCGGATGCCCCATCCCAAGCTGAAGGAGGGCTGCCCGGAGGACAAGCCGGAGTACGAGGAAGTATTCGAGTGGGAGACGCTGAACAGCATGGTGCCCCTGTGGCAGCGGAAGAAGACCGACGTGACGCAGGAGGAGTACAACGAGTTCTATCAGCAGCGCTTCGCGGACACCGAGCCGCCGCTGAGCGTCATCACCGTGTCCGCCGAGGGCGCGGTGACGTACAAGGCGCTGCTGTTCATCCCGGAGAAGGCGCCGCTGCGCTACTACTCCGAGGAGTTTGAGGGCGGGCTGCAGCTGTATTCCGCCGGCGTGATGATCATGGACAAGTGCAAGGAGCTGCTGCCGGAGTGCTTCAGCTTCGTTCGGGGCGTGGTGGAATCCCCCGATCTGAACCTGAACATCTCCCGCGAGCTTTTGCAGCATGACCGGCAGCTGAAGCTCATCGGCGCCAATTTGGAAAAGAAGGTCAAGGGCGAGCTGGAACGCCTGCTGCGGGATGACAGGGAGAAGTACGAGTCCTTCTGGCAGTCCTTCGGGCGGCAGATCAAGCTCAGCGCCATGGACAACTACGGCGAGAAGAAGGAGCTTCTGCAGGATCTGATGCTGTTCTACTCCTCCACGGAGAAGAAGCTGGTGACGCTGAAGGAGTACGTGGAGCGCATGAAGGAGGGGCAGAAGTACATCTACTTCGCCTCCGGCGATACGGTGGACGGCGTGGATCACATCCCCCAGACCGAGCTTCTGAAGGAGCGGGGCATGGAGATCCTGTACTTCACCGACAAGGCGGACGAGTTCCTGCCCGACGTGCTGCAGAAGTATCAGGACAAGCCCTTCCGCTCCGCCACCGACGGCGATCTGGAGCTGCCCGGCGAGGAGGAGAAGAAGGAGCAGGACGAGCAGCAGTACAAGGAGGCGTTCGCCTTCCTCAAGGAGACGCTGGCGGGGAAGGTGGACGAGGTGAAGGCCTCCGCCCGGCTCAAGACCCACCCGGTGTGTCTCAGCAGCGGCGAGGGCGTGACCTTCGAGATGGAGAAGTATTTCAAGGCGGCGCAGCCGGAGCTGGGGCTGAAGGCCAAGCGCATTCTGGAGATCAACGTGGATCATCCGGCGTTCCTGGCCTTCGAAGCGGCGCGGCTCACCGACCCGGATCGGGCGAAGAAGTACGCGGAGATCTTTTACAACCAGGCGCAGCTCATCGCCGGCCTGCCCATCGACGATCCCACGGCGTACACCGACCTGCTGTGCTCCCTGTGGCAGTAACAAAAAGCACCGCCTTAGGCCAAATGACCTAAGGCGGTGCTTTTTTGCGCTTATTTTCCGCTGGCACCGTAGTTGGACAGCACGCGCGCGGAGGGGTCGTTTACGTCGCAGCCCTCCCAGACCTTGTTGGGCATCCAGAAGTCCACGACCATGTCGCTCTGGCCGGGATAGTACTTTTCGAAGATCTCCCGGTACAGCAGGGACTCCTTGGTGAACGGCTGGGCGTGGGTGTACAGGGCAAGTGCTGTTCTCGCGGTGCCACCTGTATTTGTTCTCATTTCCAAGCTTCCGATAAAGCTCTGCCGCATAACGGGCGGCGCTCCGGCGCACCTACTGGGATCGCTCCTTTCGGATCGCAGCTCGAAAAGTGTTATTCACGCAGGCTCTGCCGTGCGGTTCCCAGCCTCCCGCACTCTCTGGGGGTGAGCTCCTGCGCTACTTCTCTTTTCTCAAACGCTTTTATACCGTATTGACTTTGCGTATGTCTCCTGAAGAAAAACGAAAAAGAGGCAATAACGCCGCAAAGGACTAAACCTTTGAGACGCCATTGCCTCTTGATGGTGGAGAATATACACCCGGAAAAGCCAAAAGTCAACGGTAAAAAAGCCGGAAAAGGGAACTTTTACAGATCGGTGCGGTGCAGAGCCGTGAAAGCCCCGTTTTTTCGGCAAAATGACCGGTGTGCGCCGGTGAACGGAGGAAACCGAAGGTCACTCCGTGGTGTGGTGCTCCTTGCCGAAGTGCAGCTCGCGCATGCCCTCCACCTCGTCACAGATAGCCTTCAGGTTGCAGGAGCCGCAGTCGGTGGGCATGCCCTCCAGAATTTTCGTCAGGCTCATGGTGATGTCCTTGACGGTTTTGGCACTTTTCGCCAGCCCGTCGTAATTCGCGTCGGGCGCGGTAATGAACAGCAGCTTCACCGCCAGAATGTGGGGGTTGCGCTTGTACTGGCGGATGAAGTCAGCGCCGATGCGCCGGAAGCTCATGCCGCTTTTCAGCGCGTCGCGGCTGATGCGAACCTGCTCCCGACTGGATTCGGAGCTGGTGCGGATCATGTAGCCCTTGGGGAACACATGGTACTTGACGAAATCCATGTCCTGAATGGCACGGAACGCCTGCTCGGTGTCCTCCTCGTCGTCGGACTCGATGTCGCCCACCCGCAGGAGGGCGATGCGGGCGTAGCTGCTGTCACCCTTCAGCTGGCTCAGGTCGGAGCCGTAGACCAGTATCTCGTCCTGGGGCACCAGCTCCGGGGAGGTGGTGACGCAGGTGAAATTCACGGCGCTCTTGCCGCTGCCGCCTAGCTCGAAGGCGGCGTCCCGCAGCATGACCAGCTCGAAAGCGCCGGTGTCCTCCCAGGCGTCGGCTGGGTCGTAGGGGTATTTCTGGGGTGTGGAGGAGCCGACCAGCTCCTCCACACCGCGGATGATGGGATTATAGAGTTCCATTAGAATTTGATGTCCACTTTCTTGCGGTCAAAGATCCTGTTGACCTGCACGTATGCCCAACCCAGCAGCTTCTGATCCAGATTCCAGAAGTACACGACGAACAGCGCGCCCACCGCCACTGCCAGAATACGGATGAGCTTGAAGATGAATTTGAAAACCTTGTACATAACGTAGCCTCCTTATGTGGTGGAAGTTCAGGCGCGAGCCATGCCCTTCTGCCGCGCGTACTCGGCGGCGCCCAGCGCGCCCATCAGCTGAGGATCGGTCTTCAGGTCGATGACCTTCAGCTTCAGAACGTGCTCGATGGCCTGCTTCAGACCGGCGTTCTTGGCGCAGCCGCCGGTGAGGGTGATGGCGTCGGTGGCACCGGCCTTCTTGCTCATGACGAAGCAGCGCTTGGCCACGGCCATCTGGATGCCGGCGGCGATCTCGTCCATGGGCTTGCCCTCGCCCACCAGCGTGATGACCTCGGACTCGGCGAACACGGTGCACTGGGCGGTGATGGGGATGACGTTCTTGGCCGTCAGGGACAGGTTGGAGAATTCGGGCAGACTCATCTCGAAGGAGCGCGCCATGGCCTCGTAGAAGCGGCCGGTGCCGGCGGCGCACTTGTCGTTCATGGCGAAGTTCTTCACGGTGCCGTCGGTGTCGATGGAGATGCCCTTCACGTCCTGACCGCCGATGTCGATGATGGCCTTGACGGTGGGATCGGTGACATGCACGCCCATGGCGTGACAGGAGATCTCGGAGATGTTCTCATCGGCGAAGGGAACCTTGTTGCGGCCATAGCCGGTGCCGATCAGATAGCCCAGCTCCTCGGAGGACTTCAGCCCCACCTTGTTCAGAACCTCCTCCATAGCCAGCTTTGCGGAGACTTCGGAATTGATCTTGCTGCGGATGGTGGTGTCGGCGCAGATCTTGCCGTTCTCAT
>OGZA01002706.1_pt1 | contig 10664 bp, 7 predicted proteins | sample 1576591 | NCBI WGS metagenome assembly OGZA01 (sample SAMEA3541565, study PRJEB24748) | human gut metagenome | biome: human gut; feature: human-associated habitat; material: faeces | place: China | collected 2012
ATGGGGGAGGAGAGCGTGTAGGTTTTGTCCTGGTAGTCGAGGACAAAGCGCAGCTTGCATCCTTCTTCCAGAAGGCTTGACGCTGCATCGAGGAACTTGTCTTCGAGTGTGAACGTCGCCAGATTATCCGCGCTCGATGCGCTGGCCTTGATCTGACCAATCTGCGTGACGGTTTCGGTTGAGCTGCCCGCAGCGGGCATCACTTTATTGATATGCAATGTTGCCTGCCCGCCCTGCGGCAGATGAGCCTGCACGGTAAATGCGTGCGTATCGGGCTGCTCGTTTGCCGTGTCGTCCTTCGGCAATGCCATGAACGTGGCTTCAGCGTACTGGATGTCCCATTCGTCGAATGTGAGCTGGCGGAAGTACGGCTCGCCGTCGGAAAGCGGACGCGTGGGCGCGGTTATGGCGGTGCCGACCTGGATACGCGCAAGGGGAATCTCGACATCGCGGTAGCCCGCCATGCTAATGGAGATGCCGCCGTTAAAGTCGTACGCGTCAAGGAGCGTTGCCTCGTCCACGTAGCCTTCCGAAAGAGGGGCGACCTCAAAGATGGCGGTGCCTTCGTCATCGGTCGTGGCGGCGAGCTGCTTGCCTGCGGCGTAGCGCGACGTGAGCGTGACCTGCGCTCCCTTGATGGGCATATTCTTGTTGGCGACGTCGACCACGACCACACCAAACATGGTGCGCGAGAGAACGAGCACCCTGAAGGGGTCTTTTTCGTCGGCATAGGCCGCGGTGGGCGCGAACGGCAGCAGGAAGGCATTTTCGCTTCCCGGCACGCGAGGCAACATGATGCTCGCTAGTGAGGACGCTCCGGCAACAAGTAACGAACGGCGATCAAGCATCTTGGGCTCCCATCCCGCAAATATCGGTGGAAATAATCCAATTTTGCGAGAAGACGCTTCGTGGCGGTAGTGCCGTTCAAGGGTCAAAATGTCCAAATTGATCGAGCGAAGCGCCGGGTTCCGGAACGCGTTCGATGCGCTTGGCAGCCCGGTCGCTAACGCAACATGTGCGCGACCAGCTCGGCGCGTGTGCCGATGCCAAGCTTTGCGTATACGCCGGATAGGCGGTTTTTGACGGTGCCCGGCGATACTCCCATATGGCGTGCGATTTCAGCGTTGGTCCATCCGCGGCAGGCGAGCATGGCCATGGTGAACTCTGTGGTCGTTAAATCGTCGGCAACGTCCTCGCCCGAATCGGGGTTGTGGATGCGCCGCCAGCCGTAGCTGAAGCGGTACGTGATCTCGATGATGCGTGCGAAGTCGTCAGGGTATTGCGTTTTTAGGCATGCCTCGATGAGCCCCTGCAAAAGGCCGTGGTGCTCGCCAATGAGCTCGATAAGGCCGTCGGGGCGCGCAATGTCCCAAGCGGCTCCAAAATGCGCTTTTGCGGCGTCGATGTCCTTGAGGCTCATGCATGCCATGGAAGCTGCCAGGTGCAGGAACAGTTCCGAGATGGGATAGCTTCCCTGTTTCATAATTAGGGCGTTTTCCGCCATGCCCAGGCTGCGGCCGTATTCGCCGCGCAGATACAAGGCGTGCGCCATCACGTAGCTGGCGAACAGGCGCAGGCCTTCGGGTAGGTGCGCCGCAAGTGGATAAAACTCTTCGGCAGAATACGGGGAAGGCAAGTGCAGCAGGACGCTCGCGGCCGAGGCGAACAGGATATGCGTGGCGTGGACGGCGGGCGATTCCTCGTCGGCCGGCGTATCGAGGATGCCCGCAAGGCACCGGCGGGCGTCGGCGATACGGTTGAGCGACAGACTGGCGTATCCGCAGATAAAGCATGCGGAATAGCGCAGCGCGGGATCGGTGACGTCAAGATAGGGGTGCGCCGTCTTGGCGGCGAGTGCGGCCTGTCCGCGAAAGTACAGCGCTTCTGCCGTGGCGATGGCGCGTGAATCGGGGTCGGAAATGCCTGCAACCGCAGCGTCAATCTGCCCCGGCACAAAGGCGGTGCACATCAACGGCATGGGAACGCATGGGTAGCCATCGCAGTCCATCTTCCATCTCCCATTCTTTTTATACCTCCCAACATTTCCATCCCCGGTTGGCGCAGATGTAAACCACATAAGCACGCACCTTGTAGTTGGGGAAATGCCGCAGCGTATCCTCGGCATAACGATGCATCTGCTCCACATGTTCAGGCAGGGGCGCATCCGGTCCTAACATTTTCTCCGCCTCTTTTGCCTTGTAATATTTGAACTCCACCAGACGGTCGTCCGTGTAGTAATCCGTGCCCGGTATGCCGGTCATTTCGAAGTCGGCGCGTCCTTCCGAATTGTTCTGTTCGATGGCAAAGGTATAGCAACTGCTCAGATAGCGGGATACCAACTCGAAGAAAGAGCAACGGATGAAGTTTTCATTGATCTTGTCGAACACCTGCGCGGGGAACTGGCCGAGGTATTGCTCGAAATAATTCCGGACAAGCGATTCGAAATCACGTTCGTCAACGAAGCGTTCGTAAGTAGGGACATACCGGTTGGCGCCACCGTCTATACGGTTCAACACGTTATAGTAGTCCATATAGATGCTGCGCATGGTCAGGTTGGGGAGTGCCATCCGGAAGTTGTTCTGCAGGGTCGTCATGCCTAAATAGAAAAGGCTGACGGGGTAGAAATTCTTGTCGAAGAACTTCTGCTTGTTGAATTTGCTGGAGAGGTCGGCCACGTTGTAGTATAATCCGTTGTCTATCACTAATGCATCCAGCATGGCCTTCGAGTTTTCCAGCGAGAGGGTGAGCCGTCGCAGCCAGCCGATGTCGGTGCGCAGGTTCTCGTCTATCATCTCTTCGGGAACTTCACCTTTATTGACTGCAAATTTCTTCAGGAAATACGTCAGTATCGTTGCATTGAACAGTTTTTCCCCTTTGGGGCTGAAACGGTAACCGTCGTAGTTGTTGACGATGAGCTGCCATATTTCGTCGTAGCGTTCCTGGCTTCCGGTATACTTGTCGAGCACGTAGCGCAGATAAGCATCCGCTTCGGCATGGGTAAAGCCCAACATATTGATAAAATCGGATTCTAAAGTCAATATCTCGGCAATGTTATATCCACTGGTCAGGTCGTCCATCGTCACGGGCAGCACACCGGTGCAGAAACAGGTACGGATACTGCCCTCGCCGATACCTTTTTTGATTACCTTGAAAAAGGTGCGCAGGAAGCTGTCGGCAGTGGTTACTTTCTCGTAGAGCGGATCATTGTAAGAGGTCAGCAACTGGTTGGTGAAGTTGTCGTATTCGTCTATCAGGATGTAAACCGGAGGGAGGTCATGGGCGCGGGCATATGCCAAGACTTCCTCGAGCATCTGTGTGGCATTTTCGCGAGTGGAAAACTGAAAGTCTCCGAAGAGGTCACGGTTGTGTGTCACCATGATTTCCACGGGGCCGCGGTTCAGAATATTAAAATTCTGTTCCAACCCCTCCATATTATCCGCCATCACCATTGCCGAGAAGTCATAGCGAATGATCATATAACGGTTGTGCTCCGGTGTAGGATGGCTTCCGATGTATGTTCCTCCAAAGAGATCCTCAAACCGGTGGGCCAACGTGCGGTCATAATAATGCGCCAAGGTGGATACCAGCAGGCTCTTCCCGAAACGGCGGGGACGCAGGAACACGGGGGCTTTATAGGCCTCGAGACGTGGAATGTAATCCGTCTTATCCACATAATAAAAACCACGGTCACGCATTTCGGCATAATTGGCCACGGCATAGGGAATCGTTATACTTGCTTGAATTTTCATATCCTATCACTCTTTGTTACACTAACAGTTACAAAGTTACAAAAGTTTTTCGTATTGAGAGTGGAAAGCGGACAGAATATGAAATAGGTGGCAAATCCTCATTCAGCATTGTACCCATACTTGTAATTATCATACATTGGAAAATAAAAAGTAATAATAAAAGAATACGAGACCCATTACCGGATCCCGTATTCCACTGATTTCTCACAAAACAGGTATAGTGCCTGCCATTAGATACTCATTGCATTGGCTCCCAATGCTCCTAACACGGCTGATGCCACTGCTATCACGATTTTCAGGATTTTATCCCAAAGAGACTTCTTCATACTTTACACTTCCTTTCCCCAATTTTTAATTCTCAATTTTTACCTCCCAATTTTCACCTAGCATCTCCCATTTCCCATCTCCCAACTTTCAACTTTCACCTTTCACCTTTCACCTTTCAACTAAAACCATCATGCCGCCGGATCTTCCCCTTCTCCTCCTTCCTCTTCTTCTTTCTTTTTCAGCAAAGTTTCCAGATCGTAGAAGTCGATTTTCTCTCCGGCACGTGTGGTAGTGATATCCGGGCGGATATTGGCGTTGATGGAGAAGCCCAGCTTGGATTTCATACCGCTGGAATAGGTGCGGATGGGCATATCGATATAGCTGCCCAACTCCGAAAAAGCCACAATGTCCGGCTCCATCTCCTTCAGCTCCTCCCGGCTGATGCCCAGCAGCTCGCCGCGGAAATAGATATTCTCCCGGCCGGAAAGCTCCGGGTCAAAGCCGCCGGAAACCTCCAGCAGGGCGCTGACACGGCCGGTGACACGCACCGAGCCCACCGTTGGAAAGGTCACGCCGGAGATCATCTTCAGCATGGTGGATTTTCCGGCGCCGTTTTTGCCCAGAATCGCCACGGCCTCCCCCTGGCGGATGTCAAAGGACAGGTTATCTATGGCGACTTTTTTCTTGGCATTTGTATTGTGAAACAGCAAAGACTTCAGGCGCTGCTTGTCGTTTTTAAACAGGTCGAAGGTCTTTGTCACGTTTCGGAACTGTATTACTACCTCGTGTTCTTCAGTCATATCGTACCTCTACAAAACATCCGTGATGGTTTTTTCCGTGCGGCTGTAGATCTTGACGCCCAAAAACACGAAAAGCAGGTAAACCAGCATAAATCGCAGCAGTGACATTGGTTCCTCCCAAAACCATACATGGTCGATGAAGCAGTATCGGAAGCCATCAACTATATAAGTTACAGGATTCAATCTCAGAATAAAGCGCAGAGCTGCACCCTTAATGTCGGAAATCTGATAAAAAATGCCGGACAGCCACATTAGCGCCGTAAATGAGCTGCGGACAAGCTGATAAAAATCCTTGCTGACCGCCGTGACCTGTCCGGAGAACAGGCCCCATGCCACGCCCATCATCAGCATCAGCAGCCAGTAAAACGGCAGCTGCGCCAGATAGATGGTAACCGGCGCACCCATAGCGATGAAAATGATGACCATCAGCAATGTCAGCGCCAGATGCACGATCATATTGGACAGGCTCACGATCATCGGAACACAGCAGACGGGAAACTTGATTTTTTTAACCAAAAATGCGTACTTATGAAGGGAATAGGCCCCCCCGGTATATATAGCGGAGATATAAAACCAGGGGATAAATCCTGAAATAAGCCACAGGAAGTATGGGTATCCCTTTACCGGTTTTCCGGTGCGCAGGCCCACCGTAAAAGCGAAATAGTATACCGCAATGGTTATGGCTGGCTTTAAGATCGCCCAGCCCCAGCTCAGCAGTGCTCCGCGATAGGTCTTGATCAGATCTGTTTTTGCCAGCTGCAGAATCTGTTTGCGGTACTGGATATGTGAAATAATAATCTTCCAAAGTGTTTTCATACTCTACTCTCTTGCCATCACCCGGGGCCGAAGCGTTTATCCTTCTGCGCCGCTCTTTCGGTGAGGTATTCTTTGACATCTGCCGGGTACAGAGGGTATCTATGCAGATCCTGATGAAGATTCACCTCCAGGATCTTGAATCCACCCTCTGTCACAACAACGTCATAACCCAAATATTCCAATGGTGACAGATTTCTGCTGATGCGGCAGATCTCGTCTACCAACTGCTGCCAGTGGGGCATCTGCCCTCTGATCTCCCGACCTGTGTCCGGGTGCACCGGGCATGGCAAAAACTGGTGCTCCCGCAACAGCTCAGCCCCGCTGAATGTACCCGTCTGAACATCCAAGGGAACAACCAATCCTCCGTATGCGATATTATCTGTTGCTCCTGTAAAGCTGGTGCCAATGCGGAAATATCCATAGCGATCAGACACATTTCCCTGCCTACATAGCACCATAAGCCGCACCGTACCTGTAACGCCGCTGTATATCTCCTCTAAATAGGGGTGCATCCGAATATACTCTGTAACAATATAGTCCGTATCAAGCCCGCAGAAGAAATCCTCCAATTCCCCCCGGGTGCAAGGTCTATCATTCACTCGGTATACCGAATCATCTTCCCGGTGCAGGTGGAAAAAGCCCTTTCCATGAGAGCCCACAGCCGGTTTCATGGCCAGCTCTCTCTCCCGATCTAAACAATCAATCACATTTCGCCAACTGCATTCTCCCCGGCCCTGATAGCCAAAAATCCGCTGTCTGCCATTGCTGACCAATATCCGGAAGAAGTACCGGGGCAGGTGCTCACTGTAGTCCGCCAAAATATCGGGCAGGTTGGTTTTATTCCAAAACCATTTCTGAAAGCCCGGATTCAGCGGCCGCAGGCGCTTGTACTGATAGTCCGATAAAAAGCTCCGGTAATTCTCTTCCGTCAGCCCATACTGGGCAATACGGTAGGAGTAAAAGCCCCGCTTATGCGCCCATCGCTTCTGTGCTCTGGTCGTATGCGCCGTTTGGTTATCCTCCTGCACACCTCGCAGCCAGTTGCGGTACATGAAGTCCACAAATCCCCGGCGATGGGCCCGCCACGCAAAGGTGTAAGCACGGATCCGGGCAAACACATCTTTCAGTGTGTTTTTTTTCCTGCCGCCGCACAGGATCTGCGCAGCCCGGCGACACGAATCCGTCAGCGGATGCACCCAAGCAAGCTCCGTCCCGGTATCCACCCGCAGCACAGTGAATCCATCCTCTGTGAGCACAGCATTTACGCCGACATAGGGCATTTCGGGATAACGCCGGGCAATTTCCTGGGCAAAATTTCCCACCCCGCGAACACGGTCATCCTGTCGATCCGGCTTGCGGTCAACGGTGGAAAAACTAAATGGGCTGTATCCTTTTTTATTTCCGTGATCCTCCCACTGAAGCAGAATCTCCTCCGTCTCGCATTCTCTGCGCAGCAGCGCATAATGGAGTACCGGAAGCTCTGCTTCCGGGCAGGCATCACCTGCGGGCTCTATATGCTCCAACAGCAATGTTTGGTCAGGCAGCTGATTTAGAAACGCAAGCAACTCCGCATCGGTCTGTTCGGCCCCGTCCAAGAGGAGCATTTCTCCCTGCCGGGAAATTCGGTACAGCCGGCCCTTGGCCCGGTGCTCATTCGGCAGGATCCAGCAGCCATTCCGCTCCCGCAGGAATGTCAGCCAATCTTTTTCCGTTAATTCCGGTGCTGCACCCGCAAGAGGTACTATACGCCTGCCGCCAACCGTGACGGCCAGGCCATACAGGCTCGGGAAATACTCTCGTCCTAAAACACGGGTGGTGGTGAGCAGATCCGCGAACAGCTCGTCCATGCGTTTGCGCATAGGATCGCTCAGCAACAGTTTTTTCAGCAGCGCACGGTTTGCCTCCGGGCAAGTCTTTTCCATCCGCAGATAAAATTGCGCGGCGTGAAATGTATATCCGCCCAAAACCATTCCCATCGCCCTCATTTTGTTTTTCACTTTAGCCGATCCCACCGCACTTCACACACCACCGTTATATGATCTTTTTATTATGCAATTGCGCGCACGCAGCCGCTCAGGGCAGTTTATAATAGTTTTCGGACACGGCCACCGTGTTCTTCGGTGCATAATCCAGCTTTCTGCCCTCAAGGCCAAGGAGCTTTTCCGGCTGGATCCAGGGTCTGTTCTGGATCTGGCTGGTCTCCTCATGGGTCAAATATCCCTTATGCGTCACCATGCTACGGCGCAAAAATCCGTCTCTGGCGCAGGCCTCCGCAATGCCGTTATTGAGGATGCTGCGGATATGCGGCTCTGCCGCTGCAGCAATGGCAATGGACGTGGAATTTGCGATGGCGCTGGGGATGTTACTGACGCAGTAATGCACTACACCCTCCTCCACATAAGTGGGGTTATCGTGTGTTGTCTCATGGAAGGTCTCAATCACACCATAGTCGTTGCTGATATCCACGATGACAGACCCCTTGGGCATACTTGCCACCATAGACCGGTCGATCAGGAACTGGGTGTTGCTCTTATCCCAACGGACACAGTTGACCACCATATCCACCTGCGGCAGGATGCGCCGGATGTTATAGCGGTTGGAAACAATGGTGTTGATTTTCCCATCATATTTGGAAGCAATGGTGCGCAGGTGTCCGACGTTCGTGGCAGCCACAGTCACCCATGCGCCCAAGGATTGCAGTACCTCAATAGCCGCCTTGCCCACTATGCCGCAGCCCAGCACCAAGGCATGGATGCCGGGCGCCGTACCCAATCCGCTGACAAACTTTCCGCAGCCGCCATTGATGGTCATCATGGCGTATAGGCCCATGATGACGCCGGCCTTGCCCGCCGCCTCACAGTTGGGGGAGCCATGGCGATGGCTGTCCTCCGCAGCAAAGGCTGTGACCTTTTTCTTTAGAAGTTCATCAACTTCCTGGGGATGGGCCGCCGGATGGATGCAGGTAAATATGATCTGTCCCTCGCGCAGCAGAGGATACTCAGACGGGTCGATTTCCTTGACCTTGGCAACCATATCACACTCTCGATATATCTCATACCGATCTGAGAGCACAGCGCCCACCTCTTCGTACTCTCTATCCGGAAACCCGGCCCGTTCACCGGCGCTGCGCTCCACAAGTACCTGATGTCCGTCCTGGATGATATTCTCCACCTCGCTGGGAGTGAGAATGACCCTGTACTCTTCTTTCTTGATGTCCTTTAAGATCCCTAGTTTCATCTGATATGCCTCCATTCCACTTTACTTAAGTTTATAGATGCTCTTCTTGATCCTGATCTTTTCGGCAAAGAAGTCCTTGATCTCTTGGCTGTGGGTGGCTACCTTGTGCAGATCCTGATGAATATTGATCTCGATCACCTGGAAGCCTTCCTCCGTGATAGCGATGTCAAAGCCCAAGTACTCCAGTTCGCCTAAATAGCGGCAAATATCTAGCACCTTTTCGCGAATCTCCCGCCAGTTGGGCAGAAAACCGGCAATGGGCGTTCCGGTATCCGGGTGGACGGGGCAGGGATGGAATCTGTGCTCCGCGATGGTCTCCGGGTCATGCAGTTCTCCCGTTTCGGAATCCACCATCACGCAGATGCCGCCGTAACCCACATTGTCGGTAAATCCGGTGGTAGACGAACCGATACGCATATAGGTCTGCATGATTTTTGGATCATAGCCGTGGGAATTGATCACCATCACCCGCACTGTGTTGACGGACTTGGGATAAATAGCCTTGAGCATCGGATGCATGTTGATGTATTCGGTGATAACATAGAACGACTTCCGCTGGGCAATGATCTGCCAAAGCTGATCTGCTGTCGTCTCCTCGCCGTTGACGGTATATTTCCCGTCCTCATAGGCCAGGCAATAGAATCCATCTCCATGGGTGCCGGAGGAAGGCTTCATAGCCAGCTTCCCCTTCCGCTCCAGCATGGTCAGTATTCCCTTCAGATTGGGCTGCACATCCTCGTCGCAATCCCACATTCTGCTGATATGGGGTGCGCCGCGCCGCTTGGTGATAGCGAAATAGTATTTCGGAATATAGTCCGCAAAGGGATCCAGGACCAGGCGGAAGGTTGTCTTGTCATTCACCCAAAGCTGATAGATGTTGTTGATCCGGTTAAGCCAGTGGTAGTCATAATCCGAGAGGAAGTTCTTGTAATTCTCCTCCGTGAGGCCGTACTGCTCGATACGGAAGGACAGGAAGCCCCGCTCCCAGCACCATTTTTTTTGCGCAAGGGTCGTGGTCGTGGTGTTCTGGCGATCGCTTTCCATTTGATCCAGCCAAAGCTGCTGCATATAGGGGCGGATCCCCTTGCGGCCGATCTTCTGCAGATAGCTGTAATGCCGTCTTCTCTTCAGGTCCTCCCAACGCATCTTCATGGTAATTTCGCCCATGCGCTCCTTTGCGTCAGCTGCCTTGCTTCTGAGATAGTCGTTATGTTTCTGGCTGATGCGGCTCTTCTTCCGATATGGCTTTGCGGAAAAATGTAGGAAGGTAAAGCCGCCCTTGTCATCCAGTGCAATGGACACCGTGAAATAATCCAGCAGATCAAGTTCGCGCGCCGTCTGGAGCAGTTCCGTGCAGACAGCCTGCCACCCGGGCACAAAGAACTTTTCATCGCCCAGGGCAAAGCTGCCGTCCTCCTCCACAGAACAATTCGCCCAGCTGCGTCCCGCTGCTTTTACGTTCAACTCATAGTCCAGGATCTGCGGCTCCTCGCCCGCATCATTGCTCAGCCAAAACTTGATATAGTGTCGACCGCTGAGTTTGGGAGAAAAGGCAAACTGTGTGTCAACGCATTCTGCCACCACATAGTTCGACTGCAATCCATTGATCAGGCGGCGCAGGCGTGCCTGGTCATCCCGCCCGGTCTGCCCGTTTATGAAAATCGTTTCCTTCTCATAGCTCAGCTCGTATCGGGCACTTTTGCTTTCCCAAAATGCCGGGCGCAGCTCCACACGGCCCTTGCTGATAAGTAAATCGATCACATCCTGCACTGTGCAGGGTCGGTCATAGTCCTCG
>OGZA01002707.1_pt1 | contig 10661 bp, 4 predicted proteins | sample 1576591 | NCBI WGS metagenome assembly OGZA01 (sample SAMEA3541565, study PRJEB24748) | human gut metagenome | biome: human gut; feature: human-associated habitat; material: faeces | place: China | collected 2012
AGCAGTATCCGGTCCGTACCAACTCCGTAGCAAATTCGGTTAGAAGTACCTTTATCCGGAGATGATACGGAGCAAATAGGGGGGTGAACCCTTTTTGATACGGTTCTGACAGGATGCTGAATATCCTTTAATTTCGCCAATGAGTTTCATATCTTAATTTCTCGGGCCCTTTATTTGTTATGGAAGATTTTTTTATACCTTTGCAGAGTGTTCTTTAACGAGATACTATGAAAAGTAAATTGCTAATTTGGATATTGTGCTTTTTCTCATTGGGAAATTTGAAGGTGTTGGCTTCTACAGATTACGGCCTTCATTTCAAATCTCATTCTGTGCCGGGCAATGAACGCACTTCTTTGTCTCTTGATGAGAACTTTCCTTTTCAGGTGGAGAATGAGTTTATTATTGATTTTCAAATGTGGGTTCGTAATGAGCCTGACTTCGGAGCCATTCTACATTTATGCACGAATGAAAAACAATTTCTTCATTTTGTTTTTGCTGCAGGTGATAATAACAGGAATTTTCCGGCTCTTGTTTTCAATGAGGGAATGTTTGCTATTAATACGAATATCGAAAAAGGTAAATGGGTGCCTGTGTCTTTACACCTTAATATAAAGGAGAATCAAATTGATTTGAAGTATGACAGTAGGGACACTACGATGGTAGTGCCATTGCGTGGAACCAAAGACATTACAGTTTCGTTTGGAAAATCTCCATATTTCTCAGCAGATGTAGTTCCTATGGATATTAGGGATATAAAGATTACCCGCGATGGAGAACTGATAAGATATTGGAAGCTGTGGAAGCATAATGGTGATGTTTGTCTTGATGAAGTGGGAGGGGCTGTGGCATTAGCAACCTATCCCTCATGGCTGATTGATAATCATATTGAATGGCGGAAAATATATGCGGAGAAAACATCAGACCGTTTGGATGTTGCTTTTAATGCCCGTGATGCCTTGTTCTATCTTGTGCGACAAAATAAAATAGACATATTAAATGGTATTTCCGGTAACCGAAACGAGGTCTCTATTGTGGAGGGGTATCCGGCTATGGAATATACAGATCACATGATTTATGATACACTGACTAATCAGTTATTGTCTTATTCTTTACACGAAAAGTTGGTTTCAGCTTTGTCTGTCGACGAAGGGAAATGGAGCCTGAGTGAAAGACAATTGGATGAGCCTCGTTACTACAACCATGCACGTACGTTTAATCCATCTGATTCTTCATTTTATTTTTTTGGAGGATATGGATTCTATCAATATAAGAATAACCTGTATCGGTTGAAAGTGGGTATGAAACAGGTTGAAGAAGTTGCATATACCCCTGTTATTTCTCCTCGTTATTCATCTGCAGCAGCTATAGTAGGTGATGAACTGTATATTTTTGGTGGTCGTGGAAATAAACAGGGAAAGCAAGAATTTAATGCTCATTTTTCTTATGAGTTGTGTGCCATTAATCTGAAAACGGGAAAGTCTCGTAGTGTATGGAAGAAAAAACAATCTACGGATATGTTGTTGATGGCATCTTCCATGTACTTTGAACCTTCGGACAGTTCTTTTTATGCTGTTAGTCTGAAAGATGGAGGCAGCCTTTGGAAGGTTTTCATGAATGATTCTGTTTGGGTAGAGATATCGAAACCTATTCGTAATGATTTGGTTCATCAGGATTGCGATTTTAGTTTTTATTCGTCGCCTGCCTATCATAAACTGTATCTGGTGATGGATAAGATTTTGAGTGACCGTACACATGATGTGGCTATTTATTCTATCAATACTCCTTTACTGAATGATAATGAAATTGTGCAGACGGTGAATAAGGACTCTGCTTCGGTGTGGTTATGGTGGTCATGTGGTATCCTGTTGTTGGGAGGAGCAGTATTCCTTTTATACCGGATAAAATGCAGCAGAAAGAAAGTCGAATTTGAAGATACCAAAGAAGATAATACTCAGGTGGAGGTTCTTCCTGTTAATGAAACGGTAGAGGAGGTTGCTGTGGTAGAAAAGTATTTTGATCGCAGTCGTTCGGCAATCTCTTTGTTGGGCACATTTAATGTTCGTGATAAAGATGGTAATGACATAACAGGAGCTTTTACACCACGATTGAAAAGCTTGCTTATATTGTTGGTGCTTTATACGGAAAAAAGTAAGCAAGGCATCTTGACTAAAAAAGCTACCGATATTCTGTGGTCAGACAAAGAGGAAGAGTCTGCTCGCAATAACCGTAATGTGACTTTGCGTAAGTTGCGTATATTGTTAGAAAAAGTAGGTGATGTGGAAGTTGTCAGTGATGCGGGATTTCTGTGTATCAGATGGCATGAGGGAGTATTTTGTGATTATCGGATGGCGTTGGATTGTATTCGTCAATTTAAGGAAAATGGTGATCATGGAGATGACAAGCTCCTGAATCAGATATTGGAAATCTTATTGTATGGTCCGTTGCTGTCAAATACCATTGTTGATTGGTTGGATGAATTTAAAGATTCTTATTCCAGTCTTTCTATTGATTTGCTGAGGAATTTGTTGGATGTACAGCGCAATAATTATGATACAGTACTGCGTATTGCTGATATCCTGTTCTTGCATGATCCTCTGAATGAAGAAGCCTTGGCGGCTAAATGCTCTATTCTTTTTATACAAGGTAAAAAAGGTATTGCAAAGAGTGTATATGACCGCTTCTGCAAAGAGTATAAAGATTCATTAGGAGAGGAATATAAGATCCCCTTATGCAATTTATATAAATGATAATTTATAAAAATAAGAAAAAGCGCTTAATCATAACAATTAAGCGCTTTTTTAATGTCCAATTAATAAAGGATGGCTCTGTTTTTTAAGACTAAGGCTTTTATTTTGCATTCGTGGAAGTATTCTTAAAATCTTCCAATGAAAAGTTAAACTGATGTCTAATTTAGTCTTTAAACTATGAAAAAGTACTTGTTGATCGGATTGTTTTTATTAGGTCTGTTTATCTATCCTATTAAGGCCATTTCAGGTAACACTCCTGAAGAATTATATGAGAGTTTGCAAAAACGGTTGGCTTCTGGTTGGAATACCTGGGATACCCGTAGTGTGCTGACTCATGTATTTCTTCCTTATGGTTTTGCTGTCGACCTGAATATGATGGATACAGATGGAAGTCGTGTAAGGAAATTCAGAATCGGAGATAGGGCTAAAGGAGCGCCATTATTACAGCCGGGACCTCATTCTTTTGATGGAGCGTATACCAAAATGACCATAGATTGGAGAGGATATAAGTTGCAGGTAGAAAGTGCTGCTATAGGACTTAAAAACGTAATTCTAATCAGACCACTGGCTGAGACGAAGAAAGGAGGACGATTGGTGGTTATCCCTGAAAGTCTTTGGAAACGGGGCAATACACTTAGCGTGGATAGTTTAGGATTTACATTGGCATCACGTGATAAAGTTGTTGAAATCAAAACTTATATAGAGGGTGAACTTCTGGAAAAAAAAGGAAGGGAGTTTATTCTGTCTTTAGATACTCCGGTTGCTATCTGTTGCGGAGAAAATATGGAATTGGATGAGGCAATTGCTTTCATTAATGACCGCGCCCGGGATTTTATTAATTCTAATCAGAAAAAATTTGGTGAAAATTATGATTGCTATAATGCTATGCAGAGTGTTTTGGCTTGGGATAATATATATGATCCTGGCATTAGGAGGGTGATTACTCCTGTAAGTCGGATTTGGAGTTCCGAATGGTTTGCCAGCGAAGATTTTGGTGGTTTTACACTGTTCTGTTGGGATACCTATTTTGCGTCGATGATGCTTGCTGTTGGCAATAAAGAATTGGCTTATGCAAATGCTGTAGAGATAACTAAGGCGATAACAGAAAGTGGATTTGTGCCTAACTGCTTTTATAGCAATAATTTTAAATCAAGAGATCGTTCTCAGCCACCTGTTGGTTCTTTGGCTGTCTGGACATTATATAAGCAATATCAAGAAAAGTGGTTCTTGGAGTTATTATATAAAGAATTGCTAACCTGGAATCGCTGGTGGAGCCGGAATAGAGAGGATGGAGGATTATTATGCTTAGGTAGTAATCCTTATGAAAAGGTCACTTATTTCAGGTCTGAGTTTGATACGGATTGTCACTATGGTGCTGTTTTGGAATCAGGATTGGATAATTCTCCAATGTATGATGGAATTCCTTTTAATAAGCAAAAACATTTGTTGGAACAACATGATGTAGGCATGTCTTCTTTGTATGTAATGGATTGTGACTATCTGGCTTTAATAGCGGAAGAACTCGGGTATAAAAAAGATGTAACTGAACTTAGAAAACGCGCGGAATATTATCGCAATAATTTAGCAGGGTTGTGGGATGATAAGACTGGATTTTACTATAATCGTTCTACCAGAGATCTGAAATTTAATTATCGCACTTCACCCACTTGCTTTTATCCATTGCTGGCAAAAGTACCTACAAAGAATCAGGCTGAGAGGATGATAAAAGAGCATTTGCTGAACACTGATGAGTTCTGGGGGGAGTACGTAATTCCTTCTGTACCTAAAAATGATCCTGCATTTAAAGATAATGAATATTGGCGGGGACGCATTTGGGCACCATTGAATTTTCTGGTATACTTAGGATTAAATAACTATGAATTTCCGGAAGTGAGACATGCCTTTGCCGAAAAATCCCAAAAATTATTATTGAAATCCTGGTTATCACATGGATATGTCTTTGAAAATTACAATGCCCTCACTGGTGAAGGTGATGATGTTGTGCGAAGTGATAAGTTCTATCATTGGGGGGCATTGCTGGGATATATCGCTCTTATAGAGAATGGAGTTGTAAGTAAGTGTAATTAATAATAATCGATCATGAAAAATATAATTTTGATTATCAGTTTTTTGTTTTGTACAGTTTCTATTGTATATGCCCAGAAACAGCCTTTTTTTAAGGATTCCTGGAAAGGGGATATGACCTCTATAAAGCAAGAAAAAGGAAGTCTGAAGATAGCATCTGTTGCTGCGCCTGAAATGTGTTGGCATTTAGATGCCTCTTCTAAAAAGGTGAGTATGTATAGAGATGTGCAATTGAACGATGTGAATAGAACTGTTTGGTGTAGTTTTTTGGCGTTGAAAGAAAAAGGGAATTCGCGTTTAGGCCTTTCATTTGAGAAAGGCAATAGTGAAAAACTATTTGTTGCAGTCAAACAGACGCAGGAGCCGCAGTTGGTTGTGGTGCGTATCGATTTTTCTGAAAAGGCTGATAAGGCATATGTTTTTTATAGCCCTACCGCAGCTTCTGTTCCTGATTTGGAAAATGCCGAGTATACTTTATCGGGTAAATTTGATTTTGACCGCATTAGAATCATAGCAGAAAAAGGGAGCAAAGGGATTTTTAGCGATGTCTCTTTGGGTGAGAATTATCAGGATGTAGTACATCCTAATGTCTTACAAGTTGTAGCCAAGGAAGGACAACCACAAACAGTTCTTTCCTGGGAAAAGAAACAGCAGGCTTTATGGATTCAGACTTCGGGCGGAACTTTGTATTTGCAACCCTATAATATAGGAAGTGTACATGTGATGTTCGGCTCTGAGAATGAAATAAAAGAATATAAGAGTTTTGCCGTAACGCAACAGGCAAAGGTGGCAGAGTTTAAAGTGGAGGATACTCAGGAAGATATTGTATTACGTTCTTCCCGTTTAGTTGTTACTGTGAATAAGAATAAAGGGTATATCAGTCTACTTGATGAGTCTGGAAAAATTTTACTGAAAGAGTTTCCGGAAAAAGCGAGAATGAATATGTGTGGAGATTCTGTCAATGCATATTGTAAGTTCCAGTTACGAGATGAAGAGGCTTTATATGGTTTGGGGCAGTTCAGAGATAACTTAATGAACTTGAGGAATGCCAAGCGGGAACTGGTTCAGTTTAATACGCAAGCTGCGGTACCGGTTATTTATTCTACTGGTGGTTGGGGATTGTTTTGGGATAATCCTTCCCGGACTATTTATACAGACAATAGTATCGGTATGAGTTTGGCTTCTGATTACGGTAAGATCGTTAACTATTATCTTTTTGTAGGTGATAAAATGGATAATTTGGTAGCTGCATATCGTTCTTTGACGGGAGGGGCTCCGATGTTGCCCGATTGGGCTTTAGGTTATCACCAAAGCCGTAACCGTTATGCTACGCAAAAAGAGGTGATGGAGATAGCTAAAAAAATGAAGGAAGAGGATATTCCTGCAAGTACTATCTTTATAGATTATCATTATTGGGGTAAGTACGGAACAGGTTCACATAGGTTTGATGAAACTTTATTCCCTGATGTTCCTTCAATGTTGGACAGTCTCCATAACGTTTATGATATGAAGGTAGTTTTGACAATGTGGCCCTGCTTCAAACCGGGTATCCCTAATTATAATGAAATGTCACAAAAAGGGTATATATTGGAAGGAGCCAAAGCTATTGACGGCTATATATATGATACTTTTAATCCGAATGCGGCCAAAATGTATTGGGATAAGGTTTCTTCTTTAGTGGACTTGAATATCGATGGCTGGTTTTTAGATGGACCGGAACCTGACCACGTAGCCTCATACTTGCCACTTAATACTTATGCCGGACCAGCTCAGAAGGTACGAAATGTATACCCTTTGGTTCATGCATCACATTTTTATGAAGGAATAACCAAAGCTCGTCCCGGTATCCGTCCTTATATGTTGACCCGTTGCGCGTGGGCTTCCCAACAAAAGTGGGGAACGGCTGTGTGGTCTGGTGATATTCCAACGACATTTGCCGAATTACAAACGCAAGTAGCAGCAGGATTAAACTTTACAGCAACGGGAATTCCCTACTGGACTACAGACATTGGTGGTTATTCAGGAGGAGACCCGTCTAAAAAAGATTATCAGGAATTGTTTGTACGTTGGTTTCAGTATGGAACATTTTGTCCCGTTTTTCGTTGCCATGGACGTCGTTATCCGGGAGATACGAAAGCACCGAATGAGTTATGGGCATACGGACCAGAAGTACAACGTATCTGTACTGACCTTATAAAGTTGCGATACCGGCTTTTGCCTTATATTTATACCCTATCAGGCAAAGTTACTCACGAGCATTATACACCAATGCGCTTACTGGCTTTTGATTTTGCTTATGATCAAAATGTATTCGACTGTAAAGATCAGTTTATGTATGGACCTGCTCTCCTGGTTTGCCCCGTTTTGGAGGCAGGAGCAACTTCCCGCTCTGTATATCTGCCACAAGGATGTACTTGGGTAGATTTCTGGACCGGTGCAATCTACCAAGGAGGAACTACAATTACTGCAGAAGCACCTCTGGATAAAATGCCTTTGTTTGTGAAGTCTGGTTCTATCATCCCTTATTATACTTCTGTTGAGAAAAATATTAATGTTGATGTTCCGCTTGAGATTCATGTCTTTGGTGGGGAAAACGCAAGTTTCAATTTATACGAAGATGATGGTGAGACGTTGAAATATAAAAATGGCAATTATAGTATTATTCCGTTTAAGTGGAATGATCGTACAAAGGAATTTATAGTTGGAGAACGCATCGGCGACTATGCAGTAAAAGACAGGGACCTTATCATTAAACTCAAAGGTAAAGATGTGATAAAGAGGATAAAATATAGTGGTAAAGAAATAAAAGTTATATTGAAATGAGCCTCAGGAGATTGATAATAGTTAGTTCCTTTTTCTTATCTTTCTTTGCAAATCTTTTTGCGGGTGGAAATGTTAGGGGGTGGATCATTCTGTCTGACAATATGGATCGTGCTATCCGGACAATAAAAACAGCAAAAGAGTATAATATCAATCAGCTTCAGTTGTCCCATGAGATCATCCATGATTTAAAGGCCATTAAAGAAGAAAAGGTATGTGAACAGGTTAATAAACTCATTCGCTTTGCACATTTAGAAGGTATTGATGAAGTGTTGCTTTGGGATCATAGCTTATACTCTCTGGATTATTATCCATCATGTTTTAGAACGGGACCTGATGGTACAATAAACCTGGATAATCCTACATTTTGGGAATGGTTTAAAGATGACTATCGCCGGATGCTCAACAGGGCTCCTGAAGCAGATGGACTTGTGCTAACGTTTATTGAAACTGGCGCTTATGCGGAAAAACAGTATTCGGTGAATATGAAAACCCCTGAGGAAAAACTGGCAGCTGTTGTAAACGCTATTTCCGATGTAGTTATTGGTGAAAGAGGAAAGAAACTCTATATTCGTACTTTTGCTTATTCGGAAGAAGAGTATAAGAGTACTATTGGATGTATAAAGCATATAAAGAGTGATAAGGTCATTTTAATGATGAAAGAAACCCCTCATGATTTCTTTCTGACACATCCGGATAACTCTTACATCAGAAAGATGAATAGACCTACGATTGTAGAGTTTGATTCTGGTAATGAATACAGTGGGCAAGGCATTGTTGCTAATACATGGCCTGAATATACTATGAAAAGATGGGGGAGCTATATTAACTGTCCTAATGTTACCGGATATGTTGCAAGGACGGATCGTTATGGGGATACCAGCATAGTAGGAACAGCTAATGAAATTCAGTTGTATGCACTGAAGCGGATGACGGAAGAACAAACTGTATCTCCAATGCAAATCTATAATGAATTTATTACGTCGAGGTATGGTGAGGATGCTTTGTTGCCCATTAGAAAAGCGTTTCAAAATGCATATGATATAGTCACATCTGTTTTTTATACCTTAGGAACAAACCTAACAGATCATTCTTTTCTAAATTATGAAAACAATAAATGGGGATATAGCAGGCATGTGTCTGGAAGATGGATTGATCCGCCTATGGTTCTTGTTAAGCATGATATAAATAAAACATTTCATTATTGGAAAGATATTATAAATCATATTGCTCCTGTACACTTTAAGTCATTATCATCTCCGTTAGCTGTTGAAGTGAAGACCGTTTTTGATAATCAATGGATAGAACCTGATGAAAAAATGGATAGTGTATATTATAATTATATTCTAACGGAAAAACAGTATGGAGTTAAACTTGCTTCCGAAGCAGTCGCTGAAATAGAAAAGGTAAAGCCTTTATTAGAATCTGCGGCATATAATGATTTATACCAACTGTTTTATCGTACTTATTTGACTGCATGTTTGCATGAAGCTGTATGTACGGCGTATTATGGTTCCAGAATTTATGTCAGAGCTAAGCAATTTCATCCTGCAGGTTTGAAGGAACGTATTTTTTTATCTCTGAAAAAGATAGAACAAGTTTCGGAGGATATGAATTTGTTGGTGAATGCATATCCTGTCGGTCAATATAACTGGTTGAATGATGCAAAAACCGCATTAAAATACAGAGATAAGGTCTTGAAAATATTGAAGGAACATGCTTCTGAATCTGGTATTACTGAAAGAAGCTTATCGAAGGCAGAATATTTCTCTTGGATAAACAACACTAATGAAGGAACTACAGAATCACAGACATTGGCTAATTTGATTTTTTTTGAATGGCTTCGTCAGGAATATGGGATGCAGTTGGATATATATGCTTTTGATGCAGGGCTGATTGATGGTAAGAATATTTATGGGAGTATAAATTCCCAACGATTTAAGAATAAATTCCCTAAAGGGTTGGAATCTATTTATCTAAAGGCTAAACAGAATGGAGTACGTTTAGGGCTTTGGGGAGGACCAGATGGTTTTGGGAATACTCCGGAGAGTGCAGAGGAAAGAAAAGAGATGTTAGTATCACTCTGCCGTAATTATGATTGGGCTCTTTTTAAATTTGATGCAGTTTGCGGTCCGTTGAGAGAAGAGAAAGAAGATCTTTTTGTGGATATGATTGGAGAGTGCAGGAAATATTCTCCAGACTTAATTCTTTTGAATCACCGTTTAGGGTTGAAAAAAGCGGAACAATGTGCAACAACTTTTTTGTGGGAGGGCAAAGAGAGCTATATTGATGTAAATTCATTCAATACATGTGCAGCTCCCCACAATAGAGTAGGAGCATTGGGAAGAGGTCTTGTACCCGATTTGAAAAGATTAACGGAGGACCATGGGGTTTGCCTTTCTTCCTGTTTGGATTATTGGGAAGATGAACTTGTTTTACAGGCATTTAATAGGTCTTTGTTACTTTCTCCTCAAATATATGGCAATCCTTGGCTATTGTCAGATAGAGAGTTTCCTAAATTGGCGAGAATTTTTAATCTGCATCGGAAGTTTTCAGGTTTATTGGTAGATGGTATAGAACTACCTTCAGCCTATGGAAAGTATGCTGTTTCAAGAGGAGATGATAAAACGAGGTTGATAACATTGAGGAATTTGACTTGGGAACCTCAGAAAGTCAATATTGTGTTAGATCATGAGATCGGTCTGGAAGAATGTAAACGTGTTAAGTGTCGGTTATATCATCCTGTTGAAAGAATATTAGGTATTTATAACTATGGAGAATCTGTTGAAGTTACTGTATTACCGTTCAGGTCAATGTTGTTTTATGCTTCTGCGGATGAAAGTCTGGATGGCATTGGAGTAGAAGGAACTGATTTTGAAATAATAAAAGATGTAGTGGGGAAACCGATTGAAATAAATTTATTGGGATTTGCAGGAACGCAATCGCACATCAAATTAAGAGGAGTTCTATAAATTAAAATATTGTAGTACAGTTGTTTATATGGTTCCA
>OGZA01002718.1_pt1 | contig 10635 bp, 4 predicted proteins | sample 1576591 | NCBI WGS metagenome assembly OGZA01 (sample SAMEA3541565, study PRJEB24748) | human gut metagenome | biome: human gut; feature: human-associated habitat; material: faeces | place: China | collected 2012
AGAAGAGAAATGCTACAAAAGAATAACAGAATTTGCTGTTTCCGTTATTTTTTATCAGTTAAGTATAGGCCTCTTCATGTATTCCTTTCACAGCACGTCCGCTAGGCTCATTCAGATTCCTGAAAGCGATATCCCATGCTAGTGCTTCTGCTGTGGAGCAGGCTACACTAGGAACACTGGGGACGGTGCGTGCTGCACTTTCACTGGGGAAATGCTCTTCGAAAATGCTACGATAGTAGTACTCTTCTTTGTTTTGTGGCGTATTGATCGGGAAACGTTTGGCAGCATGTTCCATTTGCTCATCGCTCACGGCAGCTGCTGTGATCTCTCTCAATGTGTCAATCCATGAATATCCTACACCGTCACTGAACTGCTCTTTCTGTCTCCAAGCCACACTTTCCGGTAACATATCGGCAAAGGCTTCGCGAACAATTCGTTTCTCAATGTTTTTTCCGGGACACATTTTAGCTTTCGGGTTCAGGTTCATTGCCACGTCGAGAAATTCTTTATCAAGGAAAGGGACGCGTCCTTCTACTCCCCATGCTGACAAACTTTTATTGGCACGGAGACAATCGTACATGTGCAACTTTGAAAGTTTACGTACTGTTTCTTCGTGAAATGCCTGTGGAGTAGGGGCCTTGTGGAAATACAGATAACCACCGAAAACTTCATCAGCACCTTCACCGCTCAACACCATTTTGATCCCCATTGATTTGATGACACGCGCCAATAAATACATGGGAGTGGAAGCGCGTACAGTAGTTACATCATACGTCTCGATGAAATAAATTACATCGCGAACAGCATCCAGACCTTCCTGAACGGTGTAGTTGATCTCATGATGGACGGTACCGATATATTCGGCTACTTCACGCGCTTTAATCAAATCGGGCGCACCCTTTAGACCGATGGCGAAAGAGTGGAGTTGAGGCCACCACGCATCGCTTGCACCGTCTGTTTCTATACGTTTTGCCGCATATTTTTTGGCAATGGCAGAGATAACGGAACTATCCAACCCGCCCGAAAGCAACACTCCATACGGTACGTCACTCATTAACTGGCGGTGCACAGCCTCTTCCAATGCCACTTTCACATCCTCGGTTTGTGCATCATTCTCTTTGACGGTTTCATATTCTGTCCAGCCGCGCGAATACCAACGTTTCATTTTTCCCTCTTTACTATAAAAATAATGGCCGGGAAGGAATGGTTCGTATTCGTCACAGAAACCTTCAAGAGCTTTCAGTTCGCTACCGACGTAGATATGTCCCTGGTCGTCACGACCGATATAAAGAGGGATTACCCCGATAGGGTCACGGGCAATCAGGTAATCGTCTGTTTCCTCATCGTAAAGGGCAAAGGCAAAGATACCGTTCAATTCTTCAAGGAGATGAATGCCTTTATCCTTATATAATGCGAGGATGACTTCACAGTCCGATCCTGTACGGAAAGCATATTTGCCGGCGTAGCGGGAACGGATTTCCCGGTGATTATAGATCTCACCGTTGACGGCAAGGATTTGCTTGCCATCCGGAGAGTACAAAGGTTGTCCGCCACTTTCCGGATCGACGATGGAAAGACGTTCGTGAGCCAGGATGGCACTGCCGCCTACATAAATACCACTCCAGTCCGGTCCGCGATGACGGATTTTCTGCGCCATTCGAAGCGCCTTATTTCTCAATTCCTGGGATTGAGATTTGATATTGAAGATACCTACGATTCCACACATGATGATTAATTATTAATTATAAATTATGAATTGTGGTGGATGACTTTTTATCTGCGTCCTTCGCCCCCCCAAAAAAACTCTGAAACTCGTTGCGCTACTCTCCGTCCGTCCGCAAGTGCATGCACCACAAGGCTGGCACCACGTGCCGCATCACCTGCCACGAACACATTTTCCGGAAATTCAGGCTGTTCCGGTTTCAGGAAGCCCATGGCCAGAAGTACCATATCGGCGTCTATCACTTCCTTCTTTCCGGTAGGCTTCATGGTAGGGCGTCCACCATCCTGAGCCGGAATCCATTCCACTTCTTCCACCTCTACACCGCAGACTTTTCCATTCTTGCCAATAAACTGATTGGATGCCAGCGACCAGCGGCGCGTGCAACCTTCTTCGTGACTTGAAGTCGTCTTCAGCACAATGGGCCATTGCGGCCAGGGAGTAGCGTCATTGTGACCTACGGGAGGCTGTGGCATGATCTCAATCTGTGTCACACTCACGGCTCCCTGGCGGATGCTCGTACCGATACAATCCGATCCTGTATCACCGCCACCGATGACGAGAACCCGTTTGCCTTTGGCATTTACCAGACGGTCTTTCGGGAACGTTTCTCCATCGAGAATCTGATTTTGCTGGGACAGCATTTCAAGGGCAAGATAAATACCTTTCAGTTCGCGTCCGGGAATGTTGAGGTCGCGTGCCTGCGGTGTCCCGGTGCAGATGCAGTAGGCATCAAAGCCGGCAGGGAGTTTCTGTACATCTACCGTTACGCCCATTTCGAACTTGATGCCTTCGGCTTCAAGTACTCCCATCCGGCGGTCGATTACTGCTTTATCGAGTTTAAAATTAGGAATACCATAGCGTAGTAATCCGCCGGGCATGGGTTTGCTGTCAAAAAGGGTTACTTCATAGCCTTTAGCATTCAGCCGGCAGGCGGCGGAGAGTCCCGCAGGACCTGCACCGATAATGGCAACCCGCTTTCCATTACGTTCGGGCTGAATGGGCACGATGTAACCTTCGCGAAAAGCCGCTTCGGCAATAGCTGCCTCGTTTTCACGAATGGTGACAGGCTCATCGCACGAAAGCTTCAGTACGCACGACTTTTCGCAAAGTGCCGGACAGATGCGTCCGGTAAATTCGGGGAAGTCGTTTGTGGCGGCGAGCACTTCGTATGCTTCACGCCATTTACCTTTATAAAGTGCATCCTGAAATTCTGGCTGTTTATTGCCTAATGGGCACGCCCAGTGACAGAAGGGTACACCGCAATCCATGCAACGTGATGCCTGGAGTTTGCGTTCGTGACTGTTTAAAGTTTGCTCCACCTGACTGAAGTCGGTGATACGTTCGTGGACAGGACGGTATCCCGCTTCCTGTCGTGGTATGTTTAAGAATGCTTTTGGATTTCCCATTATACTATTCTTTAGTTTGACTAAGTAAATGTTTGTAATTAGTTTGTTTGCATAATTAAGTAGGCGACTAAACAGTAATTGTCAACTGTCAATTCTAATAATCTCTCTGCATTTCTGCAATCTTCTGTTGCAGTTTCCGCATTTGCTCCTCTTGCAACACCTTTTTGTACTCGATGGGGACTATCTGGATAAACTCATCCACATATCGGTTCCAGTCATCAAGCATGATGCGTGCCAAGTTGGAGCCTGTATAGAGGTAGTGCTGACGAATGAGTTCGTGCAATTCCTTACGATAGGATGCTTCTTCTATGAGGCTTAGTTCCACCATTTCCATATTGCAGAAATAATCGAAGTTTCCATCCTTATTCCACACGTATGCTACACCGCCGGACATACCGGCTGCGAAGTTGCGCCCTGTTGAACCGAGGACTACCACACGACCGCCCGTCATGTACTCGCAACAATGATCGCCTACACCCTCTACAACGGCAATGGCACCGGAATTACGGACAGCAAAACGCTCGCCTACGCGCCCATTGATGTAAACTTCACCACTGGTTGCGCCATAGAGCAAGGTATTTCCTGCAATCGTATTCTTCTCGGCCTGGAAGTTAGAGCGTACCGGAGGCAACACAGCAATCCGTCCGCCCGAAAGGCCTTTGCCGAGGTAATCGTTCGCTTCACCTTCCAATTTGAAGTTGACACCCGGTACAAGGAAAGCACCGAAACTCTGTCCTGCAGAGCCTTTGAACTTTACGTTCAACGTATGTTCCGGCAGTCCCGCTTCACCGTACTTCGCGGCAATGGTGCCCGAAAGCATGGCTCCGCAAGCACGATCTGTATTGGCAATCGTATATTCCAGTGAGATTTCTTTCTGGTTTTCCAGAGCTTCAGTAGCGGCATGCAGCATCTCAACGTCTTTTACGTGGTCGATGCCATGTTGCTGGTCGATGGTGTGACGGATGGCTGCACCATTATCAACGCGTGCCAGTATTTGGTCGAAAGTAATCAGGGATTGCTTAGGGGATTCGTTTTCTGACTTGCGGATAATAAGATCCGTGCGTCCGATGATATCATCCATACGTTCCACACCGATTTCGGCGAGATACTCCCGCACTTCCTGTGCCAGGAAAGTGAAGAAGTTCACCAGGTATTCGCTACGTCCGTGGAAGCGTCGGCGAAGTTCCTCATTTTGCGTCGCCACACCTACAGGGCAGGTATTCTGGTGGCATTTACGCATCATGACGCAGCCCAGTACAATCAAAGCGCTGGTTGCAAAACCGAACTCTTCGGCACCCAGCATCGCCATCAGTACGATGTCACGACCGGTTTTCAGTTGTCCGTCCACTTGCAGCATCACTTGCCCGCGCAGACCGTTCAGTACAAGGGTCTGTTGCGTTTCACTCAGTCCCAGTTCAGGAGAGATACCGGCATAGCGGATACTGGAGGCAGGAGAAGCCCCCGTGCCTCCTTCCGCACCGGAGATGACAATAAGGTCGGCTTTTGCTTTGGCCACTCCGGCTGCAATGGTTCCTACGCCGCTTTCAGCTACCAGTTTCACACTGATCTTGGCACGGGGATTTACATTCTTCAGGTCGAAGATTAACTGTGCCAAGTCCTCAATAGAATAAATGTCGTGATGGGGCGGGGGAGAAATCAATGAAATGCCGGGAATGGAGTGACGTGTTTTAGCAATCACCTGATCTACTTTAAAGCCCGGCAACTGACCGCCTTCACCCGGTTTGGCCCCTTGTGCCACTTTGATTTGTATTTCATCGGCGTTCACCAGATACTCCGTTGTTACGCCGAAACGTCCCGAAGCCACCTGCTTGATGGCACTACGCAGACTGGTTCCGTCTTCGCGGGGCGTAAAGCGTGCGCTGTCTTCGCCTCCCTCACCTGTGTTGCTGCGTCCGTGAATCCGGTTCATGGCAATGGCCATTGCCTCATGCGCTTCTTTGCTGATAGACCCATAACTCATGGCACCCGTCACAAAGCGGTGCATGATGCTTTCTACCGGTTCAACCTTATCTATAGAAATGGGGGCACGGCGGAAATCCAGGAAGTCGCGCAGGAAGATAGGCGCTTCTTTTCCATCTACCAGACTGGTGAATTCTTTGAATTTCTTATAGCTGCCCAAGCGTGTGGCGAGTTGCAAGGTAGAAATGGTTTCCGGGTTCCAGGCATGTTTTTCTCCGTCTTTACGGAAAGCATACAAACCGTTGTTGGGGAGTAATCCGTCTACCTGTGCGGCAAAGCCTGCATCGTGGAATGCTATTGCATCGTGTGCCACTTCATCCAGCCGGATACCGCCTATAGTGGATCTCAACCCGCCGAAATAAGCATTGCTGAGCTCTTCACTCAAACCTACGGCTTCGAATATTTTCGCTCCCCGATACGAGCGGATGGTACTGATACCCATTTTACTCATAATCTTGAACAGTCCCTTGCAGATGGCTTTGATATATTTCTTTTCGGCAGTGGCATAATCCAACTGGATTTCTTCCTTCGCCACCAGCTTGTCGATCACGGCGAATGCCATGTAAGGGTTCAGGGCGCTGGCGCCAAATCCCAGTAATAGGGCTGCGTGCATCACCTCGCGTATTTCACCGCTTTCCACGACCAATGCCGTCTGCACACGTTTACCCACGGAGATAAGGTGGTGGTGCACTGCGCTTACTGCCAGCAGGGAGGGGATAGCCGCATGAGTGGCATCCACATCACGGTCGCTTAGTACAATGTAGTTCACCCCTTCACTGACGGACTCTTCCGCTTGCTTGCAAAGTGCTGTGAGTGCTTCCTGCAATCCGGCACGCCCCTTTGCCACTTCAAACAGCAAGGGTAGTTTCACCGTTTTGAAACCTTTGTAGCGGATGTTGCAAAGAATATCCAGTTGTGCATTGCTCAGGATGGGATGGTTGAGGCGCACCATCTTGCAATGGCTTTCGCTGGGTGTCAGGATGTTCATGCCCACGGCGCCGATATATTCCGTCAGTGACATTACCAGTTCCTCGCGTATAGGGTCGATAGGCGGATTGGTGACTTGTGCAAACTGCTGGCGGAAGTAGTTGTACAGCAGTTGCGGCTTATCCGAAAGCACGGCAAGCGGCGTATCATTCCCCATTGAGTTGATAGGCTCGGCACCTGTGGTACACATCGGAACGATGAGCCGCTCCACATCTTCCTTGGAATAGCCGAAGGTGCGCAGCATCCTCTCGTAATCGGGCACAGTGTGCGCTACCTTACGGCCGCTTTTCAGCTCATCCAGTTCGATGCGGTTTGTTGCCAGCCAACTACGGTAAGGCTTGGCTTCGGCCAACTGTTTTTTCAATTCCCCGTCGTAGTAGATTTCGCCTTTTTCGGTATCTACCAGTAGTATCTTACCCGGTTGCAGGCGTCCTTTCTCTTTGATGTCTCCCGGTTCGAAATCCATCACGCCCACTTCGCTGGCAACTACCATCATGTCGTTGTGCGTAATTAAATAACGTGCAGGACGCAGTCCGTTACGGTCGAGCATACCGCCTGCAAAACGCCCGTCGCTGAACAGCAAGGCAGCAGGGCCATCCCATGGTTCCATCAGGATGGAATGGTATTCATAGAATGCTTTCAGGTCTTCGCTGATGGGGTTCTTTTCATTGAAAGATTCCGGCACCAGCATGGCCATGGCGTGCGGCAGGCTGAGGCCTGACATAACGAGGAATTCCAATACATTGTCCAGTGAGGCACTGTCGCTCATTCCCGGCTGAATGATAGGGCGTATCTCTCTGATGTCGCCCAGGACGGGAGAGGAGAGCACACTTTCGCGGGCTTCCATCCAACCCCGGTTACCGCGGATGGTATTGATTTCGCCGTTGTGCGCCAAGAGGCGGAACGGTTGTGCCAGTCCCCAGGTAGGGAAGGTGTTAGTGCTGAAGCGGGAGTGCACCAGTGCTATGCCGCTGGTGAAGTAGGGGTTTGTCAGATCGGGGAAGTAGCCTCGCAGTTGCAGTGAAGAGAGCATACCTTTATAGATGATGTTCTTCGTGGATAGGGAGACAACGTAGAAATCCTCGCGCGTGGCAATATCCGATTTGCGTACTTTGTTTTCTATTCTTTTTCTTATGAGATAGAGTTTACGGTCGGCTGTCTCGCTTTCCGTAAATCCGGTGATGAAAATCTGTTTGATATCCGGTTCGTTGGCAAGTGCCGATTCTCCCAGAATTTCTGGACAAGTGGGCACATTGCGCAGGTGCATCAATGTCAATCCTTCTTTTTCAATCTCTTCGATGATAATACTTAAGATAGCACCTTGGTCTTTCTCGTCTTTCGGCAGAAAGAGAAGACCTGTACCGTATTTCCCTTTTTCGGGGACAGGAATACCCTGCAAAAGAATAAACTCATGCGGGATTTGCAGCAGGATGCCGGCACCGTCTCCGGTTTTGTTATCCGCACCTTCGGCACCCCGGTGACGCATGTTCTCCAACACCTTCAATGCAGACTCTACCAGTTCGTGTGACTTGCCTCCATGTATGTTCACTAACATACCGACACCACAAGCGTCATGCTCGTTCTCTGCATCATACAAGCCCAACTGCCTGGGCTGTCGTTGATATACAGGATGTTGGCTTTCTTCCTTTCCCTGTTGTCCGGCTTTTCTCTTTGTTTCGTTGTTAAAAAGTTCTTCTTTCATCTTTTTAAGTTTACTTTATTCTGTAGTAATACCTATTATTGCTATCAAAATGTTTGGCAAAAGTATTAATTTAATTTCAAATTGGTATTATAATGCTTGTTTTTGTGACTTGCAAAATATCTGTTTATTGGAACTGTGTTTTAGATTGAAATAAAATACGTGCTTTTGTGTTTTAGATTGAAATAAAATATATACTTTATGTTTTATATTGCAAGTATGTCTTTCTCTCGTTCGAGAAATTGTCATATTGCCATAATGCCAAATAGCCAAAGAGGAAGTGCATGACATTTTTTTCGTTTCGTCCTTGTCCGGATATAACCAAGTCCGTACCAACTCCGTGTCAAGTCCATACCAACTCCGTACCAAGTTCGTTCCTATAGATACGGAGATGGTACGGACTTGATACAGTGTTGATATGGGTTTAACATGGATTTAGTCTCTTTACCCGTTGGTGGAATTAACTTCTTTCTGCTGGGATATGAATAAAATGTGATAATGTGATAATGTGATAAGGTGGTAAGGTGATAATGTGATAAGGTGGTAGTGGGATAACATTCTGTGATATATAGCGCAGCCACTTTATCACATTACCACCTTATCACTCTTTTATTCCTTTTTGTAGGGTTATGAATCAAACAGATGATTATTGCGCAACTCAAGGCTGAAAGGCTTAGGCTACGCTAAATTATCATTTGATTCCTTTTTTTCTTCTAATGAGCTAATTTATTTAGCTCAACAGCGGATGGGGTGAATTTCACTTTCAACCGATGTTTGTTATGAATTAATTCCGCCAACGGGTTCTCTTTATCTTATTAGTCATTTCCTTTGGCTTTGGCTATTTGGCTTTTTGGCAATTTGGCAACGTTGAAAAACGGCACTCTTTGCCGGATTAGAAGATTTTTCCGCTATCTCCTTTCAATATAATACTAAAATTCTACTGCTTGCTTTGAGATTATAAAATTGTTCCTTTTGCTTTCATAAGTTTGTTTTCTTTAACTTTTTGACAAGAAAACATCTTTTTTCTATTCTTTTGATAAATAAATAGGTAAAACATTAACTTTATGTTCTCGGGTTTTTATATCTTTGCAGCGCAAAATCAAATATTAATTAGTATGTGTGGAATAGTAGGCTATATTGGTCCAAAGAAGGCCTACCCCATTCTTATCAAAGGATTGAAGCGATTAGAGTATCGCGGATATGATAGTGCAGGGGTAGCATTAATCAGTGATAACCGACAGTTGAACGTTTACAAAACGAAAGGTAAGGTTTCGGAACTGGAAACTTTCGTTACTCAAAAAGATATTTCCGGTAACATCGGAATTGCCCATACCCGTTGGGCTACGCACGGGGAACCTTGCTCCGCTAACGCCCATCCTCATTATTCCTCTTCCGAACATCTTGCTCTCATCCACAACGGTATCATCGAAAACTACGCCGTCCTCAAAGAAAAACTTCAGGCCAAAGGCTATTCATTCAAAAGCAGTACGGACACCGAAGTACTGGTGCAACTGATAGAATTCATCCAAAAATCCAAAAATACAGATCTGCTGACTGCTGTGCAATTAGCGTTGCGTGAAGTAATCGGTGCATACGCTATTGCCGTGCTGGATAAGGACAATCCGGATGAGATTATAGCAGCCCGCAAGAGTAGCCCGTTGGTGGTAGGTATCGGTGAAGATGAGTTTTTCCTGGCTTCGGATGCTACGCCGATTGTGGAATATACAGATAAAGTCGTATATTTGGAAGATGAAGAGATCGCCGTCATCCGCCGCGGAGAGAAACTGAAGGTCCAGGATTTTCCGTCGGAAAAACGCACCATGGAAACGACCACGCCGGAGGGGTCCAGTTCCTTGCCGACAGAAATACTCCATGCGGAGGAAGGACTGAAATAGCTGGTCGGCATATTGCGCGCGGGCCAGCAGACACCGGTATAATCGCTGTCGCGGTTCTCCCGGTCGTAGACGTACATCGCCTGATAGGTGCCCTTGTTTCCGGTAACAGAGCCGAAGCCTGTCATGCTCATCGCCGGATTCAGAATCCAGCGGCGGTGGCCGAGCGTGCTGAGATTGTTCGCGTCGCTGTCGTCCATCCAACCGGTAAGGATCGACCATTTGAGGCTGTTTTCGCTCCAGGAGGTCCACGAAATATTAGAATGCTGTGAGCCGTCATAGCCCTGCTTCGCGAGAGCTTGATCCATCGATGCCGGCAGGGCTGGCGTGTGCGTCAGCTTGCCGTTGACATAGTTGACGAGCGCGGAAGCCTGCGCCAGCTGACTGTATTCCTCCGAGATATAAAGGTTGGAAGAAATACCGGCAATATAGCGTATCGTCTTGATGGTATTGAGCGCAGCCGCTTCCTCTGATTCCGCGAGCCTGCCCGCCTCGTAAGGCGTGGAGGTCTTTGGCGCAGTCAGATAGTCGGTTTCATGGGTCTTGCCCGTAGACTTTCCGTCTTCGTCAAAGTAGATATCTCCGGTCGGATGCTCCTGCATGAATTTGACGATATCCTCCTTGCTCGGTGTCTTGACCGTAATCAGGCTGCTCTTGGAGCTGCCGGATGCCGCGAAGGCCGGGCATGGCGTGGAAATGGAAGTTACGAGCAGCGCGGCGCTCACCAGCAGCGCGGTGAAAGCGCGGCGCGACCTGCTTCGATGTATGTGCATGTGTGTTTTCATAAATCAGTTCCCCAAATTTTCCCCTAAGATATAAAAGATATCAGCGCCGCGTCCGCGTTTGCTCCGCGGCAACGGTATCAACCTTATTATAGCGCAAAATCATCTGTTCGTAAAGTGGGAGAAAGGAGAAAGAAAGGAGAAAGGAGAAAGGGAAAGGAGAAAG
>OGZA01002720.1_pt1 | contig 10634 bp, 9 predicted proteins | sample 1576591 | NCBI WGS metagenome assembly OGZA01 (sample SAMEA3541565, study PRJEB24748) | human gut metagenome | biome: human gut; feature: human-associated habitat; material: faeces | place: China | collected 2012
GGGATGTTTTCTTCCGGAGAATCTTCTACCGGTGGTTGCGTGTTTTCTCCCGCGGCTGCCTCTGTGGGGGCTTCGGTGGGTGCGTCTGTGAGCGGCTCCGTTGTTTCTGCGGGTGGCTCTGTGGCTGCGCCTTCTTCGATGGGAGCAGTTTCTCCGGTAGGAGGATCTACCCCCGATTCAGATTGAATGGTGGGGAAATCATCGGCAAAGCCAAATGGCACAAGGCTGAACAGCGTGAGCAGCACAAGCAGCAGTGCCACCGGCCTGCGAAGTTTGGCAATCATAGTAGAAACGCTCCTTCTCTTTATGAATATGTGTTGTGGGGGTGAGAAAAATCAATACAATCATAGGCATCGCCTTCTTTCGTTTCATTTCATCCTTAAAAGGATGACATATTTTGAAAAATATGTAGGCATCTGCTCCAATAGGTGTTGAAGCAGATGTTTATTCATAAAGCGATTTCTCATATTTGTCCTCGACGCCCTGAGAAGTGGGAAATCACCAAACGGCTGCTTGCTGGGCTGCTCCATAGGAATCTAACCTCCCCGCCTTCATTATGACCGGGCCGCGAATTACGGAAGTATCATTGTCCCTGCACAATATCGTCGCTGTATCGGTTGCAAACCGATATTTGAGAGCCGGTAGAAATCGCTGCTCCATTTGCGGGAGGTCACGGCGTACTGCTCTGGTAGCTCATTGAACAGGAATGTATCTGATGAATGGTATTTACTTTTCAAGATGCCTGTATGGTGTATTTACCTTACGGGCATATTGTATCGGACACTCCGGATTTCCAACACGGACAGACCGTGCCACTTTACCGGCACAAATAGTGCGTCTTATATTTTTGCAGCCAATTCCTCAAGCAGCTGAGAGGAGGCTCTGAGGGCTGCTTTGATTTCGTCTGCCTGTGCTTTTTTGCCGGTCAGAAGATAATCCGTAGTCACATGAAGGTGCTCTGCGATGAGAACCAAAATATCCAGAGAACAGCTTCTTGCGCCACGTTCAAGCTTTTGATAATAGCTGATGCTGATGTCGATTTCTTCGGCAAAAGCCTCCTGGGTGATGCCCCGGCGCATTCTTGCCTCCTGGATTCTGCGGCCAAATAGTTCCTGATCGAATTTCATTTTCTGTTCCTTTCTGCCGGTGCAGAGCAGTGAGGACACAGAAAAATCAGAGCATTTTTGCTGCACTTAGGCGCAGCAAAATAAGGGTACTGAAATTGCGTTCCGGAATTTGGAATGCTTTTTCTGTATCCTCCGCCCTGATGATCACTCAGGCTTTAGATATTAGATTTGAAAAATAAAAAAGCCGGGCATGAAGCGATAGAGTAACTTTGTTACTCATCATCTTTCATGCCCGGCTATTTGGTGGTGTTTCATTATGCGGTGCTTGACCGCATACCCCGTTGCTCGGTGCTATGATACGGTATTAAAAAACGCTGGGATTTAAGGGTATTGACGTACACTGCCTGTAAAAAATAGGGGTTTTGCTGCGGCGGTATGCAAGGTTGATGGCTGCGACCTTCTGGCATCTTGGACATTTTAATTCAATGATGCCTGAAAGAGGGGTTGTCTTATAGAAGATTGTTCGTGTACAATTTTTGCACTTCACGGCGACCCGCATGACTTGTTTTTCATTTGTTTCCATACGTCTTTACTCCTTTGCTTGTATTATTTGTAAAGAAGGTTCCGATCCAGCAGCCCCAGGTCTTCCATGCGGAAAGACAGGGCTGACTTGGAGGCCCCTAAAGCCTCTGCCAGACGGCAGAAGCTTTCATACTTGTTTGGGGTGTATTTTTTGCTCAGAGTGCCAATATGCTCGCCCAGTCCAGTGAGAAACATCACATCCAGGATTGCGTCCTTCGGCATCAGAAGGGCTGCGGCGAGAGCGTCTGCCTGCCATTCTACCCAATTGCTGATTTTCTTGTGGGAATTACGTGTGCGACGGTAGTCACATGTAAGCCGGTTCGCGGAGTGGTAGGCATTCGAAAATGCCTTGTAAAGAACCTGGTGGGCGATTTCATGGGCCAGAGTGTAATTTTTACAGCCAACCAGTTTCTCTGAATCACGTAAGCGGCAGTCTACAAGCACCGTATAGCCGTCCAGATAGTAATAGCATTCCTCGTTATCGTAGAAGACAGAGCCCATCTGTTCATCCGGTGAGGTCACGCCCAGGATGGAGCCATCCAGAGAAAGCATCTGATAATCGACTGCAATCCCTAATACCTCTGCCAGCAGTTCCGGTTCAACCGTATAGAACATATGATTCTTCGGGACGTAGACATCGGAATAGATACTAAGAATTTTCTGAGCAATCTGTTCAATGTCATCTCTGGAAAGAAATGGGGCTGCCATGCGATTACCTCCCTTGTGGCTGCTTGCTTGAATACTAGAACGTTTGTTTGATCTAACTTGGCGATATAATAGCACCGGAATTTGCATTTTGTCAAGAGGGTAAATATAGATTGACATAAATTTTTTGACGTTGCATAGCCGTCAGGAAAGACTCTCATAGGCAGGTCGGTATCTCTGCTTACCATGTGCGCATATTGTGCGGCAAAACAAATGTCCGGAAAAAATCCCGGAACCAGCATTGGCAACACTCGATTTCCCAGCGCAAAGCCCCAATAATGCACGATTTTGAATCCCACCGTTTCAAGATAAGCATAGTAATCCCCAATTTGTACGGCAGCCTCCTGATGGGCTGGGGAAAAGTCTTCATAGGCAGCGTGAAGAACCTTTTCCAGCCGAATGACCTCCGGCAGGTGGGAAAGCTGCTGTTCCTGGTGGAGATCTTCGTAGTCTGTGTTGATTCGCAGTTTGCTAACCGACTGCTGAAAACAGTCCAGGTTCCACTGGAAGCCCTGGCATCATAGTTATCGATATCCTTTTGATGTTTATACGATGCGTTGATGTAGGATTCTGTGTTTTTAACGAAGTCGTACCATTTAACGCTGCGGATGTAAGAAAATTCACCATGCCAGCTGGCAACTTAACGCTTAAAGAAATTAGATAACACCGGTTCTATTCCTGTAACATAACTGGTTTTCATAATTTTGGTGTGTACAAAAACACCTGTTTGTGTGCGAGTTTTGGTGTATCTCAATAGTTCATAACAACTCGCAATATTTGGTGCAAAGTCAATATATGCTCGTTACGTATCGAACATAGCTGTTTGCCATGTGTATACAGATATCTCTTGAACAAAGTCGAGCTCACATTAAAGCGGAGCTAACTAGGAATCATCAACAAAGAAGAATCCACTAGAGCGCTGAAAGCAAAACAATATGCACATGTACCGATGACTTTGCTGTGTATGTTTTTTGGGGTTGAAATAATGGCCTGACAATGCTATAAAATATAAAAAAGGTCAATAGAGAGCAAGTCCTTGACAACAAGCATATAGAATGTGATAAAAAAAGTTTATATACTGTAGTTGTATTAAATATTAATACAAAACAAAATAATGGAGGGCATGATAATGAAAAAATTACTCGCATTGTTCCTGGCGTGCCTGATGGTACTGTCTTTGGTTGCCTGTGGCACTGAGCCTGCAGAAAAGCCTGTCGAGACTGAGCCTGATGCACCTGTTGAGACTAAGGCACCCGAGGTCTCCAACGACGAGCCCATTGTGATTCACTACTGGTCCATGTGGTCCGAGAATGAGACCCAGGCTGCAGTAATTAAGGATGCAATCGCACGGTTCGAAACTGCAAATCCCGAATATAAGGTCGAAGTTAACTGGGCCGGTCGAGAGGTTCAGGATATCATGCGTACCAGCGTTGAAGCGGGTACCATTATTGATGTCATCGAGTCCTCCGGTATTCCTGACCGCATGGGCGAAGGCTTCTGTATGAACATCACTGAGTACGTGGAAGCAACTTCTCTGGATGAAATCATCACCCCCGGTCTGGTCGATCTGCACCTGCACGCACCGCAGTACAGCTACTGCGGCACCGCCATGGATCTGGAGCTGCTGGACTGGCTGCAGCAGTACACCTACCCCGAGGAGGCGCACTACGCCGACCCGGCGTATGCAAAGCTTGGCTACGCCTACTTTGTGCGCGATTTGAAAAACAGCGCCACCACGCGCGCCTGCATCTTTGCTACGCTGCACACCGATGCCACGCTGGAGCTGATGCACCAACTGCGCGATGCCGGGCTATCCGCCTTTGTCGGCAAGCTGGGCATGGACCGCAACAGCCCGGACAGCTACCGGGAGCCCGATGCGGCTGCCGGTCTGGCTGAGACCCGCCGCTGGCTGGATACCTGCCGGGCCGAGAACACCCTGCACGCGGGGGCCGTGCGGCCGATGATCACCCCGCGGTTCACCCCCAGCACCTCCGATGCCTATATGGCCGGGCTGGGCGCACTGGCAGCCGAATACGGCGTGCCCGCCCAGAGCCATCTGTCTGAGAATCCCGGCGAGATCGCATGGGTGGCCGAGCTTTGCCCTGACACAAACTTCTACGGCGAGAGCTACAGCCGGTGCGGACTGTTCGGCGGCAGTGTGCCGACCGTCATGGCCCACTGCATCTACTGCCCCGATGCGGAGGACGCACTGATGAAGCAAAACCGCGTCATGATCGCCCACTGCCCCACCAGCAATGAGAATGTCATTGCCGGCATCGCCCCCGCTGCACGGTATCTGCGCGGCGGCTGGCGCATCGGGCTTGGCAGCGATGTAGCGGGCGGCCACACGCTCGATCTGTTCACCGTCATGGCCACCGCCGTGCAGGTCAGCAAGCTGCGCTGGCGGTATGTTGACCAGCGCGAAAAGCCGCTGACGATGACCGAGGCGCTGTATATGGCTACGGTCGGCGGTGGTGATTTCTGGGCCGATTTCGGCGAGAAGGTCGGCCTGTTTGAGGAGGGCTATGCCCTTGACGCCCTTGTGCTGGACGATGATTCTCTGAAAAACATGCGCACCTTCCCCCCCGCCGAGCGTCTGGAGCGGTACGCCTACCTTGGCAAGGGCGCACTGACCGCAAAGTTTGCGCAGGGCAAAAAGCTCCTGTAAGCCTTTATACAACACCAACGGCCCCCGTACACCACACTGTGTACGGGGGCCTACCCATATCCCTCTATATTGCTTTACAAAAGTGCTTAGTTGATGAATGCGTCATGGATGGCGGCAACAGCCTTGTCGGCGTCGGCCTCATCGATGATTACGCTGATCTTGATCTCACTGGTGGAGATCATCTTGATGTTGATGTTCTGGTTGAAGAGTGCCTCGAACATGGTGGAGGCAACGCCGGAGTGGCTCTGCATACCGGCGCCCACGATGGAGACCTTGGCGCAGCCCTTGTCAACATTGACATCGCCGCCGCCGATGCGGCTGGTGGCGTTCTTGAGGGCGGCCACAGCGCTCTCGGCATCGCCGAGGGGCACGGTAAAGCTCATATCCTTCTTGCCGTCACGGCCGGTGGTCTGCAGAATAATATCCACATTGATGTTCTTCTGGGCCAGCAGGCTGAAGATCTTGAACGACATACCCGGCACATCGGGCACATCCTTGACAGTCAGAACGGCAACATCGGTGTCCTTTGCAACACCCTTGATGAGCATACCTTCCACTTTGCATTCCTCCTTAACGACGGTGCCGGGCACCGGATTGATGCTGGAAATAACCTCCAGCTCGACATTGTACTTTTTGGCCAGCTCCACGCTGCGGTTGTTCAGCACCTGCGCACCCAGAGAAGCCAGCTCCAGCATTTCATCAAAGGTGATTTCCTTCAGCTTGGTGGCCTTGGGGATCTTGCGCGGGTCGGCGGTGTAGACGCCCTCCACATCGGTAAAGATCTGGCAGCGGTCCGCATGCAGCGCGGCCGCCAGTGCAACGGCGGAGGTATCGCTGCCGCCGCGGCCCAGCGTGGTAATATCATCGGAACGGTTCAGCCCCTGAAAGCCTGCCACAACGACAACACGGTTGCGGGCCAGCTCACTCTCCACACGCTCGGTGTCCAGACGCTTGATGCGCGCCTTGGAGTAAGCGCGGTCGGTGTTGAAGCCGGCCTGCCAGCCTGTCAGGCTGATGGCGGAGACGCCCAGCTCCTGCAGCGCCATGGCCAGCAGCGAGATCGAGATCTCCTCACCGGCCGCCAGCAGCATATCCATCTCGCGGTGGGACGGGTCCGAGGTGATCTCGGCCGCCTTGGCGATCAGGTCATCTGTGGTGTCGCCCTGCGCCGAAACAACAACAACGACATCGTTGCCGGCGTTGCGTCCTCTTTTTCTTGCTTTTTGCTTTTCAACGTGATAAGATGTTTCAAACGCTTTTCCGCGATAAAGGGTCAGGGTTTCCCCTTGACGATTTGAAAACCGAAAGGCGAATTGATTTTGTAGGAGGCTTGTCTTATGGAACGTGTGTTCAACTTCGCGCCCGGCCCGTCCATGTTGCCGCTGCCCGTGCTCGAGCAGGTTCAAAAGGAGCTGCTGTGTTACGGCAGTACCGGCATGTCCGTGATGGAGATGAGCCACCGATCCAGCATGTATCTGGATATCTTCAACCAGACCGTCGCCGACCTGCGCGAGGTCATGGCCATTCCGGATCACTACAAGGTGATCTTCCCGCAGGGCGGCGCGACCGCCATGTTCGCGGCCGTCGCCATGAACCTGATGGACGGCGGCCATGCCGATTACGTCGATTCCGGCAACTTCGCGCACAACGCGCTGGTCGAGGCGCAGAAATACGGCGCGGTCAACGTCGCCGGTTCCTCCCGCGCGGAAAATTACCCCCATATTCCGGATTATACGCTCTCCCCGGATGCGAAATACGTCCACATCACGACCAACAACACGATTTACGGCACGCGCTGGGATCACATTCCCGACACGGGCGACGTGCCGCTGGTCGCGGATATGTCCTCCAACATCCTCAGCGAGGTCTGCGACGTGCGCAAATTCGGCGTGATCTACGCGGGCGCGCAGAAAAACGTCGCGCCTGCGGGCGTGGTCATTCTGATCGTGCGCGAGGATCTGCTCGGCCGCGCGCTGCCGATCACGCCGAAGGTCATGGATTTTGCCAAGCTCGCCGCGGCGGACAGCATGCTGAACACGCCGAACTGCTTCGGCATCTACGTCGCGGGGCTGACCTTCAAGTGGATCAAGGCGCAGGGCGACGTCGCGGCGCTGGAAGCGCGCAACATCGAAAAGGCCAAGCTGCTGTACGATTATCTGGACGAGAGCAATCTCTTCACCGGCACGGCGCAGAAGCGCGACCGCAGCCGCATGAATGTCACCTTCGTCACCGGCGACGCGGCGCTGGACGCGAAATTCGTCAAGGAAGCCGCCGCGCAGGGGCTGGTGAACCTCAAGGGGCACCGCATTGTCGGCGGCATGCGCGCCAGCATCTACAACGCCATGCCCGTCGAGGGCGTGCAAAAGCTCGTCGATTTTATGAAGCAATTTGAGACGGAGAATTAAGCCATGAACTATCAGATTCAAACGCTGAACGCGATTTCCCCCGCGATTTACACCCAGCTCGGCGAACACTATCACGTCAGCGACAGCGCCGGGCAGCCGGATGCGATTCTCGTCCGTTCGGCCTCCATGCACGACATGCCGCTTGCGCCCTCCGTGCTGAGCATTGCGCGCGCGGGCGCGGGCACGAACAACATCCCCATCGACGCATGCACGCAGGCGGGCGTCTGCGTGTTCAACACGCCGGGCGCGAATGCCAACGCCGTCTGCGAAATGGTGCTGGCGGCCATGCTGCTCTCCTGCCGCGATATCGTCGGCGGCGTCGAGTGGGCGCGCGGGCTGAAGGGGCAGGGCGACGGCATTGAAAAGGCCGTCGAAAAGGGCAAAAAGGCGTTTGTCGGCCCGGAGCTGCGCGGCAAAACGCTCGGCGTCATCGGCTTGGGCGCCATCGGCGTGCTGGTTGCCAACGCGGCCGCCGCGCTGGGCATGAACGTCGTCGGTTACGACCCGATGATCTCCGTCGAGCATGCGTGGAAGCTCGCGCAGAGCGTCCGGCACGAAAATTCGCTCGACGAGCTGTTCGCCGCCTGCGATTTCATCACCGTGCACGTGCCGATGACCGATAAGACCCGCGGCATGATCGGCCGCCGGGCGCTGTCGCTGTGCAAAAAGGGCGTGCGCATGATGAATTACGCGCGCGGCGGGCTGGTTGACGAGGCCGCGCTGCTCGAAGCGCTGGCCGATGGCCGCGTCGCCGCCTACGTCACGGATTTCCCCTCCGACGCGCTGCTGGGCGCAAAGGGCGTGATCTGCACCCCGCATCTGGGCGCGTCCACGCCGGAGAGCGAGGAGAACTGCGCCGTCATGGCCGCCGCGCAGACGCGGGATTTCCTCGAATCGGGCATCATCCGCAACAGCGTGAACCTGCCCGCCGTGGACGTCGCGCCGGTCAGCAAGCCGCGCCTGTTCTGCATCCACGAAAACGTGCCGAACGTCCTCGGCTCGATCACCTCCGCCGTCGCGGGGTTCGGGCTGAACATCTCCGACCTGGTCAACCGTTCGCGCGGAAACATCGCCGTCTCCGTCGTGGATCTGGACGAAGCGCCGTCTGAAAAGCGCGAAGCGCTGACGCAGGCCGTGAAAAGCATCGCGGGGATGAAGCGCGTCCGGCTGCTGGGCGTTTGAGCGGGCGGCTTTATGCCCTTTGCTTGGCCGGCGACAGCAGATACCGAATTTCAAAGCCCTTGGACAGGTTGCCGCTGAGCCGGAGCTGGCCGCTCAAATAGAGCTTATCGACGGTCACAAAGCCGCGCGCCATGGCCAGCAGATTGTCAAAGCTGCAATGCACATAGGCTTCCGCGTCGCTCGCGGAGGTCGGCTCGACCTGCATGCCGTTTTCATTGAAGCGGATGGTGAACGTGCCCGCGCCGCGCCCGATGATGGTGATCTGCACCACGCGCTGATAGCCGCTCTCGTGCCGGACGCGGTTGGTGCGCTCGTTTTCCATGTAGCAGTGGCGAAGCTGGTCAAAGGCCTCCTCAAAGGGAATCGGCTCGCCCGCGCCCGCGCCGCCGCAGATATCCTCATACATGCGGTTATAGCGCTCGGCGCTCTTGTCCCATGAGAAATCCTTTTTCATGCAGCGCACGCGCAGGCGGTCAAACATCGCCTCGTCGCCGAAATAGAGCTTGACGGCCTCCGAAATGGCCAGATACAAATCCTTCGCCTGATAATCCGAAAACGCGAAGCCGTCGCCGATGCCGTCAAAATCCTTATAGGCGCGCACGGAGTCCTTAAGGCCGCCCGTCTCGTGAACAATCGGCACGGTGCCGTAGCGCATGGCCATCATCTGCGACAGGCCGCACGGCTCAAACCGCGAGGGCATCAGGTACATATCCGCGCCCGCGAACACGGCGCTGGCCGTCGGCTCGTTGTAATCGCTGGAGAAACCGAGCTGCCCCGGCCACTGCGCCTTCGCCCAGTTGAAATACTCAATGTACTTCGGGTCGCCCTGACCGAATACGATGAGCTGAACGCCCATATCCATCAGCTGCGGCAGAATCTCGCGGATCAGCTCGATGCCCTTTTGCTCAACCAGCCGCGCGACGCTGGCCAGCAGCGGCCACTCGCTCTCCTGATTCAGCCCAAACAGGCGCTGGATCTCGCGCTTGCAGCGCGCCTTGCCGGTTCGATTCTCGATGGTGAAATGATACGGCACGAGCGGGTCGCTCTCCGGGTTGTAATGCGCCACGTCGATGCCGTTGAGGATGCCGTAGAGCTTGTGATCCACCAGATCGACCACGCCCTGCAAGCCGTGGGCAAAGTAGGGATAGTGCAGTTCGCGCGCGTAGGTCGGGGAAACGGTCGTCACCGCGTCCGCCATCAGCATCGCGCCCTTCATCAGGTTGATATCCTGCCGCCCCTCAAACTCATAGCTCAGTCCGCCGTGGTACCAGCCGGACGGCAGGGCGAAGGTCGATTCCATTTCGCCTTTGCCGAACTGCCCCTGATAGGCGATGTTGTGAATGGTATACACCGTCTTGATCCGGGAAAGTTCCGGCCGCAGCACCGCGTCGTTTTTGAGGTACAGAATCGCCAGCGCCGTTTCCCAGTCGTTGCAATGCAGAATATCGGGCAGCGCGCCAAATTCCGGCAGCAGGTCGATCACCGCGCGGCAGAAGAACGCGAACCGCAGCGAATCGTCGCCATAGCCGTACAGGCGCGGCCGGTGGAAGAGATGCTCGTTGCCGATGGCGTACACCGGCACGCCGTTCAGCGCGCCGCGGTACAGCGTGCAGGCGAGGCTGCGCTGGCCGAGCGCAACGGAACAGGTCTTGACCAATTCAAACTGATCGCCGCAGTTTTCCTGCGTGACGCGATACATCGGGGTGACGATGGCCATGTCGTCGCCCGTTTTTTGAAGGGCCGGGGGGAGGGAAAACGCCACATCCGCCAGACCGCCGGATTTGCTGAAGGGGGCACATTCGCTTGAAACAAACAGAATTTTCATAGGCCGGCTTTCCTTTCGCATGCTGTAACTGTCTCTATTTTACAGATTGCGCGGGAATAAGTCAACGACTTTACCAATTTTACAAAGACTCTTTCATCATTTCTGCAAAAAAGCGAAGGGAGCATTGTGCGCCTGCCTAACTCCCTCAGTCACGGCTGCGCCGTGCCAGACCTTCGGCGTTCCGCTTGCCTGCCTCCCGC
>OGZA01002722.1_pt1 | contig 10633 bp, 7 predicted proteins | sample 1576591 | NCBI WGS metagenome assembly OGZA01 (sample SAMEA3541565, study PRJEB24748) | human gut metagenome | biome: human gut; feature: human-associated habitat; material: faeces | place: China | collected 2012
ATGTCCGCACCACCCTGCGGCTGTACGTCCACTCGTCCATGGACTACAAGCGCAGGGCCGTGGAAGGGATAGGCTTTCTCAAGGGAATAACATGAAAGAGACAGGCAAATGCCTGTCTCTTTTGCTTATGGTTGAATGGGGACGAACTCTACCTTGAGAGCCATGCCCATACCGGCGGCCAGACGCTTGAGCGTCCGCAGCGAGGGGTTGGCTGTGCCGCTTTCCAGACGGCTGATGTCAGCTTGCGTGATGCCGGTGATCTCTGCCAGCTGCTTTTGAGTCATGTCCTTTTCCTCGCGGCCTTCGGCAATCGCACGCATAATCTGACGCTCCGGCTCTTGCGCGTTCCACTCTGCCAGAAATGCGGGATCTTTCATTCGCTCGTTCAGCGTATCACGAAAATTCTTTCCCATAGCGTCATACCTCCTTGCTTTCGTAATCAGCCCGATACCGCTTCGCCCGTTCGATCTCGCGGGACGGGGTTTTGGCGGTTTTCTTTACAAATCCGTTGGTCAGGATGACCCGTTTTCCCACTACAAAGAAATACAGCACCCTGCTGATATCAGACCCCTGCTTTGCCCTGACTTCGAAAATGCCGTCACCCAGCGGCTTGGAATATGGTTCTCGCAGTGCTTGGCCTTTCAATTCCAACAATTCAAGGGCGGCGAATATCTTTGCCTGCATTTTGTTGTCCTGTGACAGAATGAACTCCTCGGCAGGCCGTGAACCATCCGCTTTTTCATAGTATTCCACCATGAAATCCATATAACCACCGCCTCTTTTCCTATGCATATTATATGTGATAAAAAACATATTGTCAACGCAAAAATTTTCGCAAAGTAACATACTTTGCGAAAACTTTCCAATTTCAACCAAATAACAGTATATACCAGCCGTTTTTCCGTGTCAACAACGAGTTCTAATTTTCGACTTTTTTCTGACATAAATCTGGAATGCCTTGCAGCGCAAGGCGTTCCGCGCTTTTTCGCAAAGTATGTTACTTTGCGAAAAAACTGTTCAAAAGAACCGAGAATTTCATACAGCTGAGTTCTGTGACGTCGTGTGGCTGTGCGTTGTAAAGACGATTTTTCGTCAGGGTACAGCCTTAAAGGAACATGGGTAACCAAACCCACCGCGGACGGCACTGTGAGCGCAAGGAAACGACCGAAACGGCTTTGAGCCGCTGGGTAATACCCGCCATTGGGACGCAAGTCCTGAGAAGGTAGGTCGTGTACGAGGGAGAGATCCCGTGGCGCGAGGGCAGTAGAATTACACGAAGGAGAACTTGTTTGCAGCGGCGCACCCTCGTTGTAACACATAGGTAGGAGTGTACGCTGACGTAAGACGTCGGCGTTTTTTCTTGCCCAAAATACGACCTTGGGGAGGTGCGCCAATGAGCCACTGGGATCCGAATCGGAAATTCGACTACAATAACTGGTGCGACCAGCAGATCGCCCAGCGCACTAAGGACGCGTTGGCGGCGCGGGACGCGGCCTTTTCCGAAAAGCACGCGGGCACGCCCCTGCGAGAGCTGGCGCTGTATCTGGCCCGGTGTGCCCGCACCCTGCGCCACAGCCCAGCACCCTGCGAGGTAGACGGCGGCACGTTTATCGAGGAACGCTTCGGAAGCTGGGACGCGGCACTGCGGGCGGCGTGTCTGCCGCCTACGCGAACGAAGGCGAAGCTGAACGGCACGGCCCGCTACCGCAAGGAACGGGCCATACAAGAGCCGCTGTTCCTGGCGGAGCGCAAGGAGAAGAAGCGGCAGAAGCAGATCGAGAAAAATCTGCGGCAGGGTCAGCTGGCCCACGAGAAGGCTGTGAAGCGCCGCGCCGAGAAAGAAGCGGCAAAGGCCGCAGAGCAGGAGGTGTCCTGCTGAATTACCCTTGTCAAGCCGAGACAGTCTGAACGGAGACTGTTCGCTTTCCATAAGGGTGGGAGGGGAAAAGCCGCCCCTCCCACCTCCTCTCTTATCGCATACCCATCGGCTCGATACCGGCGGCGGGGCCGCCTTGATCCTTTTGACACGCCCACGGCGTTTGAGATAGATAAAACAAAAATAGAAGGAGGAAGCGCGCCCGCCGCCGCGGCGGAGCGCGAAACGACGATCTATGAGAGCTATAAAGAAGATCACCGCATTTCTGCTGGCGATGGTCATGGTGCTGAGCCTTGTTACAACGGCTTTTGCGGCGGAGGGCGACAGCCCTATTGTTGTATCCACAGCCGACAAGACAAATGTGAAACCTGGAGAAAAACTCACTATAACATATACACTTGCGCATGATTTGGATTACATGACAGCGCTTGATATTGTTCTAAGGTATGATGCTACTCTCTTTCAATTCGTAAGTACGGATATAGATGGTAGCGTTTGGTTTGATAACCCCACTCAAAATGGCGCATATGGAGCCGACAGTCAAGCCCTTGTTAGAATAAGACAGTACAATGATGACAATGAAGAAACTATTGTTGCGGGTAAAATCTGTTCCGTTACCTTTGCTTCTTTAGATAATATTAGTGGTGCCCAAACGGCATCTTTTTTCAACGGTACGACAGGAGTATCGCGTTCAAGCATTGAGGTGGATGAAGAAACACTTTATGTCAAAGATGGTGCGTTTAACCATGGCGAGAGCGACCCGATTAAGGTGACTATTACACCTGATGGGGCTGGCCCTATCCCCACAGCTACCGGCTATACTGTTTCCATGGGTGCTGACCAGCAGGTTGCTGCGGGCCAGCAAGTGCGTATCCCTGTGACCGTCGCCTCCGGGGAAAAGGGCATCACCGGCTTCAATGCCTATGACATGACCTTTACCTATGACCCGGCAGCCTTGACCTTGAACACCAAGACCGGCGATGCCGCCAATCTGACGGTGGAGGACAATAACGGCACCGTCCGCGTCCGCCGCTACGGCGACGCCGTGCCCCTGGGCGAGGCCCTGGCCCTGGACTTCACCGCCCAGGCGACTTCTACCTCCACTGTGACGCTGACCAACGCCAAATTTGACCTGGACGCCAACTCCATCAACTTTGATGCGCCGGATGCCACTGTCACCGATGCTGACACAGTGGTGAACGCCAATAACTTCACCGTGACCCTGCCGGATGAGTTTACCTCCGACGCGGAGACCCGCCTGGTCCCCGGCGGCGGCAGCTTCACCTTCAAGCCCGTGGACAGCCACTATACCTACACCTTCACCGTGAAGATGGGCGACAGCGCCACCGAGGGCTTGACCTTCGGCGCAAATGACACCTACACCATCGAGAATATCTCCGGCAATGTGGAGGTCACCTACACCGGCAAGACCCCCAAGCAGTACGATGTGAAATACAAGATTGACGAAGATGTGGAGCAGGATGTGACCAAGGGCCCGGAGACAGTCACCTATCTGAATGACTACTCCTTCGTCGTCACCCCGAGGGCCGGCTACTCCTACCGTGTAATTTACAGTGTAGACAACGGGGATCCCTTTGTCCATACAGTCATAGCGGTCCCCACTGCCAATGACGATGGCACCCTCACCTACACGATCCCTGGAAAAGAAATCGTTGGAGGTGTGGAAATATGGATCGACCCCAACACAGAATCTGGTATTCCGGTCGTGTTCACCGGCAACGGCGTTGAGGACGCAGCCTCCGGGAATGCAAGCTCTATGGGCAAGAATATGCCCTACTACTTCACGCTGAACCAGCGCGAGAGCTGCGACTACACCGTCACGGCTTACTATCAGCCCCTCGCCACTCCCACAGCTTCTAAGAGGCCCGCCACCGTGCGCAGCCTTGGCAATGGGAAATATGTGGTCGAGGCCGTGAATTATAACGACTATCTGTATGTATACGCCAGAAGCTGGAACCTGGTCGTGAAGGTGGAAAAGGTCTCCCACAGCGCGGAGGAAGTGACCGTGTCCAAATATCTGGAGCTGAACGACAAGACCATGATGCTGGTCACGGTCAAGGGCACCCCCGAGGGCGGCAGTGCCTTCACCTATGACGGCAACACCATGTATAAGGTCGAGGGCTACGGCACGGACCGGTATGCATGGCTGGTGATCGTGGACAAGGGTCAGACCCTGACCCAGGAGGAGGCCGCCGCCAAGGTCGCCATCTCTGCCGCAGACAATGTGGTTACCATCACCCCGAGCTTCGATGTGAATAGGACCGGGAAAGTGGATGTCAACGATGCACAGTTGGTCTACGACATGTATAACGGCGCATACAGTGACTTCACCCAGGTTTCCGTGGAGAAGTTCCTGCGGGCCGATGTAAACGCCACTAAGGTGGTGGATCACACCGACGCTGTGGCCATCGTGAATCAGTTTAAGTAAGGTCCTGCCAGCCTCCCTTCCCCGGCGGGAGGGGAGGCTATCCCCCTTTGGGGGCTTCGCCCCGGCCAGGCCGGGCAAAAAACGGCCCAACCGGGCGGAGAGAGAAGGAGAACAGCATGAGAAAACGCATTTTTACACTATTGGCAGCCCTGTGTCTGCTGCTGTGCCTGCTGCCCACCGCAGCCTTTGCCTCGCAGACGGGCGGCAAAACGGACGAGAGCCGCAGCTACAATTTTGACCTGTCCGTAGGCGGTGCATACGAGGTGCGGGCCACCACCGGCGAGACCATCACCGTGACCCTGGTGCTCAAGCGCACCGATGCCCAGGAAAGCGCCGATATGTACGGTATGCAGACCGAGATTGAGTACGACGACACCTTCCTCCAGATGGTAGACGGCAGCGTCATGACCGCCCCCGGCATCCGCTGGAGCGATTTAGGCCGCCGCACCGGCGGGCGGGCCTTCTATCTGAACTTCGTGTCCTTTAAGGGCGGCGAGGCTTGGGAGCCGGAGGTGGTAGTCGGCAGCTTTCAGATGAAAGTCATCGGCACGAAGGGTGTGTCGCAGCTTATCCCCACCAACACCCTGGTTTCCACCCAGGACGGCATGGCCGGATACACCGTGAAGGATAATAGCGTGTCCGTCATCGTCACCACGGACTGCACCGTTACCTTTGAAAGCAACGGCGGCACGGAGGTCCCCTCCCAGACCGTCCAGTACGGTGAAAAGGTGAAGCGGCCCGCCGACCCCGTGCGGGAGGGGTATCATCTGACGGGATGGTATACCGACCTTGACCACACACGGGAGTGGGATTTCAAGAACGATGTGGTCAAAGGGAACATGACGCTGTACGCCGGATGGGCGGAGGGCGCTGCGCCTACGGGCGGCGGCAGCCCCACACTGTGGATCTGCCTTGCGGCGGCAGCGGCGGTGCTGGCGGTGCTGGTGCTGCTGCTGACCGGCAAGCGGCGGGTGACGTTCCAGACCAACGGCGGCACGGCGTTGGAGACGGTGTATGTCAAGCGCGGCGGCGTGGTGGGACAGGTGCTGACGCCTGTGAAGCCCGGCGCGATGTTTGACGGCTGGTTCAGCGATGCGGCTTGCACAAAGCCGTGGGACGTGGAACATGACGAGGTGCGCGGCAGCATGACGCTGTATGCGCGCTGGAGGTGAACGAATGAAGAAAAGACTATGCACGCTCCTGCTTGCACTGACGGTGCTGCTGTCCGCGCTGCCGATGACGGTATGGGCGACTGATTCGTGCGTGGCAGTGAAGGAGGGCGCAGTCACCACCGGCGAGGTGGTGGCCGGCAGCCTGCTGGAGATCAAGCTGGGAGACATTTTCCGGGACACGGACGGCCATACGCTGACCTACACGCTGACCAACGCAGCGCAATTCAGCGTCCAAACCAAGGTCAAGGACGGCTCACTCTATGTATCAGAGAAAGACCCCGGCACCTATGAGCCAAAGGTCAAGGCGACCTGCTCGGACGGCAAAGAGCTTACAGCGACCTTTACCATCACGGTCAAGGAAGCTCCCCACGGATTGGACGCACAGTATAACTACGATGAGACCCCCGCCAAGGAGGTCACGGTGTATGTGACCATCTCCAACGACGGCGTACCCATCAGGGGCCGCGACGGCACGGTGCTGTGCCACAAGGCCATCACCGTCCCCTACTTTGACTTGGGCCGGTACAACTTGAGCGAATACTACCGCTATCACACGGAAAACGGAGAAGGCAAATACATCGACGAGAACATCGTGGAGCGGCCCACCGGCCTGCACCTGTATCTCTATCTGCTGGAGCGCTACTTCATCGGCCTGCCGGAGGAGCAATGCTGCAAGGGTGCCTATCCTCGTGACGCGCTGGCGAGCTTTAAGCTGGGTGAAGATGTTTCTTACATGGATGAAACACCGGCCTATACGGCAGACAGCTTTGCCGCTCTGACTATCACCGGCTCGCCCACCAGCCTGTATATGGCCAACTTCTGGGGTCATGATGAGAACCTGATGTACTACCGCAACCACTGCTTTCCCTACATGAGTCCCGGCTGGGGCTCCACCTCCGACTACATCGTGCTGTCGGACGGCGACACGTGGGATGTGGCCATGTTCACCAACTGGAGCTTTTACAGCAGCGGCGGCGCGTTTACCTGCTTTGACAAGGACGCGTACAACGCCCGCCCCGGTATGGAGCTGACGGTGAACACGCAGGCTTACGGCACGACCTTTGAGGGCAGCGACTTCTATCCCTTCTCAAACCTGGATGTGTTCCTGTATAACGACAAGTGGGAGCAGCTGGATCAGCTCAAGGTAGCGGATGACGGAAAGAGCACCTTCTCCTTCACCGCCCCCACAGAGGAGGGCACCTACTACCTCGTGGGCATGGACCCCAACCGGACGATCCCCAAGGACGACAGCGGCGGCACGAACTATGCCAAGATCGCACCGGCCACAGCCATTCTGAACGTGGCGGCGGACGCCGAGCTGGAGCGCCCCTTCCAGGACGCTGCCGTGAATGATGAAAAGCTGGCAGCAAAGAATACCAGCTACGAGGGCATCACCACGCTGACCAGCGCGGACGGCCAGACGACCTATAAGGAAGTGCCCAAGTACCATGTGACCGTGCCCGAAGGCGCGGAAACGGTGACCGTGACCTACAACAAGGACGTGGACATCCGTCACGCCGGCACCACGGTCTACGCCTATGAGGTGGAGTTCGCGGCGACTGCCGTGAACCGTGCGGCGGCGCAGGCAAGCGGCTATACCCTCAAGTCCATCACGCTGGAGAACAGCTATACCCGCAACACGGACGGTACGCAGACCGTGATCATGCCCGTGACGGGGTATGTCCGCAACGCGGACGGCAGCGGCAAGGCGATCACGCTGGAATCCAGCAGCACTAATAATTTTAGGCCCGTCGCCCTGTTCACCTTTGAGTATGCAAAGGCAGACACGAAACCGGATGTGATGTATGGGAATGTGAATGGAGACAATACCATTGATGTTTCGGATGCGCTGCTGGTCTGCCAGTTCTATCTGGGCAATGTAGCACCGACGGATGCGCAGAATGCAGCTGCCGATGTGAGCGGAGACGGTGCAGTAGATGTTTCGGATGCCTTGATGATCTGCCAGTTCTACCTGGGAAATATTACGGAATTCCCTGCTGAGAAAAAATCTTGATAGGAGGAATTGAGAACACATGAAAAAAATCGTTTCTATTCTGCTGACATTGGCGATGGTGCTGAGCCTGGTACCTGCCGCCTTTGCAGCAGACGAACCGACCATCACTATGAGCGCAGATAAGACCTCTGTCGCCCCCGGTGAGACCGTGACGCTGACTTTGAGCCTGGATAAGGAACTTGTTGCGGACGCCGTTGGCATTGCCATTAGTTTTGACACAAATGCCTACACGCTCACCGGACGGAAAAATCTTGGAAGTAGACCTGCCCGTCTTGGCTTTACGAATATTGATGCCGCCAATAATCAGGGCGCAGTAAAATTCTTCTATTTGCAAACGGTCTTTGATAAGGATGATCCTTCTCATACCAGTTTTGCAGCAGGTGATTGGGCATCTTTTACCTTCACCGCAAAAAAGGGTGCAGATACTTCCAATGCAAAATTTACGATGAAAGTCGATAACCTTCTGACATACAGTGATGACGGTGCATCTCAGGTTCAAGTCCCTCACAATGTGGCCGGCAGTGAGCTGACCATTCCAGTCGAGACTGCTGCTGCCAAGGGCTACACCGTGTCCTTGGGTGCGGACAAGCAGGTAGCCTCCGGCCAAATCGTGGAGATCCCTGTGGCCATCGGCAACAACGACGGCAAGACCACCTACAACGCCTACGACATGACCTTCTCTTTTGACCCCGCCATTCTGACGCTGAACATGGAAGCCACCAGCACCGAGGGTTATCGCGTGATCCCCGACAGCGGCACCGTGCGAATCGTGCGTTACGGCAAAGCCGCCGAGCTGGGCGATGCACTGACTCTGAGCTTTGTGACAGCCGGCCAGGGTAAATCTGATGTGAAAGTAACGAAAGCGTGTGTGGATACCAATGCAAACGCCATTAAGTTTGACGCACCTGCGGCTGCCATTTTGGATGACACCGCCGTTATTACCGTCAGCGGCTACACCGTGACTCTGCCGGATGGCTTCACCCGTACCGACGCGGAAGGCTCCGTGATCGCAGCAGGCGGCACTCTGACCTTCAAGCCCGCAGACCCCAACTATGACTATACTGTCACCGTCACCGTCGGCGGCGGTGAGGCAACGACAGTTAGCCCGGACGAGGATGGCATCTACACCGTGCCCAATGTCAACGGCAATGTGGTCGTCACCAGTACCAAGACCCCCAAGAGTTTCAACGTCACTCTGGGCGCGGATACCACCGGTGCTGCGATTGCTACTTACCAGACTAACTACACCTTCATGCTGACCCCTGCGGATGGCTATGTCTACAATATGGCTGTGACCATCGGCGGCAATGCATACACCGGCTTTACGCCCCAGGAAAATGACGGCGGCACCACCACCTACACCATCCCCGGTGCGGCTGTGACCGGCAACATCGTCATCAACAGCAATAAGCAGGTCAAGCTGCCGGACACCTACAAGGTCACCTTTGCAGGCACCGGCGCAGGTGATGCTGCCGGCGCGAGCACCGTTCAGGAAAAGGCTAGCTATACCTTCACCGTGGACAAGAAGGACGGCTTCGCGTACACCGTCACTGCCACTATGGGCGGCAAGGATGTGACTATCACCGAGGGAGCCGACAACACCTACACTATCGCCAATGTCACCGGCGATCTTGTCATCACCATCGAGAAGAAATCCACTCTGACCATGGAGGTAGCTGTTTCCGAGTATGTGCAGATGGATAACAAGACCGTGTTTCTGGTGACCGTGACCGGCACGCCCGAAGAAGGCAAGGCTTTTGCCTACGGCGATAATGTCATGTATAAGACTACCGCCTACGGCGCGAACGTCTATAGCTGGCTGGTGATTGTGGACAAGAATGGGGCATTCACTGTGGCTACGGCTGAGGCCAATATCACCCAGGCCAGCGCCACAGCCGAGGAAGTGAAGCAGAGCTATGATGTCAACGAGACAGGCGTTGTGGACATCAACGATGCGCAACTCACCTATGACATCTACAGCGGCAAGTACACCGACTTCGAGAAAGTCTCTGTGCGGAAGTTCCTGCGCGCGGATGTGAACCTTGACAAGGCCGTCAACTCCACCGACGCCGTTGCGGTCGTCAAAAATTCCAAGTAAACCAAGGCGAATCCATAGCTTCCCCTCCCTTTTGGGAGGGGAGGCAATTCGCCATATTTTGGGGCTTTACCATTGCCTCCTGTTTTAGGAGACGATGGTAAGAATCCAAAACAAGCATTTGGAGGATACCCGTATGAAAAAACATAGCGGCCTATATAGCGCCGTGAGTATTTTGCTGGTCATTGTGCTGGTGGCAGGGATCAGCATCTCACTTCTTTCCTCCGGTCGGACAAGGCCGGAGAATCCCATCAGCACTCAGCCGGATCGGCTCCAGGCAGAGTCGCTGCAAGGCTCCGGCAGCACCGGCGGACAAAGCTCCGGCAAGGATAATACAGAGAACACGGATACTGCCCAGGATCCATCAGAGCCGCAGAAGCCCGATGAGCCACAGAAGCCCGATGAGCCACAGAAACCCGATGACACCAAGCCGGATCCATCGGGCCCCACAGACCCCACGGATAACCCCGGCAAGGGCGACCAGGGCGGCTCCAAGTCAGACGATAACAAAGGCGGCTCCGAGGATTCCGGTGACCATGGTGATGGCACCGGCGGAGACGACGGGGACCACGGCGGCAGCGGAGGTGACCACGGCAGCGGCGGTGAGGAGGATGATACCCCCCGCATTTATACGACACTGAAAACCCAGCAGCTTACCAAGGCAGAGCTGCCCGACAGCAAGCTGACCTTTGTGGCCTATCCCCTGGGTAAGGGCGATCTGCATATCCGTGTCCGGCTGAAAAATGAGAGCAATTCCGGAAACGGATTGCTGCTTACTTCTCAGAATAACCAGGACTACGAGGCACAGTTGGATTTCAACGCAGATAACCTCTTTGTGCTGTCTCTTTATGATGGGGAGACCTTTCTGGGACTTGTTCAGTACCGGGTGGGTTATTACGCGAATCTTGCGGACGATACCCACCCGACGGTGGGGGACTATCCGCCCTCCATCGTTACCAATCTGGACGGGGCCAGCCTGGACATGAGCTCCCAAAACTTCCCCTTGACGGTGATTGCCCGTGCCAAC
>OGZA01002731.1_pt1 | contig 10607 bp, 9 predicted proteins | sample 1576591 | NCBI WGS metagenome assembly OGZA01 (sample SAMEA3541565, study PRJEB24748) | human gut metagenome | biome: human gut; feature: human-associated habitat; material: faeces | place: China | collected 2012
CGCCGAGCGAGATCGGGGCCGCAGCGCACCAAGAAAATGAATAACCTGTTGAGGTTTTGAATCAGCAGCCAGCCCATTTTGTAACAAGTTCTCGAATTTGAGCCTTTCCAAATGTGTTTATATATAGCTTTTTAAAATCTTTTGTGTATTCAGGAAGTTTCTTAACATCAATAGACTGAAAAAACTCTTCCTTCGTTGTTAAAATAAATCTGTTTCCACTATTTTCTTTTATAAACTTTGACAACAAAACAGTATGATTAGCATTGGAAATATCAATATTATCTATTAAAAAAACAATCTTGCCACTATCAATAAGTTCTTTTACCTTTTCTTTTCTAATAGTTGCATTATCAAACATATTTTTCATAACAAAATATATTGCTGCATTTGTTAATTTGTCTGTTTTTTTAGGTAAATAACGCATATCAATATGTATAGGTATAATTTGCAATTCACTATATTTATCGATATACTTCAAGCCTATCTGTTGCAATATAGTCGTCTTTCCGCTTTCTTTTTTCCCTAAAAGAATTACATTGTTTGTATCCTCTAATAATTCATCTAAGCCAATATTTTCTCCTTTTCCTGAACTTTCCGATACATATTCTGATTCCTCTGATAATACTGGCTCTACAAAAACTTCTTCTATTGCTATCGGTGAATATGTATCAATTTCCTTAATCAAAGTCAATGTCTCTGACATATTAGTAAAATAGTCATTGATTCCATTAACAATATTAAACTCCATTTGTTTTTCAGCTATATCGCCATTTAACGGATATGATACTTGTCCATTATCAACAAGATTAATTGCACTATCAAAGTCAATTCTATCCTTAGCGTAATATGTTCGTAAAAAGATATTACATATACTGTTATTAAAATCTATATTTAAAATAGAATATCCATTATACCCATCAACAGCTCTTCCAAAATAATAATCCAATGGAAATAACTTACCTGCTGTGCTATATATTGTCTTCATACTATGTCTACATACCTCTTTATGGTCATTTTCATGAACGTGACCACGCAGAACAATGTCAAACTTAGTTAATTCTCTTTCTATTATTGTTGATTCATAATCAGATAACCAATCTGTTGGATGATGCATTAAACAGATTTTTATATCAGCGTCCTTAATATGCTTATATAAATCACTTATCTGCTTTTGTCCGACATACATTATTCCCTTTTCACAACCACCTTTTCCAGAAGAACGCCATGCTGAATCTATACATGCAATACCAATCTTTTTACCATCTATTTCTCGTAGAAATGCATAACCTATTTTTTCTCTGATAACATCATCATAATAGGTATCAATCCATTGATAGAAATAATCTAATCGAGACAAATATGTTTCATCCATATTAGAAACATTATCATTAATTTCTTCTAATGACTTCACTAAAAGCCCCTTTTCAGTTGCCTTTGTTATTTTCTTTACATCAACTTCATGATTTCCTGGCACCATAATAAATTTATCTTTTTCTAGTCCAAGGCCACTTAATACTGGATTTACAAGAATTTCTTCTGCCAGCTCTAACTGTTTCTCATCATTTATGGCCTTATCTCCACGCTGTATCAAATCTCCTGTAAAGCAAACTAAATTAATTTTTATATTTTGTTCTTTTTGTACTTTCAATGCATCATTTATCATTTTTGCCACAATTTCAGAAATCTCTTCTTTATCAGCCATCTGTATATGTGCATCAGAAATATGTAATATATTTAATGAATTCATTTTTATCTCCTGTCATATTTTATTTTTGTATTGCGTATAATGGCTTTATGAAAGAAAAAGAGTGTTTTATGACTAATTATGATTTAATGAATTTACTCATTCTTTCCAAAGATAAAAGTCAATTAATGCATTTATTAAAGAAGTACCGCATCTCTATAGACAAATCAAAGTATTGCTGACATTGGCCAGCAATACTTATTTTTTATTTAACCCCAATCTGACCATTCATCAGCATTGAAAGAAAAATCTCGAATGATGCAAATTCTTGATTTTCTTTCTAATTTGTAAAAAAGATGCCACATGTACCGAAGTACCTGTGACATCTTTTTATCTTTTCTTAATATGTCCCCTAGATTATACTCCGGTGCTATATTCTGTATATTAGCTAAAATTCCTCATCTGTAAAAATTATACGAGTATTATACCAATAATTGTATTTTTTTACAAGCAATTTTTATAAATATTTCCAATATTTTCAATAAAATCCATTTTCCTTATTTAAATTAACCACTACCTCATATCCTAACAAAAATAATGCAATAATATCAATTCCTGAATTATAGAATAATCTTGATGACCAATTTTCATTTATTTGGCAGTATTTTGTATAATCTATGTATCTATTACTGGACCTTATGCTCACGAAGAAATCAACTGGGATAATGTATATCGTTCCTTCCCTGATGAAAAGAAATTATGGGATAAGGACTCTGGAAGAATGTATGCACATAACATTATAAGCTTCCATAAGGATGAAGATATTGCACCAGCTCAGGCACTTGAAATAGAACAAGAATTTGTAGAAAAGTTCTTCCCTAATCATCAAAGTGTAATCGGTGTTCACCAGGACAAAGACCGCCTTCATATTCATATTGTTACCAATTCTGTTTCTTTTATTGATGGATTGAAGCTTCATCAAACCAAAAGAGATTTAGAAAGGTAAAAGGATTTTACCAATAATCTTTGCCAAAGGTAAACGGATCGGAAGACCCGAGACCACCAAGGACAGTCTTCCCGATAAGTTTTGGAAGTATTATCAGATGTATAAGTCTGGTGATATCAGTATGTCTGAGATGGCTCGGATTATGAATTGTTCCCGAGCATCTGTTTACAAGTATTTAAAAATAGCGGAGATGGATTAATTCTCCATCTCCGCTTCTGTAGATCTTAAATTATGGCATTTCCATTTTAAACCCTCTCCATACTTATAAAAAATGATAATTTGCGGGGTATCCGTATTATACTCTTGCCGCTCAAAGCACCATTCACAAACATATATTTGTTGAAATGGTGATTTAAGAATCTGGTTTAAGAATCCACTTGCGGCTCCATTACATGTTCTCTGCGGTATTAGTTCCTTCATTAGCCGGAACTCTTCATCTGTTGCAAAAACAAATAGATCAACATCACCATTAGGGTATTTCTTCCCTTTATCATTTGTTATTTCTCTCAGGATATTGTCTGGTGAGAAATAAATCGTCGGATGGTCACACTTAAACTCTGAAAACCGCTTATCAAAGTCCATTTCCATTACATCATACCCCAGATGCTCCTTTAAGAGTTTTGCATCTTTAATAAATTGAGCCTGCCCTGCCGGAGTCAGCTTCCACATATCATCTTTTTCGTAATCAAGATTATGGATCCTTTTTAATGCATTACTACATTCCATCTCTACATCCAAGTGTCTTTGCGTATATCCACTCCAGTCTTCACCTGGCTGAAGCCTGTCAAACTTGCTTATTGTAGTAGGTATCGAATTATTATGAAGCGTATGCGTCACTTCAATATACCGACCATTTATACATCTGATATCCGGCATACTCTGCTGACTATTATCATCATGGTAGCTTCTATCAATTTCTATACCAAGATTTTCTAAAATGGTTATCGCTTTCTGTTCGCCCTTCTTACGCTTTAACATCTCTTCACCAGCCTGTCACAGTACGACAGTAGTTCCTCTATCTTGGCAACAATGCGGTGTTGTTCTGCAAGTGGTGGCAAAGGAACTAAATAAGCCTTCAATTCATCAAAAGGTGGAATGTTTTTTATGGCAGAACCTTTACTACTTTTTATTGCATTCTTTTTTAATACTACATCAAAAAACAAAAGGAAATATGGTTTATAGACAGAAGGCATTAGCTGCATTCTCATTAGTGCCTGGTTTATTATTCCTTTTTCTATGTTATCTGGCATAATAAAAGTTTCCCCAATTGTCCCAGCACAACTTACAATAACATCACCTGAATGCACTTCAAATCCAGTCATGCTCTTTTCATAATATTCTTTCGTAATATAATACTCTCCTAATGTAGCATCTTTTTGAATTGCATTTTTTTGTTCATATACTTTTATTGTATCTTTCCCTTTTGGAACAAACATGCTTTTTGTCAAAGCACTTCCAAACGGTCCTTTCTTATATGAACCAAATTCAGCGAACCTTACCCACCTCCAACTATCTGGAATATCAAACGGTATCTCATCTTCCGTAATCTCAGCAAGAGGCTTTTCCTTCTTAATTTTGCCTTCCTTGATAAGCTTCTGCTTTTCTTCCTGAATAGCTTTGTAAAGTTCCTCAGCTGTGCCTTCTTCCGGTCTCTGCTCCACTAATTTACCCTGGATAGCATATTGAAGGATAGATTTCTTCATATCCTCAGGAAACTTTGCATTGAATTGTTCCAGCTTCTCATAAGCCTCGGCATAGCGGTCAACATATGGAAGAAGTTCCTCTATCTTAGCAACAATGCGGTGCAATTCATTTAGAGGTGCCAATGGTATTCTTAAATTTGCTATACTTTTACTATTAAGAGTTTTACCCATTATTGCATTTTTGCTATCTCCCCATTGAGTAATTATTGGAAGAATATAAAAGAGATAATCTCTTAAATAATTATTTTTATCAACATAAGGACATATTGAAATAATTGCCTCGTTATGCAAAGCATCTATATCGAGTATAGAGGTTCTTCCAACTGTAAGCTTAAAACTCATCAGTAAAGTACCTGCTTTTGAAATATCACCAAATTTTTCATCAGCAGCTTTTTTTGACACCTTTTCCTTTGTTTCTTTTATATGACCATAATCCGTCATATCTGAAATGGATGTATAAGGGCTAAATACAGAACCAGGAAGTCTTACAATGGTATGTAAGTTAAACTCTGTAAGAAGCTTCTTCTTAATCGCTACCTTTGCATTATCAAGACCGAATAAGAAACCATCTGGAACTACGACAGCAGCTCTACCATTCTTCTTTAATCGGTACATAATAACAGACATAAATAGGTCAGCTGTTTCTGATGAGGCAAGGTCATCTGGGAAAAATCCCTGAATAGACTTATCCTCATGACCGCCATAAGGTGGATTCATTAAGATAACATTGAATTTATCATCTTCTGTATAATCAAGAAGATTATGCTTTAATGAGTTTTCGTGATAAATCTTAGGCACTTCAATATCATGTAAAAGCATATTTGTAACGCAAAGAAGGTAAGGGAAAGGCTTTTTCTCGATACCATAGATGCTATCGTCAAACTGCTTTTGTGCTTCTGTATCTGTTACTTGCTTAGACAACTGACCAAGCCATGAAGTGATAAAGCCACCGGTACCACACGCAAAATCTGCCATGTGTTCTCCAAGCTTTGGTTTAATCATAAGGGCCATAAAATCTGTCTTGGTGTATAGAACTCACCGGAAGAACCAGCAGCTTGCAAATCCTTTAAGATTTCTTCATAGACAAAGCCAAAAGCATGACTTTCCTTTACATCATCAAATTCGATTTCATCAATAACATCTATTACCTGGCGAAGATACACACCATCCTTCATATAGTTGTTTGCATCCTCAAAAGTAGACTTCACAATTGCCTTTTTGACAGGTGTTTCCGGTGTTACTGATAATTCCTTTAATGTTGGAAATAAAGTGTTGTTTACGAATTCGAGAAGCTTGTCTCCAGTCATAGCATGACCATTCTCATCCGCTTGTGCCCAATTTCTCCATCTGCAATTCTCTGGAATGATTGATACATAATCATCCTCATTGATTTCCCAATCATCTTCCTTGGCATCATATACCTTCAAAAAGAGCATCCATACCATCTGCTCAATTCTCTGTGCGTCACCGTTAATACCAGCATCCATACGCATAATATCTCTAATACGCTTAATAAAGCCTGACTGCATTGCCATAGTAATTTCTCCTATCTATTTTTTCTTACATAAATACTCATGATATTCATGTGTACAATATAATTTCCCATGTTCCGTATAAATCACATCAAGTTGATTGGTTTCAACTAATACATCCATAATCAGTTCCAATACTTCTAATGTCATTTCTTTATATAGACCATAATAAGGTTTTTTCTTAAAATTAGGTGCAATGGCAGCATCCTCTTTCCCAATAAGAATATTTCGCATTGTTCTAACATAAGAATAGCCATGATATATTTCTCTGGTGTCTTCTAAATCCTTAACCATTGCTATTAACAACTCATTTACCCTTTGTGGTACTCCATTCTTTATTGCCTCTATTGTATTAAATGACAGCATTTCATCCTCTCCATTTTATGCCATTTCTTCATAAATCTGTAATTCTAATTCTTTAATCGCGGTTTCATATTGTGCCTTACCGCCAAACAACTTTACTATCTTTGCCGGTTTTCCATAATTAGCAAAATCCGCAAGGGAAAGGACTTTTATATCTTCCACTTCCGTAATTCCCTGATTCATATACTTATCCAGGAGTATTTCAAGGACTGCTCTTGCATCTCCGGAATACTTAGAGAAGAAGTCTCTTTTCTTTACATTGTTTGCTCTTTCTTTTCTTGTTAAAGGCTTGATTCCGTATGCTACATAGCATATAAAATCAAAATCATCTACATCTTCCATTCCCTGGTCAGCTTTTAATGCAGCTATATCAATTCCCATTTCAGCAAAGGTCTTTTTTATTTCTTCCTTCTTGTCAGAACCCTTCCACTTACGAATAAAATCAGAAAGTGAAGCATACTCTCCCTTGATATTGGTTCTTGTGTAATCAATAATATCTTCCTGGCGAAGCAGTCTTCCGTTTGCATCATAAACAGATACAGTCTTATTGATTATCTTTACCCGGCATCCATCCTTATCGACAATAGGCACACCTAATGTCTCAGGTGGTTCAATAGGTGGTTTATCTCCACCATAAGGCGTTTTTTTATGAGGTTCTGTTCCGTCATGATGATAATGTTCATCTTGCTCAATAGGACCATCCCAATCTGGATCTGAGAAGTGTCTTGTGACATTTCTGAAATCCATAACTGTAAAATGCGTCTTACCTTCTTTTTCTCTGATACGAGTACCACGACCAATAATCTGCTTAAAGGTTGTCATGTTCTCTACATTTTTATCCAGAACAATAAGCTTTGTCATTTTACAATCCGCTCCGGTAGAAAGCAGCTCAGATGTTGTTGCAATTACCGGATACGGAGATGAGACAGAAATGAAATAGTCGAGTTTACTCTTTCCATATGTATCAGAACCGGTAATACGAACCACATAATCAGGATTCTCCGCTACCATATCTGAATTAAGGTTTATAAGAGCTATTCTCATTCTCTCGGCTGCATCCTCAGTTGCACAGAACACAATTGTTTTCTGCATCCTTCCGGTTGCCTTTAGATACTCTGTTATCTCATTTGCAACTTCATTTATTCTATCTTCCAGAATAATTCCATTCGGATAATCATAATCTTTGTTGTTATAAATGCGGTCCTCTATCTCATTACCGTATATATCACACTGACCTTTTACAGGTCTCCATCCATCACCAATGTTAAGCGTGACATTGATAACCTTAAAAGGAGCTAAAAAACCATCTTCTATTCCTTGTTTAAGGCTGTATGTATATACCGGATCTCCAAAGTAATCTATGTTTGATACTGTCTCACTTTCCTTCGGAGTTGCTGTCATACCAATTTGTGTCGCTGATGAAAAATACTCAAGAACTTTTCGCCAATTACTATCCTCTTTAGCACTTCCTCTATGGCACTCATCAACGATAATAAGGTCAAAATAGCCCGCTGGAATCTGTCTGAAATGTTCCTCATCATTCTGTCCTACCATCTGATGATAAAGAGCAAAATTAACCTCGTGTGAGCCAATATTGTTAAGACATTCTTTGTCTGAAAAATCAACTTTATAAATGGTCTTTTCAAGTGGGGCAAAGTCCTGGAGAATACTTTGGTCTACAAGAATATTTCTGTCTGCAAGATACAGTATTCTGTTCTTTAAGCCAGAACGAAGCAATCTATATACTATCTGGAAAGCTGTATAGGTCTTACCAGTTCCGGTCGCCATTACAAGAAGAAGCCTCTGCTGACCTTTTGCAATAGCTTCTACAGTTCTATTCACAGCATTTCTTTGATAATAACGAGGTGGATATGTACTCTGAGAAGAATAATAAGGCTGGTCAACAACCTTCTTTTCCGCTTCAGAATAACCGGAACCACCGTTTACTTCCGCATAAAACCTTTCAAACAGTTCTTCCTGCGTCGGGAACTGATCCAAAGGTATCTGTCTCTCTTTTCCGGTCAAGAAGTCATGCTCATAAAAAGCATCACCGTTTGATGAATACGCAAACGGAATATCCATCATCTGAGCATAGGTTATAGCCTGCTGAAGCCCAAAAGATACAGAGTGATTATTCTCCTTTGCTTCCACAACGGCAATTGGCTTGCCACCATTTAGGTATAATAAATAATCCGCAAACTTTGGCTTGCTGCGGGCAACCATATTTCCTTTAATATTTATCCTACCATCCGTAATCTTGGTCTCCATTGTGATATGACCTTGCCATCCAGGCTGTATTGCTGGCGTAATATAATTCAATTTAATATCTTCTTCCGACATCTGCTTCTTGCCTAAAACAGCCATACGGGCACCCCCTTTAACAAATTTTATTCATCATCCATTGCATCAAGTTTTTCCTGAAGTTCTGCAATGGTATTCTTTAATCTTGCTTTCTGTAATGACTTCTCTGTTCTATCACACAAAGCCTTAGGGAAAGTCTTTTCCCATTCATGATATTCCTTTAAAATAGATGCCTTTTCTTCTTCTGTAGCATTTTCCATACGAGTACGAATAGTCTCTCTTTCCTCGTACCATTCCTTGAGATAGTCATTCATGGTACCAGTAAACCCATTACCGAACTGTAATGAATATTTTGCACCATCCTTCTTTACTTCTAATTCATACAATTCTTCCATATCAAAGAACGCAAACATTGCACCAATGTAATTTGATACTACCGGATCCATTAAGGCTATTGTCTCTACCCCAAGTACATAAGCAAATTGCTTTAACATATCAAACTTAGGTTTTCTAGCACCGTTTTCATATTTTTGTATTCTATCAGCAGTTAATCCCATAGCCTGACCTAATTCTGCCTGAGATAAACCCTTTTCAATTCTTATCGCACGGATTCTACGACCAATTCGGTCCGCAGAAGTTTCCTCATTAAAATCAGCAGCATCTTGTCCAAATGGATTATGTACCATCAAAGCCATCTTTATCACCTTAAATATAGTAAATTTGCACAAATAGCTATATTCATCATACCACAGAACCTTGATAAGGAAAAGCACAAAAAAGTAATTAAAAAGCACTTAAAGAAAGGATGACGATATGAACGAACTATTAGCAAAATATCCAGCAGTTCTTAATGTCGCTACCGTAGCAGAAATCCTTGGAGTAACCCCAGCAACAGTAAGGAGGCTCTTAAAGGCAAATGTTATTCCTTCTGTAAATGTTGGCAGACTTACAAGGGTTGCACTGTAAATATATTTATCTTTTGAACAAAGCTTTTTCTCTGAACAGTTATTACACACATATGGAGGCTTTTCGAATTTATGGCATGCCCGGGATACATATTTATCGCAGTATTTCTGGCTGTCCACACTTCGGCATCTACAACAGTTTTCTTCGCAGGACTCATCTCCACAAACGTGACGCTGTACATACTGTCTTACAAATCTGCAGTCCTTTCTTAGAAAATAGTTACCCGGAATGAATGTACGATTTTCTTTAATCTCATGTGCAATCGTTGACGGATGACGATGGAGTAGTTTTCCTATTTTTATTATTGCATCGGCTGTTATGTGGTTGGCAGGATTTATTGCGAGCAGGAGGTAAGGGGACAAAACTGCCGCATCTGACAACGGTGCGGCAGCGATACTAACGAATATACTTCGTTATTTTGAGCTTAACTTTTTCAAAATGAAATATCAATTCCATGTTTTAAGGTATTCTTTTAGCATAAAAGCACAAAAGTAAGGAAATGTGTATATGCTTTCAGAACATCCTATATTAAAATCTCCTAATTTTATTCCATGCTTTATATCGCTGTATCTTTCATCCCTGATGAGCGTTCTGAGAGACTTGGCTCTGTCATTATTGGACTTGACCTCCACCGGGATTAGTTCATTTTGTGAACGCACAAAGAAGTCTTCCTCAAGAGTTGCGTTTTCTTTCTTATAATAAAACAATCCCAAACCCTGCTTAATAAATGCTTCTGCAACAAAATTTTCGTATAGGGCACCTTTATATACGCCAAGGTTCTTATTAACCCTCAGATCTTCCTGTGCTTCATCATCTAACGCAGATACTAAAAGTCCAGTATCGGGGTAATACAACTTATACTTAGTTGTATCAACATTTCCTTTCAACGGGAGTTCCGGCATAAGCAGACAGTTACATTCCGTCACAACTCCTGCGTCAATCAGCCATTCAATACATCCCATATATTCTCTGGAGCGCGCATTTTTGCTGATTTGACTGTATTGAAATTTCTTATTTTCTTTGGCAAGCTGTGCCGGTATGCTCCTATACAC
>OGZA01002735.1_pt1 | contig 10602 bp, 9 predicted proteins | sample 1576591 | NCBI WGS metagenome assembly OGZA01 (sample SAMEA3541565, study PRJEB24748) | human gut metagenome | biome: human gut; feature: human-associated habitat; material: faeces | place: China | collected 2012
GAGAACGTGCTGTGGAACATCGAGAAAAAAGGCCAAAAACCGGGGCGTCTGGCGGCTCCGCAGCAGCGGATCACGGTGCGGACCGACGGGATAAGCAGGCCCCCGTATATCCCGCTTATCTACCTGACGGTATTAAGTTCCAAACTGATGGCGATGGCCATGTCGGACGTGCTGCCGGACACAGATTTGTCCACCTATTACGACGAGCGGATGACCACCGTGCTGGCTGAGGACGCGCTGCTCGAGGCGAACATGAGCCGCGAAAACCGCAAGAAAAAGGTGGATATGGTGGCGGCTGTGATGATTCTGCAATCCTATCTGGACGCGCAGGCCATGCAGAGCGCTTCCGTTGATGCGGATGCGGATGATTCCGACGAGGACGACGGTGTGCTCGAAATGGAAGACGAGGACGGCAATGTGATCCGCTTCCTGCTGAACGCCACCATTCCGTACCACGGCGAGGAATACGTGCTGCTGGTCAGCGAGGAGGCCTGCGGTGACATCGAGCAGGATGAGAGCTTTATCATGCGCAAGGCGACGGACGAAGACGGAAACCCCTGTTTCCAATCCCTTGACGATGAAAAGCTGATTGAACGCATTTATGAGGCCTATCTCGAACAGAGCGAAGAGCACTAATCTCCATATCGGGCAAAGCATTTGAGGCATGTATATGATGGATCTGTTAAACGACGAAACGGATGAAGAAATTGAGCTGGTGGAAATCAGCGACGCGGAAGGAAATCGCGCCGAGATGCGCCGTCTGGCTACCGTGGAATACAGCGGAAAGCTCTATCATATTTTAGGCGCTGTGCAGGAAGACGAAACGGACGATTTTTCGGACGACGGGCTGGTGCTCGTCCGTCAGGACTGCACGCCGGATGGCGCGGACGAATACGTCATCACGGAGGACGAGCGCGAAATCGAGCAGGTTGTCGGCCGGTATGTGATCGAATCCTTGCTGGATGAAATCGGAGAAGTGAGCGAAGGGGAAGAGACCTGGCCCTGCGGCGAAAACCACAGACCGGGGGAATTTTGTTATTGCGGGCAAAACGAATATCTGCAATAATTTTCTCTTGCCAATCCGCAGAAAATCATGTATAATACGCAGGAAAGGCGAAGATTGAGACAATGCCCGCCTCCAAGAGATCCTTTAGAGAGCATGAAACGCGGCTGAAATTTCATGCGGATGTCTGCGGGAAATTCACTCAGGAGCTGCTCCGCTGATACGTAGGCGGAGACGGACGACCCGTTACCGAATCAGAGACCTTGCGCCGCGCGGTGCGAGGTGAATTTGGGTGGTACCACGAGGAAAACCAGCCTCGTCCCTTTGCGGACGGGGCTTTTTTCTTTTTCGAAAAGAAGGAGGATACAGACCACATGGACATGCAAGAACAACTGCGCAAAATTCAGGAGGAAGCCACCAGCCAGCTTGAAAGCATTCGCGACAAGGCCGGGCTCGACGCTCTTCGCTTGAAGACGCTGGGCAAAAAGGGCGATTTGACGCTGATGCTCCGCTCGATGGGTCAGCTCCCCGCAGAGGAGCGCCCGAAGGCCGGCCAGATGATTAACGTCGTTCGTGAAAAGCTGACCGAGCAGATGGATGCGCTGGACGCCAAGATCAAGCGAATCGAGCAGGAAAGGAAGCTCGAACGCGAAGCGATCGACGTAACCGAGCCGCGCAAACACGCGCCGATCGGCACCATTCATCCCGTCTCTCTGGTGCAGGATCAACTCCTGAAGGTCTTCACCGGCATGGGCTTCGACGTTGTGGAAGGCCCGGAGGTGGAACTGGATCTGTTCAACTTCGAGCTGCTCAACCTGCCGAAAAACCATCCCGCCCGCGACGCGCAGGACACGTTCTACATTGAGGATAATATCGTTCTGCGCACGCACACGTCCCCGGTGCAGGCGCGCACCATGCTCTCCCGCAAACCGCCGATCCGCATCGTTTGTCCGGGGCGCGTTTACCGCGCCGACGAGGTGGACGCTACGCACTCCCCGGTTTTCCATCAGATGGAGGGTCTTGTCATCGACGAGGATGTGACGATGGCCGATTTGAAGGGGACGCTTGACACGTTTGCCAAGGCGCTTTACGGCGACGACGTAACCACGCGCTTCCGCCCGAGCTTTTTCCCGTTCACCGAGCCGTCCGCCGAGGTCGATCTCACCTGCGTCAACTGCCACGGCAAGGGTTGCCGCGTCTGCAAGGGCACGGGCTGGATCGAAGTGCTGGGCGCGGGCATGGTCAACCCGAAGGTGCTGGACATGTGCGGCATCGACAGCAAAAAATACCGCGGCTTTGCGTTCGGCGTAGGCCTTGAGCGCATCGTCATGCTGCGCTACGGCATTACCGACATGCGCGCGCTTTACGAGGGCGACGTGCGCTTCCTGTCGCAGTTCCGCGAGGATTAAGGGTGGAGGAATAAAGCAATGAAAGTACCAATGCAATGGATTCGGCAGTATACGGATATCCCCGTAACGCCGGAGGAATTTGAAAGCGCGATGATTATGCACGGCACCGGCGTCGAGGGGCTGGATAACCAGAACGACGCCGTTCAGAATGTCGTCGTGGGCAAGATTCTATCCGTGCGCAAGCACGAAAATTCCGACCACATGGTGATCTGCTCCGTGGACGTCGGCGAGGACGCGCCGATTCAAATCGTCACCGGCGCGCCGAATGTGCACGAAGGCGATCTGGTGCCGGTCGCGAAGGTCGGCGCGATTCTGCCCGGCGGCGTTAAGATCAAAAAGGCAAGCTCCGCGGCGTTGAATCCGACGGCATGTGCTGCTCCGGCCCGGAAATCGGCGTGCCGGATTATCTCTATCCGTCCGTAGGCGACAAGGGTCTGCTGATTTTCCACGAGGATTATAAGCCCGGCACGGACGTCCGCCCGATTCTCGGCGTAGACGATACCATCGTCGATTTTGAAATTCTGGCCAATCGGCCGGACTGTCTCAGCATTTGGGGCGTTGCCCGCGAGGCGGCCGTGACGCTCGGAACTCAATTCCGCAAGCCGGAGATCAAGGTGGAAACCGTTCCCGGCAAGATGGACGACTATGTGCACATCGACGTGCAGGATACCGAGCTTTGCCCACGCTACTGCGCGCGCCTGATTCGCAACGTGAAGATCGGCCCGTCCCCGATGTGGATGCGCAAAGCGCTGAACGCCGCCGGCGTTCGCGCCATCAACAACATCGTCGATATCACGAACTACGTGATGCTGGAAACCGGCCATCCGATGCACGCCTTTGATCTGGCCAAGGTGAAGGACAACCATATCATCGTGCGCCGCGCCAATCCGGGCGAAACCATCACCACGCTGGACGGCAAGGAGCGCGCGCTCACGCCCGATATGCTGATGATCGCCGATCAGACCAACGCGACCGGCATCGCGGGCGTGATGGGCGGCGAGGAATCCGAAATCACCGAGGACACGACGACGGTTATGTTTGAAATCGCGGCGTTTGACCGCACGAATATCCGCCTGACGACCCGCGCGCTGGGTCTGCGCACCGAGGCCTCCGGCCGATTTGAGCGCGGCGTCTGCGCGGCAACCTGCCGTGAGGCGGCAGATCGCGCCTGCCAGCTTGTCAATCTGCTGAACGCGGGCGAGGTGATTGACGACGTTTACGACTGCTATCCCGCGCCGAAGGCCGAACAGACGGTCGTCGCTTCCGTTTCGCGCATCAACGCGCGCATCGGCATGGAAATCCCCGGCGAGGAAATGGCGCGTATTCTGAATCAACTGAGCTTCAAAGCCACGCTCGACGGCGATACGCTGCGCGCTGTCGTGCCGGATTTCCGCGAAGACATCGAGGGCGAGGCCGATTTGTCCGAGGAAGTGCTGCGTATTTACGGCTATGAGCACATCAAATCCACCATGCTCCGCGGCGAAACCTCTACCGGAACGCGCAACGTTCACATGCAGCTCGCCGACCGCGTGGGGCGTATCCTCTCCGCGAAGGGGCTTTACGAAATCCGCAACTTCTCGTTCGTCAGCCCGAAGCTGATTGAAAAGCTCGGTCTGGACGCGGATGATCCGCGCTGCAACCAGCTCAAGCTGACGAACCCGCTGGGCGAGGACACCAGCGTGATGCGCAGCACCCTTGTGCCGAGCGTGCTGGGCACGGTCTCCCTCAACCAGAACCGAAACAATGAAACCGCCATGCTCTACGAAATTGCGCCGGTGTTCGACGTCAGCGCGCGTAAGCCCGGCGACCTGCCGCATGAGCAGCCGTCCCTGTGCATCGGCGCTTACGGCGACGGCGTGGATTTCTATCTGATCCGCGACATTGTGATTGACATGCTCTCTCAGTTCGGTGTTCAGGCGAAGATCGTTCCGGGCGCGGAGCCGTACCATCATCCGGGTCGCGCGGCCAGGCTGATGGCGGGCGACCGGTGCATCGCGACGGTGGCCGAGCTGCACCCGAACGTCATGCAGGCGTTTGAAATCACCCGTCGGACGATCATCACCGAGGTCAATTTGGAAATGCTCTGCGAGCTCCACACGAAGGTGGGGCATGTGCGCGCGCTGCCGAAGTTCCCGGCCGTGACCCGCGACATCGCGCTGGTCATGGAGGAGGGCACGACCGTCGGCAGTGTGCTGGACGTCATCCGCAAGACGGGCGGCGCGCTGCTTGAAAAAGCGGAGATGTTTGACATCTATCGCGGCGCTCAGCTCCTTTCCGGCAAGAAGTCCGTCGCCTTCTCCCTGACGTTTAGAACCGCGGAGCGCACCCTTTCCGACGACGACGTAAACCCGCTGATGCAAAGGATTCTCGCGGCCTGCGAAGCGGAGTGCAGCGCAACGCTTCGCCTGTAAACCGCAACGGAGGAAAACGCCATGCTGAACGAACGCATCGGGCCGGAAACGGCGCGGTTTGCGGTGCTGGGGCAGTCCCTGCCGCATACATGGTCGCCTTATATCCACAATTCGCTGTTCGACGCGGCGGGGCTTGACGCGGTCTATCTGCCCGTCACGGTTCCGCCGGAACGCCTCGGTTCAGTGACGGACGTTTTCCGAAGCTGCTTTTCCGGGTTTAACGCCACCATTCCGTACAAGGAAAAAATCCTTCCTTTTCTGGATGGCGTTGACAAGGCCGCACGGGTTTACGGCGCGGTGAACACTGTTGAAATTCGGAACGGGCGCATGATCGGCCACATCACGGATGGTCTGGGCATGCTGCGCGCCATCGAGGAGAAAGGCGTTGAAACCCATCAGGCCGACGTTCTCGTTCTCGGCGGCGGCGGGGCGGCCCGCGTGGCGGGGTATGCCTTTCTTTCGCACGGCGGACGAGTGACCTTCGCCGTCCGCGATGCGCAAAAGGGCAACGCGCTTGCCCATGCACTTGCACAAACGCAGCAGGACGGATTGCATCGTCTTTCCGTTCGGCCGCTTGCGGATTGCGCCGAAGCGCACGATATTCTAATCAACTGTACGCCCGTGGGAATGTACCCACATGTTGACGCCTGCCCGGTATCGGCTGACGTGATTGCCCGATGCGTGGCGGTATTCGACGCGGTTTACAACCCCAGAGAAACACGGCTGCTCACTTTGGCAAGGCAAAACGGGCTTCCTGCCATCGAGGGACTGGGCATGCTGTTTTATCAGGCTGTGGAAGCTCAGAAATTCTGGTTTGGAGACCGCGTCGCCTCAAAGGCCGAGCAAAGCCGAATTTACAGCGAGCTACAAACTCGGCTGTAACGACGACCTGACAATCGATCCATTTGGAGGAAAGCATGAACATTTGGCATGATATTGATCCGGCGCTCATCACGCCCGATCGCTTTATGGCCGTGATTGAAATCAAGCGCGGCGGCAAAAACAAATATGAAATGGATAAAGCAACGGGTTTGCTGCGTCTGGATCGCGTTCTGTATACCTCGACGCACTATCCGGCCAACTACGGCTTTATCCCGCGCACCTACGCGGACGACGGCGACCCGCTCGACGTGCTGGTGCTCTGCTCGGAGGCCATCGAGCCGATGACGCTGGTGGAATGCCGCCCGATCGGCATGTTCGAAATGAACGACGGCGACGCGCGCGACGAAAAAATCATCGCCGTTCCGCTGGGCGACCCGAATTATAACTATATGTTCGACATCAGCCAGCTTCCGGAACACCTGCTTGACGAAATCCGCCATTTCTTCACCGTTTACAAGGAGCTTGAAGGGCGCACAACCGTCGTCAGCAAAGCGCAAAACCGCGAAGTCGCCAACCGCGTCATCGTCGAGTGCATCAACAACTACAACGAATCCTTCGGCAAAAAGGACAAGGACAAGAAAAACAAGGATGAAAGCAAGAAGGGGGAATCCAAATGAATCGCCCGCTGATCGGCATTTCCGGTTCACACAATGTCGCCGACCGCCAAATGTTTGTCCGCGAAAACTACATGCAGTCTGTGCTCCGCGCGGGCGGAATTCCCGTGCTGCTGCCAGAAATCGAGGATGAAGAAACCGCCAAAGCAATTCTGGATCGGCTGGACGGTCTCCTTCTTGCAGGCGGCGGTGATGTTCTGCCGTCGCGATATGGCGAAGAAACGCTGCCCGCCTGCGGAGAGGACGACCCACAGCGCGACATTTTCGAGCTGCTGATTATCCCGATGGCCATCGCGCGCAACATGCCGATTTTCGGCATCTGCCGCGGGATTCAGGTGCTCAACGTCGCCATGGGCGGCACGCTCATCCAAGATATCGAATCCCAGCAGAACATTCCGAAAAAAACGCATCTGCAGGATCCGCCCTTCGACCAGCCGGTGCATACCGTTCGCTTTGAAAAGGGGAGCGTCTTTGAGCGCATCACCGGCGCGACTGAAATAAAGGCCAACAGCATACACCATCAGGCGATCAAGAAGCCAGCCGACGGCCTTCAGGTTGATGGCCGCGCTGAGGACGGCATCATTGAAGCCATGAGCGCCAAGGACGGAAGCCGCATCTTTGCCGTGCAGTTCCACCCGGAGTATCTTTCCGACCATGACGCGCATGCCCAGAGGCTGTTTGATCACTTCGTCAAGCTGAGCCGCGAATATCAGAGCGAAAAAGAATCATAATCTCTCTGCGCCGCAGTTTCCGTCAGGAGAAGCGGCGCAGTTTTTTTAACACGCTTCAACACGCTTTTAGGAAAAACAGGCTTGACTGCCTATCGTTTCCGCAGGATTGAAGTTCCGATGTTTTTTTGTTATAATGAACGTGCATATTTTTCAAATCTGTCCGAAAAGGAGACCGCATATGAAAAAGCGCCTCTTTGTTCTGCCGCTCGCGCTTCTTATCCTGATCTTGGCCGTCGCCTTCCCCGCGTCGGCCGATACGCCGTCGAGCATCCGGGTTTATCTGCGCCGTTTGCAGGTTGAAGACACGCTGCGCGTCACCGTGAAGGGGCAGTATGCCACGCAGGACGGCAGGCTGTCCTTCTCTGACGGCGCAAAGCTGGTCGTCGTCCTTCGCGGGGATCAACTGGTGCTGCACACCGGGCAAACGGCTGTCGTTATGGGCAGCAGCATCAAGCTGGTGCGTTGTCAGAGTGAAACACCCGGCTATCTTCTTTTGAACGATGGCACAGGGATGTATGAAGGCGATTTATCGCTGGATATCATTGAAAACGCCATTCGTCCCATTCTGACCATCAACGTGGAGAATTATCTGCTCGGCGTTGTTCCGTTTGAAATGGGCGACTCCTTCCCGCTCGAGGCGCTCAAGGCACAAGCCGTCACCGCCCGGACGTATGCGCTGCGCAAAAGCGGTTCCTCCGGCGCATACGACGTGGAAGATACCACAAACGATCAGGCGTATCGCGGCCGAACGACATCCAGCCCGCTTTCCGAGCAGGCAGTGACGGAAACGAAAGGGCTTTGCGGCGTTTATCGCGGCGCGTTGGCCTCGTGTTTTTACTCCGCCAGCAACGGCGGCCAAACCGAACTTGGCCAGCATGTCTGGCCAACGGACGCTCCGGACGCTTACGGCTACATGGATATGCGCGACGACCCGTATGATTTGGAAAACAGAAACAGCGTGGTGAAGCGCTATACGCTGCAAAAAAAGCCGGGAGAGAAGGGAATCGGCGAAGCGCTCCATCAGGTGCTCACGGCGGCCATGGAGGAACAGCTTTCCGCGCTGGGCGTTGAAGCGGACAGCGAGCTGGTGCGCTTTGATGAAATTCAATCCGTAGAAGCCGTCATGCCCAAATATGACGGTGCCTCGCGGCTGATGACCGAGCTCCGCTTTACCGTCAAAATATCTGTTCGAGACTACACGTTCCACCAGACGCCATCCCCGCAGCCTGAGGCCTTGTCTACGCCCCGTGCGGATGAAACGCCCGCGCCGACGGCAACGCCTGCTTTTTCGCCTTATCGAAAGGTGAAGGAAGCCGTGACCGTCACGCTGCCGATTTTCACAGAAGCGGAACGCGCGATGGGGTTGAGCATCAACGTCTCTCAAAACGAATTGATCACCGTTTCCGATATTGGTTCCGCGTTTCTGATTGAATCCCGCCGGTTCGGGCACGGCGTGGGCATGAGTCAGCGCGGCGCGGAACAGATGGCGCGCCAATACGGTATGACATACGAGCAGATTCTCGCGTTCTATTATCCGGGCATGGGGCTTGTTTCTTATGACACGGAAAGCGCGCCGCTTCCAACGCTCAACGCGGAATTGATGGCCACGCCCGCGCCGACGCCCAGCCCGACGCCTCGCCCGACCCTGATGCCCGTCAGCACCAATCAAATGCCGGAGGGCGCATATCTGGCCGTCGTCTCCAACATCGACGAGGATTCCACACTCAATCTGCGCGAGCAGCCCAACACGTCTGCCGAGGTCATCCGACGGCTTTATAAAAATCAACCGCTGATTGTTCTTTCCGTCAGCAAAGACGGATGGGCGCACGTCAAAACCGACGTCATGGAGGGTTATGTGCGCAGCGAATACCTTCAGGCCGAAAAAGATTCTTAACTTTTTGACGATTGACTGCGCACAAAAAGTGCCTTTTTAACGGAAAATCCTCCGCTTGGCGCTGCTTCGTGTGCGTTTCAAAACAAATTCTTCACAAATATCGTATTTCTTTTCAAAATCAACAGGAAAAGCCTTGAAAAAGAACCGGTTTTTGAGTACAATAGAGAGGGTTAGAATCCCACAAGGGAAACACTTGATAAAGTTTTAGGAGGAGATTTCCAATGGTTAGAGTTGCTATCAATGGATTTGGCCGCATCGGCCGTCTCGCTTTCCGCCAGATGTTTGACGCCGAGGGTTATCAGGTTGTCGCTATCAATGACCTGACCAGCCCGAAGATGCTGGCTCACCTGCTCAAGTATGATACCGCTCAGGGCTCCTACAAGTACAAGGACACCGTGAGCTCCAAGGAGCCGATCTTCGAGGAAGACGGCAAGACTGTGAAGGTGCCGGGCTCCATCACCGTCAACGGCAAGGAGATCACCATCTACGCCAAGCCGAAGGCCAACGAGCTGCCGTGGGGCGAGCTGGATGTTGACGTCGTGCTCGAGTGCACCGGCTTCTACACCAGCAAGGCCAAGGCGATGGCTCACATTGAGGCCGGCGCTAAGAAGGTCGTCATCTCCGCTCCGGCGGGCAACGATCTGCCGACCGTCGTTTTCTCCGTCAACGAGAACGTGCTGACGAAGGAAGACAAGGTGATCTCCGCCGCGTCCTGCACCACCAACTGCCTCGCCCCGATGGCCAAGGCGCTGAACGATACCTATCCGATCGTTTCTGGCATTATGACCACCGTGCACGCCTACACCGGCGACCAGATGATTCTGGACGGCCCGCAGCGCAAGGGTGACCTGCGTCGTGCCCGCGCCGGTGCGCAGAACATCGTTCCGAACAGCACCGGCGCTGCCAAGGCGATCGGTCTGGTCATTCCGGAGCTGAACGGCAAGCTGATCGGCTCTGCTCAGCGCGTTCCGGTTCCGACCGGCTCCACCACGATCCTCGTGGCTGTCGTGAAGGGCAAGGATGTGACCATTGATTCCATCAATGCCGCGATGAAGGCCGCTTCTTCCGCGTCCTTCGGCTACAACACCGATCTGATCGTGTCCTCCGACGTCATCGGCATGACCTATGGCTCCCTGTTCGACGCGACCCAGACCATGGTGACCAAGATCGACGATGACACCTATCAGGTGCAGGTCGTGTCCTGGTACGACAACGAGAACAGCTACACCAGCCAGATGGTTCGCACCATCAAGTATTTCGCCGAGCTGGGCTAATTGCAAAGGCAGAGGAGAAATCCACTGCGGTTGCGATTGCTGTTTAGGCAAATCCAAAGACGACACGGTTTCGGCCGCGTCGTCTTTTTTCATCGGATAATCCGCCAAGCGTCCCTTTTTGAAATTTCTTTCATTTTTCGCTTGACATAAAATACAAATCCATGATATAATAGCAATGTTCCGTTTGGAACAAAGTGAATAGCGTGGGTAGGTTCCCGAGTGGCCAAAGGGAGCAGACTGTAAATCTGCCGTCACAGACTTCGATGGTTCGAATCCATCCCTGCCCACCATTTTTCCGCGGGAATGGCGGAATTGGCAGACGCGCTAGATTCAGGTTCTAGTGAAAGCAATTTCATGCAGGTTCAAGTCCTGTTTCCCGCACCA
>OGZA01002736.1_pt1 | contig 10601 bp, 9 predicted proteins | sample 1576591 | NCBI WGS metagenome assembly OGZA01 (sample SAMEA3541565, study PRJEB24748) | human gut metagenome | biome: human gut; feature: human-associated habitat; material: faeces | place: China | collected 2012
GGTGGCCTCGATCTTCAGCACGGCCACATCATAGTCGCTGTCGCCGCCCACTACAATGAGATTGTCCCGGATAAGCCGACAGGATTGAGTGCGGCAGCAGGCAATCAGAGCATTACACTTTCATGGAAATCCGCAAAGAATGCAACAGGTTATAATATATTTTATTATGATAAAAATAATATATCAAAAATATACAAATTAATATCAAAAAATTCCATTCAAATCTTTTTCAAAATCGCTTAAATTTTAAATAGAGCAAAAATACCGAAATGCAAAATTATGTGCAGTGAGGAGAGCGAGGGCATATGGGAAAATCGACATTTTGTAAACCGAAGTTGTCGAAACGGCGAAAGTGGTTTGACTGCGCAATTTTTATGGGGCCTTCAATCCTCATGTTTACGGTGTTGTTTCTGATTCCTCTTGGCGGGGAGCTTTTGTATTCTTTTACGGACTGGAATGGGGTGGACCCGACATTCAGCTTCAATGGGGTTACAAATTATTTTAAAACCTTTGCTGAGCCAGAATATTGGGCATCTCTTTGGTTTACGATTAAGTTTTCGTTCTTCGTGGTGATTTTTTCCAACCTGCTGGCTTTTGGCTGGGCTTATATTCTTTCCAAGGATATTCCCTTGCGCAATTTATGGCGTGCGTTGATTTATGTGCCGCGTATCATCGGCGGCGTAATATTGGGTTTTTTATGGCGGTTTATTTTCCAGAATGTATTTGTTCAGTTTGGCAAATGGACAGGATGGAGTTGGTTTTCTCAAAACTGGTTTACAACACCGAGTTCTTCCTTTTGGGCACTGGTCATCGTAATGACTTGGACGTTGTCCGGATATCTGATGATTATCTATGGAGCCGGTTTTTCCGCGATTGACAGCAGCTATATTGAAGCGGCTACGATCGACGGGGCATCCAAGCGGCAAATATTGTTCCGCATCACCATTCCCATGCTGATGTCGTCTATTACGCGGTGTATGTTTATCGCCATCAACTGGGCAATGCTTTTGTACGACACCAACATCTCACTGACAAATGGCAATCCCTATCGAACCTCCGAGGGTGTTACCATGAATATTTATGCCACTGCATTCAAGAGCAATCAAATGGCCTTTGGCGCAGCAAAATCTGTGATTTTTATTGTGATTCTCGTGATAATATCCTTTGCGCAGGTAAGCTTAACTTCGCGCCGGGAGGTGGAACAATAATGAAGCGCCGCGAAACTGTTGATACATGGGTACGTGTAATCCTCATAGCATTCAGTGCGCTGGTGGTTTTGGTTCCCCTGTATTTCACCGTGTTGAATTCATTCAAGCCCTACCGGGAGATTGCATCCAATATTGCAGCCTGGCCGCAGAATCCAACGCTGGATAATTTCAAAGAAGCCTGGGAGCGGCTGGATTTTCTGAATGTGTTGAAAAACACTGCGATTATTACAATATTTTCCGCCTTGGGGTGCGTAGTCTTTTCCGGAATGACAGGATACTGGATTGCCAGAAATCGCAACCGTTTCACCAAAATCTGGAATGTTTTGTTTCTGAGCGGTATGTGTGTGCCCTTCCAGTGCATCATGATCGTGTTCGCAAAAATGATTGGTATGCTGAAACTGGGAAATCATTTGTTTGGCGTGATCCTCAGCTTCTGGGCACTGTCTCTGCCAATGTCTATGTTTCTCGTATCCGGCGCGGTAAAATCTGTCCCGCTGGAAATCGAAGAAGCAGCGATCATCGATGGCTGCAGCACCTTGAGCGTATTTTGGCGTATTGTGTTCCCGCTGATTCGAGGCACTGTTTTTACAATTGCTTCGCTTGAGGTACTTACCTATTGGAACGATTATTTGATGACACAGTTCATTCTGACAAAAACCCAGTACCGCACGCTGCAGATTGCGATGCAGTCTTTGTTCAATGAAGCCTTTTTCTCATGGGATACCGCTGTTGCCGCTGTTACGCTTTCTATTCTGCCGCTGTTTATTTTCTTTGTGATTGCGCAGAAGCAGGTGCTTGACGGTGTTACGGTGGGGGCAGTAAAGGGCTGACGTTGGTTCAACGTGGTTTGGCCACGAATGTATAGCACACATCGAAAAGGAGGAAAAAAGATGACACGAAAAATCACAGCACTTTTACTTGCATTTGTACTGGTACTCAGCCTTGTGGCCTGCGGTTCAGGCGCATCCAGTTCCGCAGCGCCTGCGGCAAGCGGGTCGTCGCCGACTGCATCCGGCGGAGGAAGCGCGCCGACGGACGGTTCTATCGCGCTGACGGTTTCCATGCCTTTAGGCCAGTGGACAGACAATTTTGACACATTGATCGAATCATACATGGCAGAGCATCCCGAGATTGCATCGATTGATGCAACATTCCCAAGTTCTGACAAATATAACGACTTGTTGAAATCCGCCTTGAGTGCTGGAGAACTTCCCGATATCATTTCAGTTTCTTATGGCATACTGAATCAGGATTGGTTCCAGTACTGTGTGGATTTGAGCACGGACTGCCCCGCTTATGACCTGCTGACCGACGAGCAGAAGGCTTTGGGAACCACCGATCAGGGTATGACAATTATGCCTATCTATGTTGAGGGCACGGGCATTCTTTACAATATGGATTTATTGGCCCAGGCAGGCTGGGATCATACGCCCCAGACACGCGATGAGCTGGCACAGCTCTGTGCAGATCTGAAAGCGGCCGGGATTACACCGTTTATGCATCAATGGGCTGAAACTTACCTAAATCTGTTCAACTGGGTAGGTACCACCTGGCTCGGCAACAAGGACGATCAGCTTGATTTCCTGAATAAAATGCTGGCGGGGGAGGATATGGACCTCGTCAATGATCCGGAATGGAACGATTTCATGGATACTTATGAGATCTTGATTGAGTATGCACAGGAAGGTGCCATCGCTACCGACAAGTGGACCTGCCGCAATGCGTTCTTCCTGGAAGAGTGTGCAATGCTTGTGGGTGAAGGCTCGTGGGAGACGCCCAATATTGAGAGTACCAATCCTGATCTGCTGGATCATGTGAAACAGGATGTGCTTCCCTGTTCCAATGATGCGGGAACAAACAATCTGCAGAAGCAGACAATCACGGCATCTGTTACAGACAGCGGAGACCCAGTACGTGTTGCGGCCGCCAAGGATTTTCTGAGCTATATTGTTTCTTCCGAAGCTGCACGCATCTGGCACCAGGAAACGATGGGCTCCCCGACAGCCATTGTTTCCTTGGAACTTTCGGAAAATCTGCCGGCTATCGCAGCAGATGTGGTTTCGCTGATGAAAGACGACCGTGCCGCTGAATCAATGTATTCTTATATGCCAGCCGTCATTCAGACCGACCTGCAGAAAATTTGGGCACAGTTCGTCGGACAGGAAATTACGCGCGACGAGTTTACGCAGCAGTATCAGCAGATTTTCAAGGATTTTGCGGGTGGAAAATATAACTAACAGGAACGAAACGCTGAACAGCGTATGAATCATGCGGCGGGGCGGGTCGGCCGCCGGTCATTCCCGCCGCGCATTATGTGCATTTGGAGGATGTATCTATGAAGGTTTATCTGTATTATGATGCAAGCCATGTTCACAGCTATGATGAAAACGGGATCGATGTCATAGAGCTGCTGCCGGGCACACACGATGAGGTGCGGGCGTTCAAATATTTTATGAAAGCGGGCAGTGTTTTGAAGCCCGAGCTGTATGCCGACCGTTCCGTGGTCTACCTGTTCGACGGCGGTAAGGGCGTGGGCCTGCTGAAAGACGAAGAAGCTGTCCGGAAGCTGGACACAGTGTGCTTTTATGCACCGGATTATGACAAAATGCCCTATACCATTCATGCTGTGACCGATATGGAGTTTGTGATGGTGACCGCGAATATGGACTCCCACGATTGCGACTGTGCCGTGGACACGCGGTTGCATTTGCCGTTCTTCCGTACGGAGGAGCAGTGCGACCGTTATGATCAGGACTGCAAAACACCGGGTACCATTTCCCGTACAGTACTATACGGTGAGTTCGACCGTTTGGGACGCCTGACGATTGGTATATGTGAAGGCGGAAATTGCGGCGGTACTGTTGAGAAAGGGCATCCCGAGGTGCATCAGTGGAACTACGCGCTGAGCGATTCCGACTATCAGCTCACCGTGGGCGCTGGGGAAGATGCCGATACCTATGACCGCAAAGGCGGCGACTGGGACTTTATCCCGGCTGGCCCGGACCATAACCTGTACGCCGGCAGCGGCAAAAAGGTACATTATATATGGGTCGAATTCAATACCAACAAAAGAGGCAAATAAAAGAGAGGAGTGTTATTATGAGCTATCCTTATGTATACAGCACGGATGCGGAGATTCAGTATGACGCAAAAGGCGTTTCAATGAAAGAAATGCCGCTGGACAAAGATTTTCCGGATATCCAGAAATGCGGTATAAAATTTTATCGCTGCAATGTGAAAGCGGGCTGTACTGTCAACCCAAAGCTGGACCCGGAGAATATCGTACTCCTGATTTTCAACGGTAAGCGCGCTTACATCCGGTCCGGCTGCGAATCGTTCGATGTTGTTGAGCCTTCGTTCTTCATCCCCGACTTTGACAAACAGGCTTATACTGTGGGCGCGGTTGAGGATACAGAGTTTATTCTGGGTGTTTTCGGCATGAATGAGTGGGACAAAGAGCAGTTTCGGCATTGGCACAAACATCTTCCGTTTTTCAAAAAATATACCGACGGCGTGCAGTACGACCAATCCTGCAAAAAGCCCGGCACACGTTCATGGAGCATTTTACAGGGGATGCAGCTTGGGCATGTGACAATTGGCGTCGTGCATGCCATCGGCGCGGGTACAGATGAAAAAGGACATCCCGAAGTGCATCAATGGAACTACTGCTTGGGCAATTCGGACTTTGACCTTGATGTGGAAGGCGAGCTCGCGCCGCAGAAACCGGGCGATTTCTCTTTCATTTACGGCGGTAAGGACCACAAGCTGTTGGCAAAAGAAGGCAAGGAAGTTTTCTATGTATGGGTAGAGTTCTATTCTGATGAGGACCTCACAGAATACAACTATTCCAGCGTACACAATGAATCGCCAAAAGAGGCTTACGCTCGGATGCTTGCCAAAAAATAGTTATACAGATTTTGTATTGCATCGGCCGTATTCGGGGACATGATATCCCGAATACGGCCGAGTTATGCATCTGCAAGCATGAACTTCAAAAGCAGTTTTGAAAGAGAGGTGTGGGCGTGGCGCAGCGTAAAAGCATCGACATGACCAACGGCGGCGTCTGCGGACCAATTTTGCGTTTTTCTGTTCCGCTGATCGCAGGCAACCTTTTCCAGCAGGCATATTCGCTCACGGACGCGGCGATTGTGGGACGCTGCGTGGGAGTAGACGCATTGGCGGCAATTGGCTGTACAAGCTGGCTTCAATGGCTGCTGTTCGCAGTTTGCCGGGATACTGCGAATTCGGTTTGTATTGCGGCCTCAAAAAGAGTCGGTGCACATGATACGGAAGGCGTCAGGAAAATCGTAGCCCACAGCATTTTTCTGGGCGGCACGCTGGCGGGAATCGTAACGGCAGCGCTGCTGATGTTTATGGGCCCCATCCTTATTTTTTTTAATGTACCGTCCAATAATTATGAAGATGCGCATATCTATTTGACGATCTCTGTCCTTAGCACGCCGCTTATCGTTGCGTATGATATCGCGGCCGCTTTGTTACAGGCGACAGGAGAAAGCCGCTTTACTCTGCGTGCAATGGTTTCGGCTACCTTTGTTAATATTACGCTGGATCTGTTATTTGTAGCAGTATTTGACTTGGGTGTTTTGGGGGCGGCTTTGGCGACGGCCTTTGCACAAATACTCAGTGCATTAATCGTGCTGAGAGGGGTTTGGGGATGTGAAGTGTTCCACATTGAACATTCTCACTGGAAGCCCGACAAGCATATTCTGAAAGAAGTGGTTTCGCTTTGGGTTCCAATGTTTTGGAATTCTGTAATCATTGCCGTAGGCGGTATGGCCGTGCAAAAACAGATCAACAGCCAGGGAGCGGCTTTTTCCGGCGGTATCAGCACCGGGGTAAAAATTTTTAACCTGATCGAAGCGGTGATTATGGCGATCCAGTCTGGAACCTGTATTTTTATCGGCCAAAATTTGGGCGCAAAAAAAATCAGGCGGGTAAGCGAAGGGTTGCGGCGTATTACGGTGGTCTCCGAATTGCTCACTTTGGGGATGATTCTGTGCGTATGGCTCTGGGGTGACCGGCTTCTTGCGCTTTTGATGTGGTCACAGGACCCCACCACGTATGAAACGGCTTTCTGCACGGCCTGGGATTCTATCCGTGTAACAGCCTTGGGAACGCTGATCATGACGCCGATGTATCTGCACCGTGGGGCGATACAAACCATGGGATATGCTATATACCCCATGATCGCTGGATGTTTGCAGCTTGTGGCGCGCACGATGACAATATCGTTTCTTCCGCCGCTTTTGGGCAATCTGGGCTATTATCTGCCCGATATAGCGGCGTGGGCGGTTTCATTGGCCGTTGTGTATGCAGCATACCATTATCATATCCGGAAAATGCTGCGGCAGCCGGCCCCGGAGCGGGGAATATAAAAGGAAAAATAAAGCAGGCCCGGAGAAAACTTCAGCTTTCCTTCGGGCCTGCTTTTTGATCGTTTGATTGCAGGCGCCATATCCTATAGGCGGCAGGCGTCATGGAAACAATCTTTTTAAACTGTTTGGTGAAATAGCCTTCATCCTGAAAGCCTACCGCGATGGCGATTTCCTGTACTTGCATATCAGAGCTGACAAGCAGTTCTTTGGCATGCTTGATGCGTATGTTTGTCAGATAAGCGACCATTCCGCTTCCAAAGGTTTCCTTAAACTTACGGCTCAGATAATCTTTGTTGATATGGAAGAGATCGGAATATCTGCATTGATCGAAAGGCTCTTTATAATTCAGCTCCAAATAATCGGCAATCTCATACATAAGGTCCCCGCTTTTTCGCACGGTGTAGATTTCCTGATGAATGTGCTCGAGCACCGAACAGAAGAAGGCGGTAAGGCTTTCTTTTATATTGCACCATGCATCATTTGTTAATGAAAGCGGGAAGGGGCCATTCAGAGGGGACACAGGGGAAAATGAAGTGTACCGGTTGTATAGGTATTCCACCCAGCGGTGATACAGCTTATCAAAATAGAACCAAAGATCTTTCAACAGGCCAAGAGTCATCGGCCTTTCGCCCGACGCAAACTGTATCCAGTGATGTACTGCATTGGAAATAGCGGCGTTGTCTCCGATGAGCAGGGCAGAAAGCATCTGATTTTCCAGTTCAATACTTGTCTTGACCTTTACACGGGGCGTTTCGGCACTGTACCGAACAAGGAGTGTTCGTCCATGTGAGGGCCCGGCGGACAGGAATGCCTGCTGCGCTTCTGCATAGGACTGAGTGAGGGCATCAGGGAACGGATTACAACCGCTGCAGCCGACGTATAATCCGTGAGAAACGGACAACTCCTCTAAAATCTGTACGATCATGCGCTGTGCGTCAGAAAACTCGCTATATAAAAGAATTACAATCTGTCCCATTGTTTGGGTATGATACAACAGCACACCGCAGTTCCATTCTTCCAGCTGGTGAGATATTTTTTTCGCGGCGACATTCAGCCGATCGGAAAAAGCTGTATCCTGAACAGGCCAAAAGAATAGATCACATACCAGCACCATACAATATTGCGCCTTGGCCAGAGTTGCATCACTCTGGCATAATTCGGCATATATTGGAGAAATGTTTCCGTGCTGGAGCAGTTCGCTCAACAGCATTTGCTGATGCTGTCTGGAAATTTCTTTCACCTTGCTGGCTTCAACCCCATTTAGACGGCTGTTCTCTTCCTCATTTTGTACTGCGGATACTGCTTTTTGAAGTGCGGTAATGATTTTATCTTCTTCAATCGGCTTAAGAAGATAGTCGATGCAGCCATACACAAACATGCCTCTCACGCAATCAAAATCACTGTGGCCGGAAATTGAGATGATTTTTGTTGCAGGCGCTTCGTCTGTGATAAACTGGGCCAGATGGATTCCTGTATCATTGCCGATCATAACATCCAGAATTGCAATTTCCGGGCGGTGGGTGCGAATCAGCGCCTGAGAGCAGCGTGGCTTCGGAGCTGGCCGCAAAAACCTCGCTGATGCCGAGTTCGCTCCAGGGAACCAGCAGTCGAACGGCCTCCACAACATGCTCCTCATCATCTACGATCAGCGCTTTCATATGCATCGGCCTCCTTTCAAAAGAAATTAACCTAGAGAACGGTACGGCAGCTGAAGCACGACCGTGGTTCCGCCCAAGTCGTTTGCAAAAATGCTCACTTCGCAATCCTTACCGAAGTTGAGCAACAGACGCAGAAGCACATTTTCCATTCCAATGGAGGCGCGCCCGCCTGCATCCCGCGAAAAGATGTCCTGTAACGGTACGAAAGCCGGCTGGCTGTTGGCGTGTGCGGTATGCTCCAGAAAGGTTTGACGCAGACATACGACACGTTCGTGCATTTGCTGTGCAAGCTGGGATGATACGGCTTTTCCGTTATCGACAACCGAGACATGTAGCATATTTCCAATTTGTTGTGTTTCAATGTGCAGGATGCTGCCCGGCACCTGCAGAATATTCCCATGCAAGATTGAGTTTTCTACCAAGGGCTGCAGTGTCATACGCGGGATCGCGCATATATCCGTACCCGGCAGGATGGAAAAGGAGATATCCGCTTCATGCTTAAAGCGCATCTGTTGTAATGCGAGATAGCGTTCCACATAATCCAGCTCCGCCTGCAGGGGGACGATGACGGGTTCCAGTACCATAGCATAGTGTAGCATTTGTCCAAAGGAAGAAATAAGGTGGTACTGTTCAAGATCTTGCTTTTTCAAGGCACTTGTGGCGAAACACTGCAGTGTATTATAAATAAAATGCGGATTAATTTGCGCCTGTAGCATCTTCAGTGTAGAACGGATGTAAGCGAGTTCCAGTTCATATTGTTGGATGATATAATATTGTATAGTGGAAAGCATCGACTCGAAGGTGGTTACCAATAGGCCGAGCTCATCGTTGCCCCGATATTCTACATAACTGGAAAGAGGAGAGACATCCTTCCACTTCTTGTTGCGGACAATGGTTTGCATGTAGTCAGTGATACGGCGCAGCGGTTTGGTATAATGCAATACCTGGCTGGCGTTGATGGCGACAACCACACCCAGCCCACATAGAAAAACAGTGATCAATACAAAGGTCTGTATCAAATTGGTTCGATATATTTTTTCCAGAGGAACGGTTTTGACAATCTTCCAGTTAAGATATTTGGATTCCATCTGCCGCTGCAGGACAAGCTGTCCATCCGCAATATAGTAAGAAGCTGCTTGCTCCTGAAGCCGAGCACCATCGGCACAGATCTCGGCCAAATTACGAAAAATAGCAGTTTCGTCCGACGCGGCCAGGATCATGCCGCCCATATCTGCAATATACATCTGTTCGTCATCTTCATAAACGAGTTGACAATTCTGATTTAAAAACGCAATGGGAAAATCGATTGCAACCAGTGCGATGACTTCATCGCCCTGGGGAAGATTGTATACTGGAAACCATAAAGTAAATACCAGTTCATCCGGTGCTTCCCGAACCGGCGCGTCAAAGCGCGTTACATGGCCGTAAGAAGACATCGTATGTGTAGGCTGAACATAAAGGCTACGCCAAGAGGAAAAAGAAGGCAATTCTTCGATGCTGAGAGAAAGCTCGGTAGCCGAGGACTGCAGATATTTGGCAATGTATAAAAAGGATTGGCTCAGCCGAAGAGAAGCGAGAAAAATCTGTTCCGAACCGGAAGTGGAATAATAAACCGTTTGAAGGTAGCTATAAATCTGTTCCATTTGTCCGGTGGTGAGAGGGCCACGGCTATTCTGCGAAAGCAGTGACACAATATCATTGTCCACATAGATACTGCGCGCAGAGGAGATACAGTTTTCAATATAATAATCAATATTATGTACAGATACATCTACAGCGTTTTCAGAACGCTGGACATATTCCTGGACTGAATTCTGGCGTACGGAAAAGAAAAAATAACCACTGAAGAGAAGAATGGACAGAAGGACGGAGACGATTAAAACAGTCATTTGCTTCTGGCCGATGCTTCGGTACCGGTCGCTTTTTTCTCGGCGCTGTTTTTTCATCTTCCCACCTGCTTTGTTTCAAACAATGACAGAACTTGTCGCGCATTTTGTGTGTGCAAAAGGCAATATACGAAACAGGATATACAAAAATATTATAATATGTTTTAAGCTAATTGGCAACTGTGGTTTATAAACCTTCCGCAGAGAAAAATTCTGAACGAGAAAAAACGGAGAGCTGAAAATATGTTATCGGCGCTCCGTTTGCTCTTGGACAATGCTTTCCGTCAAAATTAAGGAATCTCTGATTTAATCCGGGCTACCGCGCATGCGCGAGAGATGGTAAAATAACACCATCAAAACGATGGAGGAACAAGGAAATGAAGCAGGAAACATTTACGGACATCGAATACAGCTACCGCAAGAAGAAAACGAAGCGGGAGGAATTTCTGGAAA
>OGZA01002738.1_pt1 | contig 10596 bp, 8 predicted proteins | sample 1576591 | NCBI WGS metagenome assembly OGZA01 (sample SAMEA3541565, study PRJEB24748) | human gut metagenome | biome: human gut; feature: human-associated habitat; material: faeces | place: China | collected 2012
CGGACGCAAGTATAAATGATAGGTGTTGCCCAGAATAATCTGTGCCTGGATATCTTCTTTCAGTTCTGTTACATGTACTCCTTTAACAGTGCCCAGTGTTCCCACAGGCATGAAGATAGGTGTTTGTATCTGCCCGTGGTCTGTTGTTATCAGACCTGCACGGGCATTACTTTTAGTGTCTGTATATTGTAACTCAAATGTCATTCCTGGCTGGGTTTCTTTACAGATAAATCAATGGCATCCGCAACTTTCTCGTTTGTCAAGGCGATTGCGAATACTTCTTTAATGTCGTTTACATAGTGGAATTGCAGTCCTTTTAAATATATGTCCTGAATTTCATCTATGTTCTTTTTATTTTCGGCACTCATGATGATTTCTTTGATTCCGGCACGTTTGGCGGCAAGAATCTTCTCTTTGATACCACCGACAGGAAGCACTTTGCCACGGAGAGTGATTTCTCCCGTCATGGCAAGGTTTGCTTTTACCTTTCTTTGGGTGAGGGCAGAAGCTAAAGAAGTAGCCATAGTAATACCTGCCGACGGTCCATCTTTCGGAATAGCACCTTCGGGGACATGGATATGTATATTCCAGTTGTCAAAGATGTCTTCATTCAGATCGAGGATGGAAGCATGTGCTTTGATGTATTCGAGTGCCAGCATAGCTGATTCTTTCATTACATCTCCCAAATTACCTGTTAGTGTAAGACGCGCACCTTTACCACGGCTCAGACTCGTTTCTACAAAGAGTATTTCACCGCCGACGGCAGTCCATGCCAGTCCGGTGACTACACCAGCGTAATCATTACCCTGATATTTATCACGGGTATACTCCGGTGCTCCGAGGAATTCATATAAATCTCCCGGCTTAATCTCCTGTTTGGCAAAATAACCATCTGTAGCATACTGACGTGCTGATTTACGAAGTATCTTACCTATTTTCTTCTCCAGTTCACGTACGCCGCTTTCACGAGTATACGACTCGATAATTGCCTCCAGCGTATTCTTCGGTATCTTGATATCATTCTTCTTCATACCGTTAGCTTCCAGTTCTTTCGGAACCAAATGGCGGCGGGCAATCTCTATTTTCTCTTCGGTGATATAACCACTTACCTCAATCAACTCCATACGGTCGAGCAAAGGTCCGGGAATAGTATTCAGGTTATTTGCAGTAGCTATGAACATCACTTTAGACAAATCATAATCTACATCCAAGAAGTTATCATGGAATGTTGTATTCTGTTCCGGATCGAGTACTTCAAGCAGGGCAGAAGAGGGATCCCCCTGACGGTCTGAGCTAACTTTATCAATTTCGTCCAAGATAAACACCGGATTTGATGAACCTGCCTTGATCAGACTCTTGATAATACGTCCCGGCATAGCACCGATATATGTCTTGCGGTGTCCACGGATTTCAGCTTCATCATGCACACCACCCAATGACATACGAATGTACTTACGCTTCAAGGCAGCAGCGATAGAACGTCCCAAAGAAGTTTTACCCACTCCCGGAGGGCCGTACAAGCAGATAATAGGCGACTTCATGTCACCTTTCAACTTCAATACAGCCAAGTGCTCCAAAATACGTTCTTTCACCTTCTCCAAGCCATAATGATCTTTATTTAAAGTCTTTTCGGCATTGATCAGATTGAAATTATCCGTAGTATATATTCCCCATGGCAAACTCAACATAGTTTGCAGATAATTAAGTTGCACACTGTAATCAGGAGATTGCGGATGTGTACGCTCCAATTTATCCACCTCTTTCATAAAGGTGTCTCTCACTTCTACACTCCATTTAGTAGTGAGTGCTTTGCGGCGCAGCTCTTCAATTTCCTGTTCCTGGCCACCGCCACCCAATTCATCCTGAATGGTTTTAATTTGCTGTTGCAGGAAGTATTCACGTTGTTGTTGGTCAATATCTTCTCGTGCACGCATCTGTATGGACTCCTTAATCTCGGCAAGCTGCACTTCCCGGTTCAGTATCTCTAATAGACGGTAAGTACGTGCCCGCAATGAGTCAATACGTAGCAACTCAATCTTTTCATCTTTCTTCAATGGAAGATTCGTGCAAATAAAATCTACCAGGAACATAGGATTAGTAATGTTCTTGATAGCAAATGCAGAATCCTGCGGGAACATATCAGATGATTTGATATATCTTATAGTCAGATCCTTACAAGCTTCCACCAAAGCATGGAACTCTTTATCATTTTTATCGGGAATATCTTCTTCCAGTGCCTTTACGCGTCCTTTCAAATACGGAGTTATATCTACAATTTCTTCCAACTCCATACGTTTGACGCCTTGCAGGATAATCGTTGTTGTCTGATCAGGCATCTCCAGGATACGGATAATCTTACCGATCGTACCAATGGTATGCAAATCTTCCAACATTGGCATTTCGGTTTCAGCCACTTTCTGACAGACTACTCCGATATATGCACTCTTCTTTTCTGCTTCACGCACTAATTTCATGGAAGTCTTTCTCCCGACAGATACTGGCATAAACACACCTGGAAATAAAACCATATTCCGTAAAGGCAATATCGGAAGTATCTCATTCACTTCAATATCCATCAATTGTTCCTCATTCCCCTCAAAATCAGCAATTACTGAGAAAGAGTTTCCTTCTTCTCTCGTCTCCATATCTTTTAGGTAAAGTCTTTTCTTCATTTTGTTCTTTTTAATTTTACGTCACACTGACAGGGCTTACAAAGCGCCTGCAAAGTTAATCTATTCTTCATTAATATGAAGCACCTTTTTTATAAAAAGACAAAAACAGTGCCAAATTAGTCGTAATATTCCTGACTTTGTCTATTTTTGCCTTCAAATAATAACTGTAAGTTATGTCAAATCCTTATTTTCAGTTTAAACAATTTACTATATGGCATGATAAATGTGCCATGAAAGTAGGTACCGATGGGGTTCTTTTGGGTGCTTGGGCAGAAACAGAAAACCCTCAACGCATCCTCGACATTGGCACCGGCACAGGATTGATAGCTTTAATGTTAGCTCAACGTAACCCACTTTCACAAGTTACAGCTATCGAAATAGATGAAGCCGCAGCAACTCAAGCAGAAGAAAACATAGCGCGTTCTCCATGGGCAAATAGGATAAAAGTTATCTGTAATGATTTCAGTTTGTTTCAAACAGATAATAAATATCATCTGATAGTTTCTAACCCTCCTTATTTTGTTGATGCTTTAAATTGCCCTGACAAGCAACGCAATATGGCACGTCATACCTGCGAACTGAATTACGAGTTACTTTTCCGGCGTTCGGCACACCTTCTTGAAGATCAGGGGAGGATATGTATCATCATCCCTACTGAAGCAGAGAAGTTAGTAATTGACACAGCTTGGAAATACAAATTATACCCTTCACGACGCCTTCATGTTTTTACCAAGCCAGGTAAGCCGAGTAGGAGAGTACTTATCGCATTCGGACATCAGGAACAAAAATGTATGGAGGAAACTTTATGTATTGAGATAGAACGCAATCAGTTTACACCAGAATACATTGCGTTGACAAGAGAGTTTTATTTAAAGATGTAAGACCGTATCTCAAAGTTGTTATTTCAGAATGTTATACCATCATGGATAAAGATTCATGTTTGTTGAATTTCTTTTTCAATACTAAAAAAGGATCAACTAATAATTAGTTGACCCTTTAACCTGTCGGGGTAGCGGGATTCGAACCCACGACCCCCTGCTCCCAAAGCAGGTGCGCTAACCGGACTGCGCTACACCCCGAGTGCCTTATTTCTTAAAAGCGAGTGCAAAGGTAGAAAGTATTTTGTAATAAACAAAGGAAACCGAAGTTTTTTTTATAAAAAAGTTTCAGATGAAGTCTTGAATGCTCATTAAAGTATAGTCACCTCCGTGTCATCTCCGTACCAAGTCCGTATCAACTCTCAATAAAGGTACCTTTATACGGACCAGGTACGGAGTTGGTACGGACTTGACCATATCCGGATAGGTAGCAGAGATATAAATATCCCACACCAACATATATATTAGATAGGAATGTAGAAAACATAAAATAATAGCTGGCAAAACGATATTTTTCAACTAACTTTATGCCCCGAAAAACAATTGGCTGATTTCAACGTTACACTATAATAAAAAAGACATCATGAAAAAACAAATCTTTAGTATGGCTGTCATGGCAGTCGTATTTACTGCATGTGGTGGCACTAAAGCCCCAGTTACCGTAGTAGGATCGTGGGTAATGCCCATTAATGGACAACCCGGAGAAGTACAAGGCATCAAACTGGAAGAGAATGGAGAAGCATCTTCCATTAATATGCACACACTGGTATACAAAGAATGGGAACAGCAAGGCGATCAGCTTTACCTGACAGTAAAAAGCATTGGTAATGGAATAGAAATTGAAGGTGTGGATACTCTGAAAATAGACAAGTTAACACCGGATTCTTTAGTACTGAGTTCTAACTACGGATACACTTTAGAGTATGTAAGGCAGAAATAATACAAACTACAACATATGAATCCCTGACGATACTTTATATATTTAAAGTCGTCAGGGATTTCTTCTTACCCCAACCAATCAATTACCTTGAACGAATTTCTCTACGCATAAATATAATATAAGAAAGGGCAAAGCAAAGTATTGTAACTGCAATCAATCCTGTCAACTGTGGCCATATAACCAGTAAACTCTGTCCCAATGGGAGAGGACTGGGTATAGCCCCTTGGACCTGCTCCATCATTAATGGTCCCAAACTTCGGAGAGACGGCATCAACAATACAGAAGTTGCCTGATTAAATAACTCACACGGATTCAACGACGTTATACCCCAAACTATTTTCTGATAGCCAATGGCATAATAAGGAGACATCATATCAGAAGGCATCAACATTTTGGCAATCCAGTTGACAATCATCGTATAGAAGACGCTAAAGAACAACCATATTGCCAAAGAAGCCAAGGCTGAAGTTGCCGTTTGCCGGAAACAAAGTGAAAACAGTATCGCCATATTCAACCAAAGCCCTACATAGAAAACACTGAGGACCAAAAAGGAAATGATACGGGCAAATTCTTCCGGCGTGGGTGGAATACCAATAGCAATCAATCCGGCACCCATCACCAGGAACCCTAATACAAACAGCATAATTGTAATCACGATCAATGCAGCAACAAATTTGGCATTGATTATGCAATCACGATGTATCGGTTGTGATAATATGCGGCATAACGTTCCCTTGTTCTGTTCCGAATTCATGGCGTCAAATCCCAAAGCAATACCTAGCAACGGTCCTAAAAAGTTAATGAATAGAACGAAGGAAGGTAACGTACCATCCGATACAGTAAACAATTTCAGGAAGAAAAAAGTATCTTCCACACCACCTGACTTGATAGCCTCGCGCATACTGGTGAGTGATGTATACAAAGCTCCCATACAGGTTAGTGTAATAATGGCAAGTAAGATAATAAAGCGCCAACTACGTACATGATCTCGGATTTCCTTATTCACAATAACCCAGAAAGGCTGCTCAACTTTGTTCATGTTTCTCACCTCCTTCCTTTACATAATCATTGTAGACATCAATAAGTTCCACCTGTTTACCCTCCATCTCCTCAAGATCAAGCTGTGCCAATAATTTTCCGTGATTAAACAAACCCACACGATCACAAGCTTTCTGCACCTGATCCAAGTTATGGGAAGAAAACAATACAGTCAAGGAATGCACTCTGCTCAAATTACGAATCAATTCAATAAATTCCTGAATTCCGGCAGGATCGATACCCGATGTCGGTTCATCCAGGATTATGATTTCCGGATTCTTAATCAGTACATCTGCCAATCCCAGACGTTGCCTCATACCACGGGAATACTTTCCAGTCTTCTTGTTTGCCTGTTCGGAAAGCCCTACCCGCTGCATGAGTTCCTTTGCTTTCTCCTCAGCCTCCCTCTTTGAAAGACCATTCAGAAGTGCTGTATAGACAAGGTTTTCCAATCCTGTCATTTCATCATAAAAGCCTAAGTCTTCGGGAAGATAACCTATTCTCTTCTTAACCTCAATAGGGTTTGTAGTGGAGTCTATTCCACAAATTTCCACTTTGCCGGAAGTCGGCTCCGTCAGCCCCAGCATCATCAGGATAGTTGTGGATTTTCCCGCACCGTTCGGACCTAATAATCCGAAGATCTCTCCTTTGCAGATTGACAGGCTAATATGGTCAACAGCAGTGAAATTACCGTATTTTTTTGTCAAATCGGTAAGTACAATCACTTGTTCGCCCATAATTACCTCCTTCCATATTTTCGGAATAGATAGTAGACACCTCCCACAGCTACAACGATAACTAATATTCCTACCCACCCCCAAAGCATAGGTGTTTTTACTGCAATCCTGAATTGTGCGGTAGCATTCACTTCGGGAGTTCTGGCTTCCATGGTTGCAATATAATCGCCGGGCAAGGCTTTTTTCGAAGCCTTCATTACAGCCGTAACAGTAGTTGTTTCTCCGGCTTTCAGCATCTCTATTTTAGCCGGCTCAAAAGAAACTTCCCAATCTGTAGGTTTACCGGATGAAAGTTGTATATCTTTTAGTAAAGAAGAGCCTGTATTCCTGACTACCAGTTCCAAGCGCTTCACATCTCCGGCAGTAATCTCAGTACTCAACAATCCTCGTGGAGTGGTCAGTTCCATTTGATAGGTACCTGTAACCACTACTTCCAAGTCCAGGTCGGCAGATGTATTGCCAGCAACCGCACGTACTGAAATCTTATAATTTCCGGCTTCTACATTGGCGGGTGGGGTGACGTCTATCGATACATTCTGGCTGGCATTTGCTTCCACTTGTGCAGAGGTAGCCTGTTTATAGTTAGGTTTGAAAATAACATTCCACCCCCTGGGTGCATTGGACATCAAAGCATATAACTGCTGATCAGCAGTCTGGTTTTTCAGTACGGCATTGAAGGTGAATGTGGATTTAGAATTTCCCTGCATATTGGGCTGGTCAGTAGTAAATTCAGTCTGATAAGTACCTTGCTGGGCTACAGTGACTGTTAGAGGAAGTTGGCAATCTCCGGCGAAGACTGTGAAATTATAGCTACCTTTATTTATCTTCAGTGGTACTTCCAATTTCAAGTTAAAGTCTTTCTTTTCATTAGGCAAAACTGCCAGTTTGTTAATATTCCAACCACCGGATTTTAACTCACGCTTCCAACTTGCAGGTAGTCCTGTTACGGACAGATCGGCATTGACCGGTGCATCCGAATTGTTGATTAAATCAATTTTGTAGTCAATGCTCGTTCCCGGAGAAACGGAAATCTTTGTGTAAGGAGAATAAAGAAACACGCTTGGTACAGAATCAGAGGCGTGTGTGTAATTCATGGGGATCAAACCCAATAAAATGGTTAATAGCAGCAAATAATTAGTTCGCATAATCATATAGAATTTTATGGTTAATTAAATATGAGTTATCGATTTGTGTGGCTGCAAAAATAAATAATGGAAAAATTAGTAGCTGTTAAAAGCAATAAAATATCGACACATAATTTTTACGATTATATAATATTTGTATTTTTTAATAGACTCAAAACAACCTTTTGCAGATGCAATGTCCATCTAACTGAATTGTAAAGTAAAGCAACTACCTTTTCCCGGTTCCGAATAAACAGAAATATTTCCCCCATGCTGATTCATAATTTGCTTGCAAAGGCTGAGTCCAATACCCGAACCGGCAGTTTTCGTCGTAAAGAACGGAACAAATATTTTATCCTGTACTTCGGGTAAGATACCTTCACCATTGTCACGAACAGTAATAGTACAACGCCAGGAAGTCAGAGAAGAAGTCACTTTGGGTGCAAAAGCAGCTTTCACCTCAATTCTGGGTTCTTCGCGACGGCCGGATGCTTCACGGGCATTTTTCAGCAGATTAATAAGAATCTGTTCTATTTGTGTTCGGTCCACATTTAATTTCAGTTCGGGTGAGGGAACCTCAAACTGAAACTCTTCTTCCGGAAATAATTTCTTTAAATCCGTGAATAATTCCGCAATAGAAATTTGTGTACGAATAGGAGCAGGGATTCGTGTGAGCCGACGATAGTTCTCTACAAATTCCAGTAATCCTTTGCTTCTTCTGTGAATGGTCTGCATGGCTTGCAGCATAACAGAATATTCTTTTTCTCCCAGTTGACTGGGGATTCCTCTCTCGCTTAATGTTTCCGAAAGAGAAATGATTGGTGTGATAGAGTTCATGATTTCATGAGTCAGCACGCGTATCAGCTTTTGCCAGGCTTCCATTTCATTGCGTTCCAATACAGAATGAATGTTTTTTAAACTGATTAACTGCTGTTCTCTACCTTGAGTGGCAAATGTAGTGCGTGATATGGCCATTTCCAGCACAGTGCTATTTTGTTCGATACGGATGACGGGGGTGTCATGGGCAACAGAAGCTTTCAGCAATGTTTCCGGCAATTGTGATATTTGTCCTAAGTGGGTAACGGCCGCCTGATTCATCCATTCTATATGTCCGGCTTTATCGGCAACAAGCACTGCCGTATCAACTTTGTTCAATAAGTTCTCGTAGTATTGGTGCTTGATCTCTTCTGCCAGCAATCTTCCCCGAAAATCTTTTAAAGTATCCGAAAGTTCTTCCGCCCATTCATTCATTATTTTGTTTTTGAAAGGTGGATGGAAAGTTTGCATCATGTCATTATAGCGGAGGCCGTCTGTCAATCGTCGCAACAGAGCAATTTGTTTGAACTGCATACGGTAAAGATGTATTCCAATGGTTATCAGTAATATAAGGCAGATGGTAGTACTGAACCATAACTGCTTTTGAAATAGCAGGTAGCTGCCGATAGAAAACAATACTATCAGTAAGATATGTAAAATCACTCTGAATGCAAATCGTCTCATAAGCCTAGTTTTTCAAGTTTGCGATATAAGGCAAAGCGGGTAATGCCTAAATAGTCGGCAGCACGTGAGATATTCCCTTCACTAAGTTTCATTGCTTTTTCAATGGTTTGCCGTTCCAGTTGTTCAAGGTTCAAAACAATTTCTTCTTCCTTTTTTTGCTTGGGGGTGACGTGGAACTGGAAGTTTTCGGGTTTTAATAAAGAACCGTCTCCCAGTATTACGACACGTTCCATTGTATGTTGCAACTCCCGTACATTACCTGGCCACGTATATTTCAGCAACTTATTTTTGGCTTCCCGTGTCAAGCCACGCATTTCTTTTTTATATTTGCGTGCATAACGGTCCAGAAAATATTCAGCAAGCAGAATGATATCATTCCCACGTTCGCGGAGCGGGGGGATATGTATTTCAATTGTATTAATACGATATAGTAAGTCCTGACGGAAACTTCCTTCATCCACCATGTGGCGGATATCCGCATTCGTTGCGCAAATCAGACGAACATCAATAGGCATGGTCTGTGTGCTTCCTAAACGGCTGATCTGCCGTTTTTCGATCGCAGTGAGCAGCTTCGATTGCATGGGAAGCGAAAGATTACCGATTTCATCAAGGAACAAAGTACCATTGGTGGCAACTTCCATCCGTCCGGCTTTTGACTTTTTTGCATCGGTGAATGCTCCCTTTTCAAAGCCGAACAGTTCACTTTCGAAAAGTTGTTCGGGGATACTTCCCAGGTCGATCGTGACAAAAGGTTTGCCGTATCGTGGAGAACAACGATATATTAGTCGGGCAATCACGTCCTTGCCTGTACCGTTTTCTCCGAGAATTAGTATATTGGCATCTGTATTACTTAGTTTATTTATCGTGGTAAACACTTCCTGCATAACAGATGATTCTCCAATAATATCATTCTCCGAAGTATTCTGACCGCTAAGAACTTCCACTTGTTCTTTCAAAATGCTGACTTCCTGTTGTGACTGACGCAATCGCATTCCTGAAGTAAGCGTAGCCAGCAATTTATCCTTTTCCCAAGGCTTGGGAATAAAATCAGTAGCACCAGCTCTGATGGCCCGAACAGCTTTGTCTGTATCTGCATAGGCAGTCATGAAAATAACAATAGCCTGTGGGTCAATCTGCAATATCTGCTTTAGACTTTCAAATCCCTCTTGTCCGCTGATGGCATCCCGGCTGAAATTCATGTCTAATAAGATAAGATCGGGATGAAAGGTGGTCATGAAATACTCGATACGGTCAGGGGTAGTAGCTACTTTTATTTTTTCCGTATAAGGTTCCAGTAACAGGTTGAGAGCAAAGAGCACGTCCTCGTTATCATCTACTATAAGTATCTTTCCTAATTTGTTCACTTCTTCCATATCTTATAATCTATTAGATTCCGGGAGCAAAGATATGGATAAATCTCATGTGTTGTGTGTGCGATTGCGCACTAATTTTGTGCGTATATGCACACACAATCAACTGAATGGATGTTGATAAATTGTTGAATGATAGTGATTTATGTAAATGGCACATCTTTTGAATGATGAATAACAAATAAAGACAACGAATGAATCTGAAATTAATCTTCATATATCTCGGACTATTGTCGACAGAATTATTGATTGCTCAAAATCAAATTACAGAGTTATCATTGACTGCGTTGCGGTACGAAAAGCAGGGAACAGCGAAGAAACGCCAGCACCTAGTGTG
>OGZA01002753.1_pt1 | contig 10556 bp, 9 predicted proteins | sample 1576591 | NCBI WGS metagenome assembly OGZA01 (sample SAMEA3541565, study PRJEB24748) | human gut metagenome | biome: human gut; feature: human-associated habitat; material: faeces | place: China | collected 2012
CAATCCCGCTAACCGCAAATTGCTTTCGTCGTTGGCCGTGAGCGACCGGCCCGCTGTTTTTGCAATATCAAGCAGTATTTTCCGTCATCCAACGGCCTATTCCCGGCCCTCCTGTAATGCTGGCCGTATTCGAGGCCCTGCGGGTTTGCGCCCATGCAGACGGCCATGGCCTTTTTCTTCCTGCTGACGCCGCCCGGAATTTCAAAGCATTTTTTGCTCCACCGAATGGAGCCGTTCAGCCTACGTTCCCTGTCTCACGGTATTCGCGCCAGACATTTTCAAAGAAATCATCATCCTTCGGAATGGGGCGGACGGGACGCCATTCAAACACACATGCGCCGTCCCGGTACAGCATCTCCTGCACCCGGCCGCCCCGGCTTCCGTCATCCAGCACAAAGGTAAAGGCGTCAGGCAGCTGTGCATAAGGCTTTTTGCCCGCAGGGTCTGTATACAGGGCGCTGCCCCGGCTTTTTCCTCCCTGCTGCATATAATCCAGCATAGCCGCCAGATAGGCATACTGGCTGATGAGCATATCGCGCAGACGGTAGACCCAGCGCAGCTCTGCGGCCTCCGAGGCCGTGACGTTCCGCTCAAAGGAGGCAAGCTGAGCCTTCACCTCCGCCAGATAAACGGCAATCGCCCCGCCGTCACGAATGGCCGCGCCGCATTCGCTCATGCGCCGGGCCGCCTGTGCCCATAATGCACGCACATTGCCCTGCGGCTGCAGGGCGCGACGCGCCAGCGCGCCCATCTGCTCCAGCGCCTGTGCCGCTGCCTGCTCGAATCCCTCTTCCGGCGCGCCGCCGCGCTTTGCAGCAATATACTGCGCTGCGCGGGTGCTTCCCACCTGGCCCGCGTTCAGCGCCGTGCCTCCGGGCCGGTACACGCCATGGCTGGCACTCGCTTCGCCCACGGCAAAAAGCCCTGCTACATTCGTCTGCCACCAGCAGTCGATGGCGAGGCCGCCGTTATTGTGCTGCGCGCACAGCGAGATCTCAAGAGGCTCACGGGCAAGGTCCACGCCTTTGTCCCGGTAAAATTCCACGGCCGGAGCGTTCATGTGGCCAAGACGCTCGACGGGCGTGCCGAAGCACGCACCCGCCCGGGTCAGATAATCGCGCGCCTCCGGCTCCAGTTCATCATAAGAAAACGCGCCGCCCACGGGGTTCCGGCGGTAATCCAGATACACCCGCCGCCCCTTGCAGCGTTCCAGATAGACCAGAACGTCGATGATGGAGCTTCCCCCCGCCACCTTCCGCACATCGAACGGCCACTGATACCCCTTCAGAAACAGTTTGCTGAGCATCTCGGCAGGTGTTTTAAAAAAGTCCATCAGGAATTCCCGCTCGTCCGAGCCGTCTTCCGCGGCGGAATAGACGCGGGGAAGCACCTGCATGTAGGTCCCCGATACGTTCCACCGCGGCTTTACCGACGCCAGACCATATTGCCACTCGGTCAGGTTTTTTCCTTTCACCCCGGCCTCCAGCGCAAGGCCTGTGGCCCCGTAGTGTCCGGCGGGATACACACTGTCAGCGTACATACCGGCCGGGCCTCCGGTAGCGTATACAATGTTTTTGCATTGTATCAGGACGAAACGGTCTGTTTCCTCCCGCGCGGCGGTATCCAGGCAGAGCAGGCCGTACGCCGTATGGCCGTCGCTGAGGATGCGGATGACCTGAAGATGGTCCAGCATAGGAATCCCCTTGGCCTGCACGGCCTGCTCCAGGCACTCGGTCATCTGCCTGCTGGTGTATGGGCCTACGCTGGTGGCACGCCTGCGCGGGTCGTGATCTGTTTTGTAGCCGATGTATTCTCCGTAACGGTTGCGCGGGAACGGAACGCCCAGTTCCACAAGCTTCAGAAAGCTCTGGGCAGAAAGCGCAGCCTCGCACAAAGCGATATCGCCGTCCACACACTGCCCTGAGAACAGCGTTTCAGCCATTTCCCGCACACTGTCGCCCTCCGGGCCGGAAAGTGTAAGCTTATAATAGGTCTGCTTGTCGCTGCCTGTATTCCGACTGGTTCCGGCAAGGCGGTTCTCCGTCACAATGAGGATATCCCGCTGGCCCAGTTGCCACAGCCGGTCAGCAGCATTGTAGCCTGCGGCGCCTGTTCCCACGACGGCCGTGTTGCATCGGCAGAGCCGGGCCGAGAAGCCCCCGGCGGAAAAGCGTTCCTCCAACATGGCGCATCCTCCTTACAGGCGTTTGATGTGAAAACCGCCGTCCACATCGATATAGTTGCCCGTTGTATACAGGAATTTATCGCTGCACAGCGCGCTCACGGCATTGGCCACATCCTGCGGAGTGCCCCAGCGGGCGATGGGAAACATTCCGTCCCCGATCATCTTATCATATTTGTCCTGCACGGCGCTCGTCATATCGGTGGCGATGACGCCCGGGCGCACTTCGTGTACCAGAATGCCCTCCTGTGCCAGGCGGTCGGCGTACAGGGTCGTCAGCATGGAGACGCCTGCCTTTGATACACAATACTCGCCGCGATTGACGGAGGATACCACCGAACTGCAGCTGGAGACGTTCACAATAACGCCCTTCCGGCCATCCAGCGGCGCCTGACGGATCATCTGCTTCGCTACGGCCTGCGTCAGGAACATGTTCCCCTTGGTGTTGACGCCCAAAACATAATCAAAGCTCTCCTCCGACATTTCCAGCAGGTCCGCGCGTACACGGGGCGCCACACCGGCGTTGTTCACCAGGGCGTCCACACGGCCGAAGGCAGTGAGCGCCGCATCAAGTATCCTGAGCCTGTCGTCGTGGTCGCCGATATTCGCCTGTACATAAGCGCAGCAGACGCCCTGTTTTTGCAGCGCATCCACGGCCGCCTGGTTTTTCTCCTGCGGGCCGGTGGCCACCATCACGATATTGTAGCCGTCCAGGCCCAGCTGCCGGGCGATTGCAAACCCGATGCCCCGGCTGGAGCCTGTCACGATCGCTGTCTTTTTCATCTTTTCTTCTCCTTTTCCCCTGCCCGGGCCGCTCACGGTTTTACAATAACCTTAATGCTGTTGCTGCCGCGGTCCAGCGCAGTATTCAACGCCTGCTGCAGCTGCTCGAGCGGGAAAGTATGTGTGACGAATTTTTCCAAGGGCAGATCCCGCGCCGCCGCAATGGCGATGGGGAAATCCCAGCAGTAGCCCTGGGCGCCCTGAATGCGTATTTCATGCGTTACCAGGCGGCTCGCCGGGAACGTGACCTGAGGTTTTTCGTAGATTCCCACGACCGTGGCCGTACCGTTGCGCCGCAGTGTCATGATCGCCTGCAAAAAGCAGCTTTCGCGGCCCACACATTCAAAACTTTTATCCACACCTTTTCCGCCCGTCAGACGGGCCACTTCCTGCTCCAAGTCCGCTCTGCCGCTGTTTATTGCAATGGTGGCTCCCACCTGCAGGGCCATCTCCAAACGGCTGTCGGAAAAATCTGCGATGATGACTTGCGCCGCACCGCTGCGGCGGCACATTGCCGCCACCATCATGCCGATGGCGCCCGCGCCGATGATAAGCACTGTCTCCCCAAGCGCTACCTGCGCCCGGCGTACCGCGTGAGTCGCCACGGACAGCGGTTCGATCAGCGCCCCTGTCTCGTAAGTGAGATATTCGGGCAGCTCATAAACATAAGGAGCTTTTGCCACCACATAATCCGCCATCGCTCCATCGCCGTTGCGGTAGGTGAAGCTGATATGCTCACAGTAGCCGTAGTCTCCGTGGCGGCAGGCATCGCACTTGCCGCACACAATACACGGCTCCACCGTGACACGCTGTCCCACGCGCACATTGTCCACACCGCTGCCTACGGCCGTGACGTCGCCGGAAAATTCATGCCCGATGGTCACCGGAAGCGGAGCGGAAGGATGCAGCCCTCTTGCGATGTGCAGATCGCTGCCACAGATGGCGCTGGCACGTACTCTCACAAGCACTTCGTCATCGGCCAGTGCGTGGATCTCCCGTTCCAGAAAACGCACTTTAAAGGGTTCGTAAACCTCCCCCACTCGGTTGCGGATGGTATCCATGTCAAATCCTCCTTCAGCAGGCGGGGCTTATTTGCGGTGCTCGCGCACCACTGCCTCTGCATTGTACTTCTTAAACATTGGCCCGTACAGGGCGCTGTCCTTGATGACACAGCCCGTACGGCCGTGATCCCGCATGATCTGGGTGCACATACTGCATGTAACGCAGCATTTTCCGGGGTCCATGGCCCCGGTGGTCATCAGGTCATGAGGCGCATCGGGATAGGCAAAACTTTCCCGTCCAAGCCCCACAAAGCTGCAGCTTCCGTCGGCCAGGTTGGCCGCGCCTGCATAGGGCAGGAACTGGCGCAGCCAGGTGTAGCCGTTGCCCACCACGGGCACGCTGCCCGCGGCCTGTTGGACCGTGCGGGTGAATGCAAACAGCCGCGCCATACTCTCCAGCGGATGCTCTTCCGGCGTGGGGATGCCATAGCTGGATTTGTCAAACGGCCGCGTCACCTGCGGGTAGATATAATAAGGGTTTCCGCCGCTGTTGGACAGAAGGTCCACACCGTTTTCCACCATCATCTTCACCAACGCCACCGGCTCCGTGGGGTCGAATTTCCACATGTCCTCGCGGTCGCACCCGAAGCCATAGGGGTACGGGTGCGCGTCGAACACATTGAAGCGGCAGGCCACGATGAAGTCATCACCCACAGCTTCGCGCACAGCCCGGATGGTCTGGCGCAAAAAACGGGTGCGGTTCTCAAAGCTTCCGCCGTATTTTCCCCCGCGGGTATGGCTCGCCAGCAGTTCACTCAGCAGATAACGGTGACAGCTTTTGATGTCCACACCGTCAAAGCCGACCTCCCGTGCCAGCAGCGCGCTCTGTACATACCGCTCCGTGAGCGCGTCGAGGTACATGTCTGTGACCACAACTTCCCCGCCTTTATCCAGAAGCGGGTCATGCTGCGGAACCAGCGGACGGGCAATGTGTCCTTCCGGGCGGCTGTAACGGCCCGAATGGGTCAGCTGCAGGATATTCACCGGCTTGTGCTCCGCACCGTTCTTCTGCGCCGCCGCAGCGTTGGTCTTTTGCAGAAGCGCCGCAAACTTGCTGCGGTTGGACGCCGTGAGCATCATCTGCAGTTCGTTGGCGCGCCCCTCCGGCACCACGGCGCAGGCTTCCCACCAAAGCAGGCCCGCGCCGCCCGACGCAAAACGCAGATAGCGCCGCTCAACAAGCTCGCTTGGCGAGCCGTCGGTATTGGAATCGCAGCCTTCCATCGGCAGGACGGCCATGGAATTGGGCGCGGTGCGTCCGCCTACCTTTCTGGGCTGGAACAGCGGGCTCAGATCATCCCGGAACGAGAGGCCGGCCCCAAGTTCCTGCGCTTTGGCCTTTACCGCTTCCAGCGTTTTAAAATCAAATTTTTCATGTGCTGCCATATTGTATGGTTAGCCCCTTTCACAATAGGGCGGGGCCGTTACAGCCCCGCCTTCGTCTTAAAAAATGCTTGCAGATAAAACAGTCCCTCCCGCGCCAATTCGTCCGGCTCTGAGTGCACCTGCACCCAACTGGAATCCAGACCGCCCAGCGCAAAGGTCTCCATCGTGATATGCCCTCCGTAGCCGTAACGCACCAACAGACCTAATAAGTCCTCCCAGGGGATTACTCCCTGTCCGGGCGCGCCGCGGTTGTTCGCGCAGGCATGAAAATGGTTCACTTTGCCCGCCTGCAGCACCTGCTCCAGCGCTGCGCAGAGGTCCCGTTCCTCCAAGCAGGCGTGATATGTGTCGAAGTGGACGCCCACATTGGGCGCGTCCACTTCTTCCACCATGCGCAGCACCTGCCCGGCAGTATTGGCAACGCTGGTGCGGTAGCGATTCAGCGGCTCAACAGAGAGTACCACGCCGTAATGTTCCGCACGGCGGGCCAATTCCCGCAGCCCATCGACAGCCAGCATCCACTCCCGTTTCTTCTCGTCGGGTGAAAGCCAGTGGCGCTTTCCGCCGCCAGTGTACAGCGGGCCCGCCAGAATGCCTGCGCCCAGCTGCCCGGCTGTTTCAAGACAGGTCGTCAGATAATCCATTGTGGATGCGCGCACGGCGGAGTCAAAGCTGGAAAGATCCCGGCCCGGGCCCAGAGCCGCACACAATGAAACAGCCAGCCCTGTGTTCCGGATCTCATCCGCCAGCGCGGACGGCACCTGTGGCTGCGTCATGGGCAGCTCCACTGCCGTAAAGCCCATGCGGGCAACCTTTTCGGGCAGACCCAGGCATTCCTCGGACAAACCTGCGCACCAGTTCCACAAATTGATTCCCAGCGGGTTCACGCAAATGTCCTCCTATCGGGTGGAACGGCGCACGATCAGATCCACACCCAGTACATTTCGCACAGGCGGAGGCAGTTCGCCGTTCTTTTCTTTATAACGGATCTGATGGATCAGGTTTTTTGCGGCCACAGCACCCATGTCATACAAAGGCTGTGCCACCGTGGACAGCGGCGGTTCCACCATCGACGAAAGGCTTACATTGTCAAAACCCAGCACCGAAACATCTTCCGGAATGCGCACTCCCATATCGTGAAGCGCATGCATCACCACAAAGGCCTTCGGGTCACTGGTGGTAAAAATGGCGTCCGGCGGCTGCGGCAGGCGCATCACTTCCTGCGTAAGACGGTAAAAACTGTCCACGCCGCTGGATTCCCGCATCACCAGAGCCTCCTCATAGGGGAGCCCTGCGTCGGAAAGCGCCTGGCAGTATCCGCGATAACGTTCACGGTAAAAATAAAGTTCTTCCCTGCCATAGGCCAAGGCAATGCGCCTGTGCCCAGTGTGTACCAGGTACTGCACCGCATCGTAGGCGGCCTGGAAACTGTCTACGGCTACAGTATCAAGCACATTGATATCCCGCTCCTCAAAACGGTTCACCAGTACCAGCGGGAATCCCTCGACCCGCAAAGCGCGGATGTGATCGGCCTCCCCAATGTTGGAACACACAACGAAGCCGTCGATCCAGCGTGTTTTCATCTTTTCTATGTATGCTTTTTCCACTGCCGCATCCTCATCGGTGTTGCACAGCACCACCGTGAAACCGTTACGGCGCGCCACATCCTCCACGCCCCGGGCGATCTCCGGAAAAATCAGGTTCTGTATTGAAGGCACCATGAGGCATATCGTATTGCTGCGGCCCATTTTCAGGCTTTTGGCCAGTACATTGGGACGGTAATTGGTCTTTTGCACCGCCTCCATCACTTTCTGCCGGGTAGTCTCATTCACATAGCTTTTGCCATTGAGTACCCGAGACACCGTGCTGGCGGAAACTCCCGCCAATGTTGCCACATGCTTGATATTCGTCATAGTACGCCCTCCTTGTGGTATGCCGTGATTCCTCTATCCCGGCAGCGGATTCAGTCCCGCTCCCAATACACAGTAGCGCCACGGTGGGCGGAGGTGCATTCCTTACGGTACAGCCTCAGCCAGCCGGTGGCGGGTTTCACCACAGGCTTCCACAGGGCCTTGCGGGCGTTGAATTCCTCGTCGCTTACTTCCACAGTCAGCGTGCGCGCCTCGATATCGATATGCACCATATCACCGTTGCGGAGCAGCGCAAGGTTCCCTCCTTCGTAGGCCTCCGGGCTGACGTGGCCGATGGCCAGGCCGCCAGTCGCACCAGAAAAACGCCCGTCGGACACAAGAGCGATCCTGCTGCCCAAGCCCTTGCCCAGCACAGCCGCCATGAATGTCTCCATATGTGGCATGCCCGGGCTGCCTTTAGGGCCTTCGTAACGAATGACGACTACGTCACCCGCCACGATCTCATCGCGCAGGATAGCATGCCAGGCATCGTCCTGCGAATCGTAGCACTTGGCCGGGCCGCTGAATTTCCAGGCAGCAGGGTCTACTGCGCTGAACTTTACGATGGCGCTGTCCGTACCGATGTTCCCGTGCAGGACGGCAAGGCCGCCCTGCTCGTGGATCGGGTTCTCTACCGTGTGGATAACCTCGGTATTTTTATTCTCAGCCAAAGCCGCTTTGTCGGCGATGGTGCCGAACATGCCCTTGGCAGAGGCATCAATTTTGCCGGCCTTCGCCAGCTCCTTCACCACGGCACCCAGGCCGCCTGCGGTCTCAAACTCCTCCATGGTATAGGTGGGGTGGTTCGGATAAATGGTGCTGATGACCGGCACCTGACGGCTGATGGCATCAAAGGTCTCCGGTGTGATATCACAGCCCACCTGACGTGCCAGCGCAGGGATGTGCAGCACACTGTTGGTGCTTCCGCCCGTGGCCATCATATAGCGCACCACATTTTCAAAGCTTTCCTGCCCGATGATGTCGCTGGGGCGCACTTTATTCTTCCACGCCTCCATCACCTGACGCGCTGCAGCGCGGGCCAACTCGTGCCAACGGGGCGTCTGGCTCCGGCAGCTTGCCGTGCCATGGGGGGTAAAGCCCAGCACTTCGGCCATGGCACACATCGTGTTAGCTGTGCCCATAAAGGGGCAGGCGCCCGGTGTGGGGCAAGCGTTCCGCACGATTCCCTTATAGTCCTCTTCGCTCATATCGCCCGCAATGTAGGCGGCATATGCCTGCTTGGTGTGTGTGAGTGTGAGCATGCGGCCTTTGTAACGGCCCGCAGCCATATAACCGCCGGTAAACATCACTGTCGGGATATTGACGCGCAGCGCACCCATAAGCATACCGGGTACAACCTTGTCACAGGTGGCCATAATGACCATACCTTCCAGCATGTTCAGCTCCGCAACCGTCTCCACCTCTGTGGAGACCATGTCCCGGGCAGGCAGTGTATAGCGGTCGCCCGGGGTATTGCTGCAGATACCGTCGCAGATACCCGTGATGGGCAGTTCCAACGCAAGACCCCCGGCCCGATAGATTTCTTCCTTCATCTCAGCGATAACGTCCTTGAACGGAAAATGGCCGGGATTCATCTCGTTCCATGAATTCACAAGGCCGATGATGGGGCGTTTGGCGTCTTCTTCCGCTATTCCCATAGCATATAGCAGCGTATTGCGGTGGTCCAGTGATTCTTCATTCCACTCTCGAATCATGGTAGATCCTTCCTTTATTATATCACATTGAAAAGCGTCCGTAAGGGGTCACTTCTGCATTAAATGAATGGCGAAGCCGCCGATCTGCTCCTTTGCATAGATTACCAGCACCCGTCCATCCGAAAAATGCTTTATGCTCTCCTCGTCAAAGGAAAAGCCCTTTTCTTCCAGGTAGCGGCGGGCCGCGGGCAGGTCGGCCGTGGCCAGTGCAAGATGTCCGTGCTCGCCCCGCCCGGGTTTTTTCATCCATTCGATCTGTGTACCTGTAAACCGTGCATCCGCACTTTCCTTGGCCGGGTTCACAGCCAATTGAAACAAAAGCTCAAATTTGTGTGCGCATTCAGCAGCCTGTGCCTCATCCGCACAGTTCACACCTATGTGCACCAGTTCAAAATCAGGAGTATATGCCATTTCTCAGCCTCCCAGATACGCTTTGCGCACCGCGTCCGAACGCAGGAGTTCATCGCCCGCGCCAGAGAGATTGATCTTCCCGTTCTCCAGAACATAAGCGTAATCGCAAATCCCCAGCGCCTTGCGCGCGTTCTGTTCCACCAGCAGCACAGTAACGCCCTGGCGGTTGATATCGCGGATGATCTTAAAGATTTCCTTGACCAGCAGCGGAGAAAGACCCATCGAAGGCTCATCCATCAGCATGATTTTCGGCTTCGACATAATTGCACGTCCGATTGCCAGCATCTGCTGTTCTCCTCCCGAGAGTGTACCCGCTGCCTGTTTATAACGTTCTTTCAGTCTTGGAAACTGTGCGTAAACCTTTTCCATTTCCTCATTGACATGGGACTTATCCTTAAGCCAGAACGCTCCCATTTCCAAGTTTTCCGCTACCGTCATCTGGGAAAAGATATGGCGGCCTTCCGGCACATGCGCCATTCCCATAGTGATGATTTTGTGCGGTTCGGTAGCCATCAGATCCTTACCGTCCAGAAAAATGCGACCGGATGTCGCCTTTTTAATCCCGGTAATGGTGTGCAGGGTTGTTGTTTTTCCCGCACCGTTTGCACCAATCAGCGAGACAATTTCTCCTTCATTTACTGTAAGGCTGATATCCCGAATTGCATGAATGGAACCATAATGCACATTCAGTTCCTGGACATCCAGCATCTTTCCCATTATTACCCGTCCTTTCGTGTATCCTGTGCGGATACGTTGTGCAGGGGACCATCCCTGCATGATACGCAGATTTATGCGCCCAAGTATGCGCCGATTACCTTTTCATTGTTGGCGATTTCGTATGGTGTACCCTTTGCAATGATCTGACCGTAGTCAATTACGATCAGTCTCTCGCAGATGCTCATAACAAGGCTCATATCGTGCTCGATGAGCAGAATCGAAATGTTGAAGTTTTTGCGGATGGTGGAGATGGTGTCCATCAGTTCCGCAGTCTCGGTCGGATTCATGCCCGCTGCCGGCTCATCCAGCAGCAGCAGTTTTGGATTGGTCGCAAGAGCCCTTGCAATTTCCAGTTTGCGCTGCTGACCATAAGGCAGGTTCTGTGCAAGAG
>OGZA01002755.1_pt1 | contig 10542 bp, 11 predicted proteins | sample 1576591 | NCBI WGS metagenome assembly OGZA01 (sample SAMEA3541565, study PRJEB24748) | human gut metagenome | biome: human gut; feature: human-associated habitat; material: faeces | place: China | collected 2012
CGAACCCGCCTTAACGGCTTGGGAAGCCGCTGTAATACCGATATACCAACCCTGCGAACACTGGGAGTATATCATATCTTTCATGTCATTTCAAGGCGAAATATTCATGTTGTGCCAAATCCTTTCATATTCTCTGCTGAACGAAGAAAGGAGCCTCGCCATGAAACGAATCTTTCCGATGATCCTGCTGTTTTCGCTGCTTTTGTGCGTGCCTGTGCGCGCCGACGAGCTCACGCTCGACGCCCCCTCCGCTCTCTTGATGGAAAAGCAAACCGGCACCGTGCTCTACGCCAAGGACGAGCACACGCCGCGCGAAGGCGCGAGCATCACGAAGGTGATGACGCTGCTGCTCACGATGGAGGCCATCGACTCCGGCGCGCTCTCGTATGACGATACCGTCACAGGCTCGGCTCACGCAGTCTCGATGGGCGGCAGCCAGATCTGGCTCAAAGAGGGCGAGCAGATGCGTGTCGAAGACCTCATCAAAGCCGTGTGCGTCGTTTCCGGCAACGACGCAGCGGTCGCGCTCGGCGAGCATCTTGCCGGCAGCGAGGAGGCCTTTGTTGCACGCATGAACGAGCGGGCGAAGGAGCTTGGCATGCACGACACGCACTTTCTCAACTGCACGGGGCTTCCCGCCGAGGGACACGTCACCTCAGCCTACGACATCGCGCTCATGTCGCGCGAACTGATCCTGAACCACCCCGACCTGCGCCGCTTCACGACCATCTGGATGGATTCGCTGCGAAACGGAGAGTCTCTGCTCGTCAACACCAACAAGCTCGTGCGCTTTTACCCCGGCACAACGGGGCTCAAGACCGGCTCGACCAGCTCCGCCGGATACTGCATCAGCGCCACGGCGGAAAAGGACGGCATGGAGCTCATTGCCGTGGTGCTCGGCGGCAGCACGAGCGACAAGCGTTTTGCCGACGCAAAGGCGCTCTTAAACTACGGCTTTGCGTCGTATTCCCTCGTCACCGTCGTACCGGAGTCGCCCCTGCCTGCCGTGCCGTTGACGCTCGGCACGCAAAAAGCCGTACAGAGTGTATTAACGGATAAAAACGCGCTGCTGCTTGAAAAAAGCCGCGCAAACGGGCTGACGCAGGCCGTTTCTCTGCCTGACGCCGTCGACGCGCCCGTGGAGGCGGGCGAGCCGCTCGGTACACTCGATATTTTTGACGCAAGCGGCACAGCTGTCGCCTCCCTGCCGCTGCTTGCAGGCGAGAGCGTGGCACGGCTGAGCTGGTTTGCGCTGTTCCGCCGCCTGCTCGCCATCGCAGTCTGCACCGCCTGAGCGCCTGCCACTTCGCACAAATCTCACACCGCGCTCTCCCATTTTCTGCGGCGCAACGCATAATTTTTTACTTTTCCCAGCAAAAAATACCTTTTTATACTTGACAGGCTCCGAAAAAGGTGTATACTGCAAACAATTTCATAAGTCTTGATAGAGGCGCGGCTGACAAAAGTAGCCCCCGACAAACGGCAGGATACCGTGGGGAGCGAAAGGGGAGGCCGCCGAAGGGTCGATTGGATTCCTGTCCGGTCGGTGCCTGGGTCGTCGGGGAATACCCGCCGGACTGTCGCCCGAAAGGGCGGAGTGCTGTCATGATCGACGCGGTCAGGAGCTTCGATGTTTGTTGCATCGGTTTTTGATGTTTTTGTGTTAAGTCATGATGGAAATCATGGCTTAATTTTTTGCTCTGTGCGCAAAGCACAGGAAAGGAGAAACATCATGACCTTCGCAGGAACCTTTTGGGCGCTTGTCCCCCCCATCGTCGCCATTACCCTGGCGCTGATCACCAAGGAAGCGTATTCCTCCCTCTTCATCGGCGTTGTGATCGGCGCGCTCTTCGCCTGCAACTTCTCTCCCATCGCAACGATCGACATGATCGTGAATGACGGCCTCGTCACTGCCGTGGCTGACAATGCGGGCATCTTTCTCTTCCTCGTCCTGCTCGGCATCATCGTGGCGCTCGTCAATTTAGCGGGCGGCAGCGCAGCCTTCGGCCGTTGGGCGGAGGAGAATATCCACACCCGCGTAGGCGCGCAGCTTGCGACGTTCGTGCTCGGCATTCTCATCTTCATCGATGACTATTTCAACTGCCTGACCGTTGGCTCGGTCATGCGTCCGGTCACCGACCGCCACCAGATCTCGCGTCCCAAGCTCGCCTACCTCATCGACGCCACTGCCGCCCCCGTGTGCATGATCGCGCCGATCTCGTCCTGGGCGGCCGCCGTATCCTCTACGGCCGAGGATCTCGACACCGGCATTTCCGGTATCCAGCTCTTCATCCGCGCCATTCCTTATAATTTCTATTCCCTTTTGACCTTTGTCTTTATCATCACGCTCACACTGCTCAAGTTTGACTACGGCCCGATGCGCGGCTTTGAAGAACGCGCCCGCAACACGGGCGACCTCTTCGGCAGCACCGACAGCGCCGAGGAGAACATCAACCCCAAGGGCCGCGTCATTGACCTTATCATTCCCGTCATTCTCCTCATCATCTTCTGCACCATCGGCATGCTCTATGTTGGCGGCTTCTTCGGCGCCGACGCCTCCGGCTGCACCGACTTTGCCGGCGATTTCATCGGCGCATTCGGCAATACCAACGCCTTTGTCGCTCTCCCCTGGGGCGGTCTCATCGCACTGGTGCTCACGGTCATCTACCTCGTCGCCCGCCGCGTCGTCGGCTTCCGTGCGGCCATGGGCTGCATTCCTAAGGGCTTCCAGTCGATGATCTCCCCCATCATCATTCTCACGCTCGCTGTCTCCCTCAAGACCACACTCAACGCGCTGGGTGCTGCGGACTACGTACATGATCTGATGTATGCCGCGTCCGAGGGGCTTTACAACATGCTCCCCGCCGTCATCTTCCTCGTCGCCTGCGTGCTGGCCTTTGCCTCCGGCACATCCTGGGGCACCTTCGGCATCCTGATCCCCATCGTCACCGCCATTTTCCCCAGCGACAGCACCCTTCTTTATATCGGTATCTCCGCCTGCTGCGCGGGCGCCGTGTGCGGCGACCACTGTTCCCCCATCTCTGATACCACCATCATGTCCTCTGCCGGTGCGCAGTGCGAGCACGTCAACCATGTGGCAACACAGCTTCCCTACGCCATCACCGTTGCCTGCCTGAGCTTTGTGTGCTTTGCGCTCGCAGGCTTCATCCAGAACTGGATCATCTGCCTTGCCATCGGCGCGGTACTGACGGTCTGCACGCTCTTCGTTATTCGCAGAAACGAAGCCAGAAAGGCTCGCTTCAAGGACTGATCCCAATTTACTTTACATTCTCTTTTCTCTCCGGAAAGGCAGGCAGACCAAGCAGGTCTGTCCGCCTTCCTCTTTTCTTTTTTTGCAGAATATGATATACTCTGCTCAAAATTATCCGATCCATGGAGGGTTTTCCCATGAGCATTGTCGTACTGGGCGCCGTTTTTGTCGATATCAAGGGCTACCCCATCTCTTCCTATATCCCTGGCGGACGCAACGCAGGCCGCGTTGTGCAGGTGCACGGCGGCGTGAGCCGCAACATCGTCGAGGCCATCGCGAACGTCGAGCTGCGGCCGACATTCGTGAGCCTTGTCGACGACACGAGCGCGGGCGCGGACGTTGTCAAAAAGCTCCAGAGCCACAAAGTCGACACGCGCTACATGCGCACCACGTCCGACGGCATGGGCACCTGGCTCGCCATCTTTGACAACACGGGCGATGTGACCGCGTCGATCTCCAAGCGCCCCGACCTGCACCCCATCGCCGACATTCTCGACGCGCCCGTCCAGTTCCCGGCTGATTGGTAGCCGGGAGAAGCCGGATCGGTCGAGTGCCAGACGTTGTCGGCGATGGCTCCTGTGGAATAGGTCCACATATACATGAAAGCCGACCAACAGAAAAACTGAACGAGACCGACCGTCCAGAAAACTTTCGGAGCGTGGCGCAGTAGGGATATGAAATTATTCTTCTCTGTCAGTTCTTTGTCCGAAATTTGGTGAAATTTTTGGAATTCCGCAGGTGGCATTTCTTTCACCCGTATCGAAGAATAGAGGGTACACAGTATCAATATGGCTGCCCCTCCGTAGAAAGAGAAAATTACCGAATCGGGGATAACTCCGGGGGCTGCGATATTGCTGATACCGATATAGGTGAACAGGATAGGGAACAAGTAGCCGACTAAACTTCCGGCATTGGAAAGGAAACTTTGTATGGAGTAAGCGAGTCCTTTTTGCCGTTCGTTGACCATATCGCCTACCAACATTTTGAAAGGTTGCATGGCCATATTGATAGATGTGTCCAACATCATGAGGGCTATTAACCCGAACCACATTGCATGGATATATCCCTTGAATGAAGCGGCATTAGGCAATAGGCACATGACTGCTACGGCAATGGCCGAGCCGGCGATAAGGTATGGAATACGTCGTCCGAAACGATTCCAAGTGCGGTCGCTCAATGCGCCTACGATAGGTTGTACGATAATTCCCGCTAACGGAGGAAGTATCCAGAAATAACTTAAATTATGCGGATCGGCCCCTAAGGTGGCGAATATCCGGCTAATGTTGGCGCTTTGAAGAGCATAGGCTATCTGAACGCCGAAGAATCCGAAACTAATATCCCATAGCCTTCGGAAACTTAAATCGGGTTTTACTCTCATTCCATCGAAAAGAGAGGAGCATTGGGTTTATTGTAAATCCGTTGTTCTGTTTATTCCGGGAAGGTCATGCCATACAGTTTCTCTATTTCCTGAGGCCAAAGGTTCTCATTCGGAGTTTCGAGAATCAACGGTATGTTATCAAAACGCTTATCTTGCATTAATCGTTCAAAGAACCCCATACCCAATACGCCTGCGCCTAAACTGTCGTGACGGTCTACACGGGAGTCGAGTCCTTTTTTAGCATCGTTCAGGTGCATTCCTCGCAAGTATTCGAATCCGATAATCCGGTCGAATTCCCGCCAAGTCGCATCATATCCTTCGGCTGTCGCCAAATCGTAACCTCCGGCAAAAGCATGGCAGGAATCTATGCAGACTCCTACACGACTTTTGTCCTCTATCCAGTCGATGATAACCGCTAAATGCTCGAACTTGAATCCTACGTTACTGCCTTGCCCGGCCGTGTTTTCTATAACGGCGGTAACCCCATCGGTCTTTTCGAGAGCCAAATTGATCGATTGGGTGATACGGGCTAGACACTCGTCGGTCGAAATCTCTTTCAAGTGACTGCCGGGGTGGAAATTCAATAGTTTCAATCCCAGCTGTTCGCAACGTCGCATTTCGTCCAGAAAAGCCACCCGAGATTTGGTCAGCCCTTCTTCCTGAGGATGTCCGAGGTTGATTAGGTAGCTGTCATGCGGTAGTATATATTGGGGTGAGAATCCGTATTTTTCGCAATTCTCCTTGAACAGTTCTATGCTTTTGTCCGATAACGGAGGCGATTGCCATTGCCTTTGATTTTTTGTGAACAAGGCGAAGGCTTTGGCCCCTATGGCATGTGCGTTTACCGGAGCGTTTTCTACACCGCCCGCAGCACTTACGTGGGCTCCTATAAATTTCATGATTCCGGTCGTTTTTGTTCTTTAAGCAAAACTACAAAAAAAGCCGATTGCTGCCGAGATGAATGAGTTAAGATTTGAGATGGTTCCTGAAAACTTCTTTATCTTTGTGAGTACGAAGATAGGATGCGGTTCGGTATAGCCAAATCGGAAATGGGGTTTCCGTTTGTCTCTGCTCTCACCTTTCGCTATCTTTGTAGTTACAAAGTATAGAGTATGAATAAGGTATATCATTGGATATTTTTTCTGCTATTGCTCGCCGGTTGTCAGGATAGAACGGATTCGTCATACGTGATTACAGGAAAAGTGGTTAACTCGCTGACTGACGGGAATGTCGTTTATTTGTCTCATAGTAACGGAGATGAATTGGTGAATTTGGACAGTGCGATAGTCGATGGCGGAGTTTTTTCTTTTCACGGAGTACAGGAGGAACCGATTATGGCTTATCTGCGGTTTAACCGTTATCTCGATTCTTTGGCTGTGCCCGTGTTATTTGTGTTGGAAAATGGAGCGATGGAGGCGGTGATGGATACTTCGTATTCGAGTGTCGCAGGGACGGAGCAGAATAACATATTCGAGGAATATAAACGGGAGGCGTATCGCCTCGATTCTTTACGCCGTTGTTTGCATAGCCATTACGTCGAACAGGTGGAGAAGCGTATGATGGATGCCGGTTTGGAACAATCGATGTGCGATGAGGATTTTCGTTTGAGCAGCCAAGAGGAGAAGCTGGCCTACCGGTTTATTCGACGGAATCATTATTCACCGGCTGCGATATGGGTGCTGGAACAGATGCAAAGCCGTTTCGATGAAGATGAGTTGCGAAGCCTTTTGTCGGGATTCGGTGGGCGAAGCAAGAATGCGCAGATATTGTCCGATATTTCTTTGCGCTTGCGTAATGCCGATAAAGTCGAGCCGGGAAATCCGTATGTAGATGTTCCATTGATAGAGTATTCGGGACGGAAAGAGAATCTGTCGGGATATATAGGATATGCGAGATATACGGCTATTGGCTTTTGGCGTTCGGATAGCGAGCCTTCTTGCCGGGATATGACGAAATTCGGAGAACTGTATCGGGCGTATGGTTATCGGGGCGCGACCTTTTTGTCTGTTTCGTTGGATAAAAAACGGGATATATGGCGGGAAAAAGTGAGAACTTTGGGACTGCCTTCACATCACTGTGCGGCTGCGGAACCCGATGTAATCGAAACCCGATATGCTCTGGTGTCGGTTCCCAATTTTATGCTTATCGCCCCCGATGGGTCCATCGATTCCCGCAACCTGACGGTGACACAGTTGGAACAGAGGCTGCAAGAACTGTTACCCTATCGGGCGAGAAGAGATACTGCTGTGTCGTCTGTGCCGGATACCACTGGATTTGTGAAACGATCGTCAATATAGTTCGTCTCCACAATACTCGGCAATGTCGTAGTAATGAGATTTTTTCATATTGCAAGTATGTAATTTGTCTAAAAATGGGAATCAAGGCAAAATAGAACTTCTGCCTTGACTCTACATAGAGATCCCCTCTGCCTTTAATCTTTGAGATTGGCGAATGGTCTGTGTCCCCCGCGCTGTTCTTTGAATCGGGCGATGAGTGCGGTTTCGACCGTTTCGGGATCTTCGTCGGGAGTAGGTTTCCAGCACAACAGCAAATTGCCGGAATTTTTTATTTGCCAAATGTATCGGCCGCCCCAGTGCCCTATATTTTGTCTATTCCCGAATTTCAGATATTGATTTAATCGTTTTCGGAGGGTTGTTCCGGCTTTTCCGATGTAGACCACACAAGTATTTTTTACCCAGTTGGTTTCCAACTCGGTTATCGACACATTGGGGTCTTTCCCTTTAAAGAATCCTCCTGTACCGCAGGGGAGAAACTCGGGTATATTTTCCCCTGTATAGACAACCATATACACTCCTGCTGTTCGGGGTATTGCCGTACTGTCGGTTTGCAGTTGAGCCACTGGAATGAATCCCTCGAAACCGGAGGCTTTCAAATCATCGATAGTGTTGAATTTCATAGATATATCATTTAATTTGTTTCATGATATTTGTAGTTAAGTTTGTTTTAATAATTCATATATCCTATTAGATTCTCGTTTTCATCGAGATAAAATATTTGATTTTCGTTGTTCATTCCTCCAAATCCATTTCTTGCTTGGTATTTTGGACATATTAAGCATGGCTCCGAACGAAACTGTTCCGGAATTATACCAGTATATCCACAAAACGGGCAACAAAGAGTTGGTTGGTCTGAGATTTGTGTTTGGATTGTATGTTGGTTTTCCTTCGCTCTTTGTTTATTCTGTCTATCCAATTTTTCTTTTTCCGCCTTCCCTTTTTCTGATAAAGGGATTTTCCATTGTTTTGGAGATTTTTGCGTTTGATAGGCGTGAGGAATCAGTCCTGATTCTACTATTTTTTTCAAGGCTTTGTTATCAGCGATTAAACGGGTAAAGGTAAGTAAACGATTAGCTTCCGCTAAAAGCATATAAGGCTTGTTTTTTTGTATAAGCTGAATATCTATTGCCTGTATGATTTTTTCGATATTTCCCATAACGATAATTTTAGTGTAGAATGTCTGGGTGATTTGTAATAACAAGTCTTGGGGTATTGTATTTTATTCGGTATTTTATTCGTATCGTTAATGATTTTCAGTACTTAGTTGCACTCTGTTTCAATAGGTTTGTTTCGTTCGGCGGCTTGTCGCAGCGTATCGTATAGGCGAGTGCGCAAGGTGTGTGGCGCGATTACCTCGACCGATCGGCTGCGGGAAAGCAGTTCCATGACGAAGTCGTTGGTAATGCGCAATCGCAGTTTGACGGTGATACCTGTTTCGTCTTCGGAGAGTAGTTGTTGCGAGTGATGCAGGGGTAGTGTTTTCACGAAAGCTCCATCGACCGAGTCGTATTTGAGTATGATATCCTCGACCGGGTCTTCGGGATTGTTCCATATCCCGTAACTTTCCCGAAAGAGGGAGGGGATATCTATGTGTTCGTCACGGAGAAATTGTGTATCTTCGAGAATATTTATCGCCGAGATACGGTCCACTCCGAACGATTTCAGTTTGCTGTCGGTGTCGTAGCCGATGAGATACCATCGGTATTGCGATTCTTTCAAGAAATGGGGCATGAGCCGTTTGTGAACGATTTTTCCGTTATGGCGTACTAAGGTGTAGTCAAATTCAATGGGATTCCTTTTTCGTATCGCTTTTAGGAGGGGAGCGATGAGTTCGTGCCGTATGGCGTTCTGGCGATGCTCGGCGAGGACGTATTTTTGCAAAACACTGTCGGTATTGATAGAACTGAGCAGTTCGAAGTTGAGCAGTAGTTCTTTGTAGTTGTCGGTCATCTTGTCGAGTTCGGCAATGTAGTATCCTCGTGATTTGTCGTTACGAATGACTATGCCGAACATTTCGTCGATAAGTCCGAAATCGCGCTGCATGGTTCGTTGCGAATAGTTCGAATCTTTGTTGTCGTATAGGGCGAGGGTATTCTCTACGTGTGCGACGAGTGCGTCTGTCGGGACGTATCGAACTGCCGATAGTTTGTTGATGAGTATCGCCAAGCGTCGTATTTGACTGAGTTTTGCCATATCTGTTTGTTTTTGCTTCTTGTGCAAATATAATGATGCAGAACGACAAAACGTGTCGTGTTGATAAATAAGTGGGAATTTAAAAAGAAGAACGCCCGACAAAATCGGGCGTTCTTACTATAAGAAGTTTCGATGATTATTCGGCAACGACTTCGAAGGGGATTTCTACGCTGACTTCTTTGTGAAGTTTCACGATAGCTTTGTAGTTACCCACTTCTTTAACCGTATCTTTAATAACGATTTGTTTGCGGTCTACGATATGTCCCAATTTTTCGAGTGCTTCGGCAATCTGAATGTTGTTTACAGAACCGAAGATCGTACCGGTCGAGCTAGTTTTAGCACCGATGGTAAGAGACACGCCTTCGAGAGCGGCAGCCAAAGCCAAAGCATCGGCTTTGATCTTTTCGAGCTTGTGAGCGCGTTGTTTCAAATCTTCTTCGCGAACTTTCAATGCAGAAGGAGAAGCGATCACTGCTTTTCCTTGCGGGATAAGGTAGTTGCGACCATATCCGCTTTTCACTGTAACGACATCGTCTTTGTAACCGAGGTTAGCGACATCTTCTTTCAATATTACTTGCATGCTAAATTCCTCCTTCGTTTAATTATTTCATCATATCAGTTACATAAGGGAGCAGCGCCAAGTGACGGGCTCTTTTCACAGCTTGTGCAATACGACGTTGAAATTTCAACGAAGTTCCTGTGATACGACGGGGCAGGATCTTACCTTGTTCGTTCAAGAATTTTTTTAGGAATTCGGGATCTTTGTAATCGATATATTTGATACCGTTTTTCTTGAAACGGCAGTATTTTTTCTTTTTGATGTCGACCGAGGGAGGGGTCAAATATCTGATTTCAGATTGTGCTTGTGCCATTTTTTAGTTCTCCTTTACTTCTTCTTTGTTAGACGATTTAACACTTCTTCTCTTTGCTGCGTATTCGGCTGCAAATTTATCCATTCTGAATGTCAAGAAACGGATTACACGTTCGTCACGACGGAATTGGATTTCCAATTTAGCGATGACAGAAGGTTCGGCGTCGAATTCCAACAGGGTGTAGAACCCGGTGGTCTTTTTTTGGATAGGATAGGCGAGTTTGCGCAATCCCCAGTTTTCTTCATTCACGATTACTGCGCCTTGTTCGGTGAGAATCGTTTTGAATTTTTCTACCGCTTCCTTCATCTGTACATCAGACAAAACGGGAGTTAAGATGAAAACGGTTTCGTAATGATTCATACTCGTTTAGTTTAACGTAATTAGTATAATGTTTTTTATTTGCGGGGGCAAAGGTAGGTATTATTTTGTAATTATGCAATGATTTATACTCGTTTTTTGAGGGAACATTCACTCTTAGAAGCTGTTTTAAATTTATTGAGAAATAATATTATCATTGCAGGCAGGTATGTT
>OGZA01002756.1_pt1 | contig 10540 bp, 7 predicted proteins | sample 1576591 | NCBI WGS metagenome assembly OGZA01 (sample SAMEA3541565, study PRJEB24748) | human gut metagenome | biome: human gut; feature: human-associated habitat; material: faeces | place: China | collected 2012
CGCTCATTGCCGGAACCGACAATGTCCAGCGTCCAGGCCCTGTCCATAAAGCGGGACAACGCTTCCAGAATGGTATCTGCGTTTTTTCGGACGATCAGTTCGCCGACATAAAGAAAGCGGCTGACACAGCCGTCAAAGCACCGCGTGAATTCCTGGGCGGCCGCGGCGTCAGGTATGCCGGAATAACAAACAAAAGGCATTTCTGCCAGCTCCAGCCGTTGCTTCACCGCCTTGGCAAGGGTCTCGGAGCGGCATCCGATCCGGTCGATTCGCCGGATGCAGGCCTTCAGCACCTGCGGATACATCTGGGCATAATGAATGCTGTGAAATACCAGCGCATTGGGCGCCGGGAAATAGGACTTCAGTTCCGACAGAAGCTGCGCGGAAGGGCTGGCCCAGTGTCCCAGTATCACGTCGGGGACAAAGCCGATTTTTTGCAGGTCATCTGCGATACTGCGCGCACAGCGGCGGATTGTGTGCGCCGAAGTAAGCCCCCGGGGAATCCACTTGAAAAGCGGCTTGCGAAATACGGGAATTCCATTGATTTTGTAATCCTTTTCGCAAACGATTGAATAATCGGATACTTCATAGGTCGTGCGGGATTTGATCAGCCTTTTCACGGACTCCGGCAGGAAGTAGATCAACGGGAAGAGCTTGTTCACGGTGTGGATCACGACAACCTCATGCCCCATTTGCTGCCACGATTCGGTAAAATGCTGAATCACCCTTGTGGCAGAGGTATTCTTCGGAGAGTCGGGACGCGGATATACAGTGGTAAGCATCAATATTTTCATATAAAATCGGGTTCCCCTTCTATTGCGTCCCGCAGCGCTGACGGACTGCTCATATACGGTCCGTAATGGGCCAGCTTTCTGTCATCCCAATCCCAGAATTGCGTCTCCTGCAGGAAAAGGATCGTTTCATAGTCAAATCGTTTTCGGATAAAATGCGCCGGATTCCCGGCCCAGACTTCATAAGGCGGTATGTTGTGGGTCACGATACTTCCCATGCCGATCACCGCACCGCTGCCGACTGTTATGCCGGACTGAATCTGCACGCCTGCCCCAATCCACACATCATTTCCGATAACCGTCAGCGGAACCTGCGGCCTGGGGTGTGAGGCAAAGTGCGTTTTAAGGCAATTTTTACCTGCTTCAAATACCGGTGATGTGGAGACCCGTTCCATCGCGTGCTTGTGCCCGCCGATCCTGCAGTTGTCCGCAATGGAGCAGAATGCACCAATCTGCACCCGGCAGGTGAAGCAGTCATGACCAATGTAGGAGTACCTTCCGAGGACGGTGTCGTTGATCTGACTGCCGGAACAGACCTTTGCCTTTTGATGAATTGCGGATGACCCCGTAATCGCAGGCCGGTTCAGCAGGATTTTTTCGGCTTTTGCAAAGTAGTATCGAATGAAGCGGCTTATTTTTTTTGCAATCATGTGAATCATGTATAAGTTATCCTCAATTCAATCAAAACCCACATTGTGGTAAGGGAGATTTCTCTCCCTTACCACAATGTATGGGTCCGGGGCAATTGCAGCGGAGTGCACAGGCGCGCTCCGCTTGCCTTAGGCTTTACCGGGTTTTGTAGGCGATTCCGTGGCTCACGGCATACTCATGGGCATAGCTGCCCTCGGCAACATCCAGCACCACGCTGCCGCTGCCCTTGAATGCAATCTGATCGATGCTGCTTGTGCCCAGAGGCACATAAACGCTGGTCAGCTTGTAGCAATAGCCAAAGCTGCGGTCGCCGATGGACTGCACGCCCTCCGGCAGGACGATCTCCGTCAGGCTGGTATCCAGGCAGAAGGCCAGGCGGCTGACGGTCTGCAGCTTGCTGCCCTCCTCAAACGTGACGCCGGTCAGGTTGGATGCGCCATAGAAGGCGTAAGCACCGATAGAGGTGATGTCCGCGCCGATCTCCACGCTGCGGATCCGGGTGCGGTATTCGGCCCAGGGCTGCGCGTTCTGGTTGGGATAATTCGTCATAGCACCGCTGCCGGAGACAACGAATCTGCCGCTCTGATACAGCGTCCAGGAGACATCGCTGCCGCAGCTGCCGCTGGTCAGAACACTGTCAACAAACTCTCTCAGCGTATAGGCGATCCCATACTTCACGGCATAATCATGGGCATAGCTGCCTTCGGCAACGTCCAGCACCACGCTGGGCGTCTGGCTGAAGGCGGTCGGGTTGATGCTGGTCACACCCTGCGGGATGTAGAGCTTAAGGAGTCTCGAGCACTCCGAGAAGCCGAAATAGCCGATGGTCTTGACAGACTCCGGAAGCACAAGCTCCGTCATCGATTTAAGACCGGTAAAGCACGCGGCATACAGCGTTTCCAGCTTGCTGTTCTCGGCAAACGTAACAGATGTTACATAGAAGCACTTGGACAGATAGCCGATGGCAGTGACATCCGGTCCGATTTCAATGCTGCGGAAGCCGGACCGATAGGCAGACCAGGGCGCAACGCCCTCTCTGGCGTATTGCTGCACGGCGCCATAGCCGCCAAGCTTGAACGTGCCGTCGTTATACAGAATCCACTCCACCGTAACGCCGGAGAAACCGGCTACTTTCACGTTGGCCGACTCGGATCCCACATAATAGCCGTCCTCAAACAGGCAGGTCTCGCCGCAAATTGTATAGCTGCCGTCCAGCGCCAGGCCGTTTGCGTCGAAATAAATCGGGACGGTGCCGATTTTTGTGCTTCCGATCACCCGGTGTCCGCTCTCGAAGTATACGAGGCGTCCGGACTCTCTGTCCGTTGCCCAGCCGTTATACTGCGTCTGGGCCGCGTTTTCGGTGTATCCGCAGACGGAGCACTCCAACTCGTCAGTGGAGCGGTCGTGAACATAGGTGTGCTCATCGTTCCGGCAGATGGGGGCGGTGCGGCGGATGAACTGATCCAGCACCGTCCGGGTGCCGTCGGCGGCCACATTATAGGCGGTGACGGTGGCCTGGAAGCGGTCGGCGGTGACGTCCACATAGACGCTGTCGAAGTCCAGGGTGGCCACGTCAAAGTGGAAGTCGGGATTGTTCACGATGGAATAGGACTTGCCGCCGGTGGAGCCGCAGATGCAGTACACCGTGCCGTTTTCGTCCACCTGACCGCCGGTCATGGGGGCGGTGCGGGCATAGCTGTGGTCATTGCCGGAGAAGTAGAAGTCGATGCCGGCTGCATCGCAGGCAGCGGGCAGATACTGCACATAGGTTTCGCCGCCGCCGGTGGGATTGGTGTAGTAGGCGGGCACGTGGGTCACCAGCACCTTCCAGGTACAGGTGGTTTTGGCCGCGTCCTCCACCAGCCACTGGGTGAACTGCTGAAGGGTATCCTTGTCGGAGGTGTGGTTCAGAACGGCAATATACACATCGCCGCGCTCCACGGAGTACCAGGCGGCGGGCACGCCGAACACGCTCTTGGCGGCGATGGCGTTATTGCCGCCGTCATCGGCCTCGTGGTTGCCGATCACGTGGATCATATCCGTGTTGCGGATGCCGTCCAGAGTGAACAGGGACAGGGCGTCCTCCCACTGGTTGTAGTAGCGGACGTTATCCACTGCGTCGCCCAGCTGGACGCCGAAGGGATACTGCCCGGCCAGATGATTGACAATGCGTCCCATGCCCTCCAGGGCGGCCTCCTCCTGGATATCGGCCAGCAGGAAGAACCGGGTCTGCTTTTCAGCGGCGGGCACGGTGAAACTGCGGACCTCCGACCAGACGGAGCCGTCGCCCACCTGGTAATAGTAGGTGGCCCCGGCCTCAAGGCCCGTCAGAGACACCGCATTGACGCGGTTGATCTGCTTGCTGGAGGAATAGGAGATCAGGCGGCTTTCGCCCTCCACCTCCGCAGCGCCGGTCATGTCGGCGCTGGCTGAGATCCGGGCCACGGCCTGGGCGGCGCTGTGGACGGGATTGCTCATCCAGGTGACGGTCTTGCCGTCGGCGCTCTGGGACAGGTTATAGATCACATAATAGGGAGCGCCGGTTTCATCCCCCACAGCGTCATAGCTGTACAGGGTGATCTGATAGGAGCAGTTGCCCTCCGCGTCGGCGGCCCGCAGGTTCACGCTGCCCTGGGCGGCCGTCAGGCTGGAGATGTCGATCCGGCCGTTTTCATCGGTAACGCCCAGCAGCACATCGTTGGCGTACACGCTGACGCCGGAGGCGGCCTTGCCGTCCCGGATCACGGTGACGGAGGCGGCGGCTGCGCTGCCCACCACGGCGGTGTCCGCCTGGATGCGGTACATGGCCTCAATGGGGCGGTTCGTCACGGGCGTGGTGAAGCCGGTGGCATACTGGTTCAGGTCGCTGATGTCCAGGCCCTCCGTCTGCTTGCAGCCGTAAGACCCCTTGGTGACCTGCACGTTGACGCTGCTGCCCTCGGTGACGGAGGTGGGGATGGGGATGTCGATCGTGGCCAGCGCACCGCCGGTATATTTCTCGTGGTCAATGGCAGTGATGCTTACGGATGCGAGGCCGGCATCGTAGCTCCATGTACCCGTTACGCCCTCGGGGAAGGCAACATTGGTAACGGGATAGCTGCGCGTGACGGAGATGGCTGCCGTCAGGGACGTGATGGACGCCGGGTCGCTGCTGCTCAGCGCCAGCTGCCAGGTCTTGCCCACAGTGGGCTGCCCCTGAAGCTCCAGGGACACGCCGGGCACGTCCGTCTGCTCCGCGTTCACGGTAAAGTACCGGGTCTCCCGGGTGACGTTGCCGTAGCCGTCCTTCAGATAGAAGGTGATGGAGTGCAGGCCGTTGCCGAAGTGCATCAGGCCGGAGGTGCTGCCCAGGTTGTCCCGGTCATACGTGCCCCGGTAGGTGCCGTCGAAATAGAAATAGGCGGACTCCACGCCGGTGGCGTAGGGGTCGGTCTCCTCGCTGTCGTCATAGGTGACGAAGAAGCGGAGATTGCCGGAATTCAGGACCGCGCCGTCCTCCAGCTCCGTCTTGGTGCCGTCGTCGTTGACCAGCTGGATGGAGCTCACCACCGGGGCGGTGACGTCCTGGTTGTTGGCGCCGTAGACCACGCACAGGTTGTCCAGCAGGATATAGCCCTTCAGCTCGCTCTTGTCCAGCTTCACCCCGTCGGTGGTATACCAGCCGATGCCGCCGGTGGTGACCATGGCCCGGAACAGCATGCCGCTGTTGACCCGGATCTTTGCGCCGGCATAGGAGGTCAGGTCAGCCTCCAGATACTGCCAGCCGGACTTCAGTCCCTCGCCGGAGGCGCCGCTGCCGCTGCTGAAGTTGATATAGGCGTTGGTCCAGCTGCTGCCGCCGTCGGTACTGGTGGCGATCTGGGCCCGGAGCCAGGGAACGGGAACGCCCTCGGGGATGTAGACCCACACGCCCAGAGCGGTGGGGGTGCCGTCGATGGCCAGGTTGTCGCCCAGACCCAGGCAGGCGCCGTCGGTTCCGTTGATATTCGTCCAGTCGTATTCCAGTTTCACGGCTTTGTGGCCGAAGCGGACGATATCGGCATAGGCCTCGTCGGTGTCGGACACCACGGAGCCCTTTACCACGCCGCCGCGTCCGGCAATTGCATAATGGCCAACGGCCACAGCGTTGGACGCTATGCCGCTGAATGTCTCATCCACGGTGGTGCCGATGGTGGAGTAATCCCAGGGATCCGCGTCGCCGCCGTCAATGATCATGGTGGGCTCCATGCCGATGTTCACGGTGACGGAGGCCGTCAGGTCTCCCCGCACGGCGGTGACGGTGGGGCTGCCGGAATACTTCACATTGTCGGTAACGGTGAACCGGTTGCCGCTGAAGCTTCCGGCGCCGGGGTCGGAGATGCTCCACTGGATATCGTTATCCTGCAGATGGACCGTCTCCGTCTGATAGGTGGCCTTGAAGCCCAGATCGCTGACGTCCTTATAGTTCAGGTTCACCTCGTCAGAGGCAAAGGCCAGCCGGTCGGGGTTCTGCACATGCAGCACGGCGGAGCCCACCGTCTGGCCGCCGCTGACCAGGTTCACCGTCACATCCCCGGTCTTGCCGGAGGAGGTGAACACGGCGCTGGCGCTGCTGCCGGACAGGTCGGTGGCGGTCACCGTGCCCATGGACGCGTCGCTGACGGTGAAAACCGCATCCTCCGGCAGGGCCTTGGCGGCAGCGCCGGAATAGTCCATGGCCTCCGCCGTCAGGGTGACGGAGGAGCCGGGGGTATAGTACTCGTCGTCGGGGGTGACGGCGGCGTGGTCAAACTCGCCGGAGGCCGCCACGGTGGACACCACCAGGATGGTGCCGGACACCACGCGCTCGCTGCCGCCTGCCGGGGTGTTGCGCATGGTCACATCCTGCTCACCCTCCCGCTGGGAGATGTAGGTGGAGGAGCCGCCCTCGTCCAGCTGGATGGCCGCCACGCAGCCCAGGGCCACCATCATCCGGGCCTCCTCGGCTGCGGTATAGCCCACGGAACGGGGGGCCATGGTGCCGTCGGCCTGGAACAGCACCACGGTGCCGTCGGCCTTGATGCCCACGCAGGTGCGGGGATAGTAGCCGCTGTTGCCGGACTCGGTGATGACCACCTTGCCGTCCCAGACCATGGCCACCAGTGCGTCCACGGCCTCCAGGATCTTCACGGTCTTGCCCTGCCTGGCGCTCTGATCCGCCTCGGCCTGGGCCAGGGTGGTGCCCTCCCGGAACACGTTCACCGAGCCGTCGTCAAAGGCGGCGATGAACGCCCGGCTGGAGCTGTCGTGGTGGACAACACCGTTCATCACCAGATAGCCGGAGGGCTCGCCGGTGTTGATGTTGAACCAGGAGGCGTTGACGCCGCCCACCACGTTCAGGCCGGACTCTTTTTCATAGACATGAGCCTGGTCCGTGGTGGTTTTCAGGGTCCAGCCCTGCTCCTTGGGGTTGCGGTTGCCGTAACCGGCCACGATTTTGGCCCGGCCTCCGGCGGTGCTGACCTCCATGACGTTTGCAACCGTCTGGGAATTGCCCGCGTCATTGTTGGTGATAATGACCTTCTCGGTGATATCCGGCGCGATCGTATAGTTCTTAAGAGAGGTCACATGGTAGCTCGTCCCATCGATGGAGCTGCCCTTCCCAATCTGTGTGCCGTCGGCACCGGATGCAGTTGGCCGCTCGCTGTTTCTGCCTGCTCCGGCAGCCATAGCCTGTATGGGAACAAGGTTCGCCAACAGGCACAGGCAAAGAAGCACCGTCAGAAATCGCGAACGACGCCTGGGTTTTGCCATAACAATCCTCCTCACAAATTTTTTATCCAGTCTCCCCGGATGGCGTGTCATCCGGGGAAAAAAGACCTGAGTTGCGGTGTGCACCGGCTTCCAGCGGGCCCATAAAAGGCCGGCTCCTCAGTTGGCCGAGGGGAATATGTCCTCAAACAAGGCGGCATACCTGGCCAGACCGACACTTTTTGCATACCTCCCGGTATACAGCATCAGCGCGTTTTTCGACATTTTTCCGCACATTTCCGGGCTCTGGTACAGCGACAGGATATTCTGTGCAAGCTGCGCGCCGTCTCCTGTCTCCGAAAACAATCCGACCGCCTGGCGCACGGATTCCTCTGCCAGATAAGACTCTCTTTCCGCCACGGTCAGAACAGGCAGACCGCCCTGCAGATAGCTGTAGTACTTGCTGGGAGCGCACATGCCCATCAGGCCGCGCTCCAGGCTGACGATGCCGCAGGAGCTGGCTGCAACGGCCTGGCCGAAGGCGGCTCCGGTAAGAAAGCCGCAGATCCGGACATTGGGCAGATGCTCTGCCGCCTGTCGAATGAGAGGCAGCTTGCTTCCGTGCCCGGCCACCATAAATTTGATGTGCGGCCGGTCTTTCAGCAGCTCCATGGCCTGAATTAGTGCCGTTTCGTCCTGACACACGCCCAGATTGCCGAAATAGGACACAACAAAGTCGTCCTCAGCATATCCCAGCTTCCGGCGGGCGTCAGCTGCCCCCTCCGACGGGGCCTCGTGGGCCCAGTTGGCGATCGTCACCACCCTGTCCTCCGACAGCTCCGGCCGGTTCCGCAACAGGAACTCCCGCATCTCGTCCGTCAGGGCGACAACGGCATCGGCACGCTTGAACAGCGACCGGTTGATACCCTGCATCACCCGGGTAATCACCCCGCCGGGGGACAGGTTACCGGAAGCATAGGCAATCTCAGGGTAGACATCGTGGGATATAAATGCGATCCTGCAGCCGAACAGAATCGAGGCCAGCACGGCGGCAACGGGAAGCACCGGCGGATTGGAATACACCATCACCGTCTCGCAATGCCTGAAAACGCCGATGTGCCGTATCACTGCGGCGGTAAACGAAAAATAGTTGATGAGCCTTCCCAGGCGGCTACTTCGCTTCAATTGCAGGTAACGCAGTCTTCTTATGTGAACGCCGTCCAGCGTCTCCTGCAGAGGAACGCCCCCTGCGGTATGGTATTCCCGGGGATAGCCGCATATGGCCTTCACCTTCATTCCGCTGTCGGCAAGATACTTGGCAGTATCCCAGCTCAGCCGGGCAGAGGTAACATATTCCGGAGCGAAAAACTGGCAGAGGATAGCAACATCCGCTGCCTGTCCGGCGTGCCACCGGTTCTCCAATAGTCCTCCGGATTCCTGCTTTGCCTCCGGATCCTTCCCCAGCAGGGAGGCTGCCGCCATTTTCATGTTGATCTTCTCCATTCTGTCCCGCTCAATCGTATGTGGCCGTTTTCTTCTGCTGCAGCACAGGTTTAGCTATCTGAATGATTACATCTGCAGAGCGTTCCTCTGCCAAACAGCATGTTGCTGTTGACGCCATATATTCCACATCCCTACACTTTTAGTCTCTAATGGTTGCACCGTCAGGTCATTGTCGAGGCAGATGAAGTCAAATACTCTTCACGGACGTTGGGTACAACAAAGCTGTATATCTGTTCAAAGGCCCACTGTGTGGTCACGTCATCATCCGGCATCTCGCCGCCAAGTACTCTTGCTGCAAAAGAAAGCATCGTATCATAAACCTGATGAAGCACCATGTTAACATTCGCTTCCGGCTTGAACGTCTGTTCCATTGTTGTAAACATCTCCTGAAAGCATTTAAGATGTTTCTCATATGCGTATTTGCGGCAATTTGCAGAATAGTAATATTGTAGGTAAAACAGGCAGTCGTCTCTTCTTTCCAGAATAAACCGCCAATTCACAGACCATAGCTGAAATGCTCTGTCTTTCCACGTAGTATTTTGCACATGCATGACATAAAGATTTTGCTTAAGGAAATATGCAAAGTTTACATCTTCCATATGGAATGCAGCGCGCAGCAGATCTTCTTTGCTCTAAAACATCGGTAGATGTTTGCCTCATTCAAGCCAGCATCTGCTGCAATCGCCTTTGTCGTTGCTTTATCCAATCCATCTCTGGCCACAACACGAACCGCACTTTCAATAAAAACCTGCTTCGTATTTTCAACTTTCCTCATTCAAGTAACCTCATTGCTATGCATAATGCACGTTCGTTAAGTAGGTGCCTGCTTCATCAACGCCAAGAAAAAAGCAAATCATTTTATTGGTTCTAATGATTTGCTGATGCATAAGCGCTATTTTCGTGGAGTTTGCCACTCCACGGGAATGATAAAGACTAATTGCCTTTTCGTATTGTAGCATATTGCACATAGGAATGCAATTACTTCAGCGGATAAATGGAAGAAAAAAGTGGGATTTTGTCAGCCTGTGTTAATATTATGCAAGGAATTACGTAGCTTTAGAGATTCAGCGCAGTCAAACCGACAGTCTGGATGGGCTTAAAATAGATATACACCCACAAAATCATTGCGCAAGGAGGAATTACGAAATGGCAAAGGGTGAGAATATCTTCAGACGGCGGGATGGTCGCTGGGAAGCTCGATATTGCAAGGGACGTGAGCTATCCGGAAAAATCAAATATGGATACTGTTATGGAAAAACATATCGCGAGGCCAAAGAGAAAGCGGAAAAGTGCAAAGCGGCGTTAGCAAGTGGACAGCCTATGCCAACGTTCAAGATGATGGCCCATTTTCTGCCTATTGTCTGGGGTGGCTTCACACAAAGAGAAGTAAGGTGAAAGAGTCAACATATATCAAATACGGCACAGTAGTTGAAAAGCATATCATTCCCAAACTTGGCGAATGCTGCCCCTTGGGATTTACCACAGAGCTGATGGACGACTTTATCAAAGAATTGCAGTTTGAAGATGAGCTTGCCCCGAAGACCGTACATGATATTCTGGTCGCATTACATGGGATTCTGAAGTTTACCGCTTCAAAGTTCAAGGGAATCTTTCCTGCGGTGGAGATCAACTATCCGAAGATCAGGAAAAAGGAAATGCGCGTTTTGTCAAGAGAGGAGCAGGAGCGCTTCATTTCCTATCTGCAAGAAGACCTGGATCCGTGCCGATTTGGCATCCTGCTGGCGTTGTGTACAGGTATCCGAATTGGCGAACTCTGCGCACTGCGTTGGGAATGTGTTTCTACAAGAGATACTTGATGATCTCGTTTCCATAGGTGAAGAGATTTACATGAGGCAGGAGCAGTTCCGCCGAGTGGGCATCCATTG
>OGZA01002757.1_pt1 | contig 10540 bp, 10 predicted proteins | sample 1576591 | NCBI WGS metagenome assembly OGZA01 (sample SAMEA3541565, study PRJEB24748) | human gut metagenome | biome: human gut; feature: human-associated habitat; material: faeces | place: China | collected 2012
TGAGGCGCCGCGCGGTCGAAATCGCTGACACAGATGGTAAGCGGCTTCACCCCGCCCTTAAAGTACGGTCCTACCGGCGTAGTGAAAATCCGGAACTGATACTCATCCGCCGGTTTCACTCCGATTACCGGATTGCTTCCAAACATATACGGTCTGACGTAGAGAGTCGCCCCGCTGCCGAACGGAGGCACATACGCTGCGTTGGCAGCCACCGTCTTCGTAACGGCCTCAACGAAACGCTCCTTCGGGAACACCGGCATCTCAAGCCTTCTGGCAGAATTCTCCATACGCTCTGCATTTAAGTCCGGGCGGAAGGTCACGATACGTCCATCCTCGGTGGTGTAAGCCTTTAACCCTTCAAAAATGGTCTGTGCATACTGCAGAACACCCGCGCATTCATTTAACACAATATTCGGGTCCCCGGTCAGAGTTCCCTCATCCCAGGCTCCGCCCTTAAAATTGGATACATACCTTTTATCCGTCTGTACGTATCCAAAGCCTAAATTTCCCCAGTCGATGTTCTTCTTTTCCATACGTATCTTCCTCTTTCCCTAGATGATGTGTTTCTTAATTTTTTTCATTATTATACTTTTCCATATAAAAGTCAAGACATTTTCCTCATGAGCCAAAGATCGAATAAAAGCCATAACCTTTAGTTATATAACGAGGCAATTCCATTCTGACAGTTTTCATCGGATTCACGGTCTGACAGATGATCAGGCTGCCTGTCATCGTCAAAAGCATCCTTGCATAAAGGAGAAGTGTGTTCTTCGCTATTCGTTTATTATTAGTTGTATTGTCTGACATGATTGGTTGTTTAAAACAATAACTTCTTACCCATTACCTGCCCTATTTCTGTAAGCGTATCTCCTGCCCCATAACTCAATATTAAATTTTGTAGTGAGGAGGGTATCAAACCATAGACCGGTGACTCACCTATGCACGCATTAACCGTAAAGCGTTTAGCGTAAAATGCCCGCTAGTTAGTTTTTTCTCCAAACCATCTTATTGATAATTCCAACGTATGACTGAATCAATTTAATCACCTTAGTACTAACATTATTATCCATATATGCAGGTACTGCACAAGCATCATCGCCATTAGCGCACATCGTAGTAGCAAGCTCTACAGCCTGACATACAGCCTCTGAAGTGATACTACCGATGGTGAATACACCTTTATCCATAGCTTCCGGACGCTCTGTTGAAGTACGGACAGATACTGTAGGGAAGTGAAAGAAAGCTCCCTCTTCTGGCACTGTTCCGGAGTCGGATACTACACAAAAGGCGTTCTGCTGAAGTTTGTTGTAGTCAAAAAAACCGAGTGGCTTGTGCTGGATGACGCGCTCGTCAAACTTAAACCCTCTCTTCTCAATCATCTTTTCAGAACGTGGATGGCAGCTATACAAAACCGGCATATTGTAGGTCTTTGCCATCTCATTGACTGCATTCATCAGTGAAAAGAAGTTTTGCTCGATGTCAATATTCTCTTCGCGATGAGCTGAGAGAAGAATATATTTTCCCTTCTCAAGACCAAGTTGCTCGAGAATATTTGAAGCCTCAATCTGAGGAAGTATATTACTCAAGACTTCTGCCATCGGTGAACCTACAACATAGGTATATTCCGGTTTTACGCCACTCCGGAGGATATAACGACGAGCGTGCTCACTGTAGCAGAGGTTAACATCAGAAGTTACGTCCACAATTCGGCGAATTACTTCCTCCGGGAGGTTCTCATCCTTACAACGGTTACCAGCTTCCATGTGGAAGATAGGAATTTTCAAACGCTTTGCTGCAATAATAGAGAGGCATGAATTAGTATCACCCAATACAATAACCGCATCCGGTTTCACCTCTTCCATAAGGAAATACGCCTTAGAGATGACATTACCCATGGTCTCTCCAATGTTCTTACCTACTACACCGAGGTAATAATCAGGCTTGCGAAGACCAAGTTCTTTAAAAAACACCTCATTGAGAGTATAATCATAATTCTGACCGGTATGAACAAGAATTTGATCAAAGTAAATATCGGCCTTCTTGATAATGGCCGACATCTTTATAATTTCGGGACGAGTCCCGACAATAGTCATTAACTTAAGTTTCTTCATGCTTACTTTACATTATAATGTGGATAAAGAGAAGGATGGGCATCAATCCACTCGCGCATTTCCTTGATTTGCTGTTCATAGGAAGATACGACAAAAGAGAAGTCGGTACGTTTGCAGCGAAGGCTCTTATCAAGCTGAAGTTTGTCGTCAGGATTGATCTCTACTTCACCACCCCGGAAATACTTATTGAAAAGAGAACATAGGTCGAATTTGTTGATACTCTGATTGTTCACAAGATTATACAAACCGGTAAGATTCTCCTTCAGAGCCTGATCCATAGCCTTGGCCAAAGTGTAGGTTGTAACACCTGTCCAAATAGCTCCTGTAAACCCGCTAATATGTCCCTTCTGTTTCATGAACCAGTTGAAGAGACCAATACCTGAGTTTTTAATATCTGGACCTACGATAGAATTACGGAAAGTAAGATCTTTATCATTGTTAATCTCGCCCACAGCCTTTGAGCGATCGTAGAAAGTGGCTCCATTGGGAAGGGCGTCTTCGTCATAAGGACCATCGTTACCAGCAAAGACACAATCAGTGGACATATGGATAACCCGAGTTTTAGTATCCTTGGTAATTTCTACGAGGTAATGGGGAAGATAACCATTAAGCAAAACTGCCATAGCTTTGTTATTCTCTGCAAACTGATTGAGTAAACCAATGCAATTGATGATAGCATCATAGTTGCCCTCATCAACAGTCTGCTTGATGAAAGTCATATCAGAGGCATCGCCTATGATCGTGTTATCGAGTAATGAAGATTGCTGACGAGCAAATCCTACCACCTCGTGACCTTGCTCTTTGAAGTAGAGCGAAATGAGATGACCAGCCATGCCGTTACAACCGAGTACAAGGATTTTCATATTTCGATTATTGAAATATTACTGAATAAAATTACCTTCGCCCTTCAACTCCCTTTGGATATACTCCAAAGCAGCAATCTTAGCTTTGGTTTCTTCGAGATTGAGACGACGGGTATTATCGGAATTGAACTCTGTCAAAATATCACGCTTCTCGTTACCTTCAGTAAAATACTTATCATAATTAAGCGAACGGTTGTCAGCTGGTACACGGTAAAAGTCTCCCATGTCTTCGGCCTTAGCACACTCCTCGTTAGTAAGAAGTGTTTCATACATCTTCTCGCCATGACGAATGCCAATGACTTTGATATCTTCCTTCTTGCCAGCAAAGAGTTCGCATACAGCTTCTGCCTGAATCTGGATAGTACAACCAGGTGCCTTTTGGACAAGAATATCACCATTCTGTCCATGTTCAAATGCAAAAAGTACAAGGTCTACAGCTTCTTCAAGTGACATGATAAAACGTGTCATTTGGGGCTCTGTAATGGTAATTGGATTACCATTACGAATCTGATCAATCCAAAGAGGAATTACAGAACCACGTGAACACATAACATTACCATAACGAGTACAGCAAATCTTTGTTTTTCCAGACATTCTAGATTTTGCAACCGCAACTTTTTCCTCGATTGCTTTTGTAATTCCCATTGCATTAATTGGATAAGCTGCTTTATCTGTTGACAAACAAATCACCGCACCAACCTTAAACTCAATAGCAGCTGTGAGAACGTTATCAGTACCAATAACATTAGTCTTAACAGCTTCCATAGGGAAGAATTCACAAGAAGGAACCTGCTTCAATGCTGCTGCATGGAAGATGTAGTCAACTCCTGGCATGGCATTGCGACAAGACTGAAGGTCACGGACGTCGCCAATAAAGAACTTAATCTTATTTGCTACATCTGGATAATTAGCTTGATACTCATGACGCATGTCATCTTGCTTCTTCTCATCGCGTGAGAAAATGCGGATTTCACCAATATCAGTACGAAGGAAACGATTCAAGACTGCATTACCAAAGCTACCGGTACCACCAGTAATCATCAAGGTTTTGTCTTTGAAAATTGACATATTACTTTTTAATTTAATTACTAATCAATTTTTTATTTACTCATAGAGGTCTATTTACCCTTACGTCATTTTGGTATAAAATATAAGCGGGATTTCCTACAACAACACAATTGTCGGGTATGTCTTTCATTACAATTGTCCCCCCCCCTACAACTACATTATTTCCGATATTTACTTTGCCTGCAATAAGAGAATTTGCATTTACAATAACATTATTTCCAATTGTTGGACGTCCGGTTTTGCTTGCACCGATTGTTACATTGTTTCTTACAGTGAAATTTTCACCAACCTTATCAGCATTTACAAAAGTTGTGATTGGATGAATTCCCAAAAAACCTTTTCCACAATCCATGTATGTAGCAATAACGAAGCTATCATGTGGAAGCATAAAATAATATACAAAATATTTAAGTTTACCGATACGTTTATAAAAGATATTCCTAAAAGTTTTATCAAAAACCATTAAATAACAAAAACCAATAAAAATATTAGAATTAAAGTGCCGATGAATAAGGGCTTGCTTAACATCATCTTCACAATCATTAATTTTTAAACAAAACAAGATAAACGATGGAATAATTCGTGGGATATTTAATATTGTTACAAATAATTTAAATAAAGGCATAAGAATAACCTATTAAAATCAGACAATTTGTGAAATAGTTAGGCAAGCCAGATGTTATTCTTTAATAACCTTTTTAAGGAAGCCCAATAAGTTACATTTATAGCGATGTGGACGAATAATAGCTCCAATAGCCACACAACATTTCATAGCCATCACAGCTTTGTGTGAATAGTGTTTACGAAAAAAATAACATTTGCTACATAATAACATTTCTGTCTTTCTCAAATTAAAGAAACGACTATGAGAACCAAACGACCCTCCCTCCAGATGTATCAAAGGCGCATAAGGCAATATACACGAACGTAATCCTTCCAAATGCATCCGGTAATAAAGATCTGTTTCTTCGTAGTACATAAAAATGGCAGGGTCGAAACCCTGAAAGCGGTCAAATATTTCTTTATAAATAAACATATCAGCACCTATCACGTAACAAATATCGTCCATCCCACTATCAGCTACAGACTTACTCAAAGTATATCGATTTTTAAACCAACGAGGCACTAACCTATGAAACCCAATACTCAGAAACTCCTGCATTACCGAAGGGAAATCCCCCCCTACATTGCAGTTTACCCCATCTCTGTCCAACAAGTTTCCACCACATGAAACATACTCCGGATGTGTTTCCATAAATTCGAAAAACTGCCGAACAATGTTATGGATAACGATTGTGTCACTATTAAGCAGAAAAAGGTACTTACCTATTGCATAAGTATTACCCAGATTGTTAGCCTTTCCAAATCCTAAATTTTCCTGACTTTCCACCACACGTACCTGCGGAAACTCCCGGCGTATAGAATAGGGCGTATCGTCCTGAGATGCATTGTCAACTACAATAACCTCCATCTTCACACCATGCGTATACTTAAAAAGCGAACGAAGGCACTGTAAAGTTAATTCACATGTTTTATAATTCACTATAATAACTGATACATCCATATAAAAAATATGCAAGCACTCTATTTAAGGCATCCCCCTTTGAAAGAGCACATTAGTGTACCCTAAACCGAGTTTTGTTAATTAATTAGCATTGAATTTAACATTGGCTGGTAGCCAAAGTCATTTTGCCAGGAACCATGTTAGCATAATCCCTACACACCCATTAAAAACATTTTTGAAAAAGTACCAATGAAGTTCAAATAGAACTGCCATACAACTTCAACGTTCCAGTCGCACTATAATAAGTAGCCACCATTTCAACACTGGCATCACCGCCGTAATAAAAGAAGACTTTTCATTCGTTCTCCCACAGAAGTCTTTGCTATTACTTGCACTATTATCCATACAGTCCCCGCCAATATCACCGCACATACCACTACCACAAACTCATTTTCTATCCACCTGCTACATCCCCAGCAAACCAATGCGCCAGGCAAAGAATAGCAAATATTTTCCCATACAATCCTAATAGGAATTCGTGCTAACCTATGCGACAGTACATACACCACATATGTCGCAGCTACTACCATTTCTGAACATAACAATACGACAGCAGAACCTACGCTTGCCACATATGGAACTACCAGCAAATTGATTAATAAACTGACAATTGCACCGATGATTGATGCCATCAATAACACCCTGTCTTTTTTCATTGGCATCAATATCTGAATCGCTAATACCTGGGCCATACCTACCGCAAACGCTGCTGGCATGATGATTCGCATCGGAAATATCGCTCCTTCATATTCAGGACCAGATAGGGTGTATATAATCTGAGGAGCTAGAATTATGCCGTATAAAATTAAAGGTATACAGAAAGTAGCTACTACAGAGCACGAACGATCCACTAATTCTTGAAAGCGGGCATTTTCACCGTTTGCCAACAAGGAACTCATCCGAGGTAACATTACACTCGTAAATGCAGTAAAGAAACCTAAGAGCACAGAGTATAGCTTAAACGCTGTCGTATAATAGCCTACTTCCGTATTATCAGACACCAATCCTAAATACATTACATTAAAGGTAAGATACATCGAGCTCATCAACGTATAAATACCCAATGTAATGTTTGGCTTAATATACTTGAATAACTGTATATTACACCACCTAATCCTGACAAATTTTCGAATATATAACTGATTAATAAAAGCATTCAGCACAACCACTCCTACCGTAAGTATAAAATAAAGCCGATAGTCTGATGTATCTCTTACAAATATGAAAACACTGATTACATAAAAGACTTTTATAAGGATACTTCTCAATGTGATATACCGGAAATTCTCTATTCCCGTAAAAAACCATTCCACTAGAAACGCTGTAAAAAGTATCTTGCCCGTTCCTATATAAAACAATTCGTCATATTGGCGCAATTTTGGTATTGCCGCTATACAAAACAAATATATACCCAGCGATACCATAGTAAATAATAAATTCAATGCCAATATGTTTGAATAAATCTGCTCCAGAGATTTCTTATTTTCTTTCACTGCTGCTATTTCGCGGACACCCAATAATCCAATTCCCATCGTTGCGAATAATAAAAAATAATTCACCGTATTATCCACAAAATTGACCAAACCTATATGTTCAACACCCAATACCCGAGCTACATATGGAAATGTGATGAAACTGATCAAATAAGTAGAAATAGTCAGTATACTCTTATAAGCAAAATTTTTCTTTATAGACGATTGTGACATGAGTAAATACTCAAATTGTTAGCATCTGATTTTGAAATTCCGTGAGCATCCAATTTTGAGATATCTCATAGGGAAAGCCCCCTACAAGCTTTCCCCTAAAAGATTTCAAAAGACGAGTCTGATTTTAAAGCCTAAGCAACTCATCTGCCCGCCAGCCCCATTCCAAACCCGTGGAACTCTTCTTCCATCATGGCATCTTACAGATAATCAAGAACTCGCAATACGTACTCGGTTTTTATTGGATTTTTTTATCTTCTAATACGTACAGGAGCTCATGTGAATCTCTTGGCAAAACATGGTTTGTCGATGTGCAGGAAGACTTGTATACGTTCGATTTTCTCGCCCTAGGAAAAGGGAGTCATAAAATGTTCAATAAAATTTTCCATCATTTAAATTGATTAATCACATCTAAAGATATCACGCGTATAAACCTTGTTTTCTATATCACTCAAGCAATCATCGAAGCGGTTAGCAATAATCACATTCGATAAAACTTTGAACTTTACTAAATTATTCACTACCAATGAACCGAAGAATGATTCGCCATCTGCAAGAGTTGGTTCATAGATAATAATGGTAGCACCTTTAGCTTTAATCCGTTTCATGATGCCTTGGATTGCCGACTGGCGAAAGTTGTCAGAATTACTCTTCATTGTCAAGCGATAAACACCAATAGTAACAGATTCTTTTGAGCCATCATACTGGTTATTGCTATAGTAGTCATACCATCCAGCCTTGCGAAGAACAGCATCTGCTATATAATCCTTACGGGTACGATTTGATTCCACAATCGCTGTCATCATATTTTGGGGTACGCTCTCATAATTTGCAAGGAGCTGTTTAGTATCTTTTGGTAAGCAGTAGCCACCATAACCAAATGATGGGTTATTGTAGTGAGTGCCAATACGAGGATCGAGACCAATTCCCTGAATGATGGCAGCTGAATCCAAACCTTTTACTTCGGCATAGGTATCAAGCTCATTGAAGTAACTTACACGAAGGGCAAGATAAGTATTGGCAAAGAGTTTGACTGCTTCGGCTTCTTTCAGTCCCATAAAGAGAGTATCAATGTTTTCTTTAATGGCACCTTCCTGAAGAAGCTTAGCGAATATCTCAGCAGACTCTTTCATGTGATTACCTTGAATCTTGCGGATTGCCTCGTTCTCCTCCTCCCATTCAGCAGACATCATCTTTGGATAACCCACGATAATACGTGAAGGATAGAGATTGTCTTCAAGGGCTTTCGATTCACGAAGGAACTCAGGAGAAAACAAAAGGCGGAATTCACGACGTTTTCCATCTGGCAATGGTACCATCTGAGCAAACTTCTGAGCATACTTCACATAAAGGGAACGACAGTAGCCAACTGGAATGGTTGACTTGATAACCATTGTTGCTTCAGGATTCACTGATAGTACAAGGTCAATAACGTCTTCTATATGATGTGTATCGAAGAAGTTCTTAGCCGGATCGTAGTTTGTAGGAGCTGCAATAACCACAAAGTCTGCATCCTTATAAGCAGATGCCCCATCAAGAGTTGCAGTGAGGTTCAGTTCCTTCTCCGCAAAATACTTCTCTATATATTCATCCTGAATCGGAGATATACGATTGTTAATCTTTTCCACCTTTTCAGGTATCACATCAACGGCTGTCACCTTGTGATGCTGTGACAACAAAGTAGCAATGCTCAAACCTACATAACCGGTACCAGCAACTGCTATTTGCAAATCTTCAAAGTTTCTCATATTTCTGTCTTTCTTCAACCTTATGCTTTCACTCCTCCAGTTCTTCCCACGGATAAGGATTATCCACCACATTCTGAAACTCATCAACTGCTTCCTGCTGCTCGGCAGTCAGTGATGCAACACTCCAAGAAGCAATGATAGAACGGCCCTCGTCGGCCAAAGGCTCATCGAAAACCTCTCCATAACAAGCCGTAAGCAAACGGAGTTTCAACAAAGAGGAAGGAAGGAAATCAAGGGTATTCCAGCAACGCCTCAATACCTCCTGCACATGCTGCTGTTTTTCACCATGGTCAATGAACGAGGCACTATACCCTTTCAAGAGAGCAAGACAGACATTTGCCTGCTCCTCCACCGTAGTGCCCCAGATACTGGAATTATACAAAGTTGTGGTCAAGCGATAGACTTCGCTGTTACGACGGGACAAGTCATCACTATAGATAGGACTCCCGTCCATACCCAAATACATCAGATCGTGCGCAGCACGCTGAAGGAGGAGTGCTTCTTCTAAAAGAGACATGATTAATTAAAAATTATAAATTAACAATTAAAGACTAGCGGATTACTTCGATGAGGTCTGGATGGATGGTCGCCATAGCAACGGCAATGATACCTTGTATCGCAATTACTACACGACGATCACGGGCACCTTTTACCTTTAGAAAAACACCTTCTTGACCCTCGAAGTCGCCACCGGTGATACGGACTTTCGTACCTTTGGAGAGATTCAGTTCTTCGGGCTGGAAATAGAGAAGATGGTCATTGTAGGTACCGGCGACGGCTATGAAACGCTGCATATCATGGTCGGGAATGATTATTTTCTGACCGCTACGGGTATCAGTAATATATTGCAAATAAGTAATTTGAGACTTAAATCGCTGCACTTCGGAAGGACGTGCGTGGACAAAAACCAGATTACGGATGACGGGAACCAAAGCACGGACTTTCCTGCCCCTACGGATACTTATCTTATATTGCATGGGAATGAAACAGCCAAGATTTGCCTTTTCGAGAAGATGCATAGCTTCAAGCTCCCTGCGGTATGTGGCACGCATGGCAAACCAAACTTCGGTCTCTTTATCCATTTCTATTCTTGCTAATTTTACTTAGAAAAAGGTATTCCTTGGGGGCTTTGAACTACTATTACAGAACTGTAGTTCAATCACTTGCGAGCATTTTATGGGAAGTTTGACAAGCACTATGCTCTTCTTGTCAACAGATTCTCTGCGGTTGTTCATTACCTTTTGGTAAGAGACTATAAACGAACGTATTAGAAACAAAAAAGCGTTTTTTAATCGTACGTTTAAAAAACACCTATTTCGAACTTATACAAGACATACTCAAAGAGCTAAAAATAAGAAGATTTTAACTGATTACATATATTGCATATACTACTGAAATTCAATGCAATATACTTATCATTATTTATTATTAGGTGAGTTCTATCAATTCAATTTATCCTCTTGTATCAGACAGCAGAACTCTT
>OGZA01002759.1_pt1 | contig 10530 bp, 8 predicted proteins | sample 1576591 | NCBI WGS metagenome assembly OGZA01 (sample SAMEA3541565, study PRJEB24748) | human gut metagenome | biome: human gut; feature: human-associated habitat; material: faeces | place: China | collected 2012
GAGATGCCCAGATCGGCGGCGTAGCCTTCGTAGACCACTTCGTCGCCCGTGTAGGGCAGCAGGGTCTCGGCCATTGCGGTGCAGCTCAGCAGCATGGCCATCAGCACGAGCATGGATACCAGTTTCTTCATGTTAGGTTCCCTCCTGTTTTATTTTTTCAAGCGGAATGAACTCCCGCCGGAAATCAAGCCTTGATGGAGCCCACCAGCACGCCCTTGGCGAAGTGCTTCTGCATGAACGGATACACGCACAGCACGGGCACCACGGTGATGATGGTCGCCGCCGCCTTGGTGGTTCGGGTGGAAATCTTCTGGAAGTCCTTGAGCATCTGCGCCGTGGACGCGTCCTTGTAGTCCATCAGCACCAGCAGGCGGCGCATCAGCAGCTGGATGGGGTACTTCGTGTCGTCGCGCAGATACAAAAGCGCGGTCATGTAGTCGTTCCAGTAGCCCACGATGCTGAACAGCGCGAAGGTGGCCAGCACGGCCTTGGACAGCGGCAGCACAATCTGGAAGAGGATGCGCACATGGCCCGCGCCGTCCAGGCTCGCGGATTCGCGCAGCGCCTCGGGGATGAACATGAAGAAGGTCTTGAACACGATGACGTTGTAGGCGGAAATCGCGCCCGGAATGACCATGACCCAGAAGGTGTTGATCATGCCCAGCTGCATGATAGTGACGTAGTAGGGAATCAGGCCGCCGCCGAAGAACATGGTGATGGTCAGCAGCACCGACACGAACCTGCGGCCGCGCAGCGCGGGAATGGACAGCGGATAGGCCATCAGCGACGTGGTCAAAAGCATGATGACCGTGCCCACGGAGGCGTACTTGATGGTGTTCCAGTAGTACAGCAGCGTGCGGCTGTCGCCCAGCAGCGCCTTATAGGACTCCAGCGAGAAGCCCTTGGGCCACAGATACACCGGCAGGGACTTCAGCTCCTGCGAATCGCTGAAGGACAGCGCCAGCATGTTCAGCAGCGGATAGAGGAACATCGCCGAGAGCAGAACCATGATGACGACCAGAACCACGTCGAACGCGGTGACTTTCTTTCCGACCATAGCGTTTTTCCTCCCTTCCTCAGAACAGCGAAGTCTCGCTCAGCTTGCCGGTCACGGTGTTGGCGATGAACAGGAAGATCAGCGACATTGTGTTGGCTGCGATGACACCCGGAAGGGCGGCAGCCATTCCGGCAGCAGCGATGATTACTTTAATGCCACGGCTACGGGCATTTTTGGCGAACTCTTCCACAGCCTCCGGCGTGCGGTGAGCAGAAAGGGCGTTCATTTCGAACGGTACATGCATATCATTCAGCAGTTGCGCAGCCTTCTCCATAACAGGAAGGTCGGACGTGCTACCCATGATGATACTTACAATTGGAGTCATTTTCATCTAATCTAAAAGTTATTACATACATTCATTTACCTACCACCTCCCCCTATGGGGAGAGGCAGAAGTACTGTTTATTCAAATTCAGCCGTTCACTACCGCCTTGTATGCTTCGGCATCGAGCAGGTCTTCCGCAGCACTGGCATCAGCAGGCTTCATCTTGATCAGCCAGCCTTCGCCGTAAGGGTCTTTGTTTACCAGCTCCGGATTTTCTTCCAAAGCTTCGTTCTGTTCGAGTATCTCGCCTGCCAACGGTAAGAAAAGATCGGAAATGGTCTTTACCACTTCAATCGTTCCGAAAGTTTCTCCGGCTTCCAACGTTTCTCCTACGGTAGGAATATCAACGAATACAATATCGCCCAATTGTTCCTGTGCGTAATCTGTGATACCTACGTAAGCGATGTCTCCTTCTACGCGAATCCACTCGTGTTCATTCGTGTACTTCAAGTTCTGTGGAAAGTTCATAATAATTAGTTTTTAGGATTTATATTGTTTTTAAAATAAAAATACTCTGAATATAAGGTTGTACGCCGGATGGAGTATCAAAAAAGAGCAGACCAGCCCGACTACAAAACCGGAAAGGACCTCGCCCAAGGTGTGATGCCCCAGCACAATCCGCGCCGAGCCCAATATGCCTGCAATCAGAATAAACAGGCACAACCACACTACCGGATTATAGCTGAACAGCGCACTGAACGAAACCAGTCCGCCGATAATACCGCCCATCCCCGCCATGTGTTCGCTCAGTTTCCATTTCAGATTGACCAGAATGCAGATGATCGATATCACCAGGGAAACAAAAATGATTCCGGTCATATACCAGGGAATATTCAGTTTCCGCATCATCAGCAGGCAGAACACATACGAAATGATAGTCAGCAGGATAGGTACATAACGTTTCTTACGCTCACTCAGTTCCTGACGGGCAAACCCGTTGATCTTCCGGAACAGGAAAATGGTGATGGTGGGCGTCAGTATGGTGAAGCAGTAAACGATTCCCAACACAATTCCCTTATAAAGTATCGGCATGATACGGAGATAAGAAAACAGGAATAACACCAGAAACGCCAGAAACGGTATAGAAAATGGAGTAAACACGATGGAGGTGACCCGTGCCACCCGCAACATTGTTTTATCCGCTATGATATGCTCTTTTTCTTTATCCATCAGCACCTAATACTTAATACTTTATAGTTAATACTTTAAACTCACTTTCTCAGTCTTGCCACCGGTATATTCAACTGCTGACGGTATTTCGCCACCGTACGGCGGGCGATAGGATAGCCTTTTTCCTTCAGGATATCCGCCAGTTCGTCATCTGTCAGCGGTTTCTTTTTGTCTTCTCCGTCAATGCATTCTTTCAGAATCTTACGTATCTCGCGTACGGACATTTCCTCTCCGTCTTCCGTCGTATAGCCATCGCTGAAGAAGAATTTAAGCGGATAGATGCCGAAGTTGGTCTGTACGTATTTGCTGTTACTGACACGGGAAATCGTAGAGATATCCAGTCCGGTACGTTCTGCCACATCTTTGAGAATCATCGGTTTCAGCAATGACTCGTCGCCTTCGAGGAAGAAAGGACGCTGTAAGTCGATAATCGCCTGCATGGTAGTCATCAATGTATTCTGCCGCTGCTTCACCGCATCGATAAATCCTTGTGCCGCATCCATCTTCTGTTTCAGGAACATCATGGCTTCTTTCGACTCTTTGGACTGGTTCGCCTTATTTTTGGTATGCTCCTCCACCATCTCGGTAAAGTCGCGGCTCATCCGGAGTTCGGGAACATTGCGGTTATTCAGGCTTACGTTAATCGTTCCGTCATCGTAGGTATCCACCAGAAAATCGGGAACAATCTGCTGTAGGTTTCTTCCGATGGTTTCTCCGAGCGAAGCACCCGGACGGGGATTCAACTTGGTTATTTCGGCAATCGCCTCATTGAAAGTCTCTTCTCTGACATCCAGTTTCTTAATGATTTTCTCCCAGTGCTTCCGGGTAAATTCTTCATAACAGTCACTGATGATGCGCTCTTCCAGGTTCAATATCGGTGACGGCTTCTTCTCTTCGCTCTTCTTGCGCAGAATCTGTATCATCAGACATTCCTGAAGGTTGCGTGCTCCGATACCTGCCGGGTCAAAATCCTGCAGGATGCACAGAGCCTCTTCCAGTTCTTCTTCCGTAGATTCGATACCGGCGTAGATAGCCAGTTCGTCACAGATACTTTCCAGCGATTTACGGAGCAGTCCGTCATCGTCCAACGAACCGATCAGATATTCCACCAGTTCGCACTGGTGCTCGGTCAAGTTACGTTCACGGAGTTGTTCTTTCAGGATTTCATAAAAAGAGGTGGCGTCGGAGAAAGGAATATCTTCCGCCTGCTCGTCCCTCGAGCGGTTGTTTTCCTGCAATTTATAGTCGGGGATATCGTCTTCGGTGAGATAATCACTTAAAGAATCATAATCATTGGCATCGTTATCCATGCCTTCTTCCGGACTGACGCCATCGGCATATTCATCTGTAGCAGCGTCTTCTTTGCCTTCTTCAAGCGCCGGATTTTCCAATAGTTCAGCATGGATACGGTCTTCCAGCTCGACTGCGGGAAGCTCCAACAACTTCACGACCAGAATCTGCTGTGGCGAGAGCGTTTGTATCTGCTGTTGCGCCTGCGATTGTATTTGACGGGAACCTTGTGCCATATTCGTTTTTGCTTTCTACTGTTTCTCGCTACAAAAGTAACTTTTTAACGAGAGATTACACAGATTAGTGGGATTATTTTTAATCCTATCACAGTAATTTATAAATTAAACAAATATTTATTCTATGAAGTTCATTATACTTTTGTAAATTAGTATTATCTTTGAACAGTTGATTAAAAAAAACAGGCATGACAAATATCACCTTTATTGACCTTGAAATTAATCCAACTAATCGTCAGATTTTGGATATAGGAGCTATTCGCCATGACGGAGCTTCTTTTCATTGCAACTCGCCCAAAGATTTAATGCAATTCATTGCACAAACAGAATATATAGGCGGACATAACATCTTGAATCATGATCTTCAATATATTTCGCCTTTATTTGCGCAAGTCGGATACAAACACCCCAAAGTAATAGACACTCTCTATCTCTCGCCTTTATTATTTCCGGCAAGACCTTACCATCATTTATTGAAAGACGACAAATTACAAACAGAAAGCCTCAGCAACCCACTAAATGATTCAATCAAAGCACAAGAGCTATTCCTCTCTGAGGTAGAAGCATTTAATTGTCTGGACAAAGATTTAAAGGATATCTATTTTGCACTATTATATCATACCAAAGAGTTCGGTTACTTTTTTGATTATATTACTTATAACTACGAAAAGCAGCAGGAGGATTTAGATGCTATCATAAACCGCAGATTTGACGGTGATTTATGTAAGTATGCCCCACTTACAAACTATATCAACCAATCTCCTGTCGAATTAGCTTATTGCCTTGCCCTAATCAATTGTAAAGATCGCTACTCTATTACCCCACCTTGGGTACTGCATTCGCACCCGAAAGTAGAGTCAATCATGTATGCATTACGTAATACTCCTTGCTTGACTGGATGTGATTTTTGTAATCAGGTTTTTGACGCACATAAAGGATTAAAAACTTTCTTTGGTTTTGATTCTTATCGAACTTACAACAATCAATCTTTGCAAGAAGACGCAGTAAAAGCTGCTTTAAAAGGTAAATCACTCCTCGCAATCTTCCCTACAGGAGGAGGAAAATCTATCACTTTTCAAGTCCCGGCATTAATGAGTGGAGAATTAGTTAAAGGACTCACAGTAGTTATTTCTCCTCTACAGTCTTTAATGAAAGATCAAGTGGACAACCTACGAAAATATTCCATTACAGATGCAGTCACTATCAATGGTTTGCTTGATCCTATAGAACGTTCTGAATCTTTTGAAAGAGTTGAAAACGGAACTGCTTCCATTCTTTATATATCTCCCGAATCATTACGGTCAAAATCAATTGAAAGATTATTATTGGGACGTAAAATTGTTCGTTTTGTAATTGATGAAGCACATTGTTTTTCTTCATGGGGACAAGATTTCCGTGTTGACTATCTCTACATAGGTGATTATATCAGACAACTACAACTGAAAAAAGGTTTGGTACAACCAATACCCGTCTCTTGTTTCACAGCAACAGCCAAACAGGAAGTGATTGAGGATATTTCCATTTATTTCAAAGAAAAGCTAAATATACAGTTAGAATTATTTCGCTCCAACAGTTACCGGACCAACCTTGAATATCAAGTATTCCAAAAAAGTCAGCAAGAAGAGAAATATACGTGTCTAAGGGAGATTATTGAGTTAAAGAAATGCCCGACAATTATTTATGTAGCACGCACAAGAACAGCTTCCACCCTCGCAGCGCGTTTAAAGCAAGACGGTTTTTCCGTTAGAGCTTTCCATGGAAAAATGGACATTAAGGATAAAACAGAAAACCAAAACGATTTCATCTCCGGCATCGTACAAATTATGGTAGCCACTTCTGCTTTCGGAATGGGAGTAGACAAAAAAGATGTAGGACTCGTAGTCCATTATGAAATATCCGATTCACTTGAGAATTATGTACAGGAATCGGGCAGAGCTGGCCGAGACGAGAATATCGAAGCCTCTTGTTATATTCTTTTTGACGAAGAAGATTTAACAAAGCATTTCATCCTGCTTAATCAAACGAAGTTACATATCGGAGAAATACAACAGGTCTGGAAAGCTATAAAAAATAACACTCGCTTGCGCCCGACTGTTTCGCAGTCAGCTTTAGAGATAGCTCGTAGAGCCGGATGGGATGAGAATGTCACCAACATAGAAACTCGTGTGACCACGGCCATAGCAGCACTTGAAGAATCCGGATATTTACGCCGTGGACAAAATATTCCACGTGTATTTGCCGACAGTATATTGGCAAATACAGTTCAGGAAGCTATTGATAAAATTAACCTGTCTCCTCGCTTCAATGAAAAACAAAAAACGCAAGCTATTCGCATCATTAAAAAGCTCATATCAACCAAAAGTCGAAAGTATGCAAATGATGAAGCACCGGAGGCCCGTATTGATTATATCTCCGATCATTTAGGTATCCCCAATGATGAAGTCATCCAGATAATAACTTTACTCCGTGACGAAAAGATATTGGCTGACAATCAGGATCTCACTGCTTATATAATCAAAAAAGAGCAGCGAAACCGTTCTCTTGAAATCACCAGACTATACAACTGTTTGGAAGATTTCCTCCTCACACAGTTTAATGAAGTAGAGAAGTTATTTAACTTGAAAGAATTACGTGAACAAGCAGAAATTGAAATAAAAAAAGAGATTAGTCTTGACAAATTAAAAACACTCATAAATTTCTGGTGTGAAAAGAACTGGATTATACGTTCACACAAAGATGATAATAGAAACTATCGTGCTATTTATCGGTGTTCATCCTCCAATACTTCATTTGATAAAAAAACAAAGGACAGACATCTTTTATCCGAGTTTATAATAAATTACCTATATGAAAAAACTGAATCAGAAACTGGTTCAGCTAAAAGAGATGAAATTCTCGTTGAATTTTCCGTAGTAGAATTAAAAGAAAGCTATGAAAAACAACAAGTATTGTTTCAAGAACTGACTACTCTCGAAGATATAGAAGATACGCTTTTTTACCTTTCCCGGATAGGAGCTCTGCAAATAGAAGGTGGATTTCTAGTCATATACAACCGAATGACGATTAAACGATTGGGAGACACAAATATACGGTATAAGCAGGACGATTATCGCAAACTAGAAAAATTCTATAGTAACAAAACACAAAAGATTCACATTGTAGGAGAATATGCACGAAAAATGAGCCAAAACAACCAAGAAGCACAGCGATTCGTTGATGACTATTTCAGGTTGAACAATATGTCTTTCATTCAAAAATATTTTCCAGGAGGACGAAAAGAAGAGATTAGCAGACGAATCACTCCAACCAAATACAAGCAATTGTTCGGAGAGCTATCCGAAAGCCAACTAAATATTATTAATGACAATCAGCCGGGACACATTGTTGTCGCAGCTGGTCCGGGAAGTGGCAAAACCCGTTTACTCGTACATAAACTGGCTTCTCTGTTATTAATGGAAGACGTAAAACATGAACAGTTACTCATGCTTACCTTCTCACGAGCAGCAGCTAGTGAATTCCGAAAAAGGCTTCATGATTTAATAGGAAATGCAGTAGGTTACATTGAAATAAAGACCTTTCACTCCTATTGTTTCGACTTATTAGGCAAACTAGGTTCGATTGAGAAATCAGAATCTGTCATTAAAGATACAATAGACAAAATCAAGAATGATGAAGTTGAAATAAGCCGTATCACCAAAAGCGTACTTGTAATTGATGAAGCACAAGATATGACAGAGGATGAATTCAATCTCATTACTGCTCTTATAGATAAAAATGAAACTCTAAAGGTCATAGCTGTAGGAGATGATGATCAAAACATCTATTCCTTTCGTAAATCAGACTCCAAATATATGCAATACCTCATCAGCAAATACCAAGCACGCTTTTATGAGTTATATGAAAACTTCAGAAGTAAAAGCAATCTTGTGACATTCGCAAATTCATTTGTCAATCAAATACCTCATCGGATGAAGCACAATCCTATTGTCTCTCATCAACCGGAGAATGGTTCGCTTCGTATCACCTACTACCCATCAAACAATTTAATTATTCCTTTAATAAAGGATGTAGTTGAAAGCCCGCTTGCAGGCACGACTGGTGTACTCACCAAAACAAACGAAGAAGCAGTTTTTATATCATGCCTCTTACAGGAACAGGGTATAGCCACCAAACTAGTTCAAACGAATAGCAGTAATTTTTATTTAGGCGATTTAAATGAAATCCGCTATTTCACCCAAGTACTAAATCTTACTAAGGATACCCATATTATCGACAATGAACGATGGGAAGTAGCTAAGAGAAAGCTGAAATACGAATTCGGCAATACTTCTTCGTGGGAAATATGTCGTTCCATCATACTTACTTTCGAACAAATCTACTCCCGAAAGTATTTGTCGGACTGGAAAACCTATCTATTTGAATCCAATCTAGAAGACTTTTATTCAGCTCAAGGTGAAACAGTTATTGTCTCCACCATCCACAAAGCAAAAGGAAAGGAGTTCGACAATGTCTTTTTACTCCTTAACAATGGTAACTCACTCTCAGATGAAAAGAAACGTGAAATATATGTTGCCATCACTCGTGCAAAACAAAACATATCTATCCATCTAAATGGACATTATTTTAATAATATTGTCAATGGACTAACAGAAATTCGGACTGACAACAATCAATATCCTATACCTCAAAGACTATGTTATTTATTAACTCACAAAGATTTAAATCTAGACACATTTATTTCCTCATATTGTCAGGCCGCTATATATAATCTAAAAAGTGGAATGCCTTTACAGCTAAAAGCAAATGGCTGTACAGACTTTCATGGTAACGAGATATTACGTTTCTCCAGAAAATTCCAAAATACACTTGAAGAGTTAGATAAAAAAGGATATAGACTTAAAGAGGCAGCTGTCAACTTCGTAGTATATTGGGAAAGACGGAAAGACAAACAAGAGGTTAAGATTGTATTACCTAAAATCATTGTAGAAAAGAACACAGATTGATAAGAGATTAAATCTTAATTTACAACAAATTAAGTTCAAAATCACTGTTATCTACTTTGCTTTAATGTTAAATATCAGTATCAATTAATAAAAAGAAAAGCCAGCACTTGAGCATGATACTAAATTTAGTATCTTTGCATAAACCATTATACATTATGGGTACAAAAGAAAAGCTAATAGAACGTTTCCTTACATTGCCTAAGAACTTCACTTACGATGAAGTAAAACGGTTATTTGGGTTATTTGGTTATAGTGAAGGAAAAAAAGGAAATACTTCTGGTTCACGGGTTGAATTTATAAGCGCTGATAACAAAAGCTCGTATATCATGCATAAGCCGCATCCGTCTAATATTATTAAAGGATACGTGATGAAGCAGTTACTTGCTTATATCCGTGAGAACAAGCTGATTGAGAAATATGAACAAAGTAAAGAATAAAGTAATTATGGGACAGTTAAAGTACAAAGGTTACGCTGGTAGCGTAGAATACAACGAAGAAGATAATTGCCTGTTCGGTAAAGTTCTCGGTCTTAAAAAAGATTGCATCACTTACGAAGGTGAAACCATCAGTGAATTAAAGAGTGACTTTGAAGGGGCTATTGACGACTATTTGGCAAGTTGCAAAGATCGTGGAGTGGAGCCAAGTAAACCGTATAGTGGAAAATTAGTCCTACGTATGCCTTCCGACCTGCACGGAATGGTAGCAACAGCCGCCGCTAACGCAGGTACTACTATTAATGAATTTATCAACAGAGCTGTAACAAAGGAATTAGAAAAAGAATTTTCTATGTAAGTCGCAGTTTAATTGTCACTTGTTGATTATGTAATATTTCATTCTTTATTATATCTTTGTTGCACGAACTTAAAAATTAGGACAGTATGTTTGCCAAAGAGACGTATATGCAGCGCAGAGCCCTGCTGAAAAAGAATTTAGGCTCCGGAGTTTTGTTATTTCTGGGAAATGACGAGTGCGGGCTGAATTATGAGGATAACACGTTCCGTTATCGTCAGGACTCCACTTTTCTTTATTATTTCGGTCTTTCGTGTGCCGGACTTTCGGCCATCATCGATATTGACGAAGACAAAGAAATTATTTTCGGTGACGAATTATCCATCGATGCCATCGTATGGATGGGCTCGCAGCCTACGTTACGCGAAAAATGCGAACGTGTAGGCGTAAAAAATCTGATGCCGTCTGCAGAAATTACAAGCTATCTCCACAAGTGCGTCCAGAAAGGGAAAGCGGTTCATTATCTGCCACCTTACCGTCCCGAGCATAAATTGAAACTGATGGATTGGTTGGGTATTCCCCCTACACGCCAGGAAGGTTCTGTTCCATTCATCCGTGCCGTTATCGCCCAACGTAATTACAAATCTGCCGAAGAAATTGTAGAAATAGAGAAGGCTTGCGATGTAACTGCCGATATGCACATCACCGCCATGAAAGTGC
>OGZA01002760.1_pt1 | contig 10528 bp, 8 predicted proteins | sample 1576591 | NCBI WGS metagenome assembly OGZA01 (sample SAMEA3541565, study PRJEB24748) | human gut metagenome | biome: human gut; feature: human-associated habitat; material: faeces | place: China | collected 2012
CGCACCACCTGAAAGTGGTTATCAATAAACCCCGGCAATACCGTCCGGCCCCCGGCATCAATGATCTGCACGGTGCCGGAGATATACTCCGGGTCGCACTTTCCCACGCCCAGGCGGGCAATCTTGCCGCCCTGGGTCAAAAGCCAATCGGCGCGCACATCTCCATCCATACAGAGGATCTTCCCGTTTTTGATGAGCAGGTCTCGTTGATCCATGGCATTTGCTCCCATCATACAGTGTTCTTTACAGAAAGAAGTATAGCAGACTCCGCCCAAAAAGGGAAGCCTCTATTCCGCTGTTTCTATGAAGGCGGCCATGGCTGCCAGGAAATCTGCGTCCGTCAGCTCTGACGCCAGGTCATAGCACAGGGAGAGGCCATTGTCGCTGTTGGTGGTGACCACAAGGCCGTCCCCCGTCTGCTGATCCCACAGAGCCAGAGACTTGAAGCCATCGTTATCGCCCCAGTGCCACCGGACGGAGGATTCCTTTCGTATGAGGCCCACACCCAGGCCCCAAGCAATGTCATCACCGGCGATGCTCTGCACAGAGCCCATCTGGTGATAAGTGTCCTCCCGTAGCCCGCCCCGGCTGCAGAGCAGGCTGGAAATAAACCGGGCGTAATCCGCAGCGTTGGAATACAGGGACCAGGCAGCATTGGGCTCCGGGGCGTTGCCGGTCAGATCCACACAATCCCGCACGCGGCAAGGATTGCCCTCCGCATCAAAGCCCGGAGAAATGGCGCTGCCCACCCCCGGCGTCCAAAGCACGGCGGAGCGGTGCATTTGAAAGGGCGTGAAAGCATGGCCCGCAAACAGCTCCGGGAGAGACTGTCCCGTAATCTTTTCCGCTAAGTGCTGCAGCAGATAATAGCCCTGGCCGGAATAGCTATAGGCCGTACCCGGGGCAAAGAGCATGGGCATAGGACGGCTGTGCCAATCCGGCAAGCCAGAGCTGTGGCTGAGGATGTGGCGGGGGGTGATCTTTGCAAAATCCGGGTCATGGGACCAGGGCTCGCCCCCCAGCTGGGCGGGCACCGACTCATCCAGGGCCAGCAGCCCCTCATCAGCTAACTGCAGGGCCAGCACGGCAAACAATGGCTTTGTCAGGGATGCGCACTCAAAGAGGGTACCCTCCGTCGCCGGGGTGGCGCCGGCAGCGCCGCTGACAGTGGAATAGGTCACCTGTCCCCCCTGCAGCAGGGCCACGCTACACCCCGGTACACCCCGGCAGGTCATCCGGTGGGCCAAAAGCTCCGGATTTTCACAGAAATGCATCGCCTTTTCCGTTACAATATGCATAGAGACCCCCTTACATTTTTTTCACGGGATAGCCTGCGAAGGAAACAGCAGCCTCGGCCAGGATCTGCGTGGGATCCGCCACGGGATAGGGCAACTCGCATTGGGCAAACACAATGGGAAGCTCCGTGCAGCCCAGGACAAAGCACTCCGCCCCCTGGGCTATCATGGCATCCAGGGTACAGCGCAGGGCTGCCACGTCAATGGCACCTAAGTTTCCGGCCTTGACGCCATCGTAGATGGCGGACATGACCCGGCGCTGACCGGGAGCATCGGGCTTGATGACCCGTATGCCACGACCGGAGAGGAGGTTTTCATAAATGCCGGTTTGAATGGTTCCGTCGGTGGCCAAAAGGCCCACGGCGTTCACGCCCGTCCGCTCCAGATGGTCCGCCGTCAGGCGCAGCATGTGCAGCACCGGCAAGTGGGTCCGGAGGCAGAGGTCATCGTAGAACCAGTGGGCAGTGTTGCAGGGCATGATCAGGACGTCGGCCCCGGCAGCCGCCAGGGTGTTAGCCGAGCGCACCAGCTGGGGTACCGGATCCTCGCCGCCCATGAGGATGGCCGCGGTGCGGTCGGGAATATCCGTGTTGCAGTCCACGATCACATGGGGAAAGTCCTGATCCCGGGCGGCGTCGGTAGCGCGGATGATTTTTTCAAACAGGTCCGCAGTGGCCAGAGGGCCCATGCCGCCGATAATGCCGATAATCTTTTTCACAGCCGATCCCCTTCTTACTTTTCGGATTTTTTCTCGGTCATATAGAGGTCTGCCAGGCTCTTATAATGGTTGCCCGCCCGGCCTGTTACGGCTTTGGCGTGGAGCATGGAGCTGATGATAGCCTCGTCCACGCTCTCGATAGCCGCCCGGAACACCTCGTCAATATCCTCCTCGTACACCAGACGGATGGATTCCATCCGATCGCTGCTGTAATGAGCCAACTTGTTTCCGGTGGTGAAGGCCAGGGCAATTTCGCCGCTGCCGTTGCCGGAAATGCCGCCGGTACGGGCAATGCCGGATTGGGCGCGCTTTGCCACCCGCTCCAGCTGCCGGGCTGAAAGGGGAATATCCGTGGCGATGATGACGATAATGCTGCCCTTATCCTTCAGCTCCGACTGCTCCTGCCAGAACAGCCGCTCACCTACAGAGTCCCCCGCGACCTTGAGGTCCCGGAGGGTGCCGAAATTGGTCATGACCAGGGCACCGACGGTATAGGTCTCGCCATAGAGCCGGCACAGCCGGGAGGCGGAGCCGATGCCGCCCTTGAGGGAATAGCACACCATGCCGGCGCCGGCGCCTACATCGCCCTCGGCAAAGGTATCCGCCGCCGCATCCAGAGCCGCCCGAGCGTGCTCTTTGGTAATGTGCAGGCCGCGGATATCGCTGAGGCGGGCGTCGTTGCACTCCATGACCAGGGAGTTCACAGTGCCGGCGTCCAGGCCGATGTCATCATTCCGCTCCAGCATATACTCCACCAGAGCCGTGGAGACCGTGCCCACAGACAGAGTATTGGTCAGCAGGATGGGGGTTTCCAGCGTACCCAGCTCCTGCACCTGGACCAGGCCGATGCTCTTTCCGAAGCCGTTGATTACATGGGCTCCGGCAAGGCACTTTTCGTGAAATACATCACCCGTGTGGGGGATGATGGCGGTGACGCCAGTGTGTACCTCGCCGTCGTGGAGCGTCACATGGCCCACACGCACACCCGGCACATCCGTAATCAGGTTGCGGGGACCATGGTCCATGTAACCAAACTTCAGACCGTATCTGCTCTCTACACCCATAATTAAATTCCTCCCTATTCGTCCGGAGCAGCTGCACTCCGGTCAGTATTTTTGTGAAAAAAGGCCGCCCGCTCAGCTCGTCTAATCAGACGTGCTGAAACGAGCAGCCTATATGTTATTTTAACGCTGATAGACTACCTTGCCGCCCACAACGGTCATTACCGGCAGGATATCCTTGATCTCCATGGGATCCACGGTGAAGATATCCCGATCCAGCAGGACCATATCTGCATAATAGCCGGGCTTCAGGCGGCCCTTGACGTCCTCTTGGAACTCCGCATAAGCGCTCTCCATGGTGTAGGCGTCAATAGCCGTTTCCACATCCACGCACTCGCCGGGATAGAAGCCGCCGGCGGGACGGCCCTGTCTATCCTTGCGGGTAACAGCCATGTAGATATTGGGGAAGGGGTTGCAATCCTCCACAGGGCAATCGGTGCCGTAGGACAGATGCACACCCATGCGCAGAAGGGTGCCGAAGGCGTAGGAGGTGGAAGCCAGCTCCTTGCCGCACAGCTTTTCCACGATATTCATATCGTAATCCAGGAAAATGGGCTGGGCAAACACCAGAATATCGTCCTTGGCGATGCGCTCCAGCAGGGCACGGTCGGTAATCTGGCAGTGAACAACTGCGTGGCGGAGCTTGTTCTTGCCATCCACGAAGGCCCGCTCATAGCACTCCACAGTGCGGCGCACGGCCTCGTCACCGATGCAGTGGGTAATCACCTGCAGATTATGCTCCTTTGCCAGCTGGCAGTAGCGGTCCATATCCTCCACGGTGATCCACTCCAGGCCGTGGTTTTCCGGATCGCCCACGTAGCCGTGGGACATAAGACCCGTGCGGGCGCCCAGGCTGCCGTCCTTAAACAGCTTCAGGGGGCCCAGGGTAAGCCAGGAGCCCTTCTTATACTCGCCCACGGCGTACTCGCCCCGGGTCAGGTATTCCTCGAAATCCTCCAGGTTGTTGAAGCAGACCTGGTGGCGATAGCGAACCTTGCCCTCTCCATTGTCGTACATCTCGTGCAGCAGGCGGAAGGCAGCGGGGGTATCCAGGAAGGTGGTGCCCACATCGTTGCTCTGGACGCTGGTGAGACCGTGGGAAACCGCATAGTCCATGGCATCCTTCATGAACTCATGGCGCTCCTCCAAAGTAAACTCCGGGATGAGACGCTTGGCGATATTGCAGCCGTTGCCGGTGAAGATGCCGTTGGGCACGCCATTTTCATCGGTGAGGCAATCCTCGCCCTTGCACTTGTCTATCTCACCAGTGCTTTGCAGGATCTCCAGTAGCTTGCTGTTGACGGAGACAATGTGTCCGCAGACCCGCTCCAGCACGATGGGATAGTCGGTACTGATCTTGTCCAGGTCATGCCGGTCGGGCAGGCGGCCGCCGTCGGTGAAATAGTCCTGGTTCCAGCCAAGGGCATGGAGACCGTTTTTCACCCGCTGGGGATGCTCCTGGGCAAACTTGCGGCATACCTCGATCAGCTCCGCAATGGACTTTACATCGGCAATATGGGCCTGGTTCAGCGTCTCGCTGAACTGGGCAAAGTGCATATGAGAATCATTGAGACCGGGGATCAGGGTCCGGCCGCCGCAATCCACCCGGGTGGCGTCAGCCGGGGCATCGGCCAGCAGGGCATCGCTGCTGCCTATGCGGCGGATGATGCCGTCCTCAACCAAAACTGCCTGCTCATAATGACCCTTTTCTACATAGGCCTTGGCATTATAATACAGCTCAGCCATCACTATTCTCCTTATTCTCCCCCGCTTCCTTCTTCAGCTTACGGTCAAAGATCAGGTAAACAACGGCGCCGAGAGCGGGCACGGTGAAGCCGATGGAGCCCAGGATGGGATTCTCAATGGCGGAGTTGACGAACAGGGCCAGGAACACGATGGCAGTGAAGATGATGGACACGGGATAGAGCCACACCTTGTAGGGACGCTCGATATTGGGGAACTTCTTGCGCAGGATGGGCACAGCCAGAACGATCATGACATTGAAGAGCAGGTTGCTCAGCACCACCATGTCGGTCAGCTCGCTCAGGTTACGCAGCAGCACCAGGACGCTGGAGATGACAGCCTGGACAATGATGGGCACATAGGGGATCTTCTGCTTATTCAGCTTGGTGAAGCTCTTGAAAAAGTGGCCCTCCTTGGCCATGGCGTAGTACATTCTGGGCTGGGCCAGGATGAGGCCGTTGAGGCTGCCGAACATGGCCAGAACCATGCCCACGGTAACCACCACGGCACCTGCGCTGCCCAGCAGCTTCTTAGCAACCGCCGTACCCAGATACAGGTCACCGGCGTCGATCATGGAGACGATCTCCTCGTGGGGCAGAACCTTCATGATGGCGAAGTTGAAGAGGGTGTAGAGAATCGTAACGCCGCCGATGCCGATGATAAGGGCCAGGGGCAGATTCTTGCGGGGGTTCTTCATTTCCTCGGCCACGGTGTTCAGGTTGGTCCAGCCCTCATAGGCCCAGAGGGAGGCCACCACGGCCAGAGCGATCATGCTGAAAACGCTGGTGTTGTTCTCGGCGGCATAGACGCTGGCAGAGCCTAGGGACAGGTCGGGGGTAACATGGCCGATAAACAGGGCTGCCAGCAGAATGATGGCAACGGGTACCATCTTGGCAATCATGGAGACATTCTGCACCACGGAGGCCAGCTTAACGCCCACCATGTTATAGGCGGTGATACCGAAGATGAGTACAACGGCGGCAATCTTGCAGCCAAAGTCGCTGAGGTGGAAAATGGGCTGGAACACGCCCATCAGAGCCAGGGCCAGAGCAGCCACGGAGCCGGGGCCGGCGATGAGCCAATCCACAAAGCCGTTCATGAAGCCCACGATGGGATGATAGGCCTCATTCAGGTAGACCACACGGCCACCGGACTGGGGCATGGCCGCGCCCATTTCCGCATAGGCCAGACCGCCAAACAGGGAAATGACACCGCCGATGATCCAGCACAGCAGAGCCAGACCGCTGTTCATGCCCACGCGCTGCAGCACATAGGCGCCCAGGTAGAAGATACCGGAGCCGATCATGATACCAGCAATAATGCTAACACCACCAAAGGCACCTATTTCTCGCTTGAGTTCTGTTTTTTCTGTTGTCAAATCGTTGATAGTTTCTTTTCTCATGGGATGCGCCTCCTTTTCCAGCTATGAAAATAGCCTGAATGTAAATTTATTGTAAAGTATTCCCGTTCCCAAAGGTGTTTATAAAAAAACTTTTCTTCATTTTTGATCTAAACGGTTTATTAAACTCAAATAAAACATATCGGATTCTTTATATGCCTCCAAGCAAAAAGCTTGCCCGGGGGCGGAAGGGGCTATCTCACCCGCTCGGAACATATCGGTGTATTTCCTGGTGTTGGCGGCGGCACACCCCGTCTCTGAGAACGGTGAGATAGCATCCGCACCCCGTGGTGCAGGAGGATACCAGCCACGCGCAATCCTGTATGATAACAGATCTGTACGCCCATAGCAACAACGAGGAGCGCCGCTGATTGGGGCAGAGGGAGCGCCGCTGATTGGGCAGAGACGGTGGAGACGGATTTCTTCCAGAAATGGGCTGATGCGACGCAGAAAAAGCCACTGAACAACTCCGGGGAACAATCATGCCGTCTATAGTGGGAATATTTTGGCATTGCCAAATGAATTATTGCGGCGCTGCAGAAAAACGCAGCAATAGCTTGTTGGAAAATCTGTTGGAAAGTCCAACAGATTTGAGAAATGATAAAAACCCCCGTATTCCGATAAAAACTCGAAATACGGGGGTGCTCAAATTATTTGTTTTCCATAGATACAATCACTTCAATTTCCACTTGCGCTCCCATAGGCAGATCCTTTACAGCAAAACAGGATCTGGCGGGTTTCCCAGTGAAATACTGCCTGTAGATTTCGTTGAAAGCTCCGAAGTCCTGAATGTCAGCCAAGAAGCAGGTAGTTTTTACAACGTCCGCATAGGTGACTCCAACGCTTTCAAAAATTGTTCCGATATTCTTGATTGCCTGTTCGGCCTGCTTTTGAACGCCGCCTTCCACCAGCTTACCGGTAGCAGGATCCGTTCCCACCTGGCCGGACATGAACAGCAATCCACCGACAATCATGCCCTGAGAAAACAGAGCGTTGGGGATTCAATTTAATTTTACTGGCCGGTTTCTACAGGACTTGTGCTCACAGATCCTTTTGGGGGACAGCCTTCTCTATCTGTTTGTTTGCTTGGCTTTAATTTCCGTTGCAGCTGTTGAAGCATCAAGGATAACTATCTGCGGTTTTGGTTCGCATTTATCTAATCGCTGATGATAATCTACAGCGGCATAAATGCTCCGGCTGCAGATCAAAAGAAAATCGGAGAATTGTTTAAGAACCTTGGTGCTCCACGCAGTCAGTATAACAATTGCAGCTTTTGCCTAATTGACAAGTAACAGATGGTTGCAAGGCCATATAAGAAAGGAAATACCCTATGATTGTACAGCTTCTTTATTTTTCGGATCTGCTTCCCAATAAATATCCTGAAGATGCAGCCAACCTTTTTGCGGCACTTGAAAAGCATCATGTGGCTTATGGTTTTATAAAAGGTGCGAAGGATGTCCGGATACGGGATTTTATGCCAATACAGGTACGTGGCCGTTGGCCGCAGGATAATGTGTTATTTCGGTATGAACCGTCGTATTTAAAAAATCGCCGCGATCTGCAAACTGTTTTTTTGCAGAACATTGACACGAATTGGCAACTGGTCAACGGTTGGCGTCCGCCCTGTGATTTTGATAGATTTGATAAATCGGAGATAAACCTCGATGGCGGTAATATATTGACCCTGCCGTGTAGTGAAAAAGTGATTATTGGAGATCGCGTTTTTTCTGAAAATCCCGAATACGGAAACGCTGAATTGATAAGGAAGCTGGAGACATTTTTGCATAGGAAATAGGTTGTTATAATTCCGCCACTCGAAAAAGATATCACCGGTCATGCAGACAATATGGTTCGTTTCTTGGACGGTCAGACCGTAGTATGCGTAGAATCTGATAGCATTGGACGGCAGCTGCAAACGATACTGCAATATCACGGTTTGGATGTGCTGGAATTCCCTTCCGCACCGGCTGAAGACAGAAGCGGAGTGAGGAGCTATTTGAATTATCTTGAAACCGATGAAGCGGTGTTTTTGCCCGTATTCGGCATAGATACAGACACAAAGGCCATAGCTGCCGCCGAAAAGCTCTTTTCAAAACCGGTCGAACCGGTAATGATCCCGCACCTTGCCGCTGACGGTAGCGGCCTGCACAGCATCAGTTGGGGCATGTCCTACTGAGTTTACATTTGGGCAGATTAGCAAGGAAAATGTATTATGGCGAAAAAACGAGGATAGAAACACAAAATGGCAAGATTCTTTGCTAAAGAAGTATACGGAGGGTGCGGTTCATCGGAACCGCACCCTCCTTGTATTGGTTCACAAAGTCAACCCCCGGCTCTGCCGGGGGCAAAAGAAATCCTATGGAGAGGGGAAGAGTAGACAAGAAAAAGTCTCCGAGTTAGAGTAAGAAAAAGGTTTGCCGACCAAGACTTACAAAAACAAGGAGACTAATTCATGACAAGTAATAAAACCAACAACAAGCAAAAGCTTGCCTGTAGTGGTGATGGCCCGTTTACGGGCGGTAGGGCAGAGAATGCGAACGAAGAAAAAATTCGGTGCCCCTTGAGGGGCTTGCCAGTAATAGGCCCTTATAGGGCCAGATCAAACCTCCGGCTTAGCCGGAGGTTTTGATTTTTGAAAGCATTACTTATTCTAATTGCGATCTGTACGCGCCCGTAGCGTTATTTCTTGCAGTTTTGGTGTTGGTATCAGATATACCGTTTACCTCACAAAGCGAAACATACACGTTGTTGAGAATATCAAGAAAGAAATGGATTGCAGGAAAGGTCTTATACTTGGTAAGCAACGGTTTACAAGGGGCTACAAGCGGTATAAAGAAACAAGTGGTTTGATGGAGTGGAAAATAGGTCATATTTTCCACTCTATCTTTACATAGTCGCTGGTTGCGCTGATTGATGAAATCAGGCCGTCAGCGGCTTTCCTTTTGTCCTCAAAGCTGATGTTTTCCCAATCGTCCAGATACCCGGACAACAATTCAATCTGCTGGGATGACAGCGTTTCAACGGACAGGTCTGCAATCGCCTTGGACAGCGTTTTGCGGCGGTTGTCCAAGTCCTCGATTTTCTTGTTAGCGTAGGCAAGCAAGGTGGCGTTGGCCCCGGTCAGCGTATCAAGTAGTTTTTCAATCTCGGCTTCAACCTGTGCGAGCTCCACTTGATAGGCGGTGATCTTCGGGTTGGCCTTTTCTTCGCCGCCCCGGAGTAGCTTGAACTCCCGGAACTTTTCTCCCATAGCGGTGAAAATGAACTGTTCAAACTCATTCTTGCGGAGTGTGCCGCACCCCGGACAGCCCTTGTGGTCGGCCCGTTTGGAACAGCGCAGGTATTCATAGCCGGAGGGGTTATGGGTCGTTTTGAGAGCGTACCCGCATTTCCCACATTTGATTTTCCCGGCCAGCCAAGTGTTCCGGGCCTTGCGCCCGTTCTGAAAGGTAATGTTTGTCATCAGCTTCTTGCGGCACCGTAACCAAATGTCGGAGGGTACAAAGCCCTCATGGGGAGCAATCACAAGTATCTGATCTTTCAGGCTCTTGTCCTTGTCCTCCTTCACATCCCGGCCCTGATAGAGATAGCAGCCATTTGTCCCGGCGAAGTCGGCGGCGTCATTAACTACCACCGCACCCTGACTTTTGAAAAACTCGTACATTTCCAAATCGGCCTGTGCATAGACCGGGTTTCGGAGTAGCTGGGACAAGAAGGGGCGTGTCAATGACTTCCCATAAATCTTGATACCCTGTTCCTCAAAATACCGGGTAATGTCTCCAAAGGAGGTTTCCGGCTCGGCGTACATTTCAAACATCAGACGAACATGGTTAGCGGCCACGGGGTCAGCCGCCATCATCTTTGTGCGGATACCCTCTACCACCGTAGGCTCCAATTCAAAGCCATAGGGGGCTTGGCCGCTCATGTGGAAGCCTTTCAGGCACCGGGAGTAGTAAGCGTCCGTGACACGCTTCTGGATTGTCTCCCGTTCAAGCTGGGCGAATACGATACAGATATTCAGCATGGCCCGGCCCATCGGGGTCGAGGTGTCGAACTTCTCCGTGGAGGAAACAAACTCCACATCGTATTCCTGAAACAGCTCCATCATATTTGCGAAGTCCAGAATGGAGCGGCTTATTCTATCCAGCTTGTAAACTACTACCCGGCGAACCTTGCCCTTGCGGATCTCGCCAAGGAGCTTTTGAAACTCGGGCCTGTCGGTGTTCTTTCCCGAATAGCCCTTGTCCTTGAAAACCCGGCAACTGCCTCCCTTCAACTCATACTTGCAGAAATCAATCTGGCTCTCAATGCT
>OGZA01002763.1_pt1 | contig 10521 bp, 7 predicted proteins | sample 1576591 | NCBI WGS metagenome assembly OGZA01 (sample SAMEA3541565, study PRJEB24748) | human gut metagenome | biome: human gut; feature: human-associated habitat; material: faeces | place: China | collected 2012
GCGTCGGCAAAACAACATCGGCGGTCAACCTGGCAGCTGCCATGCAGCAGTCCGGCAAGCGAGTACTGCTGCTGGACTTTGATCCCCAGTGTAACCTGGCAAAGTACCTGGGACATGCGCCGGACGGGAAGCCCACCATTACGGACTTTCTTCTGGCGAAAGCCTCATTTGCGCCCCTGCCCCCTGCTGAGGGCACTATCCGCACCGCTTCCTGCGGCCTGGATTACATTCCGGCATCCATCGGACTGGCAAAAGCGGACTGTGCGCTTGCCCAGGCACTTTTCCGGGAACGGCTGCTGAAGGATATTCTGGATATGCTTATCCCAGCTGACTATGATCTTGTGATTATCGATTGTAATCCTTCCATGGGTCTGCTCCTGAGCAATGTCCTGGTTGCCGCAACCGATATCCTGATTCCTGTCCAGGCAGAAGAGTTTGCCCTGGGTGGTCTGGATGATATGCTGGAGCTTATCGACCTGATTCGCCGTGGAGCCAATCCCCAGCTCCACGTCATCGGCTTGCTGCCTACCATGGTAGGCAACAATGGCGTTTCCAAAAGCGTTCTGGAGGATCTGCATAACCACTATCCGGAAATGACGATGAAGACCACCATCAGCCGGAGTGTCGAGGCGGCACGATCCACGCAGCAGAAAACGCCCATGGTCGGCAGCAAAGGTAAGCTGGCGGCACAATACAAAAGCGCTGCTGCTGAGTTGCTGGAACGCATGGAGGCATGACCCAATGACACGGCATGAAGAATGGGCAGCCGCCTACGGGGATTTCGGGCAGCAACCCCAGGCGCAGCTGACGCAGCTCCCGCTGGATATCCTGGACGCTTGGCAGGGCGCGAACGGAGAACACCAGCCCTTCCGGCTGTACTCCGAGGAAAAATTAAACGAGCTGGCCGAATCCATCCGGCAGCATGGTGTTATTGAACCGATCTGCGTTCGTCTGAAGCCGGACAGCCGGTTTGAAATCGTCGCCGGACATAATCGTGTCGCAGCTGCCAGAATTGCCGGATTGCGGACGGTTCCGGCAAATGTGCAGACGCTGGATGATACCCAGGCGGCCTTAATGCTGGTAGACAGCAACCTTCAGCATCGGGATGTCCTGCTACCCAGTGAAAAGGCATTTGCCTACAAGCTCCGCCTGGACTGCCTGAAACGGCAGGGACAGCGGACGGATCTCACTTCTGTTCAAATTGAACAGAAGTTGACCTCACGGGAAGCGGTTGCCGCTGAAATGGGTGAAAGTGCAAGCTCCATCCAGCGTTATATCCGCCTTACCAACCTTATTCCTCCGCTGCTGGATATGGTGGATGCGGGAAAGCCCGGATTTGCCGCAGCTGTGGAACTCAGCTATCTGTCTGAAGAGAGGCAGCAGCTGCTCCTGAAGGTCATGGCCGAAACGGAGAAGAAGCCCAATACCTCCCAGGCAAAAGCACTCCGCAAAGCGTCAGACAGCGGATATTGGAGCGAGGATCAAGTCAAACGTATTCTTTTCCCGGAATCGTCGCCTATGCCCAAAATGATTCAGCTGCCCACGGAACAGTTGCAGCGCTTTTTCCCGGCTGATACGTCACCGGCAGAAATGGCCGATGTGCTGATGGCAGCACTTACGGAGTACCGTTTGCGCCATAGTGAATCCGGCGCGAACAGCGCTATGTCTGGCTTATCGGACGCATAACCGCTGCCAAATACAGAAAGGAGGAGAACACAATGAAAAAGGGGCACCTGTTCTTCGACTATTCGGTCAGACGTTTCGACATTGCATTTGATAAAAGGGAATTCCACGATAACGAATACCATACTTATGGCGGCCTCCACTGCGGCCAAACATTGCAGATTCTCACCGCAGAACACGGCTGGACACCTACTCGTATTGAGTATGATTCTCGCTATGACGATCCTGCCCAGGATTTCTATGGTGACCGGGGGTGGTATCTCGTCGGAATGGAAAGCATAACCAGCTTGTCCGGACGGATAGTCCGGATCCGGGCATAAGATACTCCCAGTGTAAAATTTTGCGCCGGGAATCAAAAAAGCGGAATTAGTCCGTTTTATTGGACACATGAAGTGATACACTTGTCAGCGAAGGAAACTGCCATGGAATACATGGATAAATTTAGGAAGGAGAACCCAAAATGAAAAAACTGATTTGCTTGACCCTCGCTCTGATCCTGGCACTTGGCTTATATGGCTGCGGAAGACGCCGTGTGGAAGAGCCTACCACCGTACCAACTACAGAAGCCACCACCGAAGCAACAACGGAGGCGACCACAGAGCCTACCACTGAACCGACTACCGAACCGACAGTGGAAACCGCTCCCGTAGGCGTCCCGGGCGTCGTGTACAACACGGATTCCCTTAACGTCCGTAAAGGAGCCGGTACAAATTACGATATCGTGTCCAAGTTGAAGCGCGGCAGCGTCATTGAGGTGCTTGAACAAACCGCCGTTGACGGAACTGTCTGGGGACGCATTGCCGAAGGCTGGGTCAATATGGAGTATGTTTCCCTGAACCACGTCCACAAGTATACCAAACAGACTACATACCCCACCTGCACCGCTCAGGGCTACACCACCTACACCTGTGCCTGCGGCGATAGCTATGAAGATGATTTCCGTCCCACGACCGGCCACACCTGGAGTGATTGGGTTGTAACGAAGGAGCCTACCACTTCTGCCAAGGGCTTGTCCAAGCGTTCCTGCGCAATTTGCGGCGCAACGGAGGAGAAGGAACTGGACAAGCTCATAGAAGGACATACCCATAAGTATACCTTTAAGATTACCAGAGAACCCACCTGCGCAGCAACTGGCATCAAAACCTACACCTGTACCTGCGGCAGCAGCTACACGGAAAGCATTGACCGTCTGGCACACACCTATAAAGATACTGTAACCGCTCCCACCTGTACCTCCAGGGGTTACACCACCCATACCTGTGCCGTCTGTAAGAACTCCTATGTAGACAATTACACACCTCAGAAGTCCCACGATTATTCTACCCAGGTCATACAGCCCACGTGCAGCACCGCTGGCTACACCACGCATACCTGTAAGCTCTGCGGCAATACCTATACGGATTCCCAGGTTGCCGCCCTGGGTCATGCCTTTGGCGAATGGATCACCACCAAGGAACCCACAATCAGCGCCACCGGCTCTGCACTCCGGATCTGCTCTCGCTGCAACACCTCCGAGACAAAGGTTTTGCCGAAGCTGGACGATAACAAGCCTACAGAGCATGTACACGATTGGACGCTTTGGGAAACCGTAGCGCACACTTGCACCGAGGACGGCTATTATATCCGTCGCTGCAAGACCTGCTCTGCCTCCGAAACCAAAAATTCCTATGATCCTGCCCCCGGCCATAAGTATATGGTGGTATCGTCCAAGGATCCTACCTGCACAGAAGATGGCTTCCGTACTTATCAGTGCAGTGTCTGCGGCGACAGCTACACGAAAACGATTCCTGCCGCTCACAAGTGGGAGCACCATCACACTCCGGCAGTTACCGATAAGTCGGATCCGTATCTGTTGTGTAACTGTGGCCTGCGGTTCTCGTCTGAAGCGGAATGGGAAGCCCATGCCACAGAGATGTGGAATCAGGGTGATGTTACCCATAGCTACAGTTCCCATGTTGACACGATCGTCATTGAACCTGCCAAGGACTGGGACGAGTGCAGCGTCTGCGGCGCAACCAAATAAATCCGCTCTGGAAGCCCCTCAGCAAATCTTTGCCGAGGGGCTTCCTCCTGATCTCCACAGTCCGTAAAATATCGCAATCTGAAACCTCACTTCATCCGAAACGAAGTGAGGTTAATTTTGTACATGGAGGACTCCGCCCACATCCAGGAGCAGGAGGCCGAGTGGAAAAACCGTAAGGCCATGCGCAGCGGCGCAGAAATGATCGAGCCGGACTACACGGTCGAGGATGCCCAAAACGTCATGAAGCAGTTCGTGCCCTGCCCCTATGAGGCATGGCAGACCCTGTTCGACGGCCCTGCCGGCCGCATGGAGATGCGGTTTACCGATGTGGGCCACCTGCTGGGCAGCGCGTCAATCTCGCTGCGCATCACCGAGCCGGGCCGTGCGCCGGAGATCATCGTTTTCTCGGGTGATATCGGCAACAGGCATCAGCCGCTCATCCGTGACCCGGCCAACCCCGGCCATGCCGACTATCTGGTCATGGAGTCTACCTACGGCGACCGCAGCCACGGCCCAAAGCCGGACTACCTTGGCGAGCTGAGCGGTATACTGCAGTCCACCTTTGACAAGGGCGGCAATGTAGTCATTCCCAGCTTTGCGGTTGGCCGCACGCAGGAGCTGCTCTATTTCATCCGCCAGATCAAGGCCGAGGGCCGCGTCAAGGGCCACGGCAATTTCCCGGTTTTTGTGGACAGCCCGCTTGCCAGCAAGTCCACCACGATCTTCCGCGAAAATTTTGCCGAGTGCTATGACGAGGAGGCACTTGCGCTGGTGCAGAGCGGTGAAAACCCGCTGCAGTTCCCCGGCCTGTATATCAGCGAAACGAAGGAGCAGTCGGTGGCAATCAACGGCGATGAAACGCCCAAGGTCATCATCTCGGCGGCCGGCATGTGCGATGCGGGCCGCATCCGCCATCATCTGAAGTACAACCTCTGGCGGCCGGAGTGTACGGTGCTGTTTGTGGGCTACCAAAGCCCCGGCACTTTGGGCAACGCGCTGGTCAACGGCGCGCAGGAGGTAAAGCTGTTCGGCGAGCCGGTGCAGGTACGGGCGCGCATCGCCCGGCTGGGCGGGCTTTCGGGCCATGCGGACAAGGACGGGCTGGAGGAATGGCTCCGCGCCTTTGACGAAAAGCCGCGCTTTATCTTTGTCAACCACGGTGAGGACGCTGTGGCCGAGCATTGGGCGGACCATCTCAAGAGCGAGGGCTATGAGGCCGAGGCCCCCTACAACGGCTCGATCTGGATCGCAGCCGAGGGGCGGGTTGCCTGCGCCGAGGTAGGCAACACCCAGAAGATCATCAAGACGAAATCCGCCGAGACCGTGCGCACCAGCGCGGCCTACGACCGACTTTACAATATGGGCCAGCGCCTGCTGGAGGTCATCCGCCACAATCAGGGCGGTGCCAACAAGGACCTTGCAAAATTTGCGGGCCAGATCGCGGCGCTGTGCGATAAGTGGGACAGATGATCGCCATGCTGCAGAAAAAATGGAAAAGCCTGCCCGCCGCCCTGCGCACGGTGCTCACCCTGCTGGCCGTGACGGCGCTGGCCGCACTGCTGGCGACGGTGCGCCACAATGCAAGCGCCTACCGCACCGGCGTGTGGGACACCGGCTCGCAGACGCTGATCTATGGCCGTATGCACCAGATGGAACAGGGCCAGCGCGCGCCCGGCGGCTTTCTGGGCGTGTATACCGAGGATTGGAGCGATGACCAGAACCGCTGCTGGTTCCGGGAGGATACCCCCGCCGATGCGGCGCAGTTCCGCCCCTACACCCACCAGTCCGGCCTGCAGGGCTGGGCGCTGGGCGGGCTGAACCGGCTGCTGCGCGGATTTCTGCCGGATGGCATCGCCCGGGAGACCGCGCTCTACTGGGTGAACAGCACCCTGTTCTACGCTGTGCAGCTGCTGACGGCACTGGCCGTCTGGCAGGAGCTGGGCCTGCTGCCGGCCGCGTTCTGGATGGCGGCCATACTGCTGGCCCCATGGCTGCAGCGCGGCATGAAGGACCTGTACTGGGTGCCATGGACATGGCAGCTGCCGCTGCTGGCTGTGCTGCTGCTCTGCCGCTGCACCTGCGCCCGGGGGCGCACCCCGCGCTGGTGCTGGCCGCTGGTCAGCCTTGCCGTGCTGGTGCGCTGTATGTGCGGGTTTGAGTTTGTCACGACCTTCCTGATCCTGTGCGAAATACCGCTCTGCTACGCTGCGGCAAAGGCATACTGTGTGGCAAAGGCCCCGCAGCGGGCCTGCCGCTGGCTGGGCCGTGCCGTGGGTGCGGGCGCAGCGGCACTGACCGGTGCGGCAGCGGCGCTGGCGCTCTGGTTCGGGCAGGAGTGCCTCTGCTTCGGCAGCGTGGCGGCGGCGTGGCAGAATATGGCCGAGGCCATCACCGACCGCATCAGCCTGACGGACGATGCGGTGCGGGCTGTCACGATCGGGCAGGTGCTGGCGCAGTATTTTGTGCTGGATACCGAGCCGGTGCTGCAGCTGGGGCCGGCTGCCGTCACGGCGTGCTCCAGGTCTCGTTTTCGCCGAGAATGGCGGTGTGGGCGTTAGCAGCTTCCATGACTGCGTAGTACGCCCAATGCTTGCCGCTCATATCGCTGAACGTATTGAGCTTGCGAAGGTTGTCCGCAATGTAGCTCTCATCCGCCTCGCGGGCCAGCAGGCGGTTGACGATGGTGACGACCTCAGCTCTGGAGATGTTGCGGTCTGCGCGGAAGGAACCATCCTCGTAGCCGTTGATCCAGCCGCTCTTGGCAGCGGCCTTGATGTACTCGGCGGCCCAATAACCGTCGCTGACATCGCCAAAGTCCTTATACTGCTCCATGATGACCTTGTTGCCGTCGCCGTACACATCGAAGAAGCGAACGGCCAGCGTGGTAAACTCAGCGCGGGTGATGGCGTCATCAGGGGCGAAAGTGTTGCCGCTCTTGCCGTAGGTGACGCCGTTGTTGTTGAGGTACTTGACGTAGCCGGAGTACCAGGCGTGGGCGGGAATATCGGTAAACTTGGTGTTGGCCGCGGTGGAGATGGTGTCGCCGTTCTTATCTGCCAGCAATCTTGCGAAGATGGCGGCGGCTTCGCTGCGGGTCATGCTGCGCGCGGGGCCAAAGGTGCCGTCCGGGTAACCGAGAATATACACGCCGTGGCGCTCGGTTTCCTCCGTCTCGGGGACAGTCAGCTCACCGTTTTTATCCGTTTTGCCGCTGGCGGTCTGGTTCAGATCGTTCTTGACGGTGATATTTTTATTCTCCTGCGGGACCTTCTTGTTGTCGGTGACGACGATTGTCACCTGATGCTTGGCATCCATATCCGTGCCATCCGGCAGGATGATCGAGATATTGCCGGTCTTGCCGATGGAAACATCGCTGCCGGGGATGGGACGCTTGGTGTCCGTGCGGATAACTTTAACAGTCAGAGTCCAGCGGTTACCGTCTGCGTCCTCATAGCCACCGGTGACCTTGCCGTCCTCATTGGTCTTGCCACTGCCGGTGGGAACGGTGATCTGGCCCGCGGCGTCGGTCTTACCGGAGGAGTAGTTATCATTCTTGTCTGTAACGGCAATGCTCATGCCCGGTACAGCGCTCTTATCCTTGACAAGCTGCACGGTGACGGTCGTCTGGTCGGCATAGTCCAGCAGGCGGCTATTCGGCAAGCGGATGGAGATGCTGTTGTCTTTGTGAAGCGTCACGGCAGCGTTCGCGACGGGGTCCTTGGTGTCGGTATCGGTGACGGTCACAAGGTAGCCGCCCACAACGGCCTCACCCTTACTGTCCGTGGTGGCGCTGTTGTAGATCTTTTCAATGGGCTGCGTCTCCAGCTTTTCACCGCACACGGTACACTCCTTGTGCTTGCTGCCCTCGGAGTCGGTGGTCGGCTCCTTGTCGATGATCCAGTCGCCCGGCTTATGACCGGTAGGCTCGGTGTAGTCGCTCTTGTTGCTGTCACCACAGCGGGTGCAGGTGTTGGTGGTGTAGCCCATCTCCGTGCAGGTAGGAGCCGTCACTTCACTCGTGTAATCGTGACCGAGCGCATTTTTCAGCACAGCGCCGCAGCGGGTGCAGAGCTGGGGTTCCGTGCAGGTGGCAGGATTGCCGGGAATATGACCAGCAGCCTCGTTGCCTTCAATACGGTGATAACCGCAGCGGACGCAGCGGTACTCCATAACGCCCTCGCCGGTGCAGGTGGCGTTGGTGATGAGAGTGCCTTCATCCCAGCTGTGGCCCAGCGGAGAGGTGTAGTCCGTCACGAAGCTGCTGCCGCAGCCATCGCAGCGGTGGATGGTCTTGCCGCCGCCCTCACAGGTCGCGGCGATCACATGGGATTCGTAGTTATGGGGCAGAACGGAAGTGATGTCCTCGATATGGCGGTCGCCGCAGACGGAGCACTCGCGGACGGTGTAGCCGGGGTTCATGCAGGTGGCGGCTACGGGATAGGTCTTATACTGATGCTCTCCCTTGGGCGTGGCGGTCTGCTTTATCTGGCCGCAGCGGGAGCAGAGCTCCAGCAGCTTGCCATCGGTTTCGCAGGTGGCATCGCGGATGACGATGCTCTGCCATGCGTGGCCGAGAGAGTCCACATAGTCGCGCTTTTCGATCTTGCCGCACTCGGTGCAGAGGTAGCGGTCATAGCCAAGGGTGGTACAGCCAGCCTTGGTGCGGTCCAGCAGAATGAAGTGGTGATTTTCGCCGCAGCCCTTGTCGGAGCAGCAGTTGCCGCCGCAGTTCTTGTCCTGGCAGCCGCAGTTGGGATCATCGCAGCCGCAGGTGCATTTGCCGTCCTCGCTGGCCTGGGTATCGCGTAGCCAGACATTTGCCACGCCGTTTTCTGTCATGCTGACATTCTGATAGGTGTAGGTGATCTCGTAATAAACCGTGTACTGACCTTCCTCCGTGTAATTGGGAGCGGAGGTCATGGTGCAGCTTTCGGCGCTGTTGCCGTAGCGGATGGAAGTGCGGACGCCAGCTTCGGAGAGATCGCTGACCGTGATGGTGTGGGGCTGGCCGTCCACCACGCCGTAGTAGTCTGCAATGACCGCCTTGGCTGCTGTGTAGTCATAGCTGGCGTAGTCGCACAGGCTGCACTTCTCGACGGTGGCAAAGCGGCCGTTGGCGGGCTGGGGCAGGACCTCGGTCTCCATGCTGTGGCGCTCCAGCGTGCGGTTCACGGTGTGGTTCGTACCGTAGCAAAACGCGCAGTAGGTGCCACCTTTGGTGGTAACGGTATGGTAGGTATCATCCGTGTACTCGTAGGTCACGGTTTCCTCCAGCTTCTGTGTAAATTCCGCGGCGCAGTCAAACAGCCAGTAAACATTTTTGAGATAGCCGTAATCAGACTTCGGCTCGTTTGTGTTGATACCGCCGCAGGTTTCGCAGACTGCCTTGGTATAATGATAGCCGGTATAATAGGCGTCTTTGCCGGGAACACCGTCCATGCAGTCGCCCTTGCCGACGCCGTCCATCATGGTGCCGTCCGAGTATTTGACGTTACGGCTCAGAGCGGCCTGGCCGTTGCGGGTATACTCGGGAACGCGGAATACCTCAAAGGACGTCACTTTGCCGCATTCGCCGCATTTGAAGGTTTCACGGGTCACAACGCTGTTGACGTCCAGCTCATTCGTGCGGTTGGATGCCTGCATCCAGTGTTCGGCGGGGTCATGGTAACTGTTCTGCTGCCCTGCGAAGGCGGTGGGGATCATGCCGAGACACAATGTCAGCGTCAGGAGCATAGCCAGCGCACGGCGGGAAATTGTATGATTCTTGTTCAAATGCATATTTCCTCCTTAGATATTTTGATGGGATGTTAAGTCATGTTCTGCGATGCTTGGTTATCGCCCCCTCTCCGGAGTGTTTCTTTTTTGCAGGTATTCGTTCCAGTCCTTTCCACTGCGAGGCTCTTCTACCGTTACGGCATAGCCTCTGGCCGAGTATTTGTTCTTGAGCTGCTGGGCTGCCGCCCGTCCCGGTGCGTCCGAGTCCAGGCAAAGCGTGATGCGCTTGATGCTGGGGTTATCCTTCAGGTACGTTTCCAGTGCGCCGCCATAGAGGCCGCACAGCGCTACTGCATTGATCAGCTCGCGGTGGAGCGAGAGGTAGCTCATGAGGTCGATGGGGGCCTCAAACACCCGCACCTGATTCGACGTAGGATCGTGCGGGATGGCAAAGCCGACATTCTTATCGCTGCCTGTCACATCTCCGCGAAAACCTTTGCCGTCCCGATCGTAGGTACCACGCAGCCCCGCGTACTTTGCCTGTCCGGATTCATCCCTGCCGACGAAGACGCAGTTATGATGTACCGCATCCTCATACAGCAGACCGGCATTCAGAAATTGTCGGATCACCTGGGCAGCGATACCTCGCTTACGGAGATAGGCGAAAACCCTGCGGTCATCCGCATTGCGGGGCGGCAGGGAAAACTCCTGTTTCTGGCTGATCGGCTTTGGCTGCGGAATGGGCGCGTCTCTGGCTTTCCCATGGAAGGTCAGCAGGTACTCCACAGCCTCTGGAAAGCTCTTGCCGCAGAATTGCTGCAAAAAGGTAATGGCATCCCCGCCGGTATTCTGGGAATACCGGAACCAGGTATGCCGGTCCTTGATCCGCAGGCTGTCCATCTCCGCGGTAGTATGGAAGCGTCCCACGCGCTTGACCTGATAGCCGAGGTGGGAGAGCAGCTCCGGCAGGTTCGTTTCTCTGGCGATCTGCATTTCTGTGTCTGTGAAGCGATTTCTGATCTCGCTTGCCATGATGTGAGCCTCCTTTCTGATGAAACGCAAAAAGCCACCCAGGGCATCCGAATATCTCGGATGCCCTG
>OGZA01002768.1_pt1 | contig 10506 bp, 8 predicted proteins | sample 1576591 | NCBI WGS metagenome assembly OGZA01 (sample SAMEA3541565, study PRJEB24748) | human gut metagenome | biome: human gut; feature: human-associated habitat; material: faeces | place: China | collected 2012
TTTCTCCGACAGCAGCAAATCTTTTGCAAACTCGCCGTCGCCGCGCGCCGATCAGCTTCGAGCCAAGGGTGAGCGCCCCAGCGTGCGCATGGAATTAAGCGACATCACCGCCTACCTGCGCCGCAAGGTTGAGCCGCCCAAAGACCGAATGCCGAGGATGCCCGTAAAAATCAAGAGAAAGGAGAAAACACTGTAAATGGACTTGAACAAATATCTCAACGAGACCGCAGCGCCCGAAACGCAGTATTCCAAGGAAGAGTACGCCGCCATGAAGAAAGCAGAGCGCGAAGCGGTTTGGGTGCAGGTGGATGCCCGCATGGGTGAGGTACTGGCAGATGCCCCGGCCTTGCAGGAATTTCTCAACTTCATGTCGCAAAGCAGAAACTCGCTGCCGAACCAGCTTTTGCTCTCCGGCCAGAACGCCGACATCACGGATGCCCGCACGTTCCAGCAATGGAAGGATGCCGGAAGGCATATCCGTACCGGCGAGGAAGGTTACACGGCCATTGTGGGGCAGGTGTACGAGAATAACGGCCGAAAGGCTTCCGGGTATAATATCGGCAAGGTGTTCGATATTACACAGACGCGCGGCAGACCGATACCGCCGCCCGCTAACTACCAAGTGGATGAACTGGTCGCCGCGGCCATCGAGAGCAGCCCGGTGCCGATTCAAATCTCGGATAGTCTGCCGGACGGCATCCAAGCGCAGTATGTTCCCAAGAACCGCACGATTTATGTCCGCAACGGCATGGATGCAGGCACGACGCTGTGCGCCATCGTTCGGGAGCGCGCACAGGCAGATTTTCACAAGGATTACACCTACAACCGCCAAGCCTACGCTGCGCCGAGTTACTGTGCCGCCTACATGGTCGCGCATCGGTATGGGCTTGACACCGCCGCTTTCAACTTTGACCGCGTGGTTGCCTTGTACGGCAATCTGGGCAAAGAACAGCAGCGGGGCTTTCTGTCGGATGTGAACACCGTTGGTGGTGGGCTGCTGCGCAGTCTGAGTCGCACACTGGCCGTGCAGACCCGTGAGCCTCCCACCGCAGAATATGCCGTTGCCATTCCCGCAAAGAAACAATCTCGCCAGCGGGAGCGCGGCTGATTGTTTTCCGTTTGTTTTCAAATGACGGATAGCTATTGCGGCGGTTCTATGATATGCTGTGAGCAAAGGATGGTGAAAAACAATGACAGAACGTAAAGTTAAACTTGACCGTGCCAACAAAAGCATCCTACTCCGGGCGCTGGGCGATGTCTACTACGGTCAACGCGCCCGCGGCGGCAGTGCCGAAGAAACGGGACGGCTCATCCTTCGGGTGAACGATCTGCCCGCAGGCGGCAAGCTGACGCTGTCGGCGGCAGAGTATCGGCTGGCAAAAGCAGCCCTCAACCAACTGCGTACCCAGCGCTTGGCTGAGGGCGGGTACACCGATGCCGTGGATGATGCACTGACGCGGCTGCTCCATGCCCACACGCCGCTACTGCTCTGGTGAAGAAGATGCAGAACTGGCAAGAGAACATTCCTATGACGAAAGATAAGTTTTGGGAGGTCATCAACAACGCCAGAGCCATAGCACCAGCGTTGGAAGGTGAACCACTGCGGGAATCCCTGTACAAGCAGCTTTTGACGCTGTCCCCGGATGAATTAGTCGGCTTCGACTGCGCGTGGCAGGAATACCGCAGGATAGCAAACAGTCCGCAGTTGATTGCCGCGGCCTGTATCATCAACGGCGGTACATCGGATGACCGATTCGATTATTTCAAAAATTGGCTGATTCTGCAAGGACAGTATGTCTTTCGGCAGGCGCTGAAAGACCCTGATGCGCTTGCCGAGTTCAAGATTCCGTTCGACGACACTGAATGGGAAGATTGCGGGTATCTGACAAGCCTTGCCTTTGTGGGCAGAGCATTGCCCACCTACTTTACACAGGAAGGTATCGCCAAGGAACTGCGCCGCAAATACCCCACTCTGTTGCAACCCCCCGGTGAAAAGGAAAACCAGTGCTTACAGCTCTCGACCTTGGCCTGATCTACGGCCTCATGGCACTCGGCGTGTACCTGACGTTCCGAGTACTCGATATCGCTGATCTGACCGTCGACTCATCCTTTACAACGGGCGCAGCGGTTGCAGCAATCATGATCACCGCCGGCCAGAACCCGTGGCTTGCCTCGATCGGCGGCTTCTTTGCCGGTTGTATTGCGGGCTCAATTACCGGTTTCCTTCACGTCAAAGCAGGCATCCACCCCCTGCTTGCCGGCATTTTGACGCAGATCGGCCTGTACTCGATCAACCTGCGTATTCTCGGTAAAGCAAATGTTCCGCTTCTTCGTGGTGTAGAAACTGTCCTCACTCCCCTGCGCGACGCGGGCCTGAACGGCTCGTGGGTATCCGTCGCTATCTTCGCCGTCTTGATCGGCGTCGTCACCACCGCCTTCAACTGGTTTTTGTCGACCCAGATCGGTCTTGGCATGCGCTCGACCGGTGACAACGAAGGTATGGCTCGCGCCCAGGGTGTTCCCACGGGAACGATGAAGATTATCGGCCTTGCCCTTTCAAATGGCCTCGTTGCCGCCTCTGGCGCTCTTGTCGCTCAGTACCAGGGCTACGCCGACATTTCGATGGGCATCGGCTTGATTGTTGCCGGCCTGGCATCGGTCATTATCGGTACGGCACTGATTGGGTCGCGTGGCGTATGGATCACCTCGGTGTTCGTCGTGATCGGCTCGATCGTCTACCGCGTCATCATCCAGCTTGCCCTCGGCATCGAGTTCCTTGAAGCGAATGACATGAAGCTGATCAGTGCGATCATCGTGTTCCTCGCACTGATGATTCCTCGCGTCGGTTTCTTCTCGAAGATCCGCGAGCGCCGTCGCGCCCACACACTGGTCCCCGAACCTGACATTACGCACACGCCTGAAGAGCGCGACAACGAAAAGGTGGTGCTCTGATGCTTGATATCGAAGCCGTCACTAAGACATTCTTCCGCGGTACCATCAACGAGCGCGTGGCGCTTCGCGATATTTCACTCCACCTTGACGAGGGTGACTTCGTCACGATCATCGGCTCAAACGGCGCCGGTAAGTCGACACTGCTGAATGTCATTTCTGGCCGTTACCAGGCTGACGTGGGGCGCGTGACAATCGATGATAAGGACGTCACGAAGCTTCCGGATTACGCGGTTGCGCGCTACGTTTCGCGCGTCTTCCAGGATCCGATGGCTGGCACCGCACCCCACCTTTCGATCGAAGAGAATCTTGCGCTCGCATGGTCACGAGGCAACCGCCGAACCCTGGGGCCTGCTCTGACAGCGAAGAAGCGCGCCATGTTCCGCGACGTTCTGGCACCTCTCGAACAGGGCCTCGAAAATCGTCTGACTGCCAAGGTTGGTCTGCTGTCCGGTGGCCAACGTCAGGCTCTGTCGCTGACGATGGCGACCTTCTCTCACCCGCGCGTCCTGCTTCTTGACGAGCACACCGCCGCTCTTGACCCAAAGCGTGCTGCTCTGATTACCGAGCTGACCCGAGATGCTGTCGCGTCGAAGAATCTGACGGCGCTGATGGTCACGCACAACATGGAGCAAGCACTGTCCATGGGCAACCGCCTCATCATGATGCACGAAGGTCGCATCATGTTCGAGCTGGCGGGTGAAGAAAAGAAGAATGCAACTGTCGAATCCCTTCTTGCTCAGTTCGATACGCTGCGAGGCGAAGGTGGAGCGGGACTCTCTGACCGCACCCTCTTGGCCTAGCACCCGGTGATGCGCTAAAGCGTTACCAACAGTGTTGGGGGAGCACGTCGATGACGTACTCCCCCAACACTGCTTTTCACGGTTAAACCACTAGGCGACAACGGCAGACGGCAAGCAAAGACTCTTCATCCACAACAAGGATGCGAGCGAGCGTGCCATCAGAGCGAACACATGACGATTCAGATGCTGGACTCACGCTCAGATTGTTTTACGCTAGCTCACTATCTGTCCCGCTCGCCTGCTGTGGGTTCCCTGTGATCATTCACTGCACACATGGTCTGGATCATGACACTTCCTTGTGTCCGTAGTAAGTATTCAGTACCTTAGTGGCGTTAAACGTTCTCACAACGAAACGAGTCCATACGATGACAACGCCGACTCCGCAGTTCAACGGCCAATCAGACCCGCAGTACCCCAACCAAGAGCAAGCTTACGCCCAGCAGGGACAGCCTTACGGTCAGCAGAGCTACACCCAGCAACCGTACGGCCAGCAGGGCTACACCCAACAGGGGCAACCGTACGGCCAGCCTACATTCGCACCCTCCGTTCCGATGGGCTACCAGCAGAAGTCGAAAATTATCGCCGGTATCCTGGGCATCTTCCTTGGAGGTCTTGGCATCCACAACTTCTACCTTGGTCGCACCACCCGCGCTGTCATTCAGCTGGTTCTGACAATCTTCACCTTCGGTGTTGCTTCGCTGTGGGGCTTCATTGAAGGCATTCTCATTCTGGTGTCCGCCCCGGGTAGCGAGTGGCACCGCGACGGCAACGGCATTGAGCTCACCGACTGAGTTCCTTCGTCTTTGTCGGACTTGCAGTCCGAACACACCGCACCGCTCTGGGATGACACTGTCAGCCCAGGGCGGTTCGTCCTTCAAGGGCCCGACCCAGAGTCTTCGAGTCGGCGTATTCAAGGTCGCCACCCATTGGCAAGCCCATGGCAAGACGCGATGTTGAAACGCCGATGCTCTTCAACATTCTGACGATGAACGCAGCGGTTGCGTCGCCTTCGACATTCGGGTTGGTCGCGATAATGACCTCGGTAATCTGATCGTCTTCAAGACGCGACAGCAGTTGACGGATACGGAGTTGCTCGGGGCCGATGCCACGGATCGGGTCAATAACTCCGCCGAGCACGTGGTAGCGTCCGCGGAATACCCGTGACGCTTCGATCGCTTGGATGTCTTTCGGTTCTTCGACGACGCAGAGCATTGTGGGGTCACGTCGAACGTCTCTGCAGATAGAACAGGTTTCTTCTTCGGTCAGGTTCGCGCACACCGAGCAGTGGTGAACCTTTTTCCGCACTGCCTGAATAGCATCAACGAGTCGAGCAACGTCATCTGGTTCCGCATCCAATACGTGCATGGCCATGCGTTGGGCAGACTTCGGTCCGATTCCGGGAAGCTGACCGAACTCATCAATCAAATCTTGAAGAGCACCTTCGTACATGGTCAGCGTTCACTTCCGTTCGCGATTGTTTCAATGATCTTGCCACCGAGGACGTCGAGGACAACGGGGACTCCGACCATGGTTGTGGTTTCAATATCTTCGTCATCCATTGAGGGCAGGTCTTCACCCATGTCGAGCGGAGCGGAATCCTGACCATCATCGATAGGCCCATCATTATAGGCATCGCTACCAGCACTGTTATCACCGTTAGGCCAGGCGTCACCTGCAGATTGAGCCGTATCGTCGAAGTCTTCAAAGCTCACCGAGTTCGTCTGAACAACGGGAGCATCCGCCCACCCACTAGGCGTTGTCACCTGATCGTCGCTCGCATTTTGCGGGTCAAAATCGTCGTAGGTGAAGACGCTCATGGCACGGCGTACCGGCCCCCCTGTACGCACTGGTTCTGCCTGAGTTAAAGACTCGGAGTCTGCCTGATCGTCACCGTGACCATCGGAGGAGCGATCATCGGATGTTGCCGACGAATCCGAGTGAACCTTAAAACCCGGGCTGGAATCCGCAGGCGCCCCGGCGGGATCCGAATCCAACCACGTTGAAGCAGACTCAGCCCCAGCTGACCAAGCGTCATCACGGCTAGGTTGCGGGTCGTTGTGCACCTGTTGCGATTCGCTCAGACCGTCCTGCGGTTCAGGTTCACGCGCTTGGGCTGGCTCTTCAACGTCTTCGTGCGGAGTGCGAATAACTACTTCACCCCACGGGTCATCCGACACTACCGGATCAGAGCCGACGTGCGGGGCTGGATCGGGGGCAACACGTGGCGCTGGAGGATCGCCCACGGCCTGTGAACCAACGTCAGGAGCCTGGAGAACGCGGTGCTCAAAAGGGGGCGGCTCCGAAACCCATCCAGCATCAGGCTGTCCACCTCGGTTCGCGGTGTTGTTGAGTGGGACGTTCTGTGTCTGACCTGAATAGGACTGATCGGCGTAAGTCGGGTCAGAATATGCATGGTGCGATGCGGGTGCCGAAGGTGCCGTTACTGCCGGCCCTCCCGATGCTTGTCCCACCTGTGCGCTGAGTTCATAGCGCAGACCAGTGACCTCGTAGATCGCGTCGGAGACGATCTGATGTCTGCCACCGCGTTCAAAGTTCGCCATGATTCCTTCGGAGGGGAACACCAGCACAAGGTTCGACCCATCGATCGCACCCAACTGCGCGTTCGTGTTGATAAGCGACCATGCGACGCGGCTCATCGAGGCCAGACGGTCAAGCACTTCATTCCACCGAGCTCGAACGATATCCGCCTGCTTCCCGCCGTTCTGACGTGGTGTCTGGCGAGCTGGTGCTTCAGTTGACGAGGCCGCATCCACCGACTGGGGCTCTGTCTGTGGCGCAGGCGCGGGCTCTTCAAGCTCAACAGCGGGAGCACTGTTCTGGGGGTGGGCGACCGACGAGTCATCCCACGAGGACGAAGCGGTCGGAGCCACATCGGGCCACGAGGAGCCCTGCTGAGGCATTGGGGTAGGAGCATTAGAAACCGGTGCCCCATCGCGATGCGGAGACGAAGGAGCTTGGGCACGTGGTGCCAGATCCGCCGGCTGGTCCTGCTGGTTCGAATCAGGGCGCGAAGCGCGTTGGGTTGTCTGCGCCAACGCGGCGCGAGCCGCCTGGGGGCCAGAAGCTGAAGGGGCGGCACCAATCGGCTTATTTCCAGCATAATCAGCACCGTGATGCTCCCTTGGAGCACCCCCACCGGGCATGCCAACCGTGCCGGGAACCTGCATATCTGCAACAGCCTGACCAGAAGGTGTCGGCACAAGAATGCGCCCAATAAGAAGCTCAAGCTGGAGGCGCGGTGATGTTGCACCGGTCATGGAACGAAGTGCCTCATCGGTCAGATCAGCTGCGCGAGACAGCGGACGCGGACCCCAGTTCACTGCCTGATGGCGCATACGATCGAGACGCTCAGCAGGGATGGATGTCAGAACATCGCCTGCGCCGTCACCTGCGACCGCGATAATCAGCAGGTCACGCAGTGTTTGAAGGAAGTCTTCAACGAAGCGACGCGGATCGTGACCAGAATCCACCATGCGTTCAATAACGCGGTAAGCCGCCGCACCGTCGCCACCAGCAAGAGCATCAACGATCTCGTCAAGAAGAGCAGAGTCCGTATACCCCAGCAGTGAAACAGCGGTTTCATACGTGACAGCCGAGTCAATGGAGCCTGCCATCAACTGATCAAGAACGGAAAGAGTGTCACGCACTGAACCGCCACCGGCGCGCATGACCAGTGGCAGAACACCGGAGCCAATGTTGACGTGTTCTTCGTCCGCCAACTGCTGCAGGTAGGGTTCCAACACATCTGGCGGAACCAGACGGAACGGGTAGTGATGGGTACGAGAACGAATCGTTCCGATCACCCGCTCTGGTTCTGTCGTTGCGAAGACAAACTTCACGTGCTCTGGGGGTTCTTCCACCAGCTTCAGCAACGCGTTAAAGCCCTGATTTGTAACCATGTGGGCTTCGTCGATGATGAAGATCTTGTAGCGATCACGCACGGGCGCGAAGGTGGCGCGCTCACGCAGGTCACGCGCATCATCAACGCCACCGTGGCTGGCTGCGTCAATTTCGACAACGTCGAGCGACCCTGAACCACCGGTGGCCAGTTCCACGCACGACGGGCAAGTTCCACACGGAGTATCAGTCGGTCCTTGCTCGCAGTTCAGACAGCGGGCCAGAATACGCGCTGACGTGGTCTTTCCACACCCGCGCGGACCCGAAAACAGGTATGCGTGGGTCACTTTGTTTGCACGCAGAGCAGCACGAAGTGGCCCCGTCACATGGTCTTGACCGATGACGGAAGCAAATGTGTCTGGACGATAACGACGATACAGAGCTGTGGTCACAGTCCAACCCTACGTGTACCCATGTAGAAATGCGTTTGTATACCAGAAAAATGGGAAGAACCACTCCCCCACATTCACCGTCATTATCGCCTCAATAGCAAGGAAAAGTCGGTGTTCAGATTCCGTTTATTGAACGGACGAAAGAATAATTAGATTTCAGTGCTGACCCTTCGCTTTTTCGACTCGCCAGTAGCCATCAACGCAACCGCACGACGGTCGACTCCCACACTTCGGCGACCAGGGCCTGCGAATCTCTTTCACTGCGCCAGCCTCGCCCACAATCCACACCTTCAGAGTTTGTTCGCCAGGCCCTAGCTCGCCAACTCGTCGAATCCTGACCGCGCTTCTCAAAAACAATCAGGCTCGCACCACGATAGTGGCACGAGCCCGAAAGCTTATGTAGTCAGTTTATGTAGTCAGGGACTTCACCCCATCGGAAGTATCACGCCTGCGGCTGAACGTCAGCCCATTCGCCAAGCGAGACGCGGTGACCGGTGTAGAACGGACGGTCCTCGCGCACGTGCAGGCGAGCACGAGTGTAGCGCTGAGCGTGAAGCACACCCTCCAAGCGATCGAGCGTGTCAGCCTCAAATGCGAGAATCCACTCGTAGTCGGACATACCGAATGCGGACAGGGTCGAACCCTTGACGTCCGGGTACTGGCTGAAGCCATTCTTGCCGTGCTCGGCCATGATGGCGCTACGCTCTTCGGGCTCCATCAGATACCAGTCGTAGGAACGGACGAACGGATAGACGGTGATCCAGTCGCGCGGTGCGACGCCTGCGAAACATGCGGGCACGTGGCGGGTGTTGAATTCTGCGGGAGTGTGCTGGCCCATGACGGACCAGACGGGAATCAAGTAGGCACCCAAGGGCGATGCAAGCAGACCGCGGTAGGCCTTCTGCAACGCGAGCGGATCATCGGCGAGCCACCACACCAGCAGGTCAGCGTCGGCGCGCAGACCAGCAAGGTCGTAGGTGCCACGCAATTCCACACCCTCGGGGGTGATGGCTGCCAGGGTTTCCTCAACCAGAACCTTGCGTTCTGCTTCGTCGGCCGGTAGCGGTGCGCCGGTCTCGAAGACCGAGGTCAGGCCGTAGTGGAAGCCGTTGTTGATGGCGTCGATATCGACGTCAGTGGCGTCGCGCGGATCCTTGTGCGAGTAGGTCTTTCCGTTCTGGCTCATTGGTTCTCCTTTGATGTGAGCTTTGTGTGAAGCTATTTGGTTGTTTGTTTCAGTTGGCGCGAATGTTCAGCGGGCAGTTTTCTTCGATTGACGAGGCCGCCCACCGTTCTTACTCACGTGGCTTTTCTGGGGCGGGTTCGGTCGGACGGTGTGCACCGCGTGAGCGAGCGTGCGTGGGTAGTTCGCCGTTCTTCGCGGCGGTTGGCCCTGCAACCACTGTCTTTCCCGTGTCGAGACCTTCGATCATGCGACAGCAGTGGCTTGTGCATTCGTCCGGCCACGCGCCCAGCGGAAGGGTCGAGGGTTGTTCTGGGTTTTCTCCGCGAGCGCGGGCTGCGCGCTCAAGAATGAGGTCGGCAAGGGATGCGATGAATGCGGGGTGCGTGTCGACGGTGTGCGCGCGGTCGTAGTCGAGTTCCAGGTCGGCCGCGGTTTGCTTGGCTTCGGTGTCGAGGTCAAAGACGACTTCCATGTGGTCGGAAATAAAGCCGATGGGCGCGCATGAGACGGCTTTGATGCCTTCGGATTTGAGTTCTTCGAGGCGATCGTTGATGTCGGGTTCCAGCCAGGATGCGTTCGGATTGCCCGAACGCGAGCAGAAGGCCAAGTCGTTTTTTAGCGTTCCTGCTTCGAGTCCAAGCTTTTCTTCGACTGCGGGGACGATCAGTTCCATGAGCGCGAGATGCTGAGCCGTGTAGTCTGAACCGGGCTTGTCGGGATTACCGGATCCGCCCTGCATCTGGGTGGGGATGGAGTGAGTGACGAAGACGAGGTGCAAATCGTCGATCGCAGTTCCTCGATCGAGTAACGTCTTCACTGATTCGCTGACAACGTCGATCTGGGCGGTAAGAAAGCCGGGAGAATCGTGGTACGAGCGAACTTTATCGACGGTCATGTCCTTGCCTCCATCGGGGAGCAGGACGAGTGCGTCCGCGACATCTTCGCGGTACTGCCGGCATCCGGAGTACGAGGCGTAGGCAGAGGTCTGCATCATCAGGATTCTGCGGGCACCACCCTGGGCAAGTTCCGCGGTTGTTTCCGACATGAAGGGGTGCCAGTTTCGGTTTCCGAGGCCAATAGTGATGTCCGCGCCTCGTGAATGCAGTTCCTCGCGCAGAGCTTCTAGCAGGGCCTCGTTGCAGGCATTGATGGGACTGACTCCCCCGAAACGACCGTAGTGACCGGAGACTTCCAGCAGGCGCTCGTCCGGGATCCCCTTGCCTTTCGTGGCGTTACGCATGAAGGGGAGCACATCGTC
>OGZA01002770.1_pt1 | contig 10503 bp, 20 predicted proteins | sample 1576591 | NCBI WGS metagenome assembly OGZA01 (sample SAMEA3541565, study PRJEB24748) | human gut metagenome | biome: human gut; feature: human-associated habitat; material: faeces | place: China | collected 2012
GGAGCGGGATTGTGCCCCGCCCGGCTGCTTGATTTTTTAGCCTTGCCGCGCTGCGGCGGGCTAAAAAAATACCGCCTTGGGCGGTTTGGGGCTGGTATACCAGTAGTAAGTTAAGCACCACGGCAGAAATGCCGGGGAAAGGGGTCAAGGGGGAAACGAGGGCGGCGGGCACTGCCTGACCAACAGCAGGACGGAAAGAGAGCCGCCCGGTGTTTCCCCTTGCCTGCGGAGCAGAGTGTGGTATTCCAGCAAGAAGAAAATAATACAGGGGTGCGGGGGTGTAGCCCCCGCATGGGAAGTAACCACCTTGGGAGAGGGGCAAAAGCTGTGAAGTCGATCTATTACAGAGAGCAAAAGCACATCTGCGGCAAGAGTTACGCCACTGCCCCCTACATGGAGGTTGATCTATACCCCGTGACACCGAAACAGCACAAAGCAGGCCGCCGTGCCAAGCGCAAGGAGGCCAGCACCCTTGCACAGCAGACCTACAACGACAACAGGGCCAAGCGCTACCATGTGCAGCTTGTCAATGCCAACTTCGGCAAGGGGGATTTTTCGTGGACGGGCACCTATGACGACGACCACCACCCGGAGCCGGGCGACACGGCCAAGGCTGACCGCGATCTAACCAACTACATAAAGCGCCTGTACCGTTGGTGCGATAAGAACGGCGTACAGCGCCCCAAGTGGGTTGCGGCCACCGAGTATTGCACTGTGCAGGAGGATGGCACGGCCTGCGGACGGCACCACCACCATGCGATCATACAGCACACCGACGGCCTGACTCGTGATGTGCTGGAACAGCTATGGGCAGACAAGGCCGGGCAGATCGGCTTTACCCGGTGTGAATACTTGGATGTTGACCACGGCAGCGTTGAAAGCCTTGTGCGGTATATCAGCAAGAACAAGCGGTGCGCCCGGAGCTGGCGGCAGAGCCGTGGCCTTGAAAAGCCGAAAACACCACCGCCCAACGATACCAAGTGGAGCCGCAAGAAGCTGGACGAGGCAAGCACTCTGTACATCGACGATGTGGCGTACTGGGAGCGGAAATACCCCGGCTACACTCTGAACCGGGTGGAAACGAGGGTAAGCAACGCCGGGTGGAGGCACACCACCGTGATTATGCGCCGGGCGGAGTGCTGGCACGGCACACCGGGGCACAAGGTTACGCCGAGAATGAACAGGTAAGAAAGGGGGCATGAATCTATGCTGCGCATGAAAAAAGTTATCGTGATTTGCCGGGAGGTAAACAGGCAGACCGGGCAAATTGCCGTGTATGTGGTTCCGATGGAAATTGACGAACACACGGTTGTGCGTTTGAGCCTGCGATCAATGTTCAACCCGGAATTGCGCTATTTCTTCGCGTATGAAGAAGTCTACCAAGAACAGAAACAGGAGATCACCGCAATGCTGAAACGCCGGAATATTACCAAGCGGGAGGTTGACAGCGTGTACGGGATTGCAGAAGTCGGGAGGCAATGACTATGGACAACAAGGAACGCTTTATTGAAATTTTCACCTCGCAGATTCACAGACCGGGTGCGGCGGAGCTGCTGGAATGGCTGGAAAGCACGGACTTTTTCGAGGCACCGGCCAGCACCCACTACCACGGCAGCTACCCCGGCGGGCTGGTGGAGCATAGCCTGAATGTGTACTATGAGTTGATCGGTGCTGGGCGGGTGCCGGGTGTGCCCACAGCAGAAACCTATGCTGTTGTGGCGCTGCTGCATGACATTTGCAAGGCAGATTTTTATGCCCAAAGTACAAGAAATCAGAAGAACAGCGACGGCAAGTGGGAAACTGTGCCCTGCTATACCGTGCGCGAAAAATTCCCGTTCGGTCACGGGGAAAAGTCTGCCTTTTTGGTGCAGCGCTTTATGCTGCTGACCGACGCCGAGGCGCTGGCTATCCGCTGGCACATGGGCGCGTATGACGACGCGGCCAAGGGCGGCAACAAGGTTTTGTCCGCCGCTATGGCCGCAACGCCGCTTGTCTATGCACTCCATGCTGCCGATATGAGGGCAGAACAGAAAGAGAACGCGCAGCAATGAACATGGAGTTGGACGACCTGCCACCGCGCTACCGTGCGCAGGCTGAACAGCAGCTTGCCGCCCGGAAACGCCGCGCCGCTGACCCGCTGGCCGAGGCGATGAAGCGGGCCAAGGCAGTAGGCAGGGATTTTGATAGCCGGGGCGAGTATGAATTTTACACGGGAACCGTACTGCCAAAGATGGCGCGGGGCGAGATCGTTGAGTGTGAACAGCACCCCGCGTTCCCGCTGTTCCCGGCGGGTGAATACGGCACCATGAAGCTGCGCTCCATACGCTACACGGCGGACTTTCGGCTGAAATACGCCGACGGAACCGTTGAAATCGTGGAGATCAAGAGCAAGTTTGTTCGCCGTATGCAGCGCGACTATCCTGTGCGGCGGCGGGTGTTTTTGGAACAGATTGCCCGCCCGGCGGGGTGGAAGTTCACCGAAATTATCACCGCCGAGGACAAAGACGACTTGAAACGCTGGCGAGAGCTGGCAAAGGAGGGCTGAACCTATGAAAAGCCAAGAAAAGGGCCGGTGCCCGCTGTGTGAGCGGCACCAGCGTATGCAAACCACCAGCGGTATGCTGTTCTGGGTGGAGTGGGGCGAGGACGGCAACCCGCGCCTTTGTACCGATACCCTGCACGACGGCGGCGGGCTGAATGTGCTGTGCATTGATTTTTGCCCGCTTTGTGGGCGGGAAATGGAAAAACAGGAGGCTTTGGGATGAAAAGACGGCATACCACACCGAGTTACTACGCCCGGAACGCGGCCATGCAGGCACAGCGGCGCTTTTTGCGTACCGGCAAGACCGAGGCCGAACGGCTGGACGATCACCGGGAAGAAACGGGCAATGTGCTGGTTTTGTGTATTTTGGCGGCGATCTACGACAAATACGGCATTGGTGAAATGCGCTTGCAGCGCGTTGTGGACTGCGCCAACGAGTTTTCAGCCAAGTATGCACTGGACAAGCAGGTGCGCGGCGAAAAGCAGGCCAAGGCCACGCTGGCCGCTGCGGTGCAGCAGATCATGCCGCCGTTTCTGCTGCCTGCGCTGTCTGCCCCCAAGACGGAGCGGGAGGCCGTGCAGCTGGCCGCCCGGCGTGAGGCGGCGGACACGGTTATGAAAATCTATGTGCAGGCCATGCACAAGGCGCTGGGCTTTGGCGCTGACCGCGTGGCCGTGGTGGTGGAAGAAACCGAGAACAATTTCCGCCAGTTTGGCGAGTGTACCAAGGACGGCGAGTATTACGGGTACGCCGTGCTGGCGCGGAAGATCGGGCAGATCATTCACGACACGGTGGAGGTGGACACCAGCGGAGCAACGGAGCCGGTTTTCGGCAAGACGCTGTTCTGACTTACAGGCAATGGAGGTGCTGGGTATGCGGAGCGAAACGGTAAAGCATATCGTCAAATATTACGGGGGAATCCCGGAGGCTATCAAGCTGCTCAAACGGGAGCGTGACGCGCTGGAAGATGAATACAACGGCTTGGGCGGCCTTGCTATGGACGGTATGCCGCATAGTTCGGCACCCGGCAACCCCACCGAGGCGCTGGCCGTGCGCGTGATCGAAAACGGCGTGAAGAGCCGCCTGCAGGAGATCAGCGTTCAGGTGGAAGTCTTGGAGGGCGACGCGGCCAACATCCGGGGCGCACTGGACGCGGTGAACGGTAAGTACAAGTCGGTCATAATCATGCGGCTGATTCGTGGGTACAGTTGGACAAAAATTTCCGGCAAGCTGGGTGTGCCGGACAGCACGGCGCGGAATTGGCACGGCAGAGCTGTGGAACGGCTGGGCGAGGTGCTGGAAGAAGTGCCGATGGTGGACGAGTTGGCCGAGCGGGCCACGCGCGCGCGTACATAACATGCGCCGGGAAAAATCCCGTAAAATCGCCCCTGCCCCGGCGGGATTTTTTGCGTGTAAAAACCTCTCTTTTGGAGCGGGAAACACGGCGGGAAAACTGGCCGAAAAAAGTGTTTTGGTCAAAAGATTTCACCCGGCGGGCGTAACCTTTTCCGCTGAACGGGAAAAGCCGCTGGAAAAACAATTTGCGAATAGGAGGAATAAGGCGTGAAAGCGGAGCGGGATTTTAAGCTGGTTTGCACCGGCGGGCCGTATGGCGACTGCTGCTGTTCGTATGCTGTGGAACTGCGCGGAGAATGGACGGTGCAGGAGCTTGTAAAAGCCGTTTTGGAAAGAAACCCGTGCGAATGGGGCTTTTTCTACATCCAAAGGGCCGGGCAAAAGTGGTACGAGGCGCAGGTGAAGATTGAGTATCAATACGGAAACCTGAAAAGCACTGTGCCGGAGAAAATCGCCCGTAAGAAAATCAAGCGTGTACACAGCAACGGCGGGTGGTCGTTGATGGACTACTGGATAGAAACATAAAGGCCCGGCGGGTAGCCGGGTAAAGGAGGCGCGTTTTTGTGAAAAGGCTTGTAAGCCGGGTGCTTGCCCGGCGTGTTGTGGCAGAAGTTGAACAGATATGCGGCTTGAAAATGCAGTTGGAGAGTACAAGGCAGCTTGTGGAGCAACAGAACTGGCGAAAAATCGCGTATATTACGGCAGACTGTTTTGTGGTGCGCCCGCTGCGGCGCTGGCTGAAACGGAGGCATGAAAAGTGAAATTGTGTGACAGGTGCAGGGTGCCCGGCTGCCTGCTGGACTATGGCGGCAAGGCTTGCAAAGAGGCACGAAAGAAGCATTGCCCGGATGTGGATTTTACCAATGCGGACAAGATCAGGGAAATGGACGACGAGGCGCTGGCGGTTGCGATCATGTGCCCGCACGACGACGATAAATGCCCCGGCCCCGGTGACGCGAAAACCTGCATAAAGTGCTGCTTGGATTGGCTGCGGGAATCGGCGGAGGGGTGAGCATGGCGCAGATCGTGACGGCGCAGTTTGTGGGGCAGACCTCTTGCGGGTTTGTCAGCAAGAAATACTATGAAATCGAGATCAGCGCCGGGCGGAGCGGGTATTTGTGTGTGCGGGATGTGCAGGGGCAAGGCTTTTGCCCGTATTCCACGCTGGCCGCCCTGCGGAGAAACTGGAAGATCATCGACAACGAAAAAACGCCCGGCGGTGAACCGGGCAGAAATGAGGCAGGATATGAACGAGGATATTTTGACCCACGGTGAAACCATGAGCGAGGAGCAGCTTTTGGAGGGATTGCGTAAAACCCCCGAACTGAAACGGCGCTTGGTCATGCGCGTAGCGGCGGATTTGCTGGAAAGCGAGGCATTTTTGGAGGCGTACCCGCATTTGGAAACCGAGGAACAAATAAAAACGGCGCTTACCCGGCTTTTGCACAAGAACAAGGTAAGCACCATTGATGGGCGGCGTATGGCCGCAGAACTGGCGGAAAGTTACGAGGGAATGTATTCCCATTCGGACAGATCGGAGGGGCCAGCGTCGGGGCATGAATCCCATTCGTCACAGCCTGTTACATGACAAAAAACATTGTCGGCTTCTGCCTGCGGCGTGTCGCAAGCCTCCCAAACTGTTTCGTTATGGCACAGGCCGAAAGTGCCGTCAGGCTGGCGCACGATCTTCAAAATGCCAACTGGTGAGCGATAAATCCACATAATAGCTAAACCTCCAAAATTGTTTTGTGCAATGCCTATAATACAGCGATTTCAGGCAAAAAACAACAGGAAAACACCCCCGGCGGGCCGTGTGGCCTTGGCTGGGGGTGTTGCTGTTTGCGCAGGTTTTGTTATTGCGGCGGGCGGTTTTGTGTCCGGGGCGGGGTTATTTGTGATCGTCGGGGCCTGTTTCGTGATTGGCGGGCGGGTTGCCGGTCAAGGACGGCGGCAGGCCGTTTTCATCCAGCGGGCCGGTGTATTCTGTGAGGTCAATCAAGGTCACTTCCGGCGGCGGGGGTATGAGCTTAAAATATTTGCCGTTTTCGTAGTGCAGATCGGTCACGCCGTCATACCATGCAATATCCCCGTGTTGGGCTTGGGCGGCCTCCATGCTTTGCTGTGCCTGCGCTTCGGTCAGACCGTCGAACAGCAGGCGGGCACCGTCGGCAAATTGGGCCACAAGGCGGTAAGGCGGATAAACGGTCATGTTTTCGTTATTCATGCGTTGCACCCTTTCGTTTTGTGATGGGTTTATTATACCACGCAATGCCCCGGCGGTGAACCGGGGCGGCGCGGTGTTTTTGCTTTGGGGTTGTTATCCGGGGCACAATTTACGGCCAAGCACCCGGCGGGCGGCGTATTCGGCATTTTGTGTTAGCTGGCGCTGCCATGCTTTTTTGCGGGGCGACCAGCGGAAACCGTTGGATTTGAGAGCGTCGCGGGTGTCTGCGTCGGGGATTCCGTCGAACAGGATTTGCAGGCGGTTTTCTTCGGCATTGCGTACGATCTCGCCGCCGTCAAATTTCGTGGTGTTGTCGGGCTGCTGGGCGGCGGCTTGCAGTTTGTCCAGATCGGCAAGGCGGGCTTGTATGCGCTTGATCTTGCCGCGCAGGCTGGACAGCTCAAAATCCCCGTAGGGCTTGCCGTACAGTTTGATGGAAAAGGCTTCGGGGTCGGTGATCGCGTCGGCCTGTTCGTCTGTCAGGCTGGCATAGCCGCGCAGGGTTTTGTGCTTGCGGTAGTAGGCATTGGCGGCCTTGCAATAATCAAGGGCGTTTTGTTCCTGCTGCAAGCGGTCTTGGAGCAGTTCGCGGGCGTGGGGGTCGGTCAGGTCTACCGCGCCGGTGCCAACGCTGCGGATTTTGTCAAGAATGGCGTCAATCTCCTTGTACTCCTGCCAAAGAGATTCGCGGCGGGCGTTCTGCTTTTGTTTTTTGCGTACCGGGAAGTTGCTGCCGCCGCAAACGAGGATGGAGGGGCAGGCCGATTCGTTGCGATAATAGGCGTTGTAGTAGTCGGCAAGGCGGCGGGCGTAGCGGTCAAGCAGGGCGTCCAGTTTGTCGTGATAGTAGGGGCTGATCTTGGCTTTTCGTGCCTGTACCAGCGCGGCGGCCTTGTCCACGGCGGTGCGGTATTCTTCCGTAGCGCTGCCGGGGCGGTAGTCGCTCATAGAATTAACATCGTTCGCACGGCGGGCGGTTTGTTCGTTGATTTCGTAGTATTGCATTTTGTGTACCTCCTGTTTTGTGTTTTGGGTAATGGGGACGGGCCGCTTTACAACTGGCCCGGCGTGGCGTTGTGCCGCTGGGGGCTGCCGTGTGGTCTTATGCCCGGCGGCGGTGCCCATTGCGCAGGGCGGGCGGGGCTTGTTTTTGTGGTGATAAGCTGCCCGTAAACCGTGCCGGGGCCGCCCGGCGGCGGGTACAATCTGTTTTGTGGGGAGGTGTACCGGCTCCCGTTGGACTTATGCCAGCACCCCGGCGGGCTGGCTGCCATTGTTGGCGATGGGTGCGCGTTGTAAATTTGTGCCGGGCTTGTGATCGTGTTTGTTACCCATGAGCGCCCACCCCTTGCAGGGTGGCCGGGCTTGCACCGGCGGCGCGGGTGGCGTCGGCCTTGCGGGTCAATCAAGGCAAATTTCGCGCTTGATTTTGTACTGCGCCTTGATTTTGTCATAGGCGCGGAGCGTGACCATATAGGTTCCCTGTTCTGCGTCGTAGGTAATGCCGCGCCCGTGGAGCGGGGGCAGGCCGTCACGCAGGGAGCGCAGAAAGTAGTGCTTGCCATAGTAGGCGAGATCGGCGGCGTAGTCGCAACCCGTGGGGGCCTGCTGCATTTCGTAGCAGTAGGAATACTCGCCGGGGGAGGTGGCCTGCACGGCGGGGGTCTTGGCGGCCTCCAATGCGTCATAATCGGGGGCGTAGCCGTAAACCTCGCCGGTGCTGGGGTCGTAGCGGGAAACGGAAAAATCCGGGATGAAAAGCGCCGTGTTTGCGCTGATCTGCTGGGAGTAGCCACCGGGAACCGGGGCAAAGGTGCCGGGGATTTTGCGTTCTGTTGCTGCCATTGTGAAAGCCTCCTGTTTTGTGCTGTGTTTTGTGTGGGTGGTTTTGTGTACCCATGAGCGCCCGCCCCATGTGGGGCGGCTGGGCTTGCACCAGCGGCGGCGGGGTGCCGTCGGCCTTGCGGGTTGTGTGGGTCAGTCGGAGATACAAAGCATATAGCCGCGCTTGGCGCAGATGATCGAAAGCCGGTTAAACTCCATGTAGCGGCGGAGGGCGTCAGGGTTGCGGGTGTCGGCCAGTTCTGCCCGGTGGCGCTGCATATAGCGGCGCTGCGTGGCAAGCTCTTTTTGTGCTTGACGGTCAGACAGACGGAAAAGCGTGTAAGTGGTCATAGTGTGCGGCCTCCTGTTTTGTGTTTTGTGTGGGTGATCTTGTACCCATGAGCGCCCGCCCCGTGTGGGGGCGGCTGGGCTTGCACCAGCGGCGGCGGGTGCCGTCGGCCTTGCGGGTTGCGCGGGTTAGAACATGGAAATTTGCTCACATTCTGCGGCGGACTGTGCCGGGGCGGGAGCTGCGGCGGCCTGCTGCGCCGCCTTGCGGGCCTTGCGTTCGTCGGCCAGCTTTTTGTTATAGGCGGCGATCTCCTCCGGGGTCTTGGACTTGGGGGCGTCGTCCTGCCCGGCGGGCTTGACCTGATCGCGGGTGAACAAGTGCGCCTTGGCCATGTAGTAATGCGGGTCGGGGGCGTCGGCATCGGGGCCGTTCTGCCCGGCCTTGGCGGCCTCTGCGCGGGCGGCCTTGGCGGCCTTGCCGGGGCGCTCGGTGTACTTCCACAGATCGCAGGTAATGGCGGCGTGTTCGCCGCGCTTGACGGAGTAGCCCGCCTTTTTCCACTCTGCAAAGGTGTGAATGGGCAAGCAGCCCTTGGCGGCCACGATGGCCTGCGCCTCTGCCTTGGTGTAAATGCCGTGTGCGATTGCCTGATTGATGATGATTTCGTTGTTAGTCATGGTGAAAACCTCCAAAATATTTTTTATTAGATCGGCCCGGCGGGCTTGCAGCGGGCCGGATGTTTTGATAAAATGGGGGTAGCCGCTGACAGGAGCGGCCACCCTTGCAGGGTGTTAGGCTTGGCGGCTTTGACGGGTGCCAAGCCTATTTTTTATTTCCCTGCGGTGTTGGTGGGCGGTGTCGTGCCTGCAATGTATTTCAGGCAGTCAAGCACCTGCGCCGGCGTCATGCCTTGCGCCCGGAGCCAATCGGCCAGCCGGTCAAGCTCTTTTGCTGTCGTGTCGTTCATGGTGTCCTTTCTCCTCCTGTCCGGGTATTCAGCTTGCGGCGTTCGGCTGTGTGCCGCGTCGCTTGCTGTGCCTGAATGGTAGCACGGTTGAATGTCACTTGTCAAGCATTCAACCGTGCTTTCTGCGTTTTGCACAATTTGGCACGGTTGAATGTGTGCAAGTTGCACAGTTGAATGCTTTGCGGCGATATGATATATTATTTATAATAAATTACCAAGGGGGGATTATATGCCAATATCAGAGGCAAAAAAACGAAATAACGCGAATTATACGGCAAAGTGCGATTATATCAATATTCGCCCACTAAAGCCGGAGGGGGCAAGAATAAGAGCCGCCGCAGAAAATGCCGGGCAAAGCCTGCAAGGTTATATATTGCAAGCTGTCCGGGAACGCATGGAGCGCGACGGCCTGCCCATCGACCAGCCCGCCGCCGATGAAGAAAAATAAAACAGATCAACACAAAAGCCCTTGCAAGCTCACCGCCTGCAAGGGCTTTTCTTTTTCCCACTATTCACACTACCCCGCCAGCCAGCAGGCCGCCCACCGCCAGCAGGCCGCCCACCGCCAGCAGCACCGGGCAGCAGCTCACCAGCCAGCACCACACCACCGCCACACCAGCACCAGCCCCAACACCAACAGCCAGCACACCGCCCACACCCAAACACACAACACCCGGCGGAACACCAGCGGCCAGCACCGCCGCCCGGCAGGCCGCCGCGCCGACGATCACCAGCGGAACGCCCGCCCGCGCCGCTTGCGCAGTTACTAAACGCCCGCGCACTATACCGCCCGCGCGGTAATTACTAAACCGTCCGGATGCGGAAAATCAACCCTGCTTCGCTGCATGAATGGATTGCTAAAAGAGGAAAGCGGAGCAGCAGTTTCCGGAAAGATTCTGCTCAAAGGTCAGGACATTGCCAAAATGGAACCGGAAGAACTGCGTCGCCGGGTAGGCTTGGTATTTCAAGCTCCGTCCCCATTTCCATTTTCCATCTATAAAAATATGACCTATGCTCTGAGATATTATGGAGTAAAGGATAAAAAGGAACTGGATCGTCAGGTGAAGGAAAAGCTTCAGATGGCAGGATTATACGATGAGGTGGCACAGGAACTGGATAAAAGTGCGCACAAGCTCTCCGGAGGGCAGCAGCAACGTGTTGCACTGGCACGTGCCATCATAATGGAACCAAAAGTTCTTCTACTTGATGAACCGTTAAGTGCCATTGACGCGCTTCTTCGAAGAAATCTGCAGGTAGAAATCCGAAAAATCCAGCAAAATCTGAAAATGACTACTAT
>OGZA01002775.1_pt1 | contig 10492 bp, 8 predicted proteins | sample 1576591 | NCBI WGS metagenome assembly OGZA01 (sample SAMEA3541565, study PRJEB24748) | human gut metagenome | biome: human gut; feature: human-associated habitat; material: faeces | place: China | collected 2012
AGCGGAAGTTGGTGTACCCGTGTTCAAGAGCGTACTTCTGTAAAATTTTCTTTTGAGACGAGATTTGTCAAGGGTATTCTCGGACATGGAATACATAATTATGTGTTCGGTTGTTTTTTGGACTATCCACATCCGGGTTTCTATAGCAGAGAGGCTTGCTGGCAATGCAGCAAGCCTCTCTATCTGCTCTATTTATCCCAGTTAGGACATCAGTTCCATATATCTCTTTCAAGTTTCCTCATTAAAAAGCCGTTTTCTCGGGAAGGATGCATACGGTCCAAATGCGCAAAGGCCGCCGCCGGTGAGGTATGTATTTTTCGGATCACAGATCGCTCATACGCCAAATCGAGCTTAGGGTATGCGTCGATCACACTTTGGACGGCCTTCTTCCATTCGTCCGGACTTATATCCGCACGGTGGTGCAGCGGGAGATATTCATATATATCCCATTTCAGCGTGGAAAAAGCCGCAGAAAGCTCCTCAGTTTTTTCCTGTTTTCCGTCATCGTCGCTGACAGTGATCGGCGAGCCGAACTTGGTGAGAATTTTCCCATCCGTGTATTCGATACAGAGGGGGAGGATCGGCTTTCCCGTCTGTTTTGCAATGTCGATTATGCCCCAATAAAGCGGCAGATGCAGCGCATTGGGGCTGAGATTCCATGTACCTTCCGGAAAGACTATCAAATCCTTCCCACGCCGGAGCACATCTATCATGGTGCGCCTGGCGCACTGCTTGCTGTCCTTTCCACGGCGATCCACCCAGATCGTTCCGTTCAAGTTGAGAAACACTCTGTCCACAGGCTCCAGAGGCTGTTTCCCTACCAAAATGACGCCATGGCTTTGTATCGCTTCGCACGCGCTGGGTGCATCCAGGCAACAAAAATGGTTTGCCGCGAATATTGCGTTGGAAGAAATGCTCGGCCGCTCGTTTAGGCGGAGGAGCTTCTGCCCCTGCATAATGCGGCGGAGCTTTATCACCGTGAGCATCAACGGATGCAGCAGTGTTCTTGGAAATAACAGCATTTCAATCTTCCTATCTCCTCAGCAAAAAGCCGTTTTCTCGGGATGGGTGCAGACGGTCCAAATGCGCAAAGGCTTCGCCATATGTCACTTGTCCCGTTGCTTTACGCAATCTGCGCTGGAGCAGACCCAAGGTGTAACACGGCCATTCGTTCAGGCGATTGTTCACAAATGTATCTGCGTAGCCCTCCGGAATGTCGGCACGACGGGCGCATTCCCATGCCGCGAGCTTCATGGCGGCCATTTCACCGCGAAGCATTTCCGCTATATCCGACTTTACTTCATGAGTCAGTTGTCCGCTCACCAACTGGGTAATATCCATGGGTTGCCCAATATTCACCTTGAATTGCTTCTGCTTTCCTTGGCCATACTGCTCTAATCCCACCGGTACGATCAAGGCGCCGGACTGATAGGCCGCTTCGATTATCCCATAATGAAGCGGCTGTATCACCATATTGGGACTCAAATTCCAGGTGCCTTCCGGATACCAAAGCAGACTTCGTCCCCGGAGCAAATATCTGATGGCCGTTTGAAGAGCCACCCGCTTATCTGCCGTATCCTCTGGGTCGACATAGATCACGCCGTTCAGCGCAAACAGCAAGCCGTCAAAGGTCCCATACATCTCCGCTTCATCAGCGGCCAGAAAATAGATATGCTTTCGTATGGCATGCGTGATCGCCTCAACGTCATACAGGCCAATATGCGAGGCGGCATAGATAACAGGACGACGTGTTCGTGGAGCCTTGCCGCTTACCGCAACCTTGAACCCGCCCATCAAATGACTGATGCGCAATCCCGCATATATCAGCGGATGCAGAAGTGCACATCCATCCAAGCGCGTGAGCGGCTTACCAGCTTCCACAGCATAGGCACGCTGTTTTTTTTTAAGTCCACCAGCTCGTCCATTGTCATGTGCCTTAACACATGGAATGGCTGCTTCAAGAACATACCTTTGCCTGTTTGACAATGCTTTGTCATACACATTTCCCCCATGTCTATTCCATCAAAAACGTATCCAGCGCAGTCTCATTGCAGCCGTATTCAAAGAAGGGCCGCCGTAATGCGGCACTCTTGCCGCCAGGTTCCGATGTAATACGCCGCACCATCGGCACACCGTCCGCAAAATCAATGTGGCTGTTGAATATTTGAAAATACTGATGCGCGTCTGTCTTGGGCGTAAAGATAAAGCGGGACTCGAATTTTCTTACGCCGTCCCTGTCCTTTCTGGCCCGTGCATATGCGCCATAGAGCTTTTGAACATACTGCTCCCAATAACCATCCGATATATCCCGGCGCGTTTCGTAGTATTCCGTTCCACTCTCAAGCTGCGTCTGCATAATAGAAGCGTCTTGTGGGGCGGTGCGGTAGTGCTCTTGGATCTGACGGTACACATAACCGGACATAATATCCCGAAGTTCGCTGATCGACTGCTCCAGATCCTCCGTTGGATAAAACTTCTCCCCGATGATGGTATGGCGGTATGTATCAAAAAACGAGGAGACCACCGGAATAATAGGCACTCCGGCCTCCAGTGCGATCTTGATGCAACCGTAGTTCATGGGCATGACCAGTGCAGTGGGCGACAGGTTCCAGGTAGATTCCGGGTACATGGCAAAATTATGGCCGTTTTTTAGAATCTCTACAGCGTGAGCGGCGGCATGGCGGCGGCTGTCTTTGCTCATTCGGTGTACCCACTCCACGCCATTCATGGACAGGAATATGCCATCAATGGTCGGCTTATCCTCGTCGCTTACCAGCAGGAAAAAGTGCTTCTGCACCGCCTCGCCCAGGGTGGGAATGTCCTCAATGCAGCAGTGATTTGCAACGATCAGGTAATTGCCGCTGTCCGGGAATTTCCCGTCCACCCGCAGTTCCCCGGTGGTCTTGAAGGTCAGCACCTTCAGCAGTAAGGGATGAATGGCGTTTTTCAGCCCGGCAAAGCGCAGGGCCTTGATTTTTGTGGTAAATCTTTGTTTCTGCATACGCTCTCCTTGGTTACGTGGATTTAGCTGCGCAATCACGCTCACTCTACCGCCATACGCTCCAGCTCTGCATAATCAATTTTTCCAATTGCCGTTTGGGGTATGCTGTTAATTATCCGTATCTCCACTGGCAGAGCGTATTCGGGAAGTTGCCTTTTGCAAAGTTTATACAACTCCAATTTTGTACCAGCCTTATCACAAGAGCCTTGCAATCTCACAAATACTATTGGTTCACGGCCTTGCGAGTATGATGAATCGTTCCTGCCTACCGCACAGCACGCAAGCACAGCCGGATGCATAGCAATTACATTTTCGATCTGTGCCGGAAATACCTTGAAGCCGTCATGTCGTATGATGATGCGCTTGATTCGCCCATCAATATATAGGAAGCCGTCCACATCCATGTGCCCAATGTCTCCGCTGCGAACCCAGCGACTTCCGTTAGGCAACGATATTATCGTTCGATTGGTTTCCGCCGGATTATTGTCATATTGCAGCATAGCCGCAGGGGTGGAAATCAAAATTTCCCCTTGCTCTCCATAGGGTAGTTCACTTAATGTTTCTGGATTTACAATACGAATAGTAGTGTTTAGAAAGGGAATGCCGACACTTCCTGTTCTATGAGCATTTCGATGGTACCCACAGGCAGCTGCGCTTACCTCCGTCATACCATATCCTGTAGCAACAGGGATATGTGCTTGGTGGTCTTGCAGATACGTTTCAATCTGTTTTTCCGTATCCACACTCAACTGGTCGCCACCGACACCGGCAATTTTTAAAAACGACAAGTCTGCATTTTGAAGCAGCTTACTCTTGAAAAGCTGTGAATAGTGGGTTGGTACGCCTAGGATATGGGTCGGCTTATACTTCAAGATCAGCTTATCAAATCCGTTTGGATCAAACTGAGGAATTAAGACATTCTCCATCCCACAGGAAAGAATCATGTGAATGCCGTTTACTAGTCCATATGCGATGAATGGCGGCATGATATTCAAAAATCTATTTCCGGACTCATACCCACCTTCGCTTGCTTTTGCGTTCAAGACCATTGCATTGAGATTATCGTCGCTCAGCATGACGCCCTTTGGCGTCCCGGTTGTTCCACCGGTATGGACAATAACACTGCAATTCCCCCTCTTATATGGCGGCGGAATGACTTTCGGGGTATCGTAGGTGCGCATAATGGTGGACCACTTCAAAACATTGCGGTCGTGATTAACGTTTCCCGATTTCAATAGCGCACTTGTTTTTAAAAGAAATCGCTTTATAGCAGGAAGCGAATCAGCAGGAGAAATTGTTATGATTTGCTGCATATCTGTGCCTGTGGCTGCTTGCAGGATCTTACCGCATAGTGGTTCCAACGTAATTGAAAATCTTGCGTTGGACTCTTTTATGTACGCTCTAATGCCGTCTGCACTGGTTCTCGGATCGACAAAGTTAGAAATGGCACCTATTCGATTCAGCGCATAAAGACTATAAACAATTTCCGGTACAGTAACAGCGGCAATAACCACAACATCCCCTGCCTGAATACCTAATGCAGAAAAAGCACCTGCCGCGCGGTTGATCTCATCGAATAATTTCTGATAGGAAATCTTCCTTCCAAAATAAATCAGTGCCGTGCGGCTTAGATTATGGTTGTTACTCTGCCAAAGGTAGTCATATATCGTACATTCCGGCAGAGGGGCGCGGATTGCTTCCTCGCTGTAATACTTTAGCCACGGCTTATCAATGGATGGGTAGCCGGTCAGCTTTTTTTCTTCCATTTTCTCTCTCCTTTTTGCGTTAGGCCACCCATTACGGGAAAATGCCATTGCATATTTTATTTAGTATCTTCGTCTGCCGCCAGGCGCTCCAATGCGCGGAAGTCCACCTTGCCCGCAGGAGTAGTCGGCAGCTTGTCCATAAAATGATACGCGTAAGGCACCGCGTTTCCGTGCAGTTCCTTTTCGCAGAGCCGCCCCAGTTGTTCCTCAAGACGGCTTCGGTCTGCCGATGGAGCCGGAACGACATATGCGATGGGCAAATACCCACGCTCACCATTGGGTTTTCCGATAACGGCGCAGTTTTCTACCTCGGGGCAGGTACACAGAACGCGCTCGATCTCCATGGGGTATATGCGATACGGCGTGTTATCCGGACCTATCCCCCAGAATATCCGCTTGATCCGCCCGGTAAGATGGAAGTATCCTTCCGGGGTGATATGTCCCAGGTCTCCCGTCCGCAGCCAACGGACGCCATTTTCCTCAAAAATGATCTCCTTGGTAGCGTCCTCGTTTTTGTAGTAGCCGATCATCAATGTGGGGCTGGTAACACAGATTTCTCCATCCTGGTCATAGCCCAGTTCCTTCCCCGTGTCGATATCCAGCACCTTGATGTTGTTTCGGGGCAGCGGGATCATCTCCGGCACGCGATTCGTGCTGAAGCAGAGTGTTGCGGCGGTTTCCGTCATGCCGTAACCCTTCAGCAAACCGTAAGGGGAATGGTGCGCTATCAGGAATTGGGTTGCTGTTTGCTCCCACTCCTGACTCATCGCATCGCCGCCATAGGCCGCCACCCGCAGAAAGGACAAGTTCATTTGCCGCACCTTTTTGCTTTTCATCAGTGCTTCAATATGCAGCGGCCCGCCGCTGAAATGATTGGGCCGGTAGCGCATGAACTGTGCAGGGAAGTGTACTGGGGTGGGATCGGGGCAAATCACCTCCTCCAGACTCGCACACAATGCCATATGCGCCCCCAAAAAAATACCATAGGCCAGAAATGGGGGAATAATGTTCAGAAACCTTTGGCCTGGTTCAAAATCAAGAATATTATTGGATACACGGTATTGAAACGCAATGGCATTTGCCGCGCCGTTGGACACCAACACGCCCTTCGCCTTGCCGGTGGTGCCGCCCGTGTATTCAATGACCGCGGGAGTCTCTTTTCCCGTCACACAGGAGGGTAGCGATACCTGATCGCCCGATGCAAGAAATTCCCGCCAAGCAACGGCCTCCGCGCGAGACTGCTTCGCTTTCAGCCGGTACACTATGGCCGCTGGCAAAGGCATCGACTGCGCAAGAGAAACAGATATGACCCGGGTGCTGTTACCGGCAGCCTCTTTGATTTGCGGCATTGCCATATCTAAGGCGATGACCAGCTTGCTCCCTGTGACAGCCAATTGTCCCCGCAGTTCCTGCTGCGTGGCGCTCATCACCAAGAAGTTTGCTATCGCTCCGATTTTGTTGATGGCATAGAGCAGGTAAATCATCTCCGGTATAGCCAACATGCACAAGCTCACCACGTCGCCCGGCTTTACACCGCTGGCGACCAGCGCCCGGGCACAGCGGTCAATCTCGGTTTGCAGCTGCCGGTGGGTGATCTTTCGCCCGAAATAGTTCAGCGCCGTCTCGTCCATGCGTCCAACGTTGCAGGCAGTCATGTAATCATACATCGACCCCTCCGGCAGCGGTGCGTTCAATGCCTCCTCGGAGTAATACTTCAGCCAAGGTCTGTCGATGGACGGGAAGCCGGTCAAGTTCCGTTCAGCCATATTCTCTTTCTCCATTCCTGATACCTTTGCCAGTTGTGTGCAAAGGTAGAGAATAATGACCGCGCGAAACATCACAATATTCTTTTTTGTAAATATGAAATTTAGCAATTTTCCCTCAGATTATTGCAATTCAGACGTGCTATTTACTGTATCAAGCGTTGGATATTAAATTCTGCTTTTCCGCACAATTCGACTTTACCGCCATCTGTTCCAGGGCGCGGTAATCGACTTTGCCCGTTCTCGTGTATGGAATTGCTTCAATGAAAATCAGCTCTTTGGGTTGTGCATTTTCTTTTAAGCCTTTTTTACAGATTCGAGAAATTCGCACAGAAACGGCATCTTTATCTGCCATTTTATCAGCAAGTTCGATGAACGCTATGGGTAAAAAGCCCCGCTTTTCATCCGGCCGTCCCACGACTGCGCAACGTTTTACCGCAGGTTCATGCAAAATAACTTCTTCGATCTGCATTGGGTATATTTTATTGACAATCTGATCCTCACCGGTCGCCCACAAGATTCTTTTAAGTCGGCCAGTAATATAAAAATGTCCATCTGAAGAAATTGTCCCTAAGTCTCCTGTTCGAAGCCATTTCACACCATTTCTAATGAAAAAAACATCTTTATCGGGACAAAGATCGCTATTCCAATATCCAATCATTAGACTTGGGCCAGACACTAACACCTCTCCTTCGCTGTCGTAGGGGAGCTCCTTATTTGTATCAGGATCAACAATCATGATATTATTGCGTACAAATGGCAGCATCTGATTTGAATGATGCATCGTTGTGCAGAAGCTTCCTGCCGTTTCTGAGAGACCATAACCATTGATTAGACCGTGCTTGGCATGGTGTTTTGCTAGAAAATGCGTAGCTGTTTCTTCCCATAATGCGTCTTTCTTATCACCGCCGCACGCAACTGTATATAGAAACGATAAGTCTGCTTTCTGCAATGCTTTATCCGAAATGATTTGGTCAATGTGCAAAGCACCTGTTAAAACGTGATTTGGGTGATATTTTCTGATGTATTGGGGGACTGCGGCTGGTGATGGATCCGGCGATAGGATTAGTTCAAATCCGAGGCAAAGCGGCATATGATAGCAAACCGACAAACCCACAGCGAGAAACGGCGGCACACAGCAAAGGAATCGTTCTCCAGATTGAAAGTCAAACAAATTTTCTGCATGACGATAATCAAATGCCACCGCATTGATAGACAGATTCGATAGTAGTACGCCCTTTGCTTTGCCTGTGGTACCGCCCGTGTATTCGATTACAGCTGCATTCCCCCTTGTAACAACAGAATATGCCACGCTGGTTTGATTGCCAGTTTCAATAAATCTGCTCCACGACACAAAGCTTTTACAAGATGGCTTTTTCTTCATTTTGAAAAGGGCTGCCATAAGTGGCGTCATGGATTGCGCCAGTGAAACAGAAATAACCTGTTCCACTGGGGAATTTTTTACTACTTCAAGGATTTGTCTTTCAGCAACTCCCACCGTAAAGACCAATTTGCTCTTAGCCGCTGAAATCTGCTCACGCAGTTCCTCGGGCGTAGCATTGAGTACCACAAAATTGGCAACAGCGCCGATTTTGTTAATGGCATAGAGCAAATAAATCATCTCCGGTATAGCCAGCATGCACAGACTGACCACATCGCCCGGCTTTACGCCGCTGGCGACTAGCGCCCGGGCGCAGCGGTCAATCTCGGTTTGCAGCTGCCGGTGGGAGATTTTCCGCCCAAAATAGTTCAACGCCGTCTCGTCCATGCGTTCGGCGTTGCAGGCGGTCATATAGTCATACATCGACCCCTCCGGCAGCGGTGCGTTCAATGCCTCCTCGGAGTAATACTTCAGCCAGGGTCTGTCGATGGACGGATAGCCAGTCAAATTTCGTTCAGTCATATTCTCTTTCTCCATTCCTAATACCGTTGCCGGTTGCATACAAAAGTACACTTTGAAGGCCATCTAAGCCCTTGTTTATAAAGTGCCCATGTGTTATACTCGTGTAGGGGAATGTGGCAATAATAGGATATTTCCGGAAAGCAAACGTCCGGCCTTCAAAGTGTACTTTTCCATCCAATCCCTACTTATTTCGTGTCCATTTTAAGAATGTACTATGTGACACCCCCAATGCGATAGCGGCGGCTCTGGCTGAGAGCTGGCCGCTTTTCCATTTTTGACGCACATCTTCATATGACTCCGGCAAGGGCAGCGGCCTCCGCCCGAACTTCACGCCCCGGGCCTTGGCCGCTGCAATTCCCTCTGCCTGCCGCTTGCGGATCATCTCCCGCTCCGTCTGCGCCACATAGGATAGAATTTGCAGCACCAAGTCGGCGATGAAGGTACCCGTCAGGTCTTGGCCCTGGGCCCGCGTATCCAGCAGAGGCATGTCTAGGACAACGATGTCCACCCGCTTTTCCTTGGTGATGACTCGCCACTGCTCCAGAATCTCCCCATAGTTGCGGCCCAGCCGGTCAATACTCTGAATGACCAGCAGATCGCCGGGGTGCAGCTTTTTTACGAGACGCTTATATCGGGGACGGTCAAAGTCTTTTCCGGACTGCTTGTCCATGTAAATGTTCTTTTTGGCAATCCCAAACTCCGTCAGCGCAATCATTTGACGCTGTTCGTTTTGCTCCTTTGACGAGACCCTTGCATAGCCATAGTTCATAATCCGACCTCCAATCCATTGAATGAATAGATTGTAAGCCAGCCGCCAAAACTTCCAATTAACCCTTTTGAGATAATTATAACTCAAAAGGGTTAATCTTTTCAAGTGCTTTCGGATATGCTTTCTCTGTAAGAGGAGAGAGTGCTATGAATATCGGAGAAGCTGTTAAAGAGAGAATTATAGAGTTATGTCGGGAGCGGGATATTTCCATCAATAAACTGTGCAACATGAGCGGTGTCACGCAATCGACTGTCAATAATATTGTCAGCGGACGCAACAACAGTGCCACGATTTCAACCATCAAAAAGCTATGCGATGGCTTGGGTATCACGATTCAGGAGTTCTTTGCTTCAAATCTTTTTTCTGATTTGGAGCAGGAGATTGAATAAGACGGGCGGCGGCACAGTTGCAGTCGCCGCCTGACGTTATCTCTCCCAATGCTCTTTTTTCTTGGACTGATTCTGCGGAACTAGTCTCTGTTCTTTCTGCCGCTGCATAACCATCTGCCGTGCCTGCCGCTCTTCTGTGTCCTCTCCAAGCAGTCTGGATACTTCCTGCTTTGCGCTGAGCAGCATAATAAGAGAAGGCTTCTTCTGCAAGGTTTCCTCCAACTGCCTTTCCGCTGCCTTTTCCTGCGCAGGACGGAGGACCTGCCGTGCTTTGTACAGCTCTACCGGGTCAAAATCCGCAGCCTGCGCTTTCAGTTCAGCGTATTCATCCAAAGCCTTATCCAACTCGGCAGAGTATTTCTGCTCCTGCGCCTCCAGCTTTTTCAGTCCAGCCTCCATGGTGGCAATATCCTTGCGGAATTCCTCTGCGCCTGCATCCTCCGCATACTCAAGTTTTTGAAAAAGAAGCGCCTTTTCGGAACGCAGTTCCTCTAAATCTTCCGTCAGCTCTGCAATGCGGACAGCCAGCGCCTTGTGGCGTTTCACATGGTATATTGGCAATGCCTTTTTCTCGGCAACCAATGTTTTGCGTTCCTTGCTCTTTTCCTTGATTTGCTGCACCAGACCGGTGTAACGCTCCAGCTCCGGCTTCCATACGGCAAGGGATTTTTGAATATGCGATTTGCCGTTGCGAATATGAGAGAGCTGATAGCAGAAGATCAGCACACGGCTGCGTAGCTTTTCCAGCCCTTCCGCAATGGCGGGGACAGTACGAGCGACCAGTGCGGCCAGCTTCTTGATTTCGGCTTTCAGCTCCCGCAGCAGCGCATTGTCTGCCCTGATCTGCCGGTTCATCTCGCAGCGGTCAGAGACGATTCCTTTGCGCTCTAATGCCTGCACT